>Ga0308170_10002249_pt1 | contig 16835 bp, 17 predicted proteins | sample PhyBR2_2_FD_202136 | JGI IMG/M metagenome (GOLD analysis project Ga0308170, IMG submission 202136) | Phyllosphere microbial communities from UC Gill Tract Community Farm, Albany, California, United States - DLSLSB.R2 | ecosystem: Host-associated > Plants > Phyllosphere > Unclassified | place... | reverse complement strand
GCATGCGGCCGTCGATGCAGGGAATGTTCGCGCATTTGATACGGCCGCCAGCCGGATCGACGACGCCGGCAATCGAGATGGCGACGCCGCGCGAGGGGCCGCTGGAATCGATCAGGGCCCGCAGGGCCGCGGTGAAGGCGGCGAAGTCGTGGACGGGCGTCGGCACGCGCTGGAGTTCGCCGGTTTGGCCGTCGGCGCTGGCGGCCGCGCACTTGATGGCGCTGCCGCCGATATCGAAACAGGTAATCATGGCGGGAATGATAAGGGGAAATCATCTGATGGGGTGCCAATTCTTGCCATGAACATTTGACTTGAATGACGAATCAGGATGGAGGCCGACCATTCAAGACAGGCCGCGTCTGCCCGGACCGTAATCGCGCATAATCTATATTATGTCAAATACGATATCCGTAAAGCCGCCCCTCAAGGGGCAGCACAAGCCTCAAACGATGCTCTTCCCGTTTGCCGACCGGATGATCTCGTCGTGCCGCTCGTTATCGGTCTTGTGCAGATAAGCCGCCGTGGTGGCGATATTCGCATGCCCCGCCGTGTCCTGCAGGGTCTTCAGCTGCACCCCGTTGTTCGCGTGGTTGGTCAGCATGCTGTGCCGCAGCCAGTGCGCCGAGGCCTGGCGCAAGGTCGCGGCCGTATCCTGGTCGCCTTTCGCATCGGCGGCGCGCGCGGCGTCCGCGAACACCGCCTTGATCGCTTCCGATGCCGCCTCGTCCGTGATGCGCGCCGGTTCGCGCGATCGGCTCGACAGCACGAGCGGCGTGCGGTCGGTGCGGCTGGTCTGCGGCAGCAGTTCGAAAGCCTGGCGGTAGGCCTGGTAGGCTTCGAGCATGTCCGGCGGCACCGGCAGGCGGCGCGGCTTGTTGCCTTTGCCGAGGACGTCCAGCCACCAGCGGCCATTGCCTTCGGTGTAGATCGAGCCCATCGAGGCGCTGACGATCTCGTTCAGGCGGGCGCCCGTGTGCGCAAAGGCCACCAGCAGGAAGCGGTCGCGCGCGCGGCGCCTGAAAGCCGCCGGCGTGTCGGCCGGGCGGCTGGAAACCGTTTCGAGCGCGAGCGCGATCGCGCCCTGGGTCAAATAGCGCGTAATCCGGCTGGCGGACGGCGCACGGACGTTGCGCACCAATGCTCCCGGGTTGCGGCGCAGGTAGCCGGTCTGCTCGGCAAATCCCATCAGGCCCTTCACGGCGATCATCGCCTGGCGCCGGCTGGGATCGGACAGCGGCCCGGTGAATGGCCGGTAGCGCGGGTCGTTGCGTGGCCATTTGGTCTTCGAGATCCACTCGGGCGGCGGATTCTTGAGGAATTCCTTGTAGGCGTTGAGGTCGGCGACGTTCAACTGGGCCAGGGTCTTCCTGGCTTCCTCGCGGCACCAGGTCAGGAAGCGGTAGAGCTCCTTCTGCGAATTCTGGATCGATTTGGCGCTCAGTTCGCCGTGGGCGATGAACTCGCGGGCCAGTTCGATGTCGGTGCTGGCCTCGGTGATCGCGTCCTCGGCGAGGCGGTACATCTTGACGTGCAGGCGGCCGCTCGGACCGCTTGTGATCTCTTCCGGTGCTGACGGGCCCAGGTCGATTGGGATAAAGTTCGGCATGTTTCTGGCTGCGGCTGCTGAAAAGGGCTGTATCTATGTACAGTATATCATTTTGCCCCCCCGGAAATTAAGGTCGACAATATATTTGGTAATGTCGAGTTAAAGATTGGCATAAAATCGCTGGCGGTTCCGGCCCTGCGCCCGATTCGACGCTGCCTTTCTGCTGGCGATGGTTTCCCTCCAGGCGTGACGGCATCGCCGGCATGGCCGTGCCGTCCAAGCCGGCGCCGGACAGGCTGCTCTTCTGCCCGGTCTCGTCCGGCGCCGGTCTGCGCGACCATTCCCCAAGACCGGCGTCGGTCCGGCGATGTATGATTGACGGCTCATCCGGCTCCCCTTTCAAAGGTATCGATGAACATCGTCAAGCGCATCCTGAAGGCCAACCAGGGACGGGAACCTGAACGCCTGGCAATGAAATTCCTTGCCCTTCGCAGCGGGCCCTTCCCTTTCCTGCGCGGGACTTGCCACCTGTTCTACGACCGCCTGGCCTCCTCCGGATTCGGCGCCTCGGCGCCACCGGTCTGGCGCTGCGGCGATCTCCACCGCGAGAACTTTGGCAGTTGCAAAGGCGACAACCGGCGGGTCTACTTCGACATCAACGACTTCGACGAGGCGGCGCCGGCGCCAGCCACCTGGGAACTGGTGAGGCTTGCGGCCAACATGCACGTGACCTACGACGGCGGGCAGTTCCAGGTCGCTGCCGGAGAATAAGCCATGGACTATCCGGACATCCTGCTGCGCCTGAGTGCTTCGGTCCTGATCGGCGGCCTGGTCGGGCTGGACCGCAACCTGCGCGGCAAACCGAGCGGGATCAGGACCCTTGGCCTGGTCAGTCTCGGCGCCTGCCTGGCGACCATGGCCGGGATGAACATGCTGACCGCGCATGGGCAGGTCGATACCTCGGCGGTCAGCCGCGTGATCCAGGGCCTCGTCACCGGCGTCGGCTTCCTCGGCGCAGGCGTCATCGTCCACGAGGACGGCAGCGACCGCATTCGCGGCCTCACCACCGCCGCCTCGATCTGGATTACCGCCATCCTCGGCATCCTGTGCGGCATGGGGTCCTGGCAGATCGCCTGCATCGCCCTCGCCTTCGTCTTCCTCTTGTTCGTGCTCGGCAAACCGCTGGAGCGTGCGCTGCACCGGCGCTGGCTGAAGAAGCCGACCGACGAGCAGCGCGAGATCAGCCTGCACGACGAGTGAGCGCGCTACGGTGCCGCCATGGCGGTTTGGCGGGGCCGTTCGAACCGTGTTGGCGCTCCGGCCGAACGTACGGGACAATACTCCCGAGCGAACGGACGACACGAGGAACGCCATGAACATCACGGTAAAGAACACGACCCCGGACACGACCCGTATTACCCTGGTCGGCGAACTGCAGGACGGCAGCTTCAAGGCCAAGGTGATGTCCGAGACGGACGTCCCCTACACGCCTTATTGGGAACACCAGCTCGAACAGCGCATGATCTATATCCAGCCGGATCCCGAGCAGCTGAAGGCGATCGTCGCGGCACTCAACGACCGCCGCCTGACGCTTGACCAGTTGCAGAGCTTCGGCAGCGCCGGCGGCGGCGAATCCCAGATTCCGGTCTGAAACAGGAGGTTTTATGAGCACGCAACAGGGCAAGAGCAGCGATGCGCCGACCATCGGCGTCGGCAATCTCACCAGCGGCGAAGCCGGTGCCACGCCGGACCACGAAACCATGGCCGAGACCGGCGGCAGCGGCGGCGAGGCGCTGACCAAGCCGCACAACGAGGAAAGCGAGGGCCGCTGGCAGTCCGGCGAGCCGAACAAGAACCAGGGCGACGCCATGCAGCACGCGCTGGACACCGCTTCGGAAACCGAGGGCGAGGGCACCGCGGCCACCGCGACCGCGCGCGGCGCCCAGGACACGCGCAGCCGGCAGGCCGGCATCAATCCGACCGGCCTGGGCACGCCGGAGACCGGCGGCAACCAGTCCGAGGGCGACCTGGCGCCGCCCTACCAGAAATAATCAGACCCTGCCGATCATGGCTTCGCAGGCCTCGGCGCAGCGCGTGCAGGCCTGGGCGCAAGCCTGGCAGTGGTCCATCCGGTGCTTGCCGCACTCGGCGGCGCAGGCCGTGCAGATTTCGGCGCAGAGCCGGCACATCTGGACGGCGAAGTCGCTGCCGCGCGCCATATAGGCCGCCGCCATCCGGCAGATGGCGGCGCAATCCATATCGAGCGCGATGCAGCGCGCCATCATCTTGACGTCGTCTTCCTGCAGGCAGGCGGTCGAACAGTTGTCGCAAGCCGCCGCGCAGGCGTAACAGGCGTCGATACAGGCCTGGTATTCCGGGTGCTGAAAACTGGACATCGTATCCTCCATCGTTGGGTGAGCGTCCAGCCTATCACGCGATGGAGAACGGTTTCGTACGAATGGACCCGCGCTCAGCGGGTTGCCTGGGCGCCCTTCACCACCGCCCCGCCCTTCATCACGAACTTCACGCGGGTGAGCTCGGCCGGGTCCTTCAGCGGGTCGCCGGCGACGGCGATCAGGTCCGCGTACTTGCCCGCCGAGACCGAACCGATGCGGTCCTTCCAGCCCAGCAGGTCGGCGGCATTGATGGTGGCCGCCTGGATCGCCTGCATCGGGCTCATGCCGTACTGGACCATGTAGTGGAACTGGCGCGCGTTGTCGCCATGCGGGTAGACGCCGGCATCGGTGCCGAAGGCCATCTTGACGCCGGCCTTGAAGGCCTTGCGGAAGTTGTCGCGCTGGAGCTGGCCGAGGGCGCGTTCCTTGTCGAGCGACTCCTGCAGCATGCCGGCCTTGGCGCCTTCCTGCAGGATGTAGTCGTCGTTATAGATATCCATGACGAAGTAAGTGCCCTTCTCGCGCGCCAGGCGGATGCCTTCGTCGTCGACCAGGCTGGCGTGCTCGACCGAATCGACGCCGGCCAGGATGGCGTCGCGGATACTGCTGGCGCCATGGGCGTGGGCGGCCACGCGGCGGCCCAGCTTGTGGGCTTCCTCGACGATGGCCTTCATCTCTTCCAGCGTAAGCTGCTGGGCACCCGGCTCGTCGCCCTTGGACAGCACGCCGCCCGAGGCGCAGATCTTGATCACGTCGGCGCCATACTTCGCCATCTCGCGCACCTTGGCGCGCGCCGCCCACGGACCGTCGGCGACACCGTTCTCGGTGTAGTGGAAGTCGTGCGGCAGCAGGTTGTTGTCGCAGTGGCCGCCCTGGATGCCGATCGCGTAGCCGGCCGTGCGCATGCGCGGACCCGGCAGCTCGCCCTCGTTGATGGCGTCGCGCAGGGCGACGTCGCCGAAGCCGCTGGCGCCGACATTGCGCACCGTGGTGAAGCCGGCGTTCAGGGTCACCTGGGCCGAATGGGCGCCGTACATGGCGGCGCGGATGTCGGACACGCCCAGCGACTGGTAGCCGTGCTGGTGCGGATCGCCGGTCAGGTGGGTATGGGCGTCGATCAGGCCCGGCAGCACGGTGGCGCCGGACAGGTCGACCACCTCGGCGCCGGCCGGCACCGCGATGCTGCCGCTGGGGCCGACCGCCGTGATGCGGTCGCCGCTGATCAGGATGGTCTGGTTGTCCAGCACCTTGCCGGCGACCACGTCGACCAGCTTGCCGGCGCGTACGGCCACCACATGCTGGGCGGCGCCGCTGGATTCGGCGTGGACGGAGGCGGCGATGCCCAGGATGGCCAGCGAGGCCGCGACTGCTTTCAGTTTCATGGACGGATGCTTTCGGTGGGGATGCTATCGGTGGATGGAAGCGCGGCCAGCTTGTGCCAGTTGCGCCAGGAAACCAGGGCGTTGATCCAGAAGCCGGCATACAGCACGGCGGTCAGGTGCAGCCCGCGGCTGAAGTACAGCGGCGCGGCGATCGTATTGACGAGCAGCCAGAAGCCCCAGTTTTCCACGCGGCGCTGCATCATCAGCATCTGGCCGATGATGCTGAATACGAGCACGGCGGAATCGGGGAAAGGCGCATAGGCGTTCGTGAAATGGTGGAGCATGGCGCCGTAGGCCGCGGTGGCGCCCACGCCAAGGGGCAGGATCCACAGCATGCTGGCCATGCCCGCGTGGCTGACGGGCAGCGCTTCGCCGTGCCGGCCGCGCAGCCACTTCCACCAGCCGATCAGGCCGGTGACCACGAAGAACAGTTGCAGGGCGACGTCGGCGTACAGGCGGTTCTGCGCGAACAGCAGGCCGAACAGCAGGGTGCCGACCACGCCGGTCCACCAGGTATGGATATTGTTGCGGCCGGCCAGCACGATGGCGACGGCCGTAAACACGTTTGCCGCCAGTTCGAGCGGCGCGGTCGCGCTCAGCGCCGTATAGACGTCGGCCGCCAGTTCCTGCAGCGCGATCATTGCTCCCGGCCCTGCCCTTCCAGTTTCATTGCCGCCCCTTCATGAAGAAGCGTGTACTGTACGTCAGCGGGCCGGTTTATTGCAAGAGTGGAATTTTCTAGGCGCTAGTCGAGGCGAATGGATTTGTGTTCGCTGTCCAGGTCAGGCTTGTCGCCGGTGATCGCGGCCTTGGCCATGGCGAAAATGCGGACCATCTTGCTGTCGTTCGAGTCCCAGTACTCGGCCGAGTGCGGATCGACACGGATCAGCACTACGTGCTCGTCCTCGGGACCGGCCGGGAACCAGGCCTGGACGCCGGTGTTCCACATGGCGCGGATCCGTTCGCGGTCGACCACGCGCTCGGCGGTGCCGCTCACCGACACATACAGGCTGTCGTCCTGGTCGGCAAAGCCCAGGTTGACCTGGGGACGGTGGGCGATGCAATCCCACAGCGCGCTCAGGGTCGAGGTGTAGAACCAGATGCCGCCATCGGCGTCGACCTGCTGCCGGGTCATCGGCTGGCTCAACAGGTGGCCGTGCTGGTCCTGCCAGGTGAACATCGGAAAGCGCACGTCCTTGATCTTGTCGTGCAGTTTCGCCACTTCGGTGGCGTGGTGGGTGGTCATGGGCAGTCCTCGTGAATGGCTGATGTCCGTGCATCCTAGCGCCAGCCGGACGCCGGGTCGGTGCGCAAGCGAACATCGGCGCAGCGCTTTTTTGAGACCCGTCAACCTTGCCGGAAAGCGAAGGAAACCCGGGTTTGGGCGGCAATATAATCACGTTTCAGCCGCCCGTTAACGAGCATGGAGTCCGCCGCGCATGCCTTCCACCCACCGCCGTGCACAGCCGTTTCCGGACGTCGCCGGCCTGGGCGCGAAGCATGCCGCCGCCTCACCCATGGCGAACTCCTTTTCCGGCGCCGCCGAACCGGCGCGGCTGGTGCTGCACGTGGTGGAAGCGCTGGACAGCGCCCACACGGAAACGGGCCTGCTGAACCTCATCCGCCACCTGCCGGCCGAGCGCTACCGTCACGCCATCGTCTGCCTGCGCGACCAGGGCGACCACGAAGCCGGCCTGCGCGAACAGGGTGTCGACATCGTCAACCTGCGCCGGCAGGAGCGCGGCGCGCTGCACTACCTGCGCCTCTACCGCGTGCTGCGCAAGCTGCAGCCGGATCTGATCCATACCCGTAACCGCTCCGGCCTGCCGGCCCAGCTGGTGGCGGCGCTGGCCGGGGTGCGGCTGCGGGTGCATGCCGAGCACGGGCGCGACCTCGGTCCCGACGGCGTCCCCAGCTTGCGCGGACGGGTGCTGCGCCGCCTGCTGCGTCCCCTGATCGACCATTTCGTCACCGTCAACGGCGACCTCGAACGATGGCTGGTGGAGGCCATCGGCGCCGAGCCGGGCCGGGTCTCGCAGATCGCCAACGGCGTCGACAGCGTGCAGTTCCACCCGCGCCTGGGCCCGGCGGCGGCGGTCGGTCCGGCCGGTTTCATGCACGACGGCGTGTTCGTCATCGGCAGTATCGCCCGCATGGACGACAGCGCCAACCATGCGCTGCTGGTCGAGGCCTTCCTGCGGCTGATCGCCTCGCCCCATCCGGCCCACCAGCGCCTGCGCCTGATGATCGTCGGCGACGGGCCGGCGCGCGCCGAATGCCAGGCGATGCTGAAGCGCGCCGGCGCCGCGGCCCGCGCCTGGCTGCCCGGCGCCCGCAGCGACATCGCCCAGTTGCTGCGCGCGATGGACCTGTTCGTGTTGCCCTCGCTGACGGAAGACCGCGCGAACGCGATCCTGGAAGCGATGGCCAGCGGCCTCCCGGTGGTCGCCACTGCGGTCGGTTGCAACGCCGAGCTCGTGCATCCCGGCTTTACCGGCATCCTGGTGCCGCCGACGTCGACGGAATTGCTGGCGGCGGCGGTCTCGGATTACTGCCGCATTCCCGAGATGGCGGCCCGTCACGGCGCGCGCGCCCGCAGCCACGTGATTGCCCGCCACAGCATGCCGGCAATGGCGCGCGACTACCTGGCCGTCTACGACGCGCTGACAGGTTTCAAGGCCTGAGCGGGACATCCGATGCGCGTGCTGCACCTGCTCGACCATTCCGCGCCGCGGCGCAGCGACTACAGCCGCCGCGCCCAGGCCCTGCTGCAAAGGCTGCGCGACCAGGGGGTGCAGACCGTCCAGCTCACCGGCACCGCGCACCCGGCGGCGCAGGCGCATGGCGAGGACTGGCATTTCTACCGCACGGCGCCCCTGGGCCGGCATCTTCCCCTGGTCGGTACGGCGGCGCCGGATTCCCGTCTCGGCGCGGCGATGTCGACGGCGGCCCTGGCGCTACGACTGCGCCAGGTGGCAAGGCTGACGCGGCCGGACCTGATCCACGTCCACCTGCCGAGCGCGAACGCGGTCGCCGCCTGGCCGGTGGCGCGCCTGCAGAAGCTTCCGCTGCTGGTCGAGGCCGAGCGCCGTGGAGTGGCCGCGCACGCATATCCCTTCCCGCGCGCGGAACGCTGGGCCCTCGGCGCGGCGCACGCGATCGCGGCCGGGACGGCCCAGGTGCGGGCCGCCCTGCGTGCGGAGGGCCTGGCGGGCAAATCCATCGCCGTGATTCCGCCGGCGCCGGACCTGGTGCCAGGGGTGCCGGCCAGCGCCAGGATGACGAACCTGGCGGGGGCGCCACTGCTTGCCTATGCGGGCGGCCTGGGAGCGGACGACGGGCTGGATCTGTTGCTGGCGGCCCTGGCCCAACTGCGGCGCAAGCACCCTTCCCTGCGGCTGCTGGTTGCCGGCGGCGGTGAACGCGAGGCCTGCTTCGAGCAGTTGCTGGCCCAGCCGGGGTTGCGCGGCCACGTCGTGTTCGCCGGTCCGCTCTCTTACCGGCGTGCGGCCGATGTGCTGCCGAGGGCCGATATCGCGGTGTTCCCGGCCCATGGCCGCGAATCGTGCCTGCAGCCGTCCCGGCACCTGCTCAATGCGCTGGCGCAGGGATGTGCGGTGGTCGCGTCGGATCTGCCCTGCCACCGCGAGCTGCTGGTGCACGGGCATAGCGGGATGCTGTTCGAGGCCGGCAAGCGGGCGTCGCTGGTGAACGCCATCGAGCTGGTGCTGGCCGAACCCTGGCGCATCGACGCCCTGGGGGCGGCGGCGCGCGACTTCATGGCAACCCGGCGCAGCTGGGAGTTGACGGCGGCGCGCTACCGGCGCATCTATGAAATGGTGATCAATAAGCGTGATGCATCACGTTAATGCGGATGATTACGCGGATCGCCGCCAATGCCGTTCCAACAAGGCCGCCGCAAATCGTCTATAGTGATGCCTCTCTACAAAACTAAAAGGGCTTGAGACCCTCGGCAGGTTGATCAAGCCTCCACCATTATGAAATTCGATGTTGCAATCGTCGGCAGCGGCCTGGCCGGCCTGTCGGTCGCCCTCCACCTGGCGCAGACGCGCAAGGTGGCCATCATCTCCAAACGCGAACTCCTCGACGGCGCCAGCAACTGGGCGCAGGGCGGCATCGCCGCCGTCCTCGATTCCGGCGACAGTCACGACCAGCATATTGCCGACACCCTCGTCGCCGGCGCCGGCCTGTGCGACGAAGCCGCCACCCGCTTCATCGTCGAGCATGGCCGCGAAGCCATCGAATGGCTGATCGAGCAAGGCGTGCCGTTTACCCGCGACGAGAGCGCGGAACTCGGCTTCCACCTGACGCGCGAGGGCGGCCACAGCCAGCGCCGCATCATCCACGCCGCCGACGCCACCGGCCACGCGGTCCAGGTCACGCTGGAACAGAAGGTGCGCGCGCATCCGAACATCTCGCTGTTCGAGCACCACTGCGCGATCGACGTGATCACCTCCGACAAGCTGAGCGCCAGCGGCGTGCACGGCGGCGCCCCGAGCCTGGTCGGCCAGCCGCGCTGCTATGGCCTCTACGTGCAGGACGAACAGAGCGGCAAGGTGCTGACCTTCGAGGCGGAGCACACGGTGCTGGCCACCGGCGGCGCCGGCAAGGTCTACCTGTACACGACCAATCCCGACACCGCCACCGGCGACGGCATCGCGATGGCATGGCGCGCCGGATGCCGGGTATCGAACATGGAATTCATCCAGTTCCACCCGACCTGCCTGTACCACCCCTACGCCAAATCCTTCCTGATCAGCGAGGCGGTGCGCGGCGAAGGCGGCCTGCTCAAGCTGCCCTTGGGCGCCGGCGCCGCGGCCGGCACCCGCTTCATGCCGGCCCACGACGAGCGCGGCGAACTGGCGCCGCGGGACGTGGTGGCGCGCGCGATCGACTTCGAGATGAAGAAACGCGGCCTGGATTACGTCCACCTGGACATCTCCCACCAGAGCCCGGAATTCATCAAGGAACACTTCCCGACCATCTACGCGCGCTGCCTGGAGCTGGGCATCGACATCACCCAGCAGCCGATCCCGGTGGTGCCGGCCGTGCACTTCACCTGCGGCGGCGTGGTGACCGACCTGGCCGGCCGCACCGACATCCCGGGCCTGTATGCGGTCGGCGAGACCGCGTACACCGGCTTGCACGGCGCCAATCGCCTCGCCAGCAACTCGCTGCTGGAATGCCTGGTGGTCGGCCGCGCCTGCGCCCACCAGATCGCCGCCGCGCCGCCGTCCGAGCTGCCGAGCCTGCCGGCCTGGGACGAAAGCCGCGTCACCAATGCCGACGAAGAGGTCGTGATCGCCCACAACTGGGACGAACTGCGCCGCTTCATGTGGAATTACGTCGGCATCGTGCGCACCACCAAGCGCCTGGAACGGGCGCACCACCGGATCCGGCTGCTCAAGGAAGAGATCGACGAGTATTACCGCAACTTCCGCGTGACCAATGACTTGCTGGAGCTGCGCAACCTGGTCGAGGTGGCGGACCTGATCGTGCGCAGCGCGCTGTCGCGCCGGGAGAGCCGCGGCCTGCATTATTCGCGGGATTATCCGGATACCTTGCCGAAGGCGCTGCCGAGTGTGTTGACGCCGCGGCGCAGATAAGGACCGCCTGCTCGTGAACGTCATCCCTGCGAAGGCGGGGATCCAGGTTTGCATGCGAGTCATTAGCTCAGGCCGGTAGTCCACGACGAACCCGGTCCCCGCCCGCGCGGGGGCGACGTGAAGAATGAACCAAAAACTCACCCCCTCCACCATCCTCCTCCTGACGATCCCGCCCCTGCTCTGGGCCGGCAACGCCATCGTCGGCCGCCTGGTGCGCGACGCCGTGCCGCCGATGACCCTGAACCTGCTGCGCTGGACGATCGCGCTCCTCATCCTGCTGCCGCTGGGCCGTGCGGCGCTGAAACCCGGCAGCGGCGTGCTGGCCAACTGGCGGCGCTATGCGCTGCTGGGCCTGGTCGGGGTCGGGCTGTACAACTCGCTGCAATACCTGGCCCTGCAGAGTTCGACGCCGATCAACGTCACCCTGGTCGCGTCCGGCATGCCGGTGTGGATGATGCTGGTCGGGCGGCTGTTTTTCAATGTGCCGGTGCGGCCCCGGCAGGTGGCGGGCGCGCTGTTGTCCATCCTCGGGGTGCTGGTGGTGCTGTGCCGCGGCGATATTCACCAGCTGCTGAGCTTGCGGCTGGTTGCCGGCGACCTGTACATGATCCTGGCCACCATCGCCTGGTCCTTCTACAGCTGGATGCTGCTGCAGCCGAAGGACACGCCGGCGCTGCGCGCGGACTGGGCGGCCTTCCTGGCGACCCAGGTGGCTTATGGCCTGCTGTGGTCGGCGCTGTTCACCGGCGTCGAGTGGGCCATGGATGCGCATGCGATCGCGTGGAGCGGCAAGCTGGCCGCGAGCCTGCTGTTCGTCGCCGTCGGTCCGGCGGTGCTGGCCTACGCGCTGTGGGGCGCCGGGATCCGCCGCGCCGGGCCCGGCACCGGCGCCTTCTTCGTCAACCTGACGCCGCTGTTCGCGGCCCTGCTGTCCTCGGCCTTCCTGGGCGACTTGCCGCACGCCTACCATGGGCTGGCTTTCGCCCTGATCGTCGGCGGCATCGTGGTTTCCAGCCGGCGCTGAGCAATGCTGCGGCGCAGCGCGAGAGCTGGTATCGTGTGTCCGTCCCGTCAGTAAGGGTGTTACGATCCCGGGGGAAGACAACGAGGAACCACCACAATGGCTGAAGGTTTTACCGTCCACGACCACGCGCCCCAGCTCGCCGAATTCCTGGACCGCCACCCGCGCGCCCTGGTGCTGACCGGCGCCGGCCTGTCCACGGCGTCGGGCATTCCCGACTACCGCGACCGCGACGGCACCCGCCGCGGCCGCCCGCCCATCCATGGGCCGGATTTCCGCAAGTACGACCACGTCCAGAAGCGCTACTGGGCGCGCAGCATGATCGGCTGGCCGGTGCTGTCCAAGGCACGCCCGAATCCCGGCCATGTTGCGATCGCAGCATTGGAGAAGCTGGGAAAGATCGGCTCGGTGCTGACCCAGAACGTCGACGGCCTGCACGGCCAGGCCGGCAGCCACGGCGTGCTCGAGCTGCATGGCAATATCCACTCGGTGGTCTGCCTGGAATGCTCGGCGCTGTTCCCGCGCGCCTTCGTGCAGGGGCAACTCGCCGACCTGAACCCGCACATGCTGCATGTGGACGCGACCCCGCTGCCGGACGGCGACGCTTCGGTCGAACCGGCCGGGCTGGCGGAATTCCGCCTGCCGCAGTGCGTGTGCTGCGCCGGCACCCTGATGCCGAACGTCGTCTTTTTCGGCGATAACGTCCCGCCGGCGCGCACCGCCATCGCCCTCGACCAGATGGAGCGCGCCGACGCCCTGCTGGTGGTCGGCTCCTCGCTGATGGTGTATTCGGGCTTCCGCTTCGCCCGCATGGCGCGCGCCAGCGGCAAGCCGATCGCCGCGATCAACCTCGGCCGCACGCGCGCCGACGACCTGCTCGACATGAAAATCGAAGAATCCAGCGAGCGGGTCTTGCCCCTCGTGGTCGAGCTGCTCGCAAGGACTGGGGCTGGATCTGAAAGAGTCACGCCATCCATTCAACTCGACGGGGGAACATTGTGACGAATAACATCAAAGGCTGGCAGATCGGCGCCGCCGCGGCCGGGCTGGGACTGGCCGCATCGTTCTTTTACGTGCGCGCGAAAACCAAACAGGCAGAGGCCGAGAATCCGCCGCAGGGGCGCTTCGTGAAGGTCGACGGCGTGCGCCTGCACTACATCGAGCGCGGCGAAGGCCCGGTGCTGGTCCTGCTGCACGGTAACGGCGTGATGGCCAACGATTTCGAGCACAGCGGCCTGCTGGACCGCGCCGCCGAGCACTACCGCGTAATCGTTTTCGACCGCCCGGGCTTCGGCTACAGCGAGCGCCCGCGCAGCAAGGTGTGGACGCCGCAGGCCCAGGCGCGGCTGCTGCACCATGCCTTGCAGGAGCTGGACGTCGAGTCCGCCATTGTCCTCGGCCATTCCTGGGGCACGATGGTGGCGCTGGCGATGGCGCTGGAGGCGCCGGATTTCGTGCGTGGCCTGGTGCTGCTCTCAGGCTATTACTACCCGAGCCTGCGCCTCGATGCGCCGCTGATGTCGGGCCCGGCCATCCCCCTGGTTGGCGACCTGATGCGCTACACGGTTTCGCCCCTGATGACCCGCATGCTGTGGCGGCCGCTGACGAAGAAAACCTTCGCGCCGATGCCGGTGGCGGATTCCTTCCGCCAGCTCCCGCCCTGGATGGCCCTGCGCCCGAGCCAGCTGCGCGCCAGCGCGGCCGAAAGCGCGCTGATGGTGCCGGCGGCGATGTCGCTGGCCAAGCGCTATCCGGAGCTGAAGGTGCCGGCCGTGATCCTCGCCGGCACCCAGGACCAGATCGTCGACTTCGGCCACAATTCCGTGCGCCTGAGCGAGCGGATCCCGGACAGCGAACTGCAGCTGCAGCCCGGCGTCGGCCACATGACGCATTACGCGCATCCGGACCAGGTGATGGCGGCGATCGATTCGATCGCGGCGCGGGTGGGCGAGCCGGTGCTCATGCGCACGCCGCAGGCGGAGGCGATGGCGCGGGCCAGCGAGAGCGGGGTCTGAGCTTCAGCCCCGGCGGGCGCTCATCCGGCCGCGGAGGGCGCGGATGATGCATCAAGCCGTTCAGCCGACGATCCTGAGCGAATAGTCGGTCGCCCGCACATCCTTGGTCAGGCTGCCGATCGAGATCCGGTCCACGCCGGTTTCGGCAATCGCGCGCACGGTCTGCATATTGATGCCGCCGGATGCTTCCAGCAGCGCACGGCCGTCGTTGATGCGCACCGCCTCGACCATCATGTCCAGATCGAAGTTATCCAGCAGGACCGAGACGGCGCCGGCGGCCAGCGCTTCCTGCAGTTCGGCGATCGACTCGACCTCGACCTGGATCGTCACGCCGGCATTCAGGGCCGCCGCGGCGTTCAGGGCCGCGGTAATGCCACCTGCCGCCGCGATGTGGTTTTCCTTGATCAGGATGCCGTCGTAGAGTGCCATGCGCTGGTTGGCGCCGCCGCCCACGCGCACCGCGTACTTCTGCGCCTGGCGCAGGCCCGGCAGGGTCTTGCGGGTGTCGAGGATTTTTGCGCGGGTGCCGGCCACGACGTCGACGTACCTGCGGGTGGCGGATGCCACGCCGGACAGCAGCTGCAGGAAGTTCAGCGCGGCGCGCTCGGCCGTCAGCAGCGAGCGCGGCGAGCCTTCGATCGTGCAGACCACGCTGTCCGCGGCCATCAGCTCGCCTTCGGCATACTGCCAGTCGATCTCGATGTCCTGGTCGACGGCCAGCATGATGCCTTCGAACCAGGGGGCGCCGCACAGCACGGCTTCTTCGCGCACGATCACGCGCGCCTTCGCACGCGGCTCTTCCGGCACCAGCTTGCCGGTCAGGTCGCCGGTGCCGACGTCTTCCAGCAGCGCTGCCAGCAGGTTCTGTTCGAACGCGGCCTGCAGCTTCTCGCTGAAAGCACCGCCTTCTTCCGCGAATGGGTTACGTAAGGTCGTCATGCGGGTCCAATTCCAGAGAACAGTTTGCTTTCCTGCTCCAGCGAACCGGTCGGCAGGGCCTTGGCTTTCTTGGCGGCGGCGAAATCCAGCATGCGGTCGATGGCGCGCCTGGCCTGGCGGCCGGTTTCCGGATCCACATGGATCTCGTTGCGTCCGTCCGTCGCTTCCAGCACGGCGGCCAGGTTGGCCAGGCCGTTCATCGCCATCCATGGGCAGTGGGCGCAGCTCTTGCAGGTGGCGCTGTTGCCGGCGGTCGGCGCATCGATGAAGTGCTTGCCCGGCGCGGCGGCGCGCATCTTGTGCAGGATGCCGTTGTCGGTGGCGACGATGAAAGTGGTCGCGTCCATGGTGCGGGCGGCGTCGATCAGCTGGGTGGTCGAGCCGACTGCGTCCGCCTGTTCGACCACATTGGCCGGCGATTCCGGGTGCACCAGCACCTTCGCGTCCGGATACTGGGCGCGCAGCAGGTCGAGTTCGATGCCCTTGAACTCGTCGTGCACCAGGCAGGATCCCTGCCACAGCAGCATGTCGGCGCCGGTCTTCTTCTGGATGTAGGCGCCCAGGTGGCGGTCCGGCGCCCACAGGATTTTCTTGCCCTGCTTGTGCAGGTAGTCGACGATGTCCAGGCCGATCGACGAGGTCACCATCCAGTCGGCGCGCGCCTTCACGGCGGCGGAGGTATTCGCGTAGACGACCACGGTACGGTCAGGATGCTGGTCGCAGAAGGCGGCGAACTCGTCGGCCGGGCAACCCAGGTCCAGCGAGCAGGTCGCATCCAGGTCCGGCATCAGGATGGTTTTTTCGGGGCTGAGGATCTTCGCGGTCTCGCCCATGAAGCGCACGCCGGCGACGACCAGGGTCCTGGCCGGATGATCGCGGCCGAAGCGCGCCATTTCCAGCGAGTCCGAGACGCAGCCGCCGGTTTCCTCGGCCAGGTCCTGCAGGTCGGCGTCCACGTAGTAGTGGGCGACCAGCACCGCTTCTTTTTCTTTCAGCAGGCGCCGGATACGGTCCTTGAGGGCTTCCCTTTCGGCCGCCTCGACGGGCGATGGTACGCGCGCCCAGGCTTCCGAGGTCGAGCACACGCCGCCGACGGGGCGGTCGTACTCGAAGGTCTTGATTGGAGCAATGGTATTCATATCAATGTCACCATGGTTTCGTGGGCACGGTGTGCCCACCCTACATTGCCTCGTAGGGTGGGCACACCGTGCCCACGTTTTTTATGTTCGCGTCACGAAAACTTATTCAAGGCCCTGGCTCTTCAGGTAATCCTCGTAATTGCCCTGGAAGTCGACCACGCGGTCTTCCTTCACCTCGAGGATGCGGGTCGCCAGCGAGGACACGAATTCACGGTCGTGCGAGACGAAGATCAGGGTGCCGGCGTACTTGTCCAGCGCGATGTTCAGCGACTCGATCGATTCCATGTCCATGTGGTTGGTCGGTTCGTCGAGCATCAGCACGTTGTGACGGCCCAGCATCAGCTTACCGTACATCATGCGGCCCTTCTCGCCGCCGGACAGCACGCGCACCGACTTCTTGACCTCGTCGCCGCCGAACAGCAGGCGGCCCAGGATCGAGCGCACGGCCTGGTCGTCGTCGCCTTCCTTGGTCCACTGGCCCATCCAGTCGGTCAGGTTGAGGTCGGTGGCGAATTCCTCGGTCGGATCCTGCGGCATATAGCCCGGATTCGCGTTCTCGGCCCACTTGATGCGGCCGGTGTCGGCGTCCATGCCGGTGATCTCGTGACCGCCGATGCTGCGCAGCAGCGTGGTTTTACCGGCACCGTTGGCGCCGATGATGGCGACGCGCTCGCCGGCCTCGATCATGATCGAGAAATTCTTGAACAGCGTACGGTCATAGGACTTCGACAGGCCCTCGGTTTCCACTGCCAGGCGGTGCAGCTTCTTCT
>Ga0308170_10002248_pt1 | contig 16849 bp, 9 predicted proteins | sample PhyBR2_2_FD_202136 | JGI IMG/M metagenome (GOLD analysis project Ga0308170, IMG submission 202136) | Phyllosphere microbial communities from UC Gill Tract Community Farm, Albany, California, United States - DLSLSB.R2 | ecosystem: Host-associated > Plants > Phyllosphere > Unclassified | place... | reverse complement strand
GTGTTGCGTACCGGGGGCAGCGAGCTGCCGCTTCTGACGCAGCTTGCTCCGCAACTGGCCCGCATGACAGCACGCTGGCGCTCGCCGGGCGTGGCAGCGGGAACGTTCGGATATCGGGCGTGGACGAGTTTTCCGCGCGTTGAACAAACCATGTTCTGGAAGGACAACATGAATCAGATCGATGTTGAAAATTGCGGCCGGATGCTGGCAGAGGTGCAGGCATGGTTCAGCGAGGCGTTCGAAGCGGTCTTCGATGCGCTGTACGAGGACGAAGGAAGGCCCGCCGAGAACGGACTGACGGTTCTGCCGCTGACGCTTCTGCCGGGCGGTTTATTGCACCTGCAAACTGACGGGCGCGAACGCTTCCGGCTGCAGGCATTCCTCGACCCGACCGGTGCCACGAGCCAGGATCCCAAGGTTCACGGTCCGAAGATCTGGTGGGAACTGGTGGCAAGTCCGAATGCATTGGGCAAGCGGCCCGATCTGCCGTTTTCCGGCATCGACGGCTTCCCGCACGTTGACGCCGATGGCTGGGAAGGCAGCGTCGTTGACGGTGTCGGCGCCTTCACCGGCGTCGATGACAGCCGCTATCGATATGTGGCCTTCTGCCATAGTCCCTCCGACCTTGGTCGATGCAGGGATGCGCTTGTGTACGCATGGAAGAATGTCCGTGAAAAACTTCGCACTGGGGAAAAATTCCAGCGCCAGTGGTGCCGGGATGCGCTCTGCAACGCCGTTGCGCCTCCGTACGAAGTGGCATGCGCGGCCTGAGCGATGATATACATCGAGAACGAAGGGGCATTGTTCAGAGGGCCCGCGCGGGCATGGCCCAGGGAAGTGTGGACCGGCACGAAATTCGAGGCCTACAAGGGCGAGGTGCCGAAAAACATCGAGTGGGGCAACCAGATCCCTGAAGAGGAGGCATTGCGACTGATCGGCGGAACTCCTGTGGACATGGCCAGTGCCGGAGACCTGATGCGCGCGGCCATTGTTTCTGGTCCGGAAGGTGAATCGGTCAGCTGCGATCATGTCGATTTCCGGGCGTGCATCGGGCCGCTCGTTGACGAATCTGCGGACAGGAGCCGCCAGCGCCTGCATCAAGGCTGGTGGCGCGCGTTCGTGCTTGGCGAGCCGGCTGGTGCCCATCCAGTGCGTCCGGCGGACAGAGTGTGCAATACGATGGCCGGAGGCGAAATCTCATTCAAGAATTTCGTGGATGAGGGAGCTACCCGGGCGGTCCGGGAAACTCTGGACGGCCGTACTTCGGGTTCGGGCGGTCTCGTTGACGAGCGTCGCCTTTATAACAATCTGTTGTCGAGTCAGCCGCTGGCATTCAATTTCTTCGGCCGGCTCAAGCAGGACCCTGCACTGGCGAGCGAGATCCTGCGCTCCCTGGTCCCCGGCATCGACGGCGTCACGGACGTGCTGTTCGAGTTTTCGCCCGAAGACTGGGTCGACAACTCGGCGTTCGACGTCGCTCTCGTGGTCCACGCTCGCGGGCAGAAAGGCCTTCTTGGGCTGGAGTGCAAGTTCACGGAACCATTTTCCCCGAAGCCCTACCGTAACAGCAGGTATGAAGAGATCGCCGAGGCAAGTGGCGCCTTCATCGCGTCGTACGAAACCTGCACCTCGTCGCGCTTCAATCAGCTGTTCCGCAACCAGTTGATTGCGGAAGACTTGGTGCGCCGCGGTGATTACGACTTCCGCATGACGGGCCTCTTCTGTCATCAGAACGACGATCGCGCAATTGGAACGGGAACGGCGTTCCGAGGCCTGTTGCGGGACGGTGACGCATCGTTTCACATCATCACCTTCGCGCAGTTCATCGAGGCTGCTCAGCGATCGCCCATCGACTGGGAACAGCGCGAGTGGAGCATGCATCTCTGGGCGCGCTATTGCGGACTCTCGCTCAGCGACGCAGCCTGGCGCCAGTATGGGGAGGGGCGCTGATGCCGAATCATTGTTGCATCAAGCGCACATGCTGGCCGCGGGATCAGCGCCACGAATTTCGTGCACGAGGCGACCGAGGCGCTCTGCCGGTGTGTGTTTCAGTTCGCATTCCCACACAGTGAGGACGCGCCAGCCGGCATCACGCAGCATGTTCGCCTTTCGGGCGTCCCGTTCCGTGTTGGCGTCGAACTTCAGTTTCCACCGTTCAGCGTTGCTGGCGGGGGTCGTCGCATACCGGCATCCCTGATGACGGTGCCAGAAGCATCCGTGAACGAAAATTGCCACTTTGTACTTCGGCAGGACGAGATCGGGCGAGCCCGGCAGCTTGCGTGCATGCAGGCGATAGCGAAATCCCTGGCTATGCAGGAACCTCCTGACGATCATTTCCGGCTGAGTATCCTTGGACCGTATGCCTGACATCATTCGGGATCGTGTGGCTGCATCGACTACGTCCATAATTCTTGCTATCCTACGGCAACAGCCATTTTTTGAAGTAAAGCAAAGTTGTCGAGCCAATCAAAGTCCATAATTCTGGATCACATTCCGGTAGTTGATCTATTCGCGGGCCCCGGTGGACTCGGGGAAGGTTTCTCGTCCCTTGAGGACGATCCATTCAGGATCATTGTATCGGCTGAAATGAATTCGGCCGCGCGCAAGACGCTCCGCCTTCGCGCGTTCTATCGGCTGCTCAAGCGGCGCGGTGGAGACGCTCTCGCCTCCTACTATCAGTTCTGCAACGGTGCAGTACCGGAGCCCCACGACGACAGCAACCGTGACCTGTGGGAGGAGGCGGGCGACGAGGCACGTCAGATTGAGCTCGGCACGTCGAAAGGCAACGAGGAGCTCGACGAGAGGATCAGCGCACACGGGCTCGGCCCCGACATTCCATGGGTACTGATCGGGGGCCCTCCTTGCCAGGCATATTCGATCGTTGGTCGCGCACGCAACCGCGGGAATCTCGAGTACAAGGCGGAGGACGATCACCGTCACTTCCTGTACAAGGAATATCTCAGGATCATCCAGAAGTATCGGCCGTCCGTGTTCGTGATGGAAAACGTGAAGGGAATTCTCACGGCCTCGGTCGGCGGCAAGAAAATCTTCGAAACGATTCTCCAGGACCTTTCCGACCCGGACAGGGCAACCGGGCAGTCGCTCAGCGGCCATGGATACCGTATTCATTCGATGAGTTCGGCGACCCACTTTTCCCGTGGCGACGATCCACGGGACATCGACGCGCATGACTTCGTCATCAAGGCAGAGGAGCACGGGATCCCTCAGGCACGGCACAGGGTGATCCTGATCGGGGTGCGGGAGGATGTGGCTCGTGCGCCGAGGCAGCTCGAGCGCCTGCCTGGTCCCTGTGTTCGCGAGATTCTGCAGGGACTGCCACGCGTGCGCAGCGCGCTCAGCAAGGAGGCCGACTCGAGCGAACTCTGGGCGGAAGCGGTCGCTGGTCACTTTTCAAGAATGGCGAAGGAGGTCGCGCGAAACGACATGCATCGCGGTCTTCACGAAGCACTCACCGAGGCTTCCACGGCAGTGCCGAAAGGGCTTGGCACTGGAGACGATCGGCTGGACATCCGGAGCACCAGCGCGGATTCGCCGGCCCTGCTCGGCGGCTGGTATCACGATCCGAAACTGAAGGTCTGGCTGAATCACAGCGCCCGCGGGCACATGAGAAGCGACCTTCAGCGCTATGCTTTCGCATCCGCGTACGCTCGGGCATACGGGCGCTCGCCAAGAGGTCATGACGAGTTTACCCTGGACGGGCTGCGCCCAAACCATGAGAACTGGGAGTCGGGGAAATTCAAGGACAGGTTCAAGGTCCAGGTAGGGAGTCGTGTGTCCACCACGATCACCAGCCACATCTCGAAGGATGGGCACTATTTCATCCACTACGACCCGACCCAGTGCCGCAGCCTTACCGTGCGCGAGGCAGCCCGGCTGCAGACTTTCCCCGACAATTATTTCTTCGAAGGCAATCGAACCGAACAGTTCCATCAGGTGGGTAACGCGGTGCCGCCGCTTCTGGCGAACAAGATTGCCCGGCTCGTGTTCAGGCTTCTTGCAGGTGATGACGCGACGTCTGTCATGGCAGAACCTGGTGGCGCGGTGTGGCGGGTTCAAACGCAGCTGGATCTTGTGGAAGCAGGTCCGGAAGTGGAAGCGCTGTAACGGCCGGGCCTTCTAAGCTCAGCGAATGCAAGTCCGATGGTAAGGGTGGCACATGCATTCCGCTCCTTGCTTCTGCATGCCGGTTCCTCTGTGCAGGATATTTGCATCACAGAAAAAACCCGATTCCTTGGCCTGCAATCCTGCTAGAATATCTGAACAGCAACAATTTCCCACCAACATCACGTGGGAAATGGGTTGTCGCGACGTGGCTCCGCTTCGAGCTGGTTCCTTGATCATGATTTCTGGCAGACTTCGAATGGCGTTTTTTCCGGCAATGGATGACATCCCGTGCAGGCGCCAGCGCAAGTCGGACTCGCGATCTTTTCAAGGCACGGTTGTTTGCGGACGTAGAATCTCCATCTCGAGTCATATCGCACCGTGACCCGGACCCGGCTGGCGCATGCAGACCTACCCGCGATTCAAGTTCCGACCGAGACTGCTTGGCGAAGCAAGCGTACACGATCTGCTCTCGCGGATCGACGACGAAAGCGCGTTCGCCGTTCACTCCGTCAACCTTCCCGAGCACGCATACAAGCGCTGGGGAGAAGCTGACTTCGTCATCGTTTCGCGCGCCGGGCTCGTCCTGCTCGAGGTAAAAGGCGGGAACGTCCGGATCGCGGGTCGTGTCTGGCGTTACGAGAACGCGCGCGGCCAGGCGATCGAGTCATCCGAAGGTCCGGCCCGCCAGGCCGTATCTGCTGCCGTAGCGCTCGAGCAGCTTCTCGGCAAACGCCTGGGCCGCAAGGTGCGATGCAGGTGGGGCGTCGTCTTTCCGCTATGTTCCTTCAAACGCCGGCTGGACGAGCTGCCTCCGGAGCGTCTGGCAGACCACTCCGTTTGTGCGACACCGGAAACCTTCGCCGCCTGGCTCGACAACATTCCATACGACCGGCACACGGCCGCCGATTTCCTGCTTTCCGAAGAGGACATCGAACAGATTCGTGAGGTGCTTCTACCCGAACTGTCGGCAGTGTCGTCGCTCGGCCTGTCCGCCGCAGGGATCGAGCACGGGATCGTGAAGCTGACGCGCCAGCAGTACGCCATTCTCGAAAGTCTGGCAGGCAACCCGCGTCTGCTCGTGACCGGAGGTGCCGGCACGGGCAAGACCGAGCTCGCCGTCCTGTGTGCTCGCGCTGAACTTGCATCCGGACACAGGCCGGCCATCGTCGCGCAGGGCCGGTCACTGGTACGGAATCTCGAGCGCAGACTTGCCGGCTCCGGTATTCCTGTCTGCTTCGACAGCATTCCCGAAGGTTGCGATGTCCTCGTCGTCGACGAGGGGCAGGATCTTGCTCGTCCCGAGCGACTCGCCCGACTCTTCTCGGGGCTGCCGGGTGGTGTCGAGCACGGGCGCTGGCGCTGGTTCATGGATCCGAACCTGCAGTACCTGGACGCGCCGCCCGACACCGGCGCCGTCGCCACCCTGCGCGCGAGTTCGGCGTCGGTGGTGCTGTCGCGGAATGTGCGCTCGACGCAGGAAATCGTGTGCAGCATTCAGGCGTTTCTTGCCGCCGACATCGGCCTTTCCTCGATCGACGGATACGGGGTACGGGTCGGATTTCACGAAGTACGCGATGCACAGGAGGAGGCGGATTCGATCGGGGATCTCGTCGCGGGCCTGCTGCAGGAAGGTGTCCTTGCCCGTGACATCGCCGTGCTCGGTGCGAACGACCTTCGAGGACCTGTCGCTTCCATCGTCGCCGGCCGGCTCGGCCATGTGCTGAGGCCTCTGACGAAAACAGGCGATTTCGCGTCCAGCCATCACGGGGTCATTGCCGGCATCCGCGACTTCCGCGGACTCGAATCCCGGGTCGTGATTCTCGCCGACCTCGATATCGCTGCGCGCGAGCCGGATTTCACGCGCAGGCTCTACATCGGCATGACAAGGGCATCGGTTGCCCTTCACCTTTTTACAACGGACCAGACAAGACAGGCGATGGTAGACCTGATCAAACAGAACGCTTGGGGATGACATGACGGAGAAAGAGAATACGGAACTAAGGGCTGCCTTCATCGAGCAGGTGCGAAGGCGTCTTGTCGGACCGACCGAACCGGCCGAGTCGCTCCGCGAACGGCCCAACAAACGCTATCTGACGGGCATGGTATTTCCGCAGGGAGCATCCGCCGGCGCCGGCACCGCGGACGAAAACCTCGACGGCGAGGATGCGGAAGCAGCGGGTGAGGGGGAGGACGAGTACGGGATCGAATCCCCCACGGACATCCTCTTTCAACGGCTGCCGGCGTCGGTGGGCATGACTTTCGCGGTATCGGATGCCGAGCAGACGCTGACTGTGCGGCTGAAGGCCGCGGTTTACGAGAAGCACGCAGCCGAACTCGTCGCGGACGAAGTATCTTCCGGATCCGGGGGCAAGCGCAAAACGAAGGCCGCGCCTGTCTGGCGCAGAAGGCCGGTCCCGGCAGGCACGGAATCCGAAACGGTAACCCTCCGGATCGACAAGGGCGCAGCGGACATCCGCGAGCCGAGGAAGGTGCTGGAAGGCCGCGCCGAGTTGCGGGTCTTCATACGTGTTGCGGGGGGAAGGCGCGTCGTGACCGTCGCCCTGGTGAACACGCGAAGAACGGAAGAGGACACCGCAGTCGATACGGCAGACATTCTCTTCCAGGTCGAAATGAGCTGCGTCCCTTCGCTCGGCGTGATGGCCTACCCTGATCCGCCGATGATCAGCACGGATCCGGAAGCCGAGGAGCTGGCGCTGCAGTATCGGGATATGCCGGCATTTGCGGTTGGCCATGGATGCGGCGTGTTCTGGCCCGAACCGGCTGATGGCATCGTGAGCCACGTCGCCATCGATTACCTGCCATCTGTCGAAGTGCCGCCGGTCACGACGAAAATCGCCGGACTGCCTTCGTTCGTTACGGAAGCACTGTCGATGAAGCGCCTGCAGGAGGATGGATTCGACCCGGTGCCCGCGTTCCGTGGTCTGGTGAAGGCCTACGCCGACTGGAAAGACAAGCTGGCGGCCATGCGGTTCGAGCCGCGTTTCGACGGCGCGAAGGCGCGCATCCTGGAGCGCATCCAGCAGGCAGTCGACAGGATGACCGACGGCGTCGATCTGCTCGAGGAGAACGCGGATGTGCGTCACATGTTCAGGCTCGCCAACAGGGGGATGCTGATCAGTCTCGCGAGATCGGGGAACGTCAACAAGCGGAAGCCCGGCAGCCGCTTTACCGACGTCGATCCTGCCGCGCTGGCATACGACAGCGTGACGTGGCGCCCATTCCAGATTGCGTTCTTCCTCATCTCGCTTCGCGGGTTGTGGAACCCGGATCACCCCAGCCGGAAGATCGTCGACCTGATCTGGTTCCCGACCGGTGGCGGCAAGACCGAGGCGTATCTTGGCGTGGCAGCATTCGAAATGATCCGCCGTCGACTCGTCGATGGTGCGCAGGGAGGAGGAACGGCCGTCATCAAGCGATACACGCTGCGACTGCTCACCATCCAGCAATTCGAGCGGGCCGGCAGCCTCGTATGTGCTCTGGAAACCATGCGTCGCAAAGGCGACATCGCGCACGCCGAGCCTTTCAGCCTGGGCCTGTGGGTGGGTTCGGACTCGGCACCCAACCGGGGCGCCGACGCGCAGGCGGACCTGCAGAAGATTCTCGGGACGACCGGCCGTGTGGACGGCATCAAGGTACCGCTCAAGCAGTGCCCGGTATGCGGCAAGCGCATCATTCCGGAATCGAAGGCGGAAGGGGCCGCCGATGTGGGAATTCGCAAGAAGGGCAGCAGCATCGAGCTGTTCTGTTCGGAGCCAGCCTGTCCCTTCCACGGCGGCCTGCCCATCAGCTTCGTGGACGAGGACCTGTATGCGCAGCCTCCGACCCTCCTGCTCGGTACGGTGGACAAGTTCGCCATGCTGGCCTGGCGCGACGAGGCCCGTGCGTTCTTCGGCGCCGGCGCCGGTGTGGTGCCGCCTTCGCTGATCATCCAGGACGAACTGCACCTGATCTCCGGCCCGCTGGGAACCCTTGCAGGCATCTACGAGGCGGCGATCGACCGCATCATCTCGCATCTGGGCCGGCCGGCGAAGTACATCTGCGCGACCGCGACAATCCGCCGCTCCGACGACCAGATCCGCAAGCTGTACGGGCGCGAAGGTGCGCTCTTTCCGCCTGCCGGATTGTCGGCCAGCAATTCCTTCTTCTCCCGTGTGCCGGAAGAGCGGAAGGACCCGGGACGACTGTATGTCGGTGCGATGGGACAGGGCCACACGCCCACGTTCTCCAACGTGATTGCCTCGTCGGCCCTTCTGGCATCGGGTGAAGACATGCGCAGGACTGCCGGCGACCGGGTCGACACCTGGTGGACGGTCGTTGCGTACCACAACAGCAAGCGCGAGCTCGGGAAGACGCTGTCGCTGGCGCGGGACGACATCCCTGGCCGTCTCAAGGCCCTGGGCGAAGCCCGGCGCGTCGCCGCGTCCCGCGTGAGCGAGCTGTCGGCCAACCTGCGCGACAGCGAGATTCCCGAAGCGCTCCATCGACTGCGCGTTGAACTGCCGAATGCGGAGGCACTGGATTACGTGGCCTGCACCAACATGCTGTCGGTGGGCGTCGACGTCCAGCGTCTTGGCCTCATGCTGGTCAACGGTCAACCCAAGACCGTGTCCGAGTACATCCAGGCATCGAGCCGTGTCGGACGCAGTACCGACCGACCGCCGGGCATCGTGTTCACGTTGTTCTCTCCCACCAAGCCCAGGGACAGGTCGCATTACGAGTTCTTCCGGCACTTCCACAAGGCCTTCTACAGGAACGTGGAACCGACCAGCGTGACGCCGTTCGCGCTGCCGGCACAGGAGCGTGGTCTGCACGGTGCGTTCCTCGCACTCGTCAGGATGGTCTCGCCGATAGGCGGGAACCGTGCCGCGGGCAGCATCCTGCGACATGAAAGCATGGTGCGCGAACTTGCGGACGAGTTCCTCGGCAGGATCGGGGCGGCGCGGGATGGCAACGCCGACGAAACCCGCGAGCGACTGGAAGAATTCATCGCGAACTGGATTGCGCTGGCGCGGGAAAAGGGAAGTGCCCTGCGCTTCCAGGCCGAGGGCAGGCAATACACCGGATTGATACGTCCGTTCAGGCAGTCGGGTACCGGCATCGAAACGCTGCAGTCGCTTCGCAATGTCGACGCGCCGATGAAGCTGCTTGTTCCAGTCGTCCAGACGGGCGCGGCGGCGAAAGCCTGACAGGAGAAGACATGAAAAGAGAAATACGTGCCGGTACCGTGACCGGACCAGCAGGCGTCGGCGCCGTGATCGATGTCGGCACCGAGTCGTTCGTCATTCCGGGCATCGAGAAATGGAAGCAGCAGGCGTTGCGAGTCATCGATCTGCCGCGGCTTTCGACCCGGCTGCACAAGGTGCTGAAAGCGCCAGTGCTCGAGAAGCCGTATCTGGTGGTGCGGCGCTTCCCCGAGGCGATGTTCTGCGAAAAATGCCGTCGCATGACGCGCTGGCAACCGAACATGGAACAGGAAAGCAAGGAACCGACCTGCTCCAAAAGCGGCTGCAACGGGATGCTCGTACCGATGCGTTTCGTCGCGGCATGCGCGAACGGCCATCTCGACGACATCAACTGGTCTCGATGGGCGCACAGCGGCAAGAACGGCGCCTCCGGTTGCCGCAGCTTCGACAAGTTACGGTTTACCGTCAACGAAGAGGCTGGCACCGGCGGACTCGGGTCGCTGGTCGTTTCATGCGAGGTCTGCGGTAACGGGCGCTCTCTCGAGGAACTTGTCTCGAAAGAGACGGCTCGGCATGTTCTCGGAACCTGTTCCGGGCGACACCCGTGGGTTTTCGGGGCAGGCGAAACCTGCGATCTGCATCCGGAAATCCTGCAGCGAGGCGCTACCAACCTGCACTATCCGGTGACCGTATCCGCGCTGGACATTCCGGCAGACGTGGTTGAAGATCCGGTGGCCGTGTTCGGCGCGCAGATCGCTTCGCACAAGCACTTTTCGATGCTGAAAGGGCTCCAGTCAAGTACGACGGGCGACAACCAGCAGTTCATCAATACCCTGGCAGGCATCATCGCAGCAGAGGTAGCGTGCGAACTCGACGTTGTCCTTACCGTTGCTGCTGCGGACATCGAGTCCGCGGGAGCGGAGAACGAGGAGCCAGCGGCACAGCAGAGCATTGACCAGAATGTCCTTCTTGGCGAAGAATGGAAGACCATGGCGCGCGGGCTGGCCGAGGGCGGCATCTCCAGCAAGCACTTCCGGGCGGCCGCCGAGCCCCTGTCGGAGCGCGCGCCCCGTTGGGCCCGCAACGCAGTGTCGGGTGTACTGCTTCTCGAACGCCTGCGCGAGGTAAGAGCCTATCTCGGTTTCCAGCGCGTGCGACCGGATGCGATCGACAACAAGGTCAGTCCTGACGTCGGGCGTGCGGAGAACTGGTTGCCTGCCACGGAGGTATTCGGCGAAGGCCTGGTGCTGTCCTTCGACTTCGAACGTCTCGATGTGTGGGCGCAGTCCTTGCCGGACAGCGAACTCGAAGCGCTCCGGCATCTGGAGGAGAAGCGCGTGAGCGAGGAATTCTGGTTCCTTCCGCAAGTGGACCCGGTGTTCATCGCGCTGCATGCCTTGTCGCACTTGCTGCTGCGTCGGATCACGTTCGAATGCGGCTACTCGTCTTCGTCACTTCGCGAACGCCTCTATTACGATCGTGAGCAGCGCTACGCCGGCGTCATGATCTACACGGCCGATGGCGACTCGGAAGGGTCCTTGGGCGGTCTGGTCCGGCAGGGAAGAGTGGATCGGCTCGCGCAGACGCTGTTCGATGCGGTGGAGGAAGGACGCTGGTGCTCCGCCGATCCGGTGTGCTCGGAGACCGCCGGGCAGGGACTGGGCGGCTTCAACCGCGCGTCCTGCCATGCATGCGAGCTCGTTGCCGAGACCAGCTGCACGCATGCGAACACGCTGCTCGATCGGCGTCTGCTGGTCGATGAGCAGTTCGGACTGATTCCCTTCCTGGAGAACGTGCGTTGAGGTTGCCGAAGCTCCGCGATCTGACCGAAGCGCAGCGTTCGGTCTACCTGTATGCACCGAAGGACGCGCATGTGCTCGTTCAGGGGCCGCCCGGTACAGGCAAGACACTGATCGGATGGCTGCGCGCCATCGGTCTGCAGAAGCTTGGGCAGCCTGTTGCGCTGTGCATGTTCAACAGGGTGCTGATGAAATACGCGTCCAATGTCGATGGCGCGAAGAAGACGCAACTGCCCGTCACGACGGCGCGGCAGTGGTTCCTCGACTGGTGGATGAGGGCCAAGCTACCTCCCTGTGCAGGCAGCGGCGACATCTTGGTGAATGCATCATATGACGACCGGAGCAACGTACGTAAGGCAGGAGCCCGCTGGAGAAAGGATGTTTGGCGCCCCTGGGACCACGGCAAGAGAGGGGCGTGGATTGTTCCCTCCGAAGAATGGAGCGAAAAGGCTGAAAGTGTCGCGGCTTGGCCCTTGTGGCAAGCGCCTCCAGCACATCCAGAATCGGAAGAGGAATATGATTGGAATGCAATTGTTGATCGGGTCATCGTCCATTCAAATGATATTGAGGCAGAAGCACTTTCGCTAGGCACTTTAGTCATCGATGAGGGCCAGGATTTTGCAGCCGGGTTTTATCGGTTTCTGGCTATTCTGTCGACAATTGGCAGCTACCGAAAAGTGTCCTTCCCATTGAGATGTTTCGTCCTCGCCGACGAGAACCAGCAGCTGACGCAATTCAACTCGACGCTTGACGACATCCGACAGGGTCTGAGCATCACGGAAAAATGTCGGTTTTCACTGGTCGACAATTTCCGGAACACGCGCCAGATCGCCGAACTTGCGGCCGGCTTCCATGCCGGCGTGGGTGCGATTCCCGTGATGCCGGAACGCAGCGGGGCGATGCCGCTGTTCGTGGAATGCAGTTCCATCGCGGCGTGCGTCAAGCGCATCGTCACGTGGATCGTCAATCACCCTGGTAAGGAAGTTGGTGTCCTCGTTTTCCGGGACACCAAGCGCCAGCAGATGCACGAACGGCTTGAACACGAAGTGGCGTCGATCAGGGGCAGGAACGTTACAGTGCAATCCTACTCATGGGGCACCCGCGCCGACAACCCGATCGACAACCTTGTGTTCGACCAGGGCGACGTCGTCACCGTGTTGAACATGCAGAGCTGCAAAGGGCTCGAATTCGACGCAGTCTTCATTGTAGATCTTCACGACAGCGTGATCGCAACTCTGGGAGCCGATCGCTTCCGGATGCAGATGTTCGTCGGTGTGTCGCGCGCCAGAGAATGGGTTGAAATCCTGGAGTCGGAAGCGGTGCCATCGAATGCTCCGTTCCTGAAGGAGTTCCCGTCCGAAGAATTCCTCGTCCGCGGTCTGCAATTGCGTCGGCCTGTGACACGGACCGTCGTGAGCAACGTGACGCCTGTGCCGGTTGTCCAGCCCCCCGCTGCTGCGGACTGGGCGGCCCCGGCCGAAGCGCTGGCCCGCAAGCACGGTTTCACATTCGAGGATCTACGGCCCAACGGGTGTGTCTGGGTCTATGCACCGGAGAGTTTTTCGAAGCCGATGGAGACACTCGGTTTCAGATATGCAGCGCGGCGAGAAGCCTGGTGGAGAAAACAATGAGCGAACACGATACTGAAGCGAAGACGCCCGATCAGGGGGCGGCTCGGGCGAACGAGAACGGCATTCGCCAGCTCGAGCTGGATGGCTTCGTTGCCGACGCGGCCGCCGACAGCCCGCAGCTGGCGATCCGACCGGACGACGTGCCGCAGTCATCCGGCAGGATGTTCGTGCCGAGCAATCGGGAGCTGGTGCTCGAGCAGCTTGCCGCCATGGTTCTGTCACCGCATTTTCCGGCCGCGTCAGGAACGACCTCGGTGACTGCACGTCCGCCATTCCTGGTAACGGACGGGCTGAGCACGGACGAAATCGATGATCTCGCCGCAGGGCAACCGCAGCGCTTCCCGGTCCTGGTGGAAGTGAGGGCGGAGGCGGTGCGGGGCGTGTCCGGTGTCATCGGTATCCGCGATGTGCTTGGTCTGCGGTTCAGGAATCAGGATGAAGCCGACGACTTCCGCAGTCTTCCCTTTGACGAACTGGACACGGCTTTCTTTCGATGTGAAGCAGAGCCTGGGCTGTTCGGACTGGATAGCCCCGTGCGATCGGCCAACGTGGAGGCCGCCGTTCTGCCTGACGCACAGGTTCGGGAGGAAGTCGCGGATCGGATTGCCGGGGCCATATGCTGCCTGCTGGAGCTGGGGAGCGCCGAGCCGGCCTGCTGGAATGCGATCTCCGATCTGCTCTGCGCATCACCGTTGGCGCCGGAGGCGACGAGACTCGAGCTTCGCGCCATTGTGTCCCCACCGGACGGACGGACAGCCGGCGTAGGCGAGGCCGTCGCGCAGACCTTCATGGCGTACGAGCGGGGAGCGCGAGGTAGGCTGATCGAGGAGGTGGCGCATCGTGTGGAACAGTCTTCATCGGACCCGGCGCTGGCTCCTGTCGTATCTCGCTGGCTGGACGTTGCGCGCGCGGTGCTGGGGAACCGGGTCGAATTGAGTGGGGAAATCCTCTCCGACGGTGGTTCGATTCCGCTGCGCGCAGCCATCCTTGCCTCAGTCATCGACGATGTCGGCAACCTCGTTCCGTTCCTCCACGCCGAGCGGCCTGCCGGCCACAGGGTGATTGCCGCGGCCGCCTTGCTGCTCGGGTTGCGCACAGGGCTGCGCAACCTGTCCTGGAGCAGGAAGGCGCCGCATCTGGACCTGCTGTCGGGACTGCTCGTTTCATTACATGACGAACGCTCCGGCGAGCGTGCCAAGGCGGTCGAGGCGTTCGGTCTGGAGCCGGAAGAGACCGACTCCGGCGAGGAGTTTGTTCTTTGCTGGCGCAACCAAGTACTGGCCCGGTGGAGGAGCTGCATGGCGTCCCCGGACGATACGTCAAAGGTTTCGAGTGTGCTCCCGGAACTGGCCGCCAGTGCGGTTGTGCCGCTGACAGAGGAGCCTCGGACAGCATCTCCGGTTTTCACGCCATTCTTTCTGACCGGACCGAACGGGCGCCGCATTGAAGTAATTCAATTGGGTTCTGACTCCATGCTGACCACTCTGCGCGTCGCGCTGGAGAAAGGCGAAAAGCTACGCAAGGTGAAGGAGATTTTCGAGGCTGCTTGCAGACCCGGAATCGGGTGGCGTGTGGGAATCGACGAGGACGGGAGCAATGCTCTCTACATGGATCTACCTAGTACGCTTGATGATCAGGCTCTGCCGAGTGCAACCTCAACTCTTTCAGGCGCGCTTCTCGCTTACATTGCTCCAAAAAAAGAATCTCGTAAGAAGAGTTCGTCAATTACTAATGTACCGAGCAAGGATGACAAGATGAAATAGCAACTGGGCGGTAGTTGTAACGTTATCAGTGACTCAAATTTTCGGTTGATGCGAGTGCACTTTACGAGCCGTTGACTTCCAGTCATGGTCGTCGTAAGCGCCAGAAGTTCGAAACACCAGATTTGCAGCAAGATGTCTGGATGATGATTGGGCAAGACTGCTGGCACACATAATTGCTGATTTGGTGTGGTGATAGTTTTTGCTCGGGATGCAAAGTACACCGACGAGATAGAATTTTCGTTTGAAAGTCTCCAACCTAAATGCGTTGATTACTAAGCAGTGATACGGGTGTTCATAAAAGAAAGGATTAGTTTCGTGGAACTGAAAAGGTTGAAAATTGTCGGCTTCAAGAAAATTGACGCGGTTAAAGGGGTGGACCTTGAGTTGGCTGACGTAAATGTGCTTGTCGGCGCAAACGGAAGCGGTAAGTCATCAATTATTCAAGCCGTTCACCTGGCTTGTTGCTTGATGCGACAAGCAGACCGGGTCGATGCCAGCAAGACCTCAACCGTTGGAATCGATGAGCTTGATTATCTTCCAACGGATGACTACAAAACCTTAGGTCATGGAGCTAATTGGGGAAATAAAGACAAAACGCCATTCTCTAAGGTCGAACTTGAATTCGAGCAGACCTCTGGCGCCAAGCTGAATGCTTACTGCACTATCCGATCAGCACGAAATGCTGGGATATCGATTGTTGGTTCCGTTGACCCTCATCTGCAACCGTTGTTGAGAAAGAAGACTTCGTTCTTCTCGGCTTATGCGCCAGGTATATCCGGGGTGCCAAACAAAGAAGACCGTAGGTCGAAAAAGGTCCTTCTAAAGGCATGCTCTTTCGGGGATTCCAATGTAATTCTCCGGAATGCTCTTCTGCAGCTCAAAGAAAACAGTCCTGCCAACATCACTCAGATCGAGGACTGGCTTTCAAAAACCATTGGTGATGTGAAGATATTGGTATCGCACGATAATGATTCGGATTTGTACGTCAGTTGTGACTTGGTGATGAACGGACAGGCCAAGCCACTCGAACTGGCAGGCACCGGATATTTGCAAATGATACAAATATTCTGTTACGTTTTGCTATTTGATCCAAAACTGCTATTGATAGACGAGCCAGATGTTCATCTGCATCCCCATATCCAAGAGAAATTGATAGTGGTTCTGGCAGAAGTGGCTGCGGCTCGCGGAATGAAAATTCTGTTGACAACTCACTCTCCCTTTATCGTTCGGGGAGCTCCGCTTGGGACAAATGTTTATTGGTTGAAAGACGGCAAACGTGAATCCAATAATCGAGAGCTTGTTGAAGCAGCCCTTGGTTGGGGAGCGTTCGGAAAAAAAATTATCTTTGCATCCGAAGACAAACATACGACTTTGCTAAGGAAAATCGTCTCTCAATGGCCGGCAATAGAGGCAAAAATTGCATTCTTGCCTGGTTCCGGATATGGCAACCTTCTCACCCCAGAACAGGCTGACGAGCTGAATAAAACGTTAGGCGGGAAATTCCAACTTTTGATTCATCGGGATCGCGACTCCCTTTCTGACAAGGAAGTGAAAATTCTTGAGGATAAGTATAGTAAAGTCGGCGTTGGGCTCTGGTTTCCTCTTCAGTCTGATGTTGAATCGTATTTTTGTGACACTGCGTTCATTCAGTCTCTGCTTGGTTGCCAGTTAGCAGTAGCGCAAGATTATGTTGATAAAATTCTGGCGCGCGACTCTGTGCCGATTAAGGAGCAATTTGTAAGTCAGCGAGCATCGCACAACAAGGAGCTTTGGCCAGACGGAGAAGGTGAGACCAATAAGGATGTGTGGGCTCAATTCCAAACCCGGCCGTTAAAAGGCGCCAAAGGTAAACATGTATATAAGCAGCTTAGTTCCTCGATTAAGGGCGGGGGGTTTTCCGATGAGAAAATACAAAAAGCAAAGCTGGACGGAAACTTCGCGGTGGATTTGAAGAATATGCTCGAGCTATTCCTTTGATTTGTCTTGCGTTTACTACTGAGGACAGCTATTGAATTGCGCAAGCGCAGGAAGTACAGTCGCGGCTGGATGTGGCGGTGCTCCCTGTTTTGTTGTCAGTATGGGATCCGCACACGCGGTAGCGATTAATTCTGTCTCTCACATTTTGGTGACAAAACTGATAGCAGTTGGCTGTGTTCGAACCTCGGCATGAACGTTAGCGAGTCTTGGAGCGCCGTTTGATCTTCGTGTAGAGCGTAATGAGTGTAGTACAGGAAGCGAGACAACCGCTGTGCACTACAGGTTGCGCAATAAATTAGGTATCCGTTGAGATTCTGGTGCCTGCGAAATTTGGGAGAGCCACAAATGCT
>Ga0308170_10002247_pt1 | contig 16849 bp, 13 predicted proteins | sample PhyBR2_2_FD_202136 | JGI IMG/M metagenome (GOLD analysis project Ga0308170, IMG submission 202136) | Phyllosphere microbial communities from UC Gill Tract Community Farm, Albany, California, United States - DLSLSB.R2 | ecosystem: Host-associated > Plants > Phyllosphere > Unclassified | place... | reverse complement strand
CCAGGTGGGCAATGGCGCGGGTGTCCTGGAAGGCCCGGACCCCCTCGATGCCCTGCTCCCTGCCCATGCCGGACTGCTTCATGCCGCCGAACGGGGCCCGCAGGTCCAGCCGCGTGGCGCCGTGGTCGTTGACCCAGACGTAGCCGCAGACCAGTTGCCCGCCCACCCGGTCGGCGGCGGCGGGATCAGCGGTCCACACTGAGCCGCACAAGCCGGCCCAGGTTCCGTTCGCGGCCTGTACTGCCTCTTCCTCGGTGTCGAAGGGGATCAGGGGAATGACGGGCCCGAACTGTTCCTGGGTGACGACGCGCAGCGAGGGGTCCGGATCGATGACCAGTGCTGGGCGCAGGAAGTTCCCGCCCTGCAGGTCCGGGTCCGTGGGAAGGGTTCCAAATTGGCGGACGTCGGCGCCTGATTCCTTGGCTTCTTCAATGAGCTCAGCCACGAATGCCTTCTGCACGGGTGAGTGCAACGGACCCATGGTGGTCCCCTCGTCGAGCCCGTAGCCGATCACCGCTTTTTCAAGCCGCTGCGCCAGCCCGGCCACCACTTCGTCGAAACGCGATCGGTGGATGTAGATCCGCTTTGCGTTCATGCAGATCTGGCCGGTGGTGTCGAAGATGGCCGCGTAAAGCCGGTCCAGGTGCGTGTCATCAAGCACTGCGTCCGCGAGGATAACGGCCGCATCGTTTCCGCCGAGTTCGAGGGTCACCCGGGTGAGCGACTTCGCGGCCATCTCCATGATGCGTTTGCCGCCGCCCACGCTTCCCGTGAAGCAAACCTTCGCAATGTCCGGGCTGGTGATCAGCGCCGCCATGTCCGCGTCCTTGCCGGTGACCACGTTCAACACCCCTGGCGGCAGCTTCGCGGCAATCCTCTGGACCACCCGGGTTGTTGCCAGCGGCGCCGTGGGCGGCGGCTTCACGATGGCGGTGTTCCCTGCCAGCAGTGCGTGCGGCAATGAGGCCGCCAGGATGGCGATGGGCCAGTTGAACGGCACGATGACCGTCACCACGCCGAGCGGCTGGAAGGCAACCGAAGTGGCGACGGGGATTCCGGGCGCGGGCGGCAGTACCTTGGTGGCGTTCACTTCCGGGGCCAGCTCCAAGGCCAGGTTCCACCGGATCTCAAACACCAGGGAGTCAACCCACGCCTCCATGCGGATCTTTCCGTTCTCCTGCGACAGGATGGCGGCATCCTCGTCGCGGTAATCGGCGGTGCCCTGCAAGGCCTGCCGCATTTGGTCGGCGCGCTCCTGCGGGCTCAGTGCGGCCCACCCCGGATAGGCGGCTTTTGCCGCGGCAATGGCGTCCTCGACGTCGGCCGGGCTGGCCGCGGCAGCGTGGCCCGCGATGACTCCGGGCTTGCCCGGATCGGCGATTTCCATGGTGGCGGCTGCCTGGCGCTCGGTGCCCCCGATGAAGAGGCCGGTGGTCACCGGAGCGGAAGTATCCACTGTGTTGGTCATGATCTTGCACCTCTCTGTGCGGTACTGCGTGGATCCCTTAATTTTCTCACTGGCGGACGTTCGGCGTTCCGTGCGTGTGGAACGTCTCGATGGTCTTCATCCCCCAGGCCTGACCCTTCCTGCGTTCCTCCTGGCTCCACTCCACCACCGGCGAATCCGGGTCCAGCAGCAGGCGTGCCCCGGCATTGGCCAGTTCAATGCGGTTGCCGCCGGGTTCCCAGACATAGAGGAAAAACGTCTGGTTGATGGCGTGCTTGTGCGGCCCGGATTCGATGTGAATGCCGTTTTCAAGGAAGATGTCCGCGGCCTTCAAAATGTCCTCGCGGGTATCGGGGGCGAATGCGACGTGGTGCAGCCTGTTGCCGTGCTTCAGCCAGTCGTCGGAGTACACGATGTCGTAGGACTTGTTGTTGAAGTGGAACCAGCAGGCGGCATATCCGCCGTCGTCAAGCCGGATGCGCTCGCTTTCCCGCCCCCGCAGGACGTCGGCCACGAATTCCCCGTTAGCCACCACGTCCTTGGCCAGGAAATTGATGTGGTCCAGGCGCCGGGCGTTCACGCCGCGGCCCGGGAAGGCTGACGCCTGGTTCTTCAGCGCGGGCTTGTCGTCCGTTGCCACATACCGTTGGGTCTCGTAGTAGATACCCATGTCGTGCCCGTCCGGGTCGCGGAAGGAGTAGGTGGGCCCGGTCCCCACTTCCCCGTCTTCCCAACCGATACCCAGGCCCGCGGCCTCGATGGCAGCGACCCTGCGTTCCAGCGCCTCCTGGCTGGTGGTCCGGAAAGTGGTACGCCCAACGCCGGCGTCGGCTGCGGCGGTGAGCTTGAGGGTGAAGACCTGGTACTCGTCCCAGGTCCGGAGGTAAACGCATTTCCGGCCGTCGCTGCTGGACTCCGCCACCACCCGCATGGCGAGCAGGTCGCGGAAGAACCAGAGGCTTTCCTCGAAGACGGGGGTCAGCAGTTCCACGTTCCCCAGGTGGGCGACGTCGAACGAGGTATACCCGGTCATGGAGCTGTCCTCTCTCTTGTTCCTGTTTAGCGGCGGGGGCGCGGGAAGACGCGTCCGTCGAAGATCTTCCGTGCTGTCCGCAGTGCCGTGGAGCGGGTCACCGTGTACCCCTCCGGGGATGATTCCAGCGCCACTTCCACATCAAAGCGGCCCGTAGGGTGTTCCACCCGGAAGGGTTCACCCTGCGGGGGGAGCGCGGCAAGGTTGTGGCCCACTGATCCTTCTGCCAGGACCCCTGCGGCCACCGTGAGTGCGCCGAGCACGCCTATGGAGGTGTGGACCCGCACCGGGAGGAAGCTGCGGGTGGTGATAGAACCACCGGCCCGCGGCGGTGCCAGCAGCACCAGCTTCGGCACGGTGGCACCGCTTACGTCACCCATGCCCATCAGTTCCGCCGCCGCCTGGCGGAGCCCGGCGAGGCGGGTTCTCAGGCCTTCGTCTGCCTCAAGGTCCGCAGGCTCCTCGTAGCCGGTGGTGCCCAGGTCGGCAGCCCGCATCAGGACGGTGGGCATCCCGTTGTCAACGCAGGTCATGTCCACACCCTCGACGCGGTCACGTACTTGGCCGGAGGGAAAGAGGGCCCCGGTCGATGACCCCGCCGTGGCTTCGAAGTTGAGCCTGATGGGCGCCGCCCTGCCCGGAACGCCGTCGATTGCCACTGCGCCGCCTGCCTCCGGGCCGCCGTCGTAATCCACCATGCCGCCGGGGGTGGCGAACCGGGCGGTGGCCATGCTCCCGGTGTTCACCATCCGGATGCGTACGTCCGTCTGCGTTCCGGAGGGCCGCACCAGTCCGCGTTCGACGGCGAAGGGCCCCACGGCCGCCAGGATGTTTCCGCAGTTCTGGCGGTCCGTGACGAATGCGGTGTCCACTCCCACCTGGAGGAAAAGGTAGTCCACGTCCGCTCCGGCCTCGGCCGATGGCGAGATGACAGCCACCTTGCTGGTCAGGGGGTGTGCGCCGCCGAGCCCGTCCACCTGCCGGGGGTCTGGTGTGCCCATGATCCGCAGCAGCAGGTCGTCACGTTCAACCGGATCCGCGGGCAGGTCCGAGGCCAGGAAGAACGCTCCCTTGGATGTGCCTCCCCGCATGAGGAGGCAGGGGATCCCCACTGATCCGGGCATTTCCAGTCTCGCGATCCTCGGCGGGCATGGTGCCTGGCGGCCCATGGTCGGTCCTTTCCGGCGGACACTGCCAGAAAATCACGCTCTGGAACTTTGGTCAATACATCCCATACAATTTTGTTAGCAATCATGTTGGTACTGGACGTCCCGGGCTGCTTTCCGCCGTGGACTGAACGATGGAGTTCGCAGTGACAGGCATTTGGCAGTGACGGAGACTTTGCAGGAAGCCTTGGACCAGGCGGCTTCGCCGGTCCAGCTTTTGCGTAATTCCCCCTCCAGCCCCCACGTCTTTCCCGTGAGGGCTGAGTTCAGCAACTGGCGCTCCGAGCAGAATTCCTGGCGAACCACTTGTGCCCTTCTCGACCAGTCGGATCACATGACCGATCTATTCCTGTCCGGGCCGGGCGCGGAGGAGTTGCTTCACGGGCTCGCGGTGAACTCCTTCGCGAATTTTCACGTGGACCGCGCCAAGCAGTTCATCGCGGTGAATCCTTCCGGGCAACTCGTGGGTGACGCCATTCTGGCACGGCTCGACGAACAGTCCTTCAACCTGGTGGGGCACCCGATGGCTATCGACTGGGTGCAGTACCACGCCGAATCCGGAGAACTTGACGTGGACGTTTCCCGTGACGGGAATTCAATTGTCCGCGCCGGGGATCCCCGCCTGTTCCGCTACGAACTCCAGGGGCCCACCGCCCTGGCCATTGTCGAAAAGCTCACTGGCGCACCGGTGCCGCAGCTCGGGTTCTTCCACATGGGGCGCTTCCCGATCGCGGGAATGCAGGTCCGCGCTATCCGGCATGGCATGGCGGGACAGCCGGGGTATGAGCTTTTCGGACCATGGGCCGAGGGCGGGCGCGTCAGGGACGCCTTGCTGCTGGCCGGCGAGGAATTCGGGCTGACCCAAGTGGGGGCAAAAGGCTACTCGACGGCTAACCTTGAGTCCGGGTGGGTGCCCTCACCGGTGCCCGCGATCTTCAAGGACGAACGGTTGCGCGCTTACCGGGAATGGCTTCCGGCGTCCGCTGCCGGTTCTCTCGGGGGGAGTTTCGATTCAGAGGACATCGAGGACTACTTCCTTACGCCTTACGACCTCGGGTATGGCCGCTCGGTTGCCTTCGACCACGATTTCGTGGGGCGTGATGCCCTTGAAATACTTTCCCGCTCCCCCTCCCGTCGGAAGGTGACGCTCGTCTGGAACCCCGACGACGTCCAGGACGTGATGGGCTCCATCCTGCGTCCGGGCCTTCCCGCCAAGTACATCGAACTGCCCAAGGCCCGCTACGCCCTCTTCCAAGTGGACCGTGTGCTCCAGGACGGCAGGACGGTGGGGCAGTCCTTCGACTGCGGCTACATCGCCAATGAGCACTCCTTCGTTTCCCTGGCCGCCGTGGACGGCCTCGAGGACGGCGCCGAGGTCACGGTCCTCTGGGGCGAAGAGCCCAACTCCGCCAAACTGCAAGTGGAACCCCACCGGCAGGTCCCCATAAGAGCCACCGTCGCCCCCGCTCCCTTCGTGCAATACGCACGCGAGAGCTACCGCGCCACCCACTGAACCGAAGGAGAAAGCCATGGCCCCGAAGTCCCTGCAGGAAGTGCTTGATGCGGCAGGCAACACCGTCGATCTCCTGCGCAATTCCCAACTCGGTACCTATATCTATCCGGTGGTACCGGCCGAGTTCACCAATTGGCGGCGGGAGCAGCGGGCCTGGCGCGAAACGGCAGTGCTCTACGACCAGTCCCACCACATGGTCAACTTCTTCGTAAAAGGCCCCGATGCGCTGAAGCTCCTCTCGGACACGGGCATCAACAGCTTCGCCAACTTCCCGGTGAACACCGCCAAGCAGTTTGTGCCCACGGCCTCCAACGGTGGTGTCATTGGCGACGGCATCCTGTTCCACCTGGAAGAGCAGGAGTTTGTCTACGTGGGCCGCGCGCCGGCCGCCAACTGGCTCCAGTTCCACGCCGAAACCGGCGGTTATGACGTCGAATGCACCTACGATGACAGGTCGCCGTCGCGCCCCTACGGCGAGGCGGTCACCCGGAAGTACTTCCGCTTCCAGATCCAGGGTCCCAGCGCATGGCAGATCATCGAAAAGCTCAACGGCCGAACTCTTGAGCAGGTGAAGTTCTTCCACATGGGCCACTTGACCATCGCCGGGGAGCAGGTGCGCACCCTCCGCCATGGCATGGCAGGGGCCCCGGGGCTGGAAATCTGGGGACCATACAGCCAGCACGGCAAAATCCGCGACGCCGTACTCCAGGCGGGGGCTGAGTTCGGCATCGAGCCCTGTGGGTCCCGGGCCTACTCCTCGAACACCCTGGAATCGGGCTGGATCCCCTCGCCGCTGCCGGCGATCTACAGCGGCGACGCTGAACGGGCCTACCGTGAGTGGCTCCCGGCAACAAGCTATGAAGCCGTTAATGCTCTCGCGGGCTCATTTGTCTCCACCAACATCGACGACTACTACCTCACGCCCTGGGAGCTCGGCTACGGATCATTCGTGAAGTTCGACCACGACTTCATTGGCCGCGATGCCCTCCAACAGATTGACCCGGCCACGCAGCGGAAAAAGGTGACGCTTGCCTGGAATGATGAGGACCTCGCCAGGATCTGGGCGTCCTTCCTGGACCGCGACACCCCGGGTTACCAGTTCTTCGACATCCCCAACGCCAACTATGGCTCGTCCAACTACGATTCGGTGGTGGATGCCGGCGGCACCGGCGTGGGCCTCTCGCTGTTCACCGGCGTCACCGCCAACGAACGGCGCGGGCTTTCGCTGGCAACGGTCGATCCCAACGTTGAGCTTGGAACAGAAGTCCGGGTCATTTGGGGAGAACCCGACGGCGGATCCCGCAAGACAACGGTGGAGCCGCACGAACAGATCAGCGTGCGTGCTGTGGTGAGTCCCGCACCTTACGCCGTCACTGCACGGACCGAATACCACGGGGGTTGGCGAACCGCGGCCGCCGGTGCGCGGTAGCGAAAGGGAGCAGGGCGGCATCCGGGTTGCCGTCCTGGGCCTTGGCGAAGCCGGCAGCATCTACGCCCAGGACCTTGCCGGCCGGGGACTCCGCGTCACCGCCACGGATCCCGCTGTCGAGGGTGCCCCGCCGGGCGTGGTGCGGGCCGGATCCATCAGCGAAGCGGTGGCCGGCGCCGGCCTGGTACTCAGCCTGGTGGGCGGACATGCTGCCGGGCCCGTCCTCCGCGAGGCCTTGCCTGCCATGGAGCCAGCCGCGGTCTTTGCCGACCTCAACACTTCGGGGCCCGATCAAAAGCGACGGCTCGCCGACCAGGCAGCCCGGCGGGACATCCTGTTCGCGGACGTGGCCATTCTGGCACCGGTTCCCCGCAACCGGATCCATTCACCCCTGCTGATAAGCGGTACCGGGGCGGATGCGCTGGCATCTCTTTTCGACGGGTGGGGCATCCCGGCCACCGCTGTAGGAAGTGAAGCGGGGGCGGCAGCGGGGCTCAAACTGCTCCGCAGCGTGTTCATGAAAGGGCTGGCGGCGACCATCCTGGAGGCGGTCACAGCCGCCGAAGCAGCAGGCGCCAAGGACTGGATGACCGGCCAGATCGCGGGGGAGCTGGGTCCGTCAGGCCCGGCCCTTGTGGCCCGGATGCTTGAAGGGACACGCCTGCATGCCGTGCGCAGGGAAGCGGAGATGTCAGAGGCACGGGCCTACCTTGAGTCGCTGGGGGCCCCGCATCCGGTGACCGATGCGACCATCGGGTGGCTGCGTGCGCTGGCGCATACGGACCAGGCGCATTCGGACCAGCCACATCCGGACGAGGCACATCCAAATGGGGGACGGGTTGCGGACAGTCCTTCCTGACTACGTCCGCCGCCCGGCTCCGGGAAGTCCTAGGCCACCCGCCACACGCTGCACTCGTCCGCATTGATCGCCTTGCGCAGGCCGGTAAGGCGGTCCAGTATCCAGACGACGCCGATGCCGGGGGCGGTTTCCTGCACGCTGCCGCGGCGGATCACCACATCATCGTAGGACGGCCCCACGGAGAGGCGGGCTTCGATTTCGTCACCGCGGCGGAGCTGGTCCAGGGCGCGGACTCTGGTTACATGCGTGGGCGCTTTCTTCAACATCGGGGGCCTCCTGGCTGGAGCTGGTGCCGGCTCTTTGCCTGCACAACTAGTGTGGGCGCGCAATGTTGCGTTCCGGTTTCCCCGCTGTTAGGGATCGGTTAGTTCTTCAATCCGCCACTGTTTCCACCTCGTAGGCCGCGCCGCGGGTGCGGTAGGCGGCCAGGAAGGCAGAGATCCGGCGGACCGCTTCTTCGATTTCCCGCACCGACGGCAGGATGACAAAGCGGAAGTGGTCCGCCGTGGGCCAGTTGAAGGCCGATCCGTGGGAGACCAAAATCTTCTGGTCCTTCAGCAAGTCCAGGACAAACTGTTCATCGCTGTCGATCGGATAGAGCTCCGGATCCAGCCGGGGGAACAGGTACATGGCGCCTGAGGCCGGGACGCACGTTACTCCGGGGATGGCCGTGAGGAGCTTGTGGGCCAGGTCCCGCTGTTCGCGGAGCCGGCCGCCCGGCTGCACCAGGGCATTAATACTCTGGTAGCCACCCAGGCAGGTCTGGATGGCGTGCTGGGCGGGGACGTTGGCGCACAGGCGCAGCGAGGCCAGCAGTTCCAGGCCCTCCCGGTAGGCTGCGGTGGCGGCCAGCGGCCCGGTGATGGCCACCCATCCCGCACGGTAGCCGGGCATCCGGTAGGCCTTGGACAGGCCGCTGAAGGTCAGGCAGCACACGTCCTCTGCCACTGCCGCGGTGTGGATATGCTTGGCGTCTTCGTACAGCACTTTCTCGTAGATCTCGTCGGAGAACAGCACCAGGTTGTGCTTCCGGGCCAGGGCCGCGAACTGCTCCAGGATGTGGCGCGGGTACACAGCGCCGGTGGGATTGTTCGGGTTGATGATCACGATGCCCTTGGTGCGGCTGGTGATCTTCGCTTCCACATCGGCCATGTCCGGCCACCAGTTCTCCGCTTCATCACAGAGGTAATGCACGGGCTTGCCGCCGGTGAGCGTCACGGCGGCTGTCCAGAGGGGGTAGTCAGGGGCCGGGACCAGGATTTGGTCGCCGTTTTCCATGAACGCCTGCAGGCACATGGAGATCAGTTCGCTGACTCCGTTGCCGATCACGATGTCCTCGACTCCGATGTTCATCAGGCCGCGGGTCTGGTAGTACTGCGAAATCGCCGTCCGCGCAGTGAAGATGCCCTTCGAATCGCTGTACCCCTGGGCGCCGCGCAGGTGGTGGATCATGTCCACCACCACCGACTCCGGTGCCTCCAGCCCGAACGGCGCCGTGTCCCCGAGGTTCATCTTCAGGATCCTGTGCCCCTCCGCCTCCATGTTCTTGGCTGCCTGGAGGATGGGTCCGCGGAGTTCGTACCGGACGTTCTGGAGTTTGCTGGAGTGCTGCATGGCGTGCATGGTTGATTTTTTCACAAATAACGACGCCGGGCGGCCGGGTTACGGTGCCAGCCGGTCGCCTTTGAGGTGCAAGCGAAACCAGCGGTAACCGTAGCGCCCCAGCTCCACCGTGAAGCCGCCGTCGGACTCCAGGGCAACGTCGCCGCCGTCGAACAGGTCCAGCAGCCGGGCGTCCCGGAAATCCGGTGCCGGGCCATCATCCGGCCCCACCTTTCCGCTGACCTTCACCGGAACTTCGCCAAAGTTGTGCAGCAGCACCAGCGTCCCGCCGTCGGAACTGCACGTGTGGGCGAAGACCGCGGGTTCGTCCTGGTCGATAACCGCGAACCTGCCCCAGCCGAGCTCAGCTGCCTCGCGGTACCTGGCGATCAGCGTGGCCATGAAGTTGAACAGCGAGGCCGGGTCCCGCTTGGCCGCCGCGGCGTTGACCCGGCCCGGCCCGTACTCCCCGCGCACCAAGGGCGCCACCAGGTCCGCCGCCTTGGCACTGGAGAAACCGCCGTTCTCCTCGTCGTTCCACTGCATGGGGGTCCGCACGGCGGCGCGGCCCTCCTGCCGGAGGTCCTCGCCCATGCCCAGCTCCTCGCCGTAGAACAGCACCGGCGTGCCGGGGAGGGAGAACACCAGGGAGTACACCATCCGCATGCGCTCCTGGTCCCCGTCGAGCATCGGCGGCAGCCTCCGCCGCAGTCCCCGCCCGTAGATCTGCATCTTCTTCTCGGGCCCGAACGCCGCAAACACCTCCTGGCGCTCGCCGTCACTGAGCTTGTCCAGCGTGAGCTCATCGTGGTTCCGTACGAACATGGCCCACTGGTTGTCCGGGTTGATCGGCGGCCGGCCCTTGAGTGTTTCCGCGAGGGGCCTTGCATCCTGCCGGGCCAGGGACAGGTATATGTGCTGCATGGACAGGAAATCGAACTGCATGTTCAGCTCGTTGCCCTCCGTGCCGCCGAAGTATTCCAACTGCTCCTGGTAGGACAGGTTCACCTCGCCCAGAAGAATGGCGCTGCCGTTGCGCCGGTTGACGAAACTCCGCAGTGCCCTGAGGTAGCCGTGCGGGTCGATCCTGGCTGCCCGGTCCCGGGGCTCGCCCCTGGTTTCAAGGAAGAACGGCACGGCATCCAGCCGGAACCCGTCCAGTCCCAGCTCCAGCCACAGGCCCATCGCCTTGGCGATCTGGTCCCGGACCTGGGAATTGGTGACGTTCAGGTCCGGCTGGTATTTCGCGAACATATGCAGGTACCACTCACCCGTGGCGTCATCCCGGGTCCACAGCGAGTTTTCCTCCCCCGGAAACACCACCTCGGCGGACGTGTCAGGAGGAGTGTCCTTCCGCCACACGTAGAAGTCGCGGTAGGGGTTGTCCGTGGACTTCCGGGCCTCCACGAACCACGGATGCTGGTCAGAGGTGTGGTTGACCACGAAATCCGCGATCACCCGCAGCCCCCGGTCCTTTGCCGCGCGGATGAACTCCACCAAGTCACCCAGCGTCCCAAGCCGCGGATCCACGTTGAAGAAGTCCGTCACGTCATAGCCGTCGTCCCGGTCCGGGGACGGATAGAACGGCATCAGCCAGATGCAGGTCACGCCGAGGGCGGCCAGGTAGTCCACCCGCTGGGTGAGGCCGGCGAAATCCCCGGTGCCGTCGCCGTCGTCGTCAAGGAACGTCTCCACGTCCAAGCAGTAGATGACGGCGTTCTTCCACCACAGGTCTGAGGTCTGGGCGATCCTCATGCGGAAACGTCCGACGCCGGATGGGCAGTTGCCGGAGCCAGCTGCGGTTGGTCTGGGCTACCTTCGGAGGTGCGCAGCTGCGGGAGCACGTCCGTGGCGAAGGCGTCGATGAAGGCAGCCTGCTCCTGCCCCACGAAATGCAGGTACAGCTCGTCGAAACCAAGGTCCGCATAACCCGCCAGCCAGTCCACGTGCCGGCCAAGGCTGGCGGAGACGTTGACGGTGCTGCGGACCTGCTCCTCCGGCACCTGTCCGCCCACGGCGTCGAAATGTCCGGCGGTGGGCAGGTCCCAGGGAATGGGCGGGGCGAAGGTGTTGGTGCGCCATTGGTCCAGCGCAATGGCTGAGGCTTCCTTGTCGGTGCCGGCCCAGGACAGGTGGACCTGCAGCGCGGCCTTGCCCTTGCCTCCGTTGTCGCGGTAGGCGGCCAGCATGTCGCGCAGTTTTGGTTCGGGCTGGTTGACGGTGACCAGGCCGTCCGCCCAGGCTGCCGCGCGGCCCGCCGTCTCCACGCTGACGGCGGGTGCGATGAGTGGCGGCGGCGTATCCGGCACGTCCCAGATCCGGGCCTGCTCCACGGTGACCAGGCCCCGGTGGGTGACCTCCCCGCCACGGTGCAGGCGCCGGATGACGTCCACGCATTCCTCCAGCCGGCGCTGCCTGATGTCCTTCGCCGGCCATGGGTCCCCGGTGATGTGTTCGTTCATGTTCTCGCCGCTGCCGGGGGCCAACCAGAACCTGCCAGGGAACATACTTGCCAGTGTCGCGGAGGCGTGGGCGATGATGGCCGGGTGGTAACGCTGGCCCGGTGCCGTCACTACTCCGAACCGGAGGCTGGTAGTGGCCAGGGCCGCGCCCAGCCAGGACCACGCGAAGCCGGAATGCCCCTGCCGCTCTGACCATGGCTCAATGTGGTCCGAGCACATGGCGGCATCGAAACCAGCACGCTCTGCGTGCTGGACGTCCTTGAGCAGCTGGCCAGGACTGATCTGTTCGTGTGAGGCGTGGAAGCCGACAGTAACCATCGTTAAGCTGTACCGTCCCGCCGACGTCGTGTCGAGGGGCCGGCGGGGCCAGCGGGTGGGCCATTCCGTGGACGCTTCTGGCGCCCCGCTCCTTACCCGATAAGTATGAAACTTGTAGTACTGCCTTCCTGCGGTAGTGCATGGTGGAATCGGAAGGAAGTACCCCACGTGGGCGGTGTGCTCGTCGGACTGGCGGTGATCGGCGTCGTCATCGCCGTCGGTTATATCGCGGCGCGCTGCGGACTGGGCGACGAACCCACCATCTCCGCACTGACCCGGACCGCCTTCTTCATCACCAATCCGGTGCTGCTCTTCACGGTGGTGCTGAAATCGGACCTCTCCGTGGTCTTTTCCGCCTACGTTCCACTTGCCATCATCACGGCGGGGGTCACGGCCCTGCTCTATGTTGCCGCCAGCCGCATCTGGTTCCGGCGGCCGGCGGCCGAAACAGCCGTTGGTGCCATGGCCGGGTCCTACGTCAACGCCAACAACATCGGCATCCCCATCACGCTCTACGCCTTGGGGGACGCCACCCCGGTGGCCCCGGTCCTGCTGGTACAGCTGCTCCTGTTCGCCCCGCTGGTCCTGACCCTGCTGGACCTTTCGGAGGCCGGCCGGTTCTCTCCCCGGCTGATGCTGACGCAGCCTTTCCGCAACCCCATGATCATCGCCTCGCTCCTGGGCGTGGTCCTGGCTGCGTTTCACCTGCAGCTCCCGGCACCGGTGATGGCGCCGCTGACCCTACTGGGCGGCGCAGCGGTCCCCGTGGTGCTGCTGGCGTTCGGCATGTCACTGCGCGGAACCAGGATGCTCCGAAGCGGCGGGCACACAGCCGAAATCCTCACTGCCACGGCACTCAAGTCCGCGGTGATGCCGGCGGTGGCGTTCGTCGTCGGGCACTTCATGTTCAACCTGGACCACCGCATGCTCCTGGGCGTGGTGCTCATGGCGGCGCTTCCGTCAGCCCAGAACGTCTTCCTGTTCGCGAGCAAGTACGGGCGCGGGGTGACCGTGGCACGGGAAACGATCCTGCTCTCCACGGCGGCCGCGGCGCCGGCGTTGGTGCTGATCGTTTGGCTGCTGGCGGCCTGAGCCGGGCGCGCCGCCCTACCGCCCGGGGCGCCCGGCGGGCAAGAATGGGCCTATGGAACTTCCCGTGATGCCGCCCGTCCCGCCCATGCTCGCCAAGGCCATCAGCGGCATCGATGGTATTCCGGGCGGCGGGAACCTCAGCTACGAGCCCAAGTGGGACGGTTTCCGCTCCATCATTTTCCGCGATGGTGATGACTTGGAGATCGGCAGCCGCAACGAAAAACCCATGACCCGCTACTTCCCGGAACTCGTCGCCGCGCTCAAGGAAAACCTCCCGCCGCGCTGCGTGGTGGACGGCGAGATCATCCTGGTAGGGGCTTCCGGTGATCGGCTTGATTTCGACGCCCTGCAGCAGAGGATCCATCCCGCCGCCAGCCGGGTAAAGCTGCTGGCGCAGCAGACACCCGCGAGCTTCGTGGCCTTCGACCTCCTGGCCCTGGACAATGACGACTACACCGGCAGGCCCTTTTCGGAACGGCGGGCGGCGCTGGAGAAAGCGCTCGCTGCCAGCAGCGCACCGGTCCACCTGACCGCCGCCACCACGGACAAGGACACTGCCGCGCAGTGGTTCGAGCAGTTCGAGGGGGCCGGGTTGGACGGCATCGTGGCCAAGCGGCTGGACGGCCGGTACGAGCCGGACAAGCGGGTGATGTTCAAGGTCAAGCACGAGCGCACCGCGGACTGTGTGGTGGCCGGCTACCGGCTGCACAAGAGCGGGCCGGACGCCATCGGTTCCTTGCTTCTGGGCCTGTACAAGGACGACGGCGGCCTGGCCAGCGTGGGCGTCATTGGCGCTTTTCCAATGAAGAAGCGGCAGGAATTGTTCGAACAGCTCCAGCCGCTGGTCACCGACTTCGACAACCACCCCTGGGCGTGGGCCAAGCAGGAAGAAGGCGAGCGGACCCCGCGGAACGCCGAGGGCAGCAGGTGGAGCGCCGGGAAGGACCTGTCCTTCGTCCCGCTCCGGCCCGAACTGGTGGTGGAGGTCCGCTACGACCACATGGAGGGCGACCGCTTCCGCCACACAGCCCAGTTCAACCGCTGGCGGCAGGACCGGGACCCGGAATCCTGCACCTATGAGCAGCTTGAGGAGCCGGTGAACTTCGACCTGGCCTCGGTGCTGGAAACCGGCCGGTAGCCGTTTCGCCGTTCGTCACCGTGCATTCCTGCCCGGTTACTGTTGCTCAGCCCGGTGCAGCGGCACGGAAAAGCCCGCCACCTCCTGGACTGTCCAGGAGGTGGCGGGCTTTTAGGGAGTAAGTGGGCTGGAGCGCGCTCCTACTTCAGGCCGAGCTGCTTGGTGGGGGTTCGGAAGGACTCCTTGGCGGTCAGCGCTGACACGGCGGCGACGGCGCAGATGATGCCGCTGAAGATGGTGATCTGCACCCAGCCGCCGGGCTTGATGCCGCCCATGGCCGCCACGATCGCCGGCGCAAACCCTGCCATCAGGAAGCCCAGCTGGGTGCCGATGGCCAGGCCGGAGAAGCGGACCTTCGTGCTGAACATTTCTGCGTAGAAGGACGGCCACACTGCGTTGGCGGCTGCGTAGCCGCCGGAGAAGTAGCCGATGGCGGCCAGGAACATCAGCGGGACGCTGCCGGACTCAAGGCTGAGCAGGAACACGGGGGTCAGGATTGCGCTGGCCAGGGCGCCGTAGATGAAGACGGGCTTGCGGCCGATCTTGTCCGCCAGCGTTCCGAAGAGCGGCTGGGTGCCCAGGGCTACGATGTTCGCGGCCACCACCAGCCAGAGGGTGGTGGTGCCGTCAACGCCGGCCACCGTCTTGGCGTAGCTGATGGCCAGGGTGCCGAACACCGTGGAGACGGCGGCGATGAAGGCGCAGCAGATCACGCGGAGGACGTCGCGCCAGTGGCCCTTGAGCAGGTCGGCAACCGGAAGCTTGGCGATCTGCGCGGTCTTGCGGGCCTCTTCGAACGCGGGCGGCTCGTGGAGGGTGCGGCGGATGAGGAACGCCACCACAACCACGGCGGCGCTGAGCCAGAACGGGATGCGCCAGCCGATGCCGAACTTGATCTCATCCGGCAGGGCCAGGACGGGAATGAACACCAGGGCCGCGAGGATCTGGCCGCCCTGCGTTCCGGTGAGGGTCCAGGAGGTGAAGAAGGAACGGCGGTTGTCCGGAGCGTGCTCCAGGGTCATGGAGGAAGCGCCGGCCTGCTCGCCGGCGGCAGAGAGGCCCTGGCACAGCCGGGCCAGCACCAGCAGGGCCGGAGCCCACCAGCCAACGGTACGGAAGTCCGGGAGGCAGCCAATGACGAAGGTGGACGCACCCATGAGCACCAAAGTGAACATCAGGACCTTCTGCCGGCCCACCCGGTCACCGAAGTGGCCCAGGATGATGGCGCCGACGGGGCGCGCCACGTAGGCGAACCCGAAGGTGGCGAAGGACATAATGGCGGCATTGGCATCCGCACTGGGGAAGAAGACCGTGGGGAAAATCAGCGCCGCGGCGGAGCCAAAGATAAAGAAGTCGTAGTACTCGACGGCGCTGCCGAGGAAGCTGGCGAGGGCGGCCTTCCTGGGCGTCCCGGCATGCGTGAGGGCACCCGCCCCTGCGGACGGAAGTGTCTTGCTCATGGTGTTCCTTTGGTGTGACGACATTGTCGCGGATGGATCTGGGGGGGGGTCGCAGCCGCCGCTGCCTTGGTGCGGGCGGGGCGCGATGCGGCTGGAGTCCGGAAAAGACCCCGCATAGATAGCCACATGGTGGGAGCTACTTGTGCGATATAGAAACTATGACTGTGAGGACTGTCACCTGTCAAGAAAAATAATCACCATCTAGAAGCAGCTCTCACATTGTGGCAACATAGAGTCATGAGTGTGAACCAAACCACAGCGGCCAACGAAGAATCCGCTGTCGCCGCCCCGGCCGCGGAACCCGTAAATGCCATGCCCCCGGAGGAGAAGGTCAGCGCGCGTCCTGCCGACCGCACGGACATGGTGGGCAAGGCCCTTGGCCTGCTTGTCCTGCTGGGGGACGAGCCGCGCGGTGCAACCGCCGCGGACATATCCCGCCGGGCGGAACTGCCCTTCAGTACCACCTACCGCCTGCTCGGCTCCCTGACCCGCGACGGCTTCGTCGACTACGAACCCGATGGGCGCCGCTACCACCTGGGCCTGCGGATCTTCCAGTTGGGCCAGCGGGTCTCCAACCACCACGGCTTCGCGGGGACGGCCATGCCCATCCTCCGCCGGGTCACCGAGCAGACCGGCGAGGCCACCATCCTCAGCGTCCGCGACGGCCTGCACCACCTGACGGTCAGCAAGGTGGACGGACCGCAAACTTTCCGTGTGACCAGCGACCCCGGCCACCTTGGCTCGCTCTCCACTACTGCAGTGGGCAAGGCCTTGGTGGCGTTTGCGGAGGACGCGGAACGCGAAAAGCTGCTGGCCGAACTCCCGCTTGAGGCGCTCACCGGGAAGTCCATCACCGACCGGGATGCCTTCAGGGCGGAAATCGAGAAAGTACGCCGGCAGGGCTACGCCGTCATGGATGAGGAAAACGAGGCCGGAATGCGCGCAGTGGCCGTACCGCTGCTCAACGACCAGGGGCACGCCTTTGCCTCACTGGCAACTGCCGTCCCGGTCTTCCGCTTGGGCCTGGACGAATTGATCGCCCACGTGCCCCTGCTGCAGGAAGCCGCCGCTGAGCTGGCCGCAAGGCTGCCGCAGCGGTAGCAGAAACCCGTACATAGGCCCGCCTCAGAATCGCGTCTGTTCGTATGTAGAACATGCGTGCGATAAGTGAACAATTGATGTACCGTAATCCCTATCACCCGCAGCGCGGCGAAGTTCCGCTGCTGCCAGGTGCTGTACCAAAGGAGCTGCACGCATGAGCAATCGAACTGAGTCCTACCTGGTGGGACTGGTTGGTGATGGCGTGATGCCATCGCTCACGCCGCCCATG
>Ga0308170_10002246_pt1 | contig 16850 bp, 18 predicted proteins | sample PhyBR2_2_FD_202136 | JGI IMG/M metagenome (GOLD analysis project Ga0308170, IMG submission 202136) | Phyllosphere microbial communities from UC Gill Tract Community Farm, Albany, California, United States - DLSLSB.R2 | ecosystem: Host-associated > Plants > Phyllosphere > Unclassified | place... | reverse complement strand
CAATATACAATAACTGTAACCTGCTATCAAATCACTTGACGAAAAAACGAATTTCGGAGATGCTCAATTTAAGAACATATTTTATTTTAAAGTTAGGAAGGATGAACATGAAAATCGGAAAAGTACTATTAGGGATATTGTTAGGGGTAACAACTATTATTGGGGCATTTATATTAGGTATCATGCTATTCCCGTTATTTGCACCAGAAATCCAAAACACGACAATTCAAGAAGCCACAAATACTTCACAGACAAAAAGTACCGAACGTTCATTAACCACGACAGAAACAACAAGCCCAAATGATCAACAGCTGGTAAATCAAACACCTGCAGAACAAGGACAAACACAAGATCCAATTTTGGAAAAAGCATTAAATACACCTGCTACACCATTGACCGCCTTTAGCTCAGATCCTTATGATTGGGATCTAAATCAAGCGAATATCACGAATGGCACCGCTCAGTCAATCGGCTGGATTCAAGCAGAAGACCCAACTGGACGAATAGAGGTAGAATATCACTGTTTCGCTTGCGACACGAATTGGAGTGGCAGAAATTACGCCTATGAATGGAATGGCCAAACGACGACGACTAAAATAACTCCTTTCACGATCGTTGGAACACCTTGCGAACATCAAAAATCCTTAAAAAATCATGGCTATATTAGTTGATTTCAGATAAATAGAAAATCTATATCAAAAAAGAGAACAGATTACTTGAATACAAGAAAACAAGCGCACAACCCAAAAAAGACTACACCACCATTTGGATTTCTGCGCTTATCTTCTTGTAAATAAATTTTTATTGTTTGCCCAAGAAACGAAGGTCACCGATTTTCATATTGCAATCCAAAAAGTCACTGGAACCCCGATAACATAAAAATCAAAATGGGCAATCACTACTTTTATAAAATTTTTTCTTCTATCCTGCTTATTTCATGAATTTTTTAAAACAACCTATTCCATCATAGTGAAAAAATAATCCTCATGCTCACTCAACCATCCAGTATAATCAAATTATCAACGAGCAAAACGTTGAAATAAATCAGGATGGTAGATAGAGATGGCAATTTATTATTTTAACAAAAACACAGATGATCGAGGAAATCACGAAGTCCACGTGATCTCATGTACGCATTGTCCAGAAGATGCACTTTTTATTGGCGTATTTTCTACATGTGAAGAAGCCCTACATCAAGCAAGCACAACCCACACATCCAAAAGTTTCGATGGTTGTTCTCACTGCTGCAAAGACTGTCATAACGATTGATTGCAAGAAATAACTAGGCTGTCCCTTGTTGTCTCTTTATTTTTACAGAGAACTTTATTTATACATAAAATCGATCATGTTTGAAAATTCAAAAATCATATGAAAGGAGTATGTAAAAGTATAAAAGGAGTACCAAAAGGGGAGTCAAAAAATATTTTAGGGTAAAAATACAACAAAAAAGACACGACCTAAATCGTGTCTAACTGTTGGTATATAAGGAAGGTACAGGATTTGAACCTGCGCGCCGGTGTTAGCCGGTTCGCCGGATTTCGAGTCCGGTGCATTACCACTCTGCCAACCTTCCATGCCTACTATTTTTAATCTTTTTTCTAAAAATGTCAAGAGGTATTATGCACTCTTGTTAATCTTGTTTGTTTTGTAAACTGGTCATTTAAATACCATAACTGTTATGTTTAAATCCAAGAACACTGTTCAAGTTATTCGCTAAGAATAAAGTAGCTTATGCAATATTCATCCTCTCGCACCATCTACAACTGAATAAACGGCGGTAACCTCTTCGAAAAAATAAGGCGCCATCCACATAAATTTGAAGAACAAATTTCGTGGATGGCGCTTTATTTCTCGAGGCTAAACACTTTTGTCACAACCTCATGATGTGGCAATTAGCGTATTTTTTCTGGATTTTCAATTGCAAGTACGGAATCGACCGTCGTTTTGATGATCGAGATGATTTGCTCTTCTGTAGGATGCATGATACTAGAAGACATCAATGAAGCGATACCAGTGATAGTTACCCAAGTACCAGTATGCAGTGCATCGATATATTCTTCCGATAAATCTTTATAACGTGCGTCCTCTTTTAATAACTTGCGGAAATAATTATAAGAAAAATCATGCATCTTTTGACCATTTCCATGCTCATCGATATATAAAGCCATATAAAGGCTATGGTTTTTCTTAGCGAAATAAATATAATTCAATCCTAAATCGATGATTTTATCTCCTGTACGCTCTACAGGAAACACTTCTTCTTCTAACTGTTGGAAGATAACATCTAATAGCGTATTTTTTAAATCTTCCATATTTTTGAACTCTAAGTAAATCGGTTGGGTAGATATCCCCATCTTCTTCGCGATATTTCGTGCAGTGAAACCTTTAAATCCTTCTTTAGCAACAACTTCATATGCAGCTTTCAGAATTTGATCCTTCGTATAGACTTTTCTTCTCATAATAAACTCCCCCACTTCATGCTACAGTCTCTGTTCTTTTATTTTAACCGATATTGATCAATTTTTGCAAATAATATACCTAAATTGTTATATTTTAAAGCATATATGTGTTTTTTATTGGTTTTCTCAATTTTCTAAATATTTTTTTACGTAATTTGTTTCCCCTTACAATTTTTGATTTTGTGTTGAATTTAAGTTGACCTAAAGTTTTCTTTCAAGTTATAGTTAAATAAAAAGGAAAAGAAGGTGTGTAATGAAGAATAAAAGTGACGTTATTTATATTCATCCTAAAAAAAGAATCATTTCTCAAAGGAAAAACTATTTTTACCTTATTTTTTCAGGATTGTTTTTTTTGATTATTGGCTTGCTCAGTGATTCTTTGACAAATAATCTTGTTGGACTAACGGTCATCATGACCTCTCCAAGTAATCTCTTGACTGATTATATTGCTTTAGGCGGATTTGGAAGCGCATTTATGAATGTAGGCTTACTTACACTCTCTTCTGTGTTACTCGCCTATCGCCATAAAGTCATGTTGAATGGTGCGATGTTTGCTTCCATATTGACTGTCGCGGGTTTTTCATTCTTTGGGAAAAATCTATACAATTCCATCTCCATTATCCTCGGTGTTTATTTATATGCCTATTTTATGCACAAACCATTTTCTCAATATGTAATGATTGGCTTATTTGGTAGTGCACTCTCTCCAGTTGTCAGCTATATTACGTTCGGGATGGGTTTACCAATCCTTCAAGGTGCTTTCTTGGGTAATTTAGCCGGTTTGATCGTTGGTTTTTTATTGCCGATCCTAGCTGTTCAGACTCTGACCTTTCATCGTGGTTTTACACTTTATAATATTGGTTTTACTTCAGGGTTGATTGCTATGTTGGTAACAGGTATCCTTCGGCAATTTAGTTATTCGATCGAAGTACACTCGATTCTTTCGACTGATTACCACCACGAATTGGCTTGGATCATCTTTTTATTCTTTTTATCAACCGCCGTTTGTGGCTTCTTCTTTAACGCATTCAAATTGAAAGGGTTACGTGAAATCTTTGAGTCTTCTGGAAAACTTACAACAGATTTCATCGGCACATCAGGTATCGGCGCCACCTTGATCAATATGGGCTTGGTTGGCTTGTTATTGATGTCTTACGTCTTGCTGATCGGTGGTGTGCTAAATGGGCCTGTGGTGGGAGGAATCATCTCAGTGGCTGGTTTTAGCTCATTCGGAAGTCATGTTAAAAATTGTTTTCCGATTTTGATTGGTATCTACATTGCCTCAATATTAGGAACGATGCATGATATGACCGATACGACCATGCTCGTAGCTGCGATTTTCGGTACAGGGCTTGCCCCGATCAGTGGATTTTATGGCGGCGTTTATGGAGTGATTGCAGGCTTTTTACATATTACTCTTGTCCATAATCTCAGTACCTTGCATGGAGGATTGAATCTATATAATAGTGGGTTTTCAACGGGATTTATTGCTGGTATACTAGTGCCTATCCTAGAAAATTTTACGTTTACCGGGAAGGGAAAGAACGCACATGGAAATGGAAAAAGAACTATCAAAGAGGATCATTGATGAATTTCTCACGTATCTTTACGAACACGAGATCAAGGAGATTCGTATTGGCTTAGAGTATACAGATGAAGGACTATACATCGAATTCCAAGGAACAACAAAAAATCCGCCAAAAGATTTGAATACATTGGCCTCACTGTTGAATACACCTAGAGATCCTAGTATGGAGATCTATTACCACGAGTTGCTAGGCACCCCTTCTCATGGCCAAGAATCCTATCGATTACTTGGGAATCTGATCGATGATGTAGAAATCATGTATGATTCGCCAATTTTAAACATCAAGATTTTTCGCCGAATTTAAATGTGAAATAGCCATGAACCTTTTATAGATCATAAAATTAAGTAAATAAGACTCTAGATGGATGTTTTATTTTGTTTCATCCTCTATACTTGGTTTGAACTTACAAAATTGTTTGTTGTTTCTCACTTGAAATAGTGGCGCGCAGTTACGCTTTTCAGGTAAAATACAATTATCAGATGAAAACCTCGAAGGAGTTGACTAGGGATGAACGTTGCAGTATCACGTAAATTAATGAATATTATATCGATCATCGGTATTGGTTTTTCAATTGCACTTACGATTTATTTTATTAATCTAGGCGTCTTTAAAGATTTGAACGCATTAAGAGGTCTTGTAGGTGATTCAATTATTTTAGGACCGATAATCTTTATCTTGATCCAAATACTGCAAGTCGTTATACCGATCATTCCTGGGGGGATCAGCACCGCAGCAGGTGTCCTGATTTTTGGTCCTTACGCTGGCTTTATCTATAATTACGTTGGTATTTGTATCGGTTCGATCATTATTTTCCTATTAGGTAGAAAATATGGGAAACCATTTATCCTGTCGATGATTAGTGATAAAACATATGACAAATATATTGGTTGGTTAGAAAACCAAAGTCGTTTTGAAAAGCTTTTTGCGCTAGCGATCTTCTTACCAGTAGCACCAGACGATGCCTTGTGTTTAATGGCTGGCTTGACAAATATCTCAGTCAAAAAATACACGTTGATTATTTTGATTGCTAAACCCTTATCGATCTTTTTGTACAGCATGGCATTGATTTATGGTGGTAACTTCCTGACTGGCTTGTTAGGATAATTTCTTAATAGATACACTGTGAGTACTGCAATGAAAGATTCCTGCAGTACTCCTTTTTTATGTTTTTTGCGCTATAATGTTAGGAGTAGGTGATAATAATGATCGTTTATTTAAAACGAAGTTTAGGAAATGCTTGGGACTTCCTTAAAGGAACACAAGCTTATTTTCGTGATGTAGTTCTGATGCATGGGTTTATTTTGTTTATTTGTTTGCCTTTGCTCGGTAGTATGACACGCTTGATTTTACAACGTGGGTCGATCGATTATCTTTCAACGGATAATATCCCCACACTGATTTCGCAACATCCAGGAGTTTTCTTCTCCTTGATTGCTGTCTTATTGTTGATTTTGCTCTTAGTCTATTTTGAGTTTACTTTTTTGCTAATGAGTGTTTATTTCATCAAAAAACAAGAACCAATTTCATTGAAGCAATTATTGCAGTTGACCATCCGACAAATAAAAAAAGTTCGTCCGATGATTTTTTTATTTTTCTTAGCTTACTTTTTTTTGATTTTACCAATCAGCGGATTAAGTTTTAATTCAGACTTACTTTCTAAAATAAAAATTCCTGCATTTATTATGGATTTTATTTTCACTAACCGCTGGATCATCGTAAGTTCTTTTCTACTTGTCTATGTCTTCCTCGGCTATATCGGGATTCGTTTAATCTTTGCATTACCTGAAATGATTTTAAGAGATCGCCCTTTTCGTGAAGCGATCCGTGAGAGTTGGCGTTTGACCAAAGCACGTTTTTTTGCGATTTCAGGTCAATTTTTAGTGATCAGTGGTACGATTTTATTGATTTCAACAATCAGTTACTTGGCAATCTTGTCAGGTCAGATCTTTGTTGAGGAATATTTCTCCGATTACTCATTGATTAGTGCTGTTTTTGCCATGACACTCTTACAAGGCGTTCTTTTGTTCAATATTGTGATGTCTACCGTCGGAATTTTTTACGTCATTGTAGACTTTATGGATGATGAAGGTTTCTTACCAGATATTCCCAGCTGGTTCTCTTCACAAGAAGTGCCCAAAAAACACACAGCTTTAAAAAATACTGCGTTTACTTTATTTGCTGTTTTCTTTGGTGTTGGTGTTTGTATTTACAATATGAATTACCTGACATCTGCTTCTGAAACAAAACCTTTAACGATTTCCCATCGTGGCGTTAGCTTAGGGAACAGCGCACAAAATACGATTGCTGCACTAGAAAAGACGAGCAAAGATTATCATCCAGATTATGTAGAAATGGACATCCAAGAAACAAAAGATGGTCAATTCGTGGTCATGCATGATTTCAATTTAAGAAATTTGACTGGAGTCAATAAAGCACCGCAAGACCTAACTTTAGCAGAACTGGAAAAATTGACTGTGACTGAAAATGGTGCCAAAGAACCATTGGTTTCATTCGATACGTATTTAAAACGAGCAAATGAATTGAACCAGAAGTTGTTGATCGAAATCAAAACGACTCGAAAAGATTCGGATAATTTAGTCAAAAACTTTGTTAAAAAATATGAAGAAACTATTTTAATACATGGACATATTTTACAAAGTTTGACTTATCAAACAGTCTCAGATCTAAAAGCTGAAAACCCCAATTTTTATGTTGGCTACATTTTGCCTTTTAATCTAGTTGGCCCTCCAGTAACACCTGCGGATTTCTTAACCATGGAGTACAGTACGATCAATCGTAACTTTATTGATTCTGCCCATCAGGATGGTAAGAAAGTCTATGTATGGACACCTAATGATTCAGACGACATGAGCCGAATGATGTTTTATGGTGTAGATGGTATTATTACAGATGATATGCAAGCATTGAATGATACGGTCAGAGAGTCAGAAGGAGAAATTACTTACTCAGACAAGTTATTAAACTTTGTTCTAGGTGTTGGTTAATATAAAAACGTGTCGCTCACTATCCCATCGGATAAGTAAGCGACACGTTTTATTTAGTTTATCTTTGCTTTGATTCCTTAATAGCTCGAACGACTGCTAAAACAGCAGGTATAGCAGATATAACTGCTAGAAAAATGCTTAATTTACCAGAATTTTTTCTTTTTTGCATAGCGATTCGCCCCCTTTCTTTTATTATAATGAAGTTTGCGAAATATCTCAAAGCAAGTGTTTGCTCAACGCTTTCAATTTTCACTATTTTGATTCCTGTTTTGCTATTATTTCAGTCATTTCAACCCAAAATATGACAATTTTGTTTGAACATTATCCCCCACTGTTCGTGAGTCCAAACCAAAAAAGAGATACACTGGGCTTAAAGAGGTGAATAATGATGGTCTATATTCAAACTGGTATATTTATCTTATTAATGATTGGATTATTGATGGGAATTTCAGAGAATTAATTTCAAGTAAACTAGCAACAGCTATCTTATAGCACATTGATTGCCCAAATTTTAGAATGGTGCTAAACTTAAGGTGTATTCGGAAGTTTTATGAAAAATTTCATGAATGCACAAATACCAATGAAAGGAGAAATATCTATGACATTCACAAAAACAAGCATCAGCTATCGTGTAGCATTTGATAGTTCAACGAATCGCTTCATGGCAATCGATGCAATGAACGAACAACACATCGCTTATGGGATCACCATTGAGCAAGCAGTAAAAGCGCTACACGAATCTAACTAAGGAGTGTTCCCTTTTCATGTCAGCTGATAATTCTATAGAGAATTAAAAGACGTTTTTGGCTAAACGAGCCATAGAAACGTCTTTTTTGTTTGCTCCAAATAATAAGAATATCCTTGCAGTACTTTTTAAGAAAATCCTCTCGATCATTTTTTGTACTTCCCCTGCTCCTCTGAGAAATCACGCCATTTTTTCAAACGTACTTTAACAAAATCAGGTACAGGTATTCCTAGTTTCCTTAGATTTTCAATAACAGACAAGCCATAGATGGCAGAATACGAGAACACCAAAGCAATACCAATTGCTTCAAATCCTGTAATCTTTAGATAGGGATAAGCAATCATAACAATAAGGAAAATCAGTAAATATTTGATCACATCTTTCATCACAGAACGTTTAAATCGTTTCTTTTTCCCTGTTTTCAGACAGATACCGCTAATAAAATCAAGACATAGAATCAATACAAAAATCTGAAGGTACACATTATTTACAAGATTTCTAAACTCATTCAATACCACAGCATTCTCTACAATCATTTTGCTCACCCTCCACTTTATGAAATACCTAACCTTTGTTTATCCTTACCCATCGCAACCTGCTACTACATTGTTAATTACAATTCAATGTTCATCATCTTTGACACCAAATAACTTTTAAGCTATTATAAAGTCATTAGAAATAAAAAGAATACGCTTTATCTTAATCGTGAACGATTGAAAAAACTTTTAAGTGACTGTATTCTTCACTTTTCGAACAATTGAATCAATCTATAAGCAAACTATAATAGCTTAAAAGCTAATTGTCAACTATAATAACTTTTATGCTATCCAAATATCAAGAAAGGTGGTTCCTTATGACACTCGTTGCGCGAATCAAACAATTAGCAGAAGAAAAAAACGTAACCTTTGCTGAAGTCGAACGTGCCGTGGGAATCTCTAATGGCCAGATCAGAAGATGGGATCGTGTTTCACCAAAGTCGGAAAATTTAAAAAAAGTTGCAGATTATTTTGGGGTAACAACTGATTTCTTATTGGGCAGCAACCAAGCGCCGAAATGGGCAAATAAAGATGATTTATTTGAGTTAGACAAAATGCTCAATTCAAATGTCAACATGGCGTATGGTGGAGAAACTTTGACAGAACAGGAAAAGCAACGTGTAAAAGATGTATTGACGGGACTTTTCTGGGAATTTCGAAAACGCGGCAAAGAGAAGTGAGCATATATGGAGATGGATATTATCAAACTAGTAAGCGAACTGAAGCGTACCTATGATACCGCCAATCCTTTTGTGATTGCTGAAAAATTAGGAATAGAAATCAGATATGTTTCTTTTCTCGATAATCCAAAAGGACAGTTTCAAGAACTATTAGGCTCCCCTATTATTTTATTGAACAACTCACTGAAAGAATCAGAAGAACGTTTTTACATTTGTGCCCATGAACTTGGACATGCTTTGTTCCATCGGGAAATATCTAGTTACTATGTGTCCTCTAGAAATTCAAGAAGCAAATCTGAAAGCGAAGCCAACTGCTTTGCTTCGAATTTGATCGTTTCCTTGTACAAAGAAGATACGGAAACTTACCCAAGAGAAGTGGAAGAGCTGACAAGACTTTATGGCCTTCCAGAGAGTTGTTATCGGTTTTTGATTTAATACAGAATAAGCTACAGGTCTTTTTTTCTAAAAGTCTTGTAGTTTTATATTTTTTTCTATAAAAGTCAAAATAATAAATTTTAGAAAAAGTAAAATTCGATATAATATGACTACCTTCGTAGGGACAAATCATTTTTATTAAAAACAGTAAGCGATTTGCTTACTGTTTTTTTTCTTCATCACCGATTCTGCTTTTTTCTTTCATCAACAAAAAATATGTTACAATATCTTTATAAAATTTCAGGAGAATGTACTATGAATTTTCATCCTCAAAAAAGTATCATGCATAAATTGATTCAGTTACAAAGGCAAGATCATTCCATCGTTGCTGCTGTTGTAGACAACAAAAATATGATTGTATCCATCGGAAAAACTACTGTCTTAGATGATCATGATCCCACTTCTCATGCTGAAGTAAACGCCGTCAGAAGTGCCTGTGAGCAATTAAAAACACATATATTACCTGAGGGATATTGGTTATATAGCACTTTTGAACCATGTCCTTTGTGTAGCTCGGTGATTATTTGGGCGGGTATAGATGGAGTTGTCTATTCGAATAATCCAACTTACCGAGGTAAAGAAGAAAACTGGTCTTTCATTTCTTGCGAAGAGGTTCTTAAAAAAGGCTCTTACATTCACGATGTTTCATTGATCAAAGACTTTATGATTGATGATATTAAAGATTATTTTACTTAACTATTGTAGTTTAATAAATAGTTAAGTAAAATTTCGTCTCGGATTTATTCGTTTTGAATCTAAAAAAATAATAAAATCTTATGACAATTTTTTATTATACTTTTCCTATTAAATTCTTTTCTATCACCTGCACCAACTGTCTAAATCAATCATTTTCCTTATAGTTAGCCCCTTTTAGCCAGATGGACTATCTATTTGCCAAGATCAAGTACTTCATATAGTTTTCCTCTTCTGACTTTTTTAATAACAAAAAAACCATCTCACAAGGAGATGGTTCAAATTCGTCTATTGAATTATTTATTGATATTTACTGCTTGTGGTCCACGTTGACCATCTTCAATATCAAAAGTAACTGCTTGACCTTCATCTAAAGTCTTAAAGCCTTCACCTTGGATAGCTGAAAAATGTGCAAACACATCTTGTCCATCTTCACCAGTGATAAATCCAAAACCTTTGTCTGAGTTAAACCATTTTACTGTACCGTTATTCATATATATTTCCTCCTATTACGTAGTTCATACGTGTTTTGTTGCAATTAACATTACTTGGTAAAAGGAGTTTTTATAGTGTGAATATATCGCTCAGATTACGTTTCAAATTAGATTACTTATTTAATATACCATGTATTACCTAAGAATACAAACATTTACGCTTATTCTTTTGATTCATCATTCTAGTAGCATAAATTTGTACCATTCACATTTTTATTTTGTCAATGTGTACTCAATACCATGGATCGTAATATTTTTGATAGTATCAGGCCATCCTTTGCTCTGCCATTTCTCTTCATTTGCCTGTTTTTCGATTTGATCAGCACCTTGGTTATAAAACTTCAGTTGGTTTTTATTATACCAAGGATCTTTATGTGGATTTGGACTTAATTGGTAGCGATATTTCCCTGGGTTGATTTCATATCCTCTGTTCGTACCACCAAATGACGCTTCTCTCCATTTATACTGTTTTCCTTCTATTCTCATGGTACACCCTAGAAGGTAAGTGCCACTTTGTTCCTTTGCTGCCACATCTTTACTATTCCAAAACATACTCCCACTTAATAACACAGTTATACCTAAAACAATCACTAAAATTCTCTTCATGAAAAAATTCTCCTATCAGTATTTTTGAATTCGCTTAATCTTACAAATAATATGTGAAAAACATATTGAATTTCCCATGATTTTTACTAAGAATGAGCTTACGAAAACGTCAAATCAATGTTCAATAAATACGAACAAAGATGTCTGCATACTTGTTTTACTTATTCAAACAACTGATTAATCGCTTAGTATGAACCGATCCTATTCATTCGGATCTTTCATTCATCAAATTTTTTTTAATACCCGCATCAATCGTCCAAACCGATCATTTTCCTTAGTTATTTCCTGATATCCCCATTTTTCATATAACCCTTCATGTTGAGTTGTTATATATACACTGCCGAAACCAATTTCCTTTAGTTTATTTTCACCTGCTGTAACTAATTTTTTGCTGATATGCTTCCCTCGATATTCTGGCGCGACAAAAACAGTGGCAATGTTAGGCGTGTAGTCCTTCGTATCAATAATGTCTTTTTTTACAAGAGTACAGAATCCTACAACAGGATTTCCATCTTTTGCAATAATCACGGATTCCCAATCTGTAAATTCTTGTTTTTCCATTTTTTCTGCTATATACTTTGCTGCTTTCCATTCAAATTGACGAATAGAATGAGCTACTGAAAGCCAATCAGAATGTTCTTGGGTTATAATGACGTATTTCATATACTTTTCCTCTTTTCTAATTACTTTAAGAGCATTTGATTTTCTGATTTTACGCGTATTAAAAATAGCTGTATGTTTCAAAAACTTAATAAAGTGACAGAATAGTTATTCCTTTTTGATCGATCCATTCTCTAATGGCCAGAAGAATCATCTATTATTCTTTGAATTTTATGAATGATACAAAATTCATGTATTCCTTATCAACCACTTATGGTGCTTCTTCCTATCTCTACCTACTGATCATTAAATAATAGTTTACTTAATTTTTCAAATGTTTCCAAAATTTTCGTATCTATTCCTAATAACAAAAAAAACCATCTCACAAGGAGATGGTTCAAATTCGTCTATTGAATTATTTATTGATATTTACTGCTTGTGGTCCACGTTGACCATCTTCGATATCAAAAGTAACTGCTTGACCTTCATCTAAAGTCTTAAAGCCTTCACCTTGGATAGCTGAAAAATGTGCAAACACATCTTGTCCATCTTCACCAGTGATAAATCCAAAACCTTTGTCTGAGTTAAACCATTTTACTGTACCGTTATTCATATATATTTCCTCCTATTACGTAAATCATACGTGTTTTGTTGCAATTAACATTACTTGGTAAAAGGAGTTTTTATAGTGTGAATATATCGCTCAGATTACGTTTCAAATTAGATTACTCATTTAATATAGCACGTATCACCTCAGGATACAAATTATAACTCTCACCAACTGTTTTTTTGAGCTTATTATCTAAATAGTCTTATGTAACTTTGGTTCAATTGATATCGATACCTTCTTGAATTTATTTTGTAGATACTATCCACCTTATCCCCTTTCGTTTTAATTGAACTGTCTATTAAATAGGTTAATTTGCATTTTGGCTCTCGGTTTATTGTATTCTATCTTGAACCAAAAAATACTTTACCTAACAGATGATCGTAGCTCTATTCAAGCTAAATACTACTTTTCTTTACTCAGAGTATATTTCAAAAAGCCACTATCTAACTAGAAATAAAAAGGATGGCTAAATCAGCCATCCTTTCGTTTTGGGTACCAGAATGGGTACCACATTTTATTTCGAAGGGAACATATTTTGAGCACTGATTTTTTATCAGTAATCTAACCCCCATCTTACAGGCGTTCGTTCAATTCTTTCGCAAGGTCTTCAAACCCTGGTTTGCCTAGTAGAGCAAACATGTTTTTCTTGTAAGCTTCTACTCCTGGTTGGTCGAATGGGTTGATACCATTCAAGTAACCTGAAATGCCGACAGCAATTTCAAAGAAGTACATTGTGTAACCTAATGTGTAAGCATCCATTGTAGGGATTTTAACTAATAGGTTTGGTACATCGCCGTCTGTATGAGCTAATAATGTACCTTCAAAAGCTTTTGTATTTACAAAGTCGATTTCTTTTCCTTGTAAATAACCAAGTCCGTCCAAGTCTTCTGCTTGTTCTGGAATCGTAATCGATTTACGTGGTTTTTCAACTTTTACGATTGTTTCGAAGATATTGCGACGTCCTTCTTGGATGTATTGTCCAAGTGAGTGCAAGTCTGTTGAGAAGTTTGCACTTGAAGGGTAGATTCCTTTTTGGTCTTTACCTTCTGATTCGCCGAATAATTGTTTCCACCATTCAGAGAAGTATTGCATTCCTGGTTCGTAGTTGATCAATAATTCAGTGACTTTGCCTTTACGGTAAAGAATGTTGCGCATTGCTGCATATTGGTAAGCTTCGTTTTCTTCAAGTTTGTCGCTTGAGTAAGCTTTGCTTGCATCGGCAGCTCCTTGCATCAAGGCATCGATATCTGCTCCGCTTGCGGCGATCGGTAATAAACCAACTGCTGTCAATACAGAGAAACGTCCACCGACATCATCAGGAATCACAAATGTTTCCCATCCTTCTGCGTCTGCTTCTACTTTAACAGCCCCTTTTGCTTTGTCTGTTGTAGCGTAGATGCGTTTGTTTGCTTCTTCTTGACCATATTTTTTAACAAGTAATTCTTTGAATACACGGAATGCAATGGCTGGCTCAGTCGTTGTTCCTGATTTTGAAATGACATTTACTGAGAAGTCACGGTCGCCGATCACTTCGATCAAGTCAGCAAGATAAGTTGAGCTGATTGAGTTTCCAGCGAAGAAAATTTGTGGTGTTTGGCGTTTGTCGCTTCCCAACAAGTTGTAGAAGGTATGTTGTAAGAAATCGATTGCTGCACGAGCGCCTAAATAAGAACCACCGATACCGATGACCACAAGGACTTCAGAATCAGATTGGATTTTCTTAGCAGCAGCTTTGATACGAGCAAATTCTTCTTTGTCGTAGTTCGTAGGTAGGTCGATCCATCCTCGGAAATCGCTACCTGCGCCAGTTCCTTCTCGTAATAATTTGTCTGCAGCAGTAACTTGACTCTGCATATAGCCTAACTCATGTTCATTGACAAATGGTGCAACTTTTGAATAGTCAAAATGAATGTGTGCCATTTTTGTTCCTCCTTAAAAGTTTCAATCTACAGATATACTTTACGTTTTTTTTTATTATTTTTCAAGCAAATATGCGAGAAGCTTCTAATATTTGCAAGAAACTTCCATTTTTTAGACTAAACCTTGCATAGCCATTACTTTTGCGACTTTTTCAAAACCTGCCACATTGGCACCAAGCAAAAGATTTTTTTCGTTGCCAAATTCTTTGGCAGTTTTACGACACGTTTGATAGATCGTCGCCATGATCTCGTCGAGTTGTGCATCGACTTGGCTGCTTTCCCACACTAATCGTTGTGAATTTTGGCTCATTTCTAGCGCAGATACAGCTACACCACCAGCATTGGCAGCTTTTCCTGGACAATACCAGATGTCTGCTTTTTCATAGACTGAAACAGCATCTAATGTGGATGGCATGTTCGCACCTTCTGCGACGATCTTCACGCCATTTTCTACAAGGATCTCTGCCAATTGTCCGTCGATTTCATTTTGTGTTGCACAAGGTAAAGCAATGTCAGCCGCTTGTTTCAATGTCCAAACCGATTCATTTGCGTGGTATTCAGCCGATGAGCGTTCTTTGGCGTATTCTGTTAAACGGGCTCTTTTGACTTCTTTTAATTCTTTTAATAGATCAAGATCGATACCTTCTGGGTCATAGATATAGCCACCTGAATCAGAACAAGTAACGACTTTCCCACCCAGTTCATGGACTTTTTCGATTGCATAGATTGCCACATTCCCACTACCTGAGACCATCACTGTTTTGCCAGCAAATGAATCTTGTTCTTCGTTCAATAGATGTTTCACATAATAAACTAAGCCATAACCTGTTGCTTCTGTGCGGATCTTACTTCCCCAGAAATCTAAAGGTTTACCTGTCAAAACACCTGCATCATATTGTTTCAATCGTTTATAGGCACCATACATATAGCCGATCTCACGAGCACCTACACCGATGTCGCCTGCCGGTACATCAATTGAAGGTCCGATATGTTTTGCCAGTTCCAACATGAAACTTTGACAAAAGCGCATGATTTCATTATCCGATTTTCCTTTTGGATCAAAATCACTTCCGCCTTTACCGCCACCGATTGGTAGGCCTGTCAGGCTGTTCTTGAAAATTTGTTCAAATGCTAAGAATTTTAAAATACTCAAATTGACACTTGGATGAAAACGTAAGCCACCTTTATATGGTCCGATGGCTGAATTGTATTGGATTCGGTACCCACGATTCACTTGCCAGTTTCCTTGATCATCTTGCCAAGGAACACGGAATTGGATCACTCGTTCTGGTTCAACTAAAATCCCTAGAATATTTTTTTCAATGTATTCTGGATTTTTTTCTAAAAATTGGATGACCGTAGGCATAAATTCATCGACCGCTTGCAGAAACTCGATTTGGCCGTCATCTTTTTGGTGAAGTTTTTCTTGTATCGCTTGTACGTATTCTTTTGCATTTGACATAGGTTCACGCTCCTTTATTCATCTGACTTTATTTTAGCTTATTTCAATCATAGGTCAAAACATTTTCTGCGAATCGTCTTCAAATATGCTACACTCTCTGTGAGGTGAGAAAATGGAAAAAACTTATGACGTGATTGTTGTTGGCGCAGGAACAAGTGGCATGATGGCTGCAATCAGTGCAGCCGAGTATGGTGCCAATGTCTTGTTGATCGAAAAAAATAAAAAAGCAGGAAAAAAATTATTGATGACTGGTGGCGGTCGATGTAATGTCACAAATAATCGCCCTGTTGATGATTTGATTGCGCATATCCCAGGAAATGGTAAATTTTTATATAGTACATTTTCTCAATACAACAATTTTGACATCATGGAATTCTTTGAATCACAAGGAGTTCACTTAAAAGAAGAAGATCACGGACGGATGTTTCCAGTGACAAATAAATCAAAAACGATCATTGAAGCGCTGGTTCATCGTCTGAATGAATTGAACGTCACGATGTTTTTTGGCGAACGTGTAGAAAAATTGATCCATAAGGACAACCAAATCTATGGTGTGCGTACTGAATTTGATGAATTTAAAGCAAAATGCGTCATTTTGACGACTGGTGGACGCACGTATCCTTCTACAGGTGCAACAGGTGATGGGTATAAATTGGTCAAAAAAGTAGGCCACACGATCACACCACTTTATGCAACAGAGTCTCCTTTGATTTCTGAGGAGTCATTTATTGCGGATAAAGTGTTGCAAGGTCTTTCTTTACAAGATATTACGTTACGTGTCTTGAACCAAAAAGGAAAAGTGATCACGGAGCACACGATGGATCTTTTATTTACCCATTTTGGGATCTCTGGACCAGCAGCTTTAAGGTGTTCCAGTTTCATCAACACTGAGCTACAAAAAACGCAGGCACCTGTAACTGTTTCTTTAGATTGCTTCCCGACGAAGTCAGTCGAAGAACTGATACGAGAGTTAATGGAACTAAGTAAAGAATCGAAAAAGAATTTGATCAATGCGTG
>Ga0308170_10002243_pt1 | contig 16852 bp, 15 predicted proteins | sample PhyBR2_2_FD_202136 | JGI IMG/M metagenome (GOLD analysis project Ga0308170, IMG submission 202136) | Phyllosphere microbial communities from UC Gill Tract Community Farm, Albany, California, United States - DLSLSB.R2 | ecosystem: Host-associated > Plants > Phyllosphere > Unclassified | place... | reverse complement strand
AGCACCTGGGCTGCTTTATCAATGACACCGACTCCACTAGAATTGTCCATGTAATGATATTGCCGTCTCAATATCTGAGATGCAAATCTTTCGGCTGGCGCAGTGCGGAGCCGTCCTGATTCAGTTGGATTCATCAGCCAAACAGCAGTGAAGGGAGATGGCCATGGCAAAGACATTGGCCGAGAAAGTCTGGGACGCACATGTGGTGCGCAAAGGTGACGGCGACGGTGCCAACGCCCAGCCGGACCTTCTCTACATCGACCTCCACCTGGTCCACGAAGTCACGTCTCCGCAGGCCTTCGAAGGCCTGCGCCTGGCCGGTCGCAAGCTGCGCCGCCCGGACCTGACCATTGCCACGGAGGACCACAACACCCCCACGCTGGACATCGACAAGCCGATTGCCGACCTCACCAGCCGCACCCAGATCCAGACCCTGCGCAACAACTGCGCGGAGTTCGGCGTCCGGCTGCACAGCCTGGGCGACGCCGAGCAGGGCATCGTCCACGTGGTGGGTCCACAGCTGGGCCTCACCCAGCCCGGCATGACCGTGGTCTGCGGTGACTCGCACACCTCCACGCACGGTGCCTTCGGTGCCCTCGCCATGGGCATCGGAACCTCCGAGGTGGAGCATGTCATGGCCACCCAGACTCTGTCGCTGAAGCCGTTCAAGACCATGGCCATCAACGTCGAGGGCACCCTGCGCCCCGGCGTCACTGCCAAGGACATCATCCTCGCCGTCATCGCCAAGATCGGCACCGGCGGCGGCCAGGGCTACGTCCTGGAATACCGCGGCTCCGCGATCCGCGCCCTGTCCATGGACGCCCGGATGACCATCTGCAACATGTCCATCGAGGCCGGCGCCCGCGCCGGAATGGTGGCCCCGGACGAGACCACCTACGAATTCATGAAGGGCCGGCCGCATGCCCCCCAGGGTGCGGAGTGGGATGCCGCCGTCGAGTACTGGAACACCCTGCGTACCGACGACGATGCCACCTTCGACGTCCAGGTTGACCTGGACGCGAACACGCTGGAGCCGTTTGTCACCTGGGGCACCAACCCCGGCCAGGGCGTGTCCCTGTCCGAGGCCGTTCCGTCGCCCGAGGATTTCGGCGACGAGAACGCCAAGGCGGCCGCGGAACGCGCCCTGCAGTACATGGGACTCGAAGCCGGCACGCCGATGAAGGACATCCGGGTGGACACGGTCTTCCTGGGTTCCTGCACCAACTCCAGGATGGAGGACCTGAGGGCCGCTGCGGACATCATCCGTGGACGCCAAAAGGACCCCAACATCCGGATGTTGGTGGTGCCCGGCTCCGCGCGCGTCCGCCTGGAAGCCGAGGCAGAGGGCCTGGACAAGGTCTTCAAGGAATTCGGGGCCGAATGGCGTTTCGCGGGCTGCTCGATGTGCCTGGGCATGAACCCGGACCAGCTGGAGGTAGGGGAGCGTTGTGCTTCCACCTCCAACCGCAACTTCGAAGGCCGCCAGGGCAAGGGCGGGCGCACCCACCTGGTCTCACCAGTGGTGGCAGCAGCCACGGCGGTGCGCGGCACGCTCAGCTCGCCGTCGGACCTTGAACCCGCTCCCGAACCCGCCGCCATCCGCATCGACGCAGCTTAGGACAGCACTATGGAAAAGTTCACCAAGCACACCGGCATCGGCGTCCCGCTGCGCCAGAGCAACGTCGATACCGACCAGATCATCCCCGCGGTTTACCTGAAGCGCATTACCCGGACCGGCTTCGAGGATGCGCTGTTCTCCGCCTGGCGCAAGGACCCCTCCTTCATCCTCAACCAGGAGCCCTTCAACGCCGGGTCGGTCCTGGTTGCCGGCCCCGATTTCGGTACCGGCTCCTCCCGGGAACACGCAGTGTGGGCTCTGAAGGACTATGGCTTCAAGGCTGTGCTGTCGTCCCGCTTCGCCGACATCTTCCGCGGCAACTCGGGCAAGCAGGGGCTCCTGGCCGCGCAGGTGGCCCAGGACGACATCGAGCTCATCTGGAAGGAACTCGAAAACGCCCCCGGCACCCAGGTCACGGTGGACCTCGAGTCCAAGACCGTGGTCTGCGGCAACATCGTGGCGCCCTTCGACATCGACGACTACACCCGCTGGCGGCTCCTGGAAGGCCTGGATGACATCGGGCTGACCCTCCAGCACGAGGCCGACATCACGGCCTACGAAACCACGCGGCCATCGTTCAAGCCCAAGACCCTGCCGGCAAAGCTTTCCTGACCCCCGGGCCCTGCACCGGCGGCGGCAGCGGCTCCGCCACGCCCCGCCGCCGGTGGGCCCTTATTTCGGTTCGGTAACGCGACCTCCTATGCTTGGTTGGAGCCTTTGCAAGGTTTTGGGGGCTAGTGATCGTGAGGAAACCGGTATATGAGTAGTGTTCTGACAATCCGCGGCGGTGTCCCGCTTACAGGCCGCGTCAGCGTCCGTGGGGCAAAGAATCTCGTCCCCAAGGCAATGGTGGCGGCGTTGCTTGGCAACGAACCCTCGGTGTTGCGGAACGTGCCGGAAATCAAGGACGTCGAGGTTGTCACGTCCCTGCTGCAGTTGCACGGTGTGACAGTGGAGAAGGACCCGGTCAACGGCGATCTCACCCTCGATCCCAAGGCCGCGAAGACGGCGCCGAGCACTGCCATTGACGCCCACGCCGGCGACTCCCGCATCCCCATCCTGCTGTGCGGTCCGCTGATCCACGCGATCGGCGAGGCCTTTATCCCGGACCTGGGCGGCTGCAAGATCGGCGACCGTCCCATCGACTACCACCTGGATGTGTTGCGCCAGTTCGGCGCGGTGGTGGAGAAGCGCCCGGGCGGCATCCACATCTCGGCCCCCAAGGGCCTGCATGGCGCCAAGATCTCGCTGCCGTACCCGTCCGTGGGGGCCACCGAGCAGGTCCTGCTCAGCGCCACCCGCGCCGAAGGGATCACCGAGCTGTCCGGTGCCGCCACCGAGCCGGAAATCATCGACCTCATCGCCGTGCTGCAGAAGATGGGCGCCATCATCAGCGTCCAGACGGACCGCACCATCCGCATTGAGGGCGTCCGTGACCTGGGCGGCTACAACCACCGTGCGCTGTCTGACCGGAACGAATCGGCGTCCTGGGCTTCGGCGGCGCTGGTCACCCGCGGCGACATCTTCGTTGAGGGCGCATCCCAGCGGGACATGATGACCTTCCTGAACACCTACCGCAAGGTGGGCGGCGGAATGGACATCGGCGAGGACGGGATCCGGTTCTACCACAAGGGCGGAAAGCTCAACCCGCTGGTCCTGGAGACGGACGTCCATCCCGGTTTCATGACCGACTGGCAGCAGCCTCTCGTGGTGGCGCTGACCCAGGCCGAAGGCGTTTCCATCGTCCACGAAACGGTCTACGAAAACCGGTTCGGCTTCACCGACGCCCTGATCCGCATGGGCGCCAGCATCCAGGTGCACCGGGAGTGCCTGGGCAGTGTTCCGTGCCGGTTCGGCCAGCGCAACTTCCTGCACTCCGCAGTGATCAGCGGCCCCACTCAGCTGAAGGGAACCGATATCGACGTCCCTGACCTGCGCGGCGGCTTCAGCCACCTGATTGCGGCCCTCGCCGCCACCGGAACCTCGCGGGTGACCGGCATCGACATCATAAACCGCGGCTACGAGCGGTTCACCGAAAAGCTCGCGGGCCTCGGCGCCGACTTCGACATCACCACCACGAAGTAGCGCGCAACTGTGAAGGAATCGGCCAAGAGCAGGGCCACATTTGTGTTCATCGCCGGCATCGCCCGGCCGCTGCTGAACCTCATGATGTCCAAGACCTGGGAAGGCACCGAGAAGCTTCCCGCCGGCGGCTTCATCGCCGCCCCCAACCACTGCACCGAGATCGACCCCCTGGTGGTGGGGCACATGCTCTACAACAAGAAGCGCGCCCCGCACTTCCTGGCGAAGGCCGCGCTGTTCAACGTCCCCGGCCTGGGTGCGCTCCTGCGGGCCACCAAGCAGGTACCGGTGGAACGTTCGACGACGGGTGCCAACCGGTCGCTCCAGGTGGCCCAGGAGATCGTGGCTGAGGGTGGTGCGATCATCATCTACCCGGAAGGCACGCTGACCCGCGATCCCGACCTGTGGCCGATGAAGGGCCACACCGGTGCTGCCCGGCTGGCACTCGAAGGGGACATCCCGGTGGTGCCCATCGCGCATTGGGGTGCGCACGAAGTGTTCCCCCGGTACGGCAAGTCCTTCCATCTGTTTCCCCGGAAACGCTCCCGCCTGGTTGTGGGCGATCCGGTGGACCTGAGCGCCTTCCGGGGCCGTCCACTGGACAAAGCCACACTGACCGAGGCCACCGAAGTGATCATGGATGCCATCACCGGCCTCCTTGCCGGCCTGCGCGGCGGGCAGCCTCCCGCCGAGCGCTGGGACCCGGCAAAGCAGCAGCAGGCCAAGCACGGCCGCTTCGTGGACCGGGGACAGAAGCCCAGCACTGGATCGGAAGCCCCGTGACCGCTGACGCAAAGCCGGGAGCGGCCCGCACCGTGGCCGTCCTCGGCGCGGGGTCTTGGGGGACCACGTTCGCCAAGATCCTCGCCGACGCCGCGATTGCCACCGGCGCCGAACGCAGCATCAGGCTGTGGGGCAGGCGTGCCGAAGTGGTGGACGAGATCAATTCGAGCCACCGCAACAGCGATTACCTGAAGGACATCGTCCTGCCGGGAAGCATCACGGCGTCCACCGATGTCCGCAGCGTATTCGCCGGAGCCGACCTGGTGGTGCTCGCCGTTCCGGCGCAGTCCCTCCGCCCGCAGCTGCGGGAATGGAAGGACATGATCGCCCCCGGAGCCGTCGTCGTGTCCCTCATGAAGGGCCTCGAGCTCGGGACTGACGCCCGGATGAGCGAGGTGATCAGCCAGGAACTCAACCTCCCCCCGGACCGCATCGCCGTGGTGTCCGGGCCCAACCTCGCCATGGAAATTGCCCGCGAGGAACCGACAGCATCGGTGGTTGCCTGCACGGATCCCGCCACCGCCGGCTGGCTGGCCAGGAGCTGCACCGCACCCTACTTCCGGCCGTACACCACTGCTGACGTTGTCGGCGTCGAAATCGGCGGCATCGTGAAGAACGTCATCGCACTGGCGGTAGGCATTTGCGAAGGCAAGGAGATGGGGGACAACACCAAGGCCTCCGTCATCACCAGGGGCCTGGCCGAAACCTCACGCCTGGCGCTGGCACTGGGTGGGGACGCCAAGACCATGGCCGGGCTGGCCGGGCTCGGCGACCTCGTGGCCACCTGTTCGTCCCCGCTGTCACGCAACCATACGGCAGGCCGGCTCCTTGGCCAGGGCCTGACGCTGGAGGAGGTGGGCCGGAAGATGACCCAGACCGCCGAAGGCATCAAGTCCGGCCAGGCCGTCCATGAACTTGCCGGCAAGCTCGGCGTCGAAATGCCCATCACTGCCGCCGTTGTCGCGGTGCTGGCAGGCAAACTGTCCGTTGACCAACTGGGGCCCGTCCTGCTGTCCCGGGAATTGAAACCTGAAGGCGATTACTGACCATGTCCCACGACGAAGCCACCACACGGGAAACGGCCACCACCAGGAAACCGCGCGTAGCCGTGCTTTTTGGCGGCCGTTCCAGCGAGCATGCCGTCAGCTGCGTCACCGCAGCCGGGGTGCTGGGCGCCATCAACAAGGACAAGTACGAGGTGATCCCCATCGGGATCGCCAAGACCGGCCAGTGGGTCCTCGCCCCCGCCGAAACGGCCCAATGGTCCCTCGCGGCATCGTCGCTTCCTGAAGTCGTGCCGTCATCGGAGACTGTCACCCTGGCCGAGATCGGCGGCGAGCACCAGCTGATCGTGGCATCGCCCAACCAGGTGCCGCAGGAACTGGGTGCCGTCGACGTGGTCTTTCCGCTGCTGCACGGACCTTTCGGCGAGGACGGCACCATCCAGGGCCTTCTCGAGCTCTCCGACACCCGCTACGTCGGTGCAGGGGTCCTGGCGTCCGCCATCGGCATGGACAAGCACTACATGAAGGTGGTCTTCGAGGCCGCGGGGCTGCATGTTGGCCCCTACGTAGCCGTGACTGACCGGCAGTGGCAAAAGGACCCGGAAGCTGTGCGGAAGCAGGTGGACCGGCTGGGGTTCCCCGTCTTCGTCAAGCCGGCGCGTGCCGGCTCGTCGATGGGCATCTCAAAGGTGGATGCCCTGGATGAGCTGGACGCCGCCATCGAGGAAGCCCGCCGGCACGACCTCAAACTCGTGATCGAGGCCGGAATCGTCGGACGCGAAATCGAGTGCGCCGTCCTGGAGGGGAGGGGCACCGATGCGCCCCGGACCTCCATGCCCGGTGAGATCTCGGTAGCAGGCGGAACGCACGAGTTCTACGACTTCAACGCCAAGTACGTCGAGGACGACGCCGCATCCCTGAGCTGCCCGGCGGACATCCCCACGGAAGCAATCGCGCGGGTCCGCGAGCTGGCAGCCGCCGCCTTCGATGCCGTGGGCGCGGAAGGCCTGAGCCGCGTGGACTTCTTCTACACCCCCGAGGGTGATCTGATCATCAACGAGATCAACACCATGCCGGGATTCACGCCCAAGAGCATGTACCCGCAAATGTGGGCAGCCTCAGGGCTTGGGTACGCCGAACTGATCGACGAACTCATCTACCTCGCGCTGCACCGCAAAACCGGCCTCCGTTAAGCCCAGCTGAGAGACGCCGGCGGCGGCCCGCCGTAGGCGGGCCGTCAAGACCTACTGGCTTTGCGGCAGGTTCTGCAGGTCTTCCTGGCCCACGCAGTTCCGCACGGAGGGGACCTTGGCGGCTGCCGCGGCCAGGTCCGCCAGTACGGTTGCGGAGCTGATCTTGTCCGGGTCCATCAGGATTTCCGTCGCCGGTTCGCGGCCGTAAGTGGTCAGTGTCCAGACTGGGTCGCCTTCCTTGATCACCCAGTCGACGCCGTTGACTGTGACGCAGCGGTCAGTCGTCGGCCCCGGCACATTGACGCCGCAGCGCAGGATGACAAGCGACGGATCGCCCCAGGCCGCGGTGGCCTGGCTGTTGGTCTTGCGCAGTTTCGAATCGCCAATGGCATCGGGAAGGGCCACCATCATGGGCGCGCATGCCGGGTTGGCGGCGTCCTTGGCGGCGGTCACATCCACAGCAGGGGAGCAGGCAGTCAAGGAAAGGGCGGCGATTCCCCCAACCATCGCCATCCTGGCGGCACGGGCGGACAGGGGCAGGTGGGGATGGTGCATTTGTTCATCATCCCGGCTGGCATGTGGCGAAATCAATTTGGCGTGTGGAGTGGGCCGACTCCGCCGTCGCCCGCTCCGCCCTTTTGTACTGCCGGCACCTTATAAAGTGGTTGCATCATGAAAAACACCGCGGTTGCTGAGCCTTCCCATCCAGCACTAATGGACCAAAAAGCATTCTCCCCCGCTCGCAGGAAAGGCCTCACCGCCGCCGGTTACCTGTTCGCCGTCGCCGGTGTCGCCTTTTTGGCGTGGTTCCGCCTTCCGGAAGTTTCCCGTGGCACCCTCTGGGCCGAGGATGCCGCTGTCTTTCTGGCTAACACCATGTCCATCGGGGCATGGCAAAGTATCGCGGAGCCCTATGCGGGCTACCTGCATACGGTTCCGCGAATCGTGTCGGGTATTGCCTACAGTATTGGCCCCCTGGAGGCCTACGGCACGCTGATGTCGTTCCTTAGCTGCCTGGTGGTCGCAGCCATATCCGTCGGCTCCTATTTCCTGTCCGGCCAGCTCTTCGGGCACCGCAGCTACCGTCTGATGGTTGCGCTCATACCTGTGCTTGTCCCTGTGGCGCCGCTGGAGGTGCTCGGAAACGCCGCGAACCTGCATTGGTACATGCTCTGGATTTGCCCGCTATTGCTGATATACCGCCCCCGCACCTGGTACGGAGGTGCGGCTCTCTTTGTAGGGACATTGGCCGCGGCGACCACCGAAATTATCACGGGACTGTTTCTTCCACTCGCCGTTTGGTCGCTTGTCCGGAAAAAGAACTACTGGGCGCCAGCGGCGTTAATCCTTGGGCTCGGCTTCCAGTTGGTGGCCACCATCTCCAAGCCCCGCTATACCCAGGCGCCTCGGATGGACTCGGTTGAGCCCTTGTCCATTCTCTACGGCTTCCTGCTGCAGCCGATCGGTTCCCTGTGGGAAACAAACCCGCGCACGATGGGGCTGAACGTCGTCACGTTCGGCGGCTTTGCCATTGCCGTTCCCTGCGCCATCTTCCTCGGCCTGCTGGCCTACGTTCTCTTTTTCGGCCGCTGGCGTTGGAAGACCGTGGCGATGGGCGCAGTCGGGTCTGCCGTGGCCTGCTGGGTGGCAGCAACAGTGCTGAATCCTTCACCCGAATTCGATTATGCCAATTTCACCAAAGACCAGTGGCTGACCATGTTCACCTTCTTTCGCTACGCGGTGGCCCCGTCCATGTTTTTGCTGATGCTTGTGCCACTTGCCTGTGTTGTTGCCGAGGACAGAAAGCTGATTGCTGGCAGCGGCCACAGGTACTGGGCGCCTGCCCTGCTGGCAGTCTTCTTGTCCACCACCTACTTCCAGGCAGCCACTGCGCGGCAGACAGGACCCGAATGGGCAGTGGGGGTGCAGAACGCAACCGTCCTTTGTGGCTCTGATTCCGCGTTGCCGGAAGCCGTCATACCCGTCACTCCCGCGGCTTGGCAGGTGGCAGTCCGGTGTGACCTCCTCCGGGGGCGTTGACAGTCCGGCACGGACACGATGTCGGTCCGGCGCGGTAGCGTAGTGGCGTGCCTGAAGACCTCCGTAACCGCGTTGACCGCCACCCCACCGTTGCCGGCATGTCCGAAGCAGACCTGTTGGCCCGGATCTTCCCGCGCCTTCGCTTGGCGGAGTCCCACACCTCCAGCACGCTGCTCGGGCCCGGGGATGACGCGGCCATCGTGGCAGCCCCGGACGGCCGGACCGTCATCAGCATCGACACCCAGGTCCAGGACCAGGATTTCCGTCTCCTGTGGCCCAACGGCTACCGCACCACGGGCTTCGACGTCGGGTGGAAGGCTGCCGCGCAGAACCTGAGCGACATCAACGCCATGGGGGCGCGGGCAACCTCGATGGTGGTCAGCCTGACCCTGCCCGTTGATACCCCGGTCAGCTGGGTGGAGGACCTCGCGGACGGTCTGACGGCGGCGATCCGCGGATTGGGGGCCACGCAGTGTTCGGTCGCTGGCGGGGACCTTGGCAGGGGAAGCGAAATTTCGGTGACGGTCGCGGTGCTGGGAACGCTCGACGGCGGCAGGCCGGTACTCCGCTCCGGCGCCGGAGCGGGGGATACCCTGGCGCTTGCCGGAACAGCCGGCCACGCAGCGGCCGGCCTTGCCCTGCTGGAGTCCGGAGTTCCGGTGGACAGCCTGGGCCCGGCGGCGCGTGTCTTCGTGGACCTGCAGTCCCGCCCGCGTCCGCCGCTGGATGCCGGCCCCGAAGCCCGGGCAGCGGGCGCCACGGCCATGCTCGATATTTCCGACGGACTCCTGCGCGACGGTGGGCGGCTGGCCCGGGCCAGCAACGTCGCGGTCGCCCTCGACCCCGGCCGGCTGGAAGAGCTGGCGGGCCTCCTTGCTCCGGCAGCGGAACTGTTGGGCGCGGACGCCGCGCAGTGGGTGCTGGGCGGCGGCGAGGACCACGGCCTGCTTGCCACATTCCCTGCCGGCGTTCAGCTGCCAGCCGGATTCACTGCGATAGGCTCGATACATGCACTCGGTACCGACGACGGCCCGGGTGTCCTGATGGCGGGCGGGCCCGCGGACACCGGGGGATGGGATCACTTTGCACACTAAGGTTGCCGCCAACGCGCTGGCGATGAAGAGGTGGCTTGGCAAGGCTGAAACTGCCCTGGGGAACCACAGCGACCGGCTCAACGCCATCAACATCTTTCCCGTGGCCGACGGCGATACCGGAACCAACCTCTACCTCACCGTCCGCGCTGCCGCCCGTTCACTGGTGCTGGGCGAAGACCAGCCGGCCCCCGTTGACGTCGGCGAAGTCCTCGCCATCGCCGGACAGGCGGCCATGGAGGAAGCACGGGGAAACTCGGGGACGCTGTTTTCCGTGTTCCTGTGCGCTGCCGCGGAACCGCTGGCCGGACATACCCGGCTGACGTCCACGCTCCTGTCGGCGGCGCTGAACCGCGCCCAGATCCGGGCCTGGTCAGCCCTGAGCGACCCCGTTCCCGGGACCATGCTTTCGGTCATGGAGGCGGCCGCCCGTGCCGCGGCGGCCGTCGACGCGGGCCAGGACGGCGACGACAGCAACCACGCGCTGGGCCTGGCCCTGGACGCAGTGGTGGAGGGGGCCCTGGCCGCCGTGATCCACACCGAGGAGCAGCTGGACGCGCTGCAGTCCGCCCACGTGGTGGATGCCGGGGGCGTGGGCATGCTCCTGATCCTCGACTGCCTCCGCTCGGCCGTCCTCGGTGAGGAACTTCAGAACGAACTCCTCGATGGCCTGCACGGCTACGACGTCTCCGATCCCCATATCCACACCTCCCTGCCGGACGATGACGGCGTGGAAGTCATGTGCACCATCAGCCTGTCGCCCCTGAACGCCGCAACGCTCCGGCAGCGCCTGGACGAGATCGGCGAGTCCGTCATCATGAGCCAGGTGGGCAGCGGTCCGGATTCCGACGGCAACTACCGCTGGCGCGTCCATGTCCACGTCCCGGAGCCCGGCCAGGCCGTGGACACTATCCGGTCCCTGGGCGAGCCGGCCCAGCTCAGCATCAGTGACCTTGCCCTGCCGCGCGACCCGGATGCCGATGCAGTGAACTCCGGCGGGCATGAACGCTGAGCTGGACCTGGCCCTGGAACGGCGGATCGGAAAACGTTCCGCCGCGGTCATTGAGAAACACCTCGGCATCACCACTGTCGAAGGCCTCCTGACCTATTTTCCCCGCCGTTACCTCATGCGGGGGGAACTGACGGCCATCAACGAACTGCCACTGAACGAGGAAGTCACCCTCATCGCCCGGGTGCTGTCCAGCAGCACAAGGAACATGCAGGCGCGCCGCGGCACCATTACCGACGTCATCGTGTCCGACGACGACGGGCAGCAGGGGCTCCGGTTGGTGGGCGGCCGGGACTTCCACGGCAAGGTGCCCGGGACGCTCAAAATCAGCTTCTTCAACGGATTCAAGGCCAAGAACGAGCTGCTGCAGGGGCGGCGGGCCCTGTTCTCGGGCAAGGTCACCAGCTTCAAAGGCCAGCTGGGCCTCACCAACCCGGACTTCCAGGTTCTGGACGAGGACCCCTTCGTCCACGGCAGCGGCGACCCGGAAAAGCTGGCCGCGATGCCCATTCCGGTGTATCCGGCGACGGCGAAGCTGCCCTCATGGAGGATCCAGAAGGTGATCGGCACCCTGCTCGAGACCCTGGACCTCGGCTCCCTGCCGGACCCCGTTCCGCCGGCTGTCGCCGCCAGGGAAGGCTTCCTGCCTGTGGCGGAAGCGTACCGGCTCATCCACGCACCTGAAACGCCGGCCGACTGGAAGCGCGCACGGGACCGGTTCCGTTACCAGGAAGCACTGGTGCTCCAGTCCGCCCTCGCCCGGCGGCGGGCCCAGCTTGCCGCAGAGGAGGCTACTGCCCGGCGCCCGGCAGGTGACGGAATCCTGGCCGCGTTCGACCAGAATCTGCCCTTCACGCTCACGGCCGGCCAGGCCGCCGTCGGCAGGACCCTGGCCGGGGAACTCGCGCAGGACACCCCCATGAACCGGCTGCTCCAGGGTGAGGTGGGTTCCGGCAAGACCGTCGTGGCGCTGCGGGCAATGCTGCAGGTGGTGGATGCCGGCGGCCAGGCTGCGCTCCTGGCCCCCACCGAAGTACTCGCAGCCCAGCACTACGATTCCATCCGCCGCACCCTGGGTCCGCTGTCCGGTGACGGGCTCCTGGGCGGGCTGGCCGCCGGAAGCGGTCCTTCCGTCCAGGTCACGCTGCTGACGGGCTCGATGCCAACAGCCGCCCGGAAGCAGGCCATGCTGGACGCCGCGTCGGGCACCGCAGGCATTGTCATCGGCACGCATGCGCTGCTCAGCGACACCGTCTCCTTCTACGATCTTGGCCTGATCGTGGTGGACGAACAGCACCGCTTTGGCGTGGAGCAGCGCGATGCCCTCAGGGCCAAGGCCAGGAAGCCCCCGCACCTGCTGGTCATGACGGCCACGCCCATTCCGCGCACGGTGGCCATGACCGTGTTTGGCGACCTTGAAACCTCCACCCTCGATGAACTTCCCAAGGGGAGGGCGCCCATCACCACCCATCTGGTGGGGCTGGCCGAGAACCCGGCATGGGCTGCGCGGATCTGGGCGCGCGCCCGGGAAGAGATCGACGCCGGCCACCAGGTCTACGTGGTCTGCCCCAAGATTGGAACGGACGACGACGGCGACTTCAGTCCCGGGGAGGCGGCACCTCCGGGCGTGGAGGCAGAGGAAGGGCGGGAGCTCGCGTCGGTCACCGCCGTCGTGGACCACCTGCTGGCTGAACCGTCGCTGGCCGGTGTACCACTGGCCCCGCTCCACGGGCGCCAGGATCCGGACCTGAAAACGGAGACCATGGCGGGGTTCACCGCCAACGACATCAAGCTGCTCGTGTCCACCACGGTGATCGAGGTGGGGGTTGACGTCCACAATGCCACCCTGATGGTCATCCTCGACGCCGACAGGTTCGGCATCTCGCAGCTGCACCAGCTGCGTGGACGGGTGGGGCGCGGGGGACTGCCCGGAACATGCCTGCTGGTGACCGCCCTGGAAACCGGCCATCCAAGCCGCCGCCGGCTGGACGCAGTCGCCGCCACCACCGACGGATTCGTCCTTTCCCAGGAGGACCTCAAGCTGCGGCGCGAGGGCGACATCCTGGGCGCCTCCCAATCGGGCGGTCGCTCCACGCTTAAACTGCTGCGGGTCCTCGAACACGAGGACGTGATTGCCCGGGCCCGGGACGACGCACAGGCCATCGTCGCCGGCGACCCCTTGCTGTCCGGCCACCTGGAACTTGCCGATGCGATTGAGAAGTACCTCAACCCCGAGAAGGAGGCGTTCCTTGAACGCGGTTAGCAAAGACAGCGCAGCGGACGCGGCCGGACTGGGGTGGGTGCGGTGACCCGGATCATCGCCGGCGCGGGCGGCGGCACCACGCTGGCCGCTGTCCCCGGGTCCCTGACCAGGCCCACCACGGACCGGGTGAAGGAAGCGCTGTTCTCCCGCCTCGACGCCTTCGGCGTGGTGGCGGACTCCCGGGTGCTCGACCTCTACGCAGGCTCCGGTGCCCTTGGGGTGGAAAGCGGCAGCCGGGGTGCGCGGACCGTGGACCTGGTGGAATCCGACGCCAAAGCCAGCGCTGTGTGCCAGCGAAACGCCGACCTGATCAATGGCGTGGTGGGCCGCAAGGCCGTCACCGTGCACCGTTCCAAGGTTGAGCCCTTCCTGGACCGCGCCGCCCCGGACGCAGCCTGGGACCTGGTATTCCTCGACCCGCCCTACCCGCTGGAGGATGGAGCGCTGTCTGCGGTGCTGCAGAAGCTGGCGGCTCACCTGGACCCGGGTGCAGTGGTGGTGGTGGAGCGCTCGTCCCGCTCCCCGGAACCGGGATGGCCGCAAGGGATGGCACGGTTTGCGGAGAAGAAGTACGGCGAAACCAGGTTGTGGTTCGCGGAGCCGTCCGTGCCCGACGCGATTGCTCCCGATGACGTTGCTGATGTTCCCGGGCCGGACGCCCCGGGGGTTTAGCCCGAAAAGGGATCCAGGTCCACTCCGGCGAGGACCCGGGCCGGGTGGGGACCGCGCGCGGTAAGTTCCGCTGTCCAGGATTCCGGCCACCGGCCCTGGGTTCCCACCAGGATGATGTTGCCCGGGTACCTGCCCTCGAACATGCCGGCCTCTCCGAATGCCGCCACGTCCGCCATGGCCCCGCGCATCGCCGCCACCTGGCTCCGGACCAGCGTCAGCGCCGCTTCGTCGCCCACGTTGACGATTAGCAGGCCGTGGGGAGACAGCCGCCCGCGGGCCTCACGGTAGAACCCGCGTTCGGCGATGTGGGCGGGCGCGTCCGGGCCGGAGAAGATGTCCAGGATGACGACGTCGAACGGGCCGTCCGTGCCAAGCTCTCCGAGGGCTTCGCGGGCGTCCCCGATGATCGTGGTCAGGTCGGTGCCCTCCGGCATGGGAAGGTGCCGGAGGACGAAGTCGAGCAGCTCGCGTTCCAGTTCCACCGCATATTGAACCGAGCCGGGACGCGTGGCCTGGATGTACCTGGCCAGTGTCAGCGCACCGGCGCCCAGGTGGAGGGCCCTAACCGGTTCTCCGGGCGGCGCCGCCAGGTCCACAAGGTGCCCGATCCTTCGCAGGTACTCATAGAAGATCTCGCCGGGCCGGTCGAGGTTGACGTGGGACTGCTCCGCTCCGCCAATGCTGAGCACGTACGCGCCGTCGGTGAAAGGCGCCGGTTCGATGGCCGCGTGCTGCCCCGTGGTCCGCAGGAACCGGCTGGCAGGCAACCCGTTGCCGGCGGCCATCAGAGCCGGCCGCGCAAAGTGGCCAGCCGGGAGGCGGCTTCCTCCAGGACTTCCGTCTTCTTACAAAAGGCAAACCGAAGGAGGCTTCGCGTACGCTCGGCTCCTTCCGCGTGGCAGAAGACGGGCACCGGGATGGCTGCGACCCCTACCAGCGCCGGCAGCCGCCTGGCCAGGTCCAGGGCGTCGGTGATACCCAAAGGCGCGGTGTCCACGTTGACGAAGTAGGTGCCCTGCGGGGTGAAAACGTCAAAACCGGCGGCACGGAGCCCGGCGCTGAGGATGTTTCGTTTCTCCTCCAGGGCCGTGGCGATGCCGGTGTAGAACGTGTCCGGCAGGGCCAGTCCCTTGGCGATCGCGGCCTGGAAGGGGGTGCCCGAGCTGTAGGTGAGGAACTGCTTCACCGTCCGGACTGCTGCCACCAGCTCTTCCGGTCCGCTCAGCCAGCCCACCTTCCAACCGGTCAGGGAGAAGGTCTTGCCGGCGGACGAGATGGTGATGGTGCGGCCGGCGGCGCCGGGAAGCGTGGCCACGGGGGTATGGGCCACACCGAACGTAAGGTGCTCGTATACCTCGTCGGTGATGATGATGCTGCCGTGCCGGGCAGCAAGGTCAACCACGCGCTGCAGGATGGCCGGCGGGAACACGGCGCCGGTGGGATTGTGCGGATTGTTCAGCAGGACTACTTTTGTCCGCTCGCTGAAGGCCGCCTCCAGCGCCGCCGGGTCCGGCATGAAATCGGGGACGGACAGCGGCACGGTCATGTGGGAAGCTCCGGAGAGTCCGATGACGGCCCCGTAGGAGTCGTAGAACGGTTCGAACGTCAGGACCTCATCGCCCGGCCCGGCAAACGCCAGGAGTGAAGCCGCGATGGCCTCGGTGGCCCCCGTGGTGATGATGACACCGGTCGCGGGATCCGGGGTGAGCCCGTAGAAGCGCTCCTGGTGTGCCGACACGGCTTCCCGGAGTTCGGGCAGGCCCTTGCCCGGAGCATACTGGTTGGCGCCGGCGGCGATGGCGGCGCGTGCCGCCTCCCGGATTTCGGCCGGGCCGTCCTCGTCCGGGAAGCCTTGTCCGAGGTTGATGGCGCCGGTCTGGACAGCCAGCGTGGTCATCTCTTCGAAGATGGTGACTCCAAGGCCGCCGCCGGGTGCCAGGAGGTTGGCTCCGAGCGCTGTCCGCTGCCAGGGAGCAGGTGCCAGGGGCGTGGAAAGTTCCCGCGGTGGATGCATCCAGTCATGGTATCCCGGCCTTTCGATGAGGTAGGTTCGGAGCATGAGACGCGCTGTGTGCCCCGGTTCCTTCGACCCCATCCACAACGGCCATCTCGAAGTCATTGCACGGGCTGCCGGTCTCTTTGACGAGGTCATCGTCGCCATTTCCACCAACTACGCCAAGAAGTACATGTTCAGCCTGGAAGAACGGCTGGAGATGGCACGCGAAACCCTGGCGTCGCTCAAGGGCATCGTGGTGGAGCCGGTGGGGGAAGGGCTGCTGGCGGAGTACTGCCGCCAGCGCGGCGTGTCCGCCATCGTCAAGGGACTCCGGTCCTCGTCCGACTTTGACTATGAACTGCCCATGGCCACCATGAACCGGCAGCTGAGCGGCGTTGAAACCGTCTTCCTCCCGGCGGAGGCCAGCTACCTGCACTTGTCCTCCACGCTCATCAAGGAAGTCGCGGCGCTTGGCGGCAGCGTGTCCGACTACGTCCCCCGGTCGGTGCACCGGCGCCTGGTCGCCGGCGAGCCTTCGCCGGATCAGCAGCCCAGGCGGTAGGCTGGATCGGTACTTCGGCGCTGCCTCCTGCCGGTTTGAGTCCCTGTGGCTCTTCAGGCTAAGATGGTACGTCGGTCATATGTTCAACAGGAGTTCTCATTAACAGAGATGCTGGTTCGCCCCTGGCGTTCGACGTCAGGGACCTCGGGCGCAGCCCGGGAAGCATGCGGACACTGAAGGAACATGTACCCGCACCGGGTGATCTTGGTGTGGCGCTCATTGGTGTTCAGGAAGGCTCGGATGTCGAGCTGGACCTGAGGCTTGAGGCCGTACACGAAGGAATTCTGGTATCAGGTACCGTGGTCGCCGAAGTAACCGGCGAGTGCGGCCGATGCCTGGATCCCCTTGCGTATGACCTCGAGGTCAATGTGCAAGAACTTTTCTTCTACGAGGGCGCTGAGCACTCGGACGAAGAAGAAGATGAAGAGCAACGTCGAGTCGAGCACGATGTAATCGATCTTGAACCGGTGTTGCGGGACGCGGTTGTCACCAATCTGCCGTTCCAGCCGGTGTGCCGGGAAGACTGCCAGGGCCTTTGC
>Ga0308170_10002240_pt1 | contig 16864 bp, 15 predicted proteins | sample PhyBR2_2_FD_202136 | JGI IMG/M metagenome (GOLD analysis project Ga0308170, IMG submission 202136) | Phyllosphere microbial communities from UC Gill Tract Community Farm, Albany, California, United States - DLSLSB.R2 | ecosystem: Host-associated > Plants > Phyllosphere > Unclassified | place... | reverse complement strand
GTGGTGACCTGGCGGTCTTTCATGCGACCGGCGCATACGGTGCCGCGATGGCGTCGAGTTACAACTGCCGCCCGTTGAGCCCTCAGGTACTTGTCGACGGCGATACCTTCACGGTAGTCGGCGATCGCATCCTCCCTACGGAATTGGCGGCCTAGCCCAAGCTTTCGTGGGTCGCTGGCAAAGCAGCGGACATCGCCTCGCGGCCCTGTTACAGATTTGATCGTGCAATCGATCCTTATCTACGTCGGGGCCGCACTCGCTGAGATAGCCGGGTGCTTTGCATTTTGGGCATGGCTTCGCATGTCGAGGTCACCGCTCTGGCTTTTGCCCGGCTGCGCGTCACTCGTCGCGTTCGCCTATCTGCTCACCCGGGTCGACGCATCGGATGCCGGCCGAGCGTATGCCGCATATGGGGGCATCTACATCACGGCAGCGGTGCTTTGGCTGTGGATCGCCGAGGGCGTCCGCCCCGACCGGTGGGACCTGGGAGGTACTGCGCTGTGCCTTCTTGGTGCGGCACTGATCTTTTACGGCCCTCACCGTACATAGGTCAGCATTGCATGAGCGCTTTCCCCGATTCAGAACGATTAGCCTGGCCGAGCAGACCCCGGTCAGTGATCTTTGGTAACCTGCCTTTGCTGGCTTTGGTTGGAGGTGGCTGTTCGAAGGGTTTCAATCAGAGGACCGGAACGCCTGCGAGGCTGGCCATCGTGATCAGCATTGGGTTGATCGCTTCTACGATTGCCTTCGCCTAGGGAGGGCCATGCCATCTGACATCTCTGCCGAAGCCAACGCTGCTCCCGCTCACCACGACAGTACGCCGAAGCTCGCCTTGGGCGCTCTTGGCGTCGTATTCGGTGATATAGGTACGTCGCCGCTCTACGCGCTCAAGGAAAGCTTCGTCGGGCACCATCCGCTGACCGTAGACCAGCCACACGTCTTTGGTGTGTTGTCGCTGATCTTCTGGACGATGATGCTGATCGTCACGGTCAAATATGTCTTCATCATTTTACGTGCGGACAACAATGGCGAAGGCGGTAGCCTTGCACTCCTCGCACTGATCGCGGACCGCCTACCCACCGGCAAGTGGACCTCCGGCATTGTTATGCTGGGCATTACGGCGACAGCTCTTTTCTACGGTGATGCGATCATCACGCCTGCCATATCGGTCTTGTCCGCAGTCGAAGGGCTTACAGTTGTACAGAGTGGACTTTCTCGGTTCGTGATCCCGATCTCGATCGCCATTCTGATTGCGCTGTTTGCGATCCAGTCGCGCGGGACTGCCAAAATCGGTGCGCTGTTCGGCCCCATCATGGTTGTCTATTTCGCTGTCCTGGCGATCTTGGGCGGCGTTAATATCGTAGCACGCCCGGAGATCTTGGCGGTCCTTAATCCGTGGTGGGCGCTCAACTTCTTCTTACTCGATTTCCGACTTGCCTTTCTGGCGCTCGGCTCGGTCGTGCTAGCGGTGACGGGGGCAGAAGCGCTCTATGCCGACATGGGACATTTCGGTCGGAAATCGATTTCGATCGCGTGGCTTTACGTCGCCCTGCCGTGTCTGATGCTGAACTATATGGGCCAGGGCGCGCTGCTGCTATCGACACCAGCCGCGGCGGAGAACCCGTTTTTTCTGATGGCGCCTGACTGGGCACGGCTACCTTTGGTAATTCTTGCCACGATGGCGACGATCATTGCCAGCCAAGCCGTGATTTCAGGCGCGTTTTCGGTAACCCAGCAGGCGGTCCATCTAGGCTTCCTGCCGCGATTGCGCATTCTTCATACCAGCGCACGAGCGATGGGTCAGATCTACGTCCCGCTTATCAATTGGGGGCTTTTAGTCCTTGTGCTGATGCTGGTCGTCGGGTTCAAATCGTCTGGTAATCTCGCAGCGGCGTATGGGATCGCCGTGACTGGCACGATGTTCATTACCGCCTGCATGTTCGGTGTGCTGGCGTTCTCCGTCTGGCGCTGGAACCCGATTATCGCCGGCATGCTGACCGGCATATTCCTTATCATCGACGGTCTGTACTTCGCGTCGAACATCACGAAAATCCCTGATGGAGGCTGGTTTCCGTTACTGGTGGCCGGCATCACCTTCACGCTGCTGACGACGTGGGGCAAGGGTCGCAAGCTGATGCACGCTCGAATGCGCGACGGTGCGATGTCGCTCGAGCTATTTGCAAAATCGTCGAAAAGTAACGTCGAGCGGGTCTCGGGCACGGCCGTCTTCCTGTCCTCAACCCAGGAAGGCGTGCCACCTGCTCTCCTGCACAATCTGAACCACAATAAAGTACTTCATCAGCGTGTCGTCGTTACCACGATCGCTGTAGCAAAAATTCCACATGTGACAGAGTCAGACCGCCTTACGATCGTTGCCGTCGGTGAAGGCTTTTTCCGCGTCATCATTCACTACGGCTTCATCGACATGGTCGATGTTCCCGCCGACATTTCCCGTGGCAACTGGGAGGAGCCTTTCAAGCTCATGGACACTAGCTTCTTCCTTAGTCGGCAGACACTTATTGCCTCTGATATTCCCGGCATGGCGATCTGGCGTGAGAAATTGTTCGCCTGGATGATGCGTAACGCCGAGAGTGCGATGGACTATTTCAAGCTTCCTACTAACCGGGTCGTCGAACTCGGGTCTCAGGTTGAAATTTGACGCCAGTTATTTCGGAAGGAGTGGACGCGGCATCAACTGTTCGATCCGTTGGCGGCAGCAGGCACAGAGGCGCTGATGATATCATGGAACGTCGCAATGGCATCAGCCTCGGTGAGCTTGCCACGGACGATCGCTGCCGACAGGCCTTCTCCCGCTCCGACGAGGCCGACGCATAACCACGTTGCCGCTGGTCCTGTCAGTCGATTGAATGGGCGTAGAATCGAGACGAACATCTCGACGGACTGGTCGAGAAGCGCCGCATAGACGTCTGCCTTTTCCGTGCTTCCGGCGAGTGCTGCACCAACGACGTGAAATTCCCCGGTCAGGTCTGCCGCGCAGCGGATATAGGCGTCCGCGAGGGCAGCGATCGTCTCGTCGCGATCCTTGTCGGCAACCGCCATTGTCTGTCGAAATGCCGCGACACGTTCGGTATCGATCCAGCGATATAGTTCGATAAGCAGGCCGGAACGCGTGCCGAAATGGTCATAAACCACCGGCTTGGACACACCCGCCCGCTCCGCCAGATGCCCGAGAGTCAAACTATCGGCACCTTCCTCACGGATCACGTCCAGCGCAGTCGTAAGCAGCTGTTGTCGTCGATCAGCTTTGGAAAGACGGCGCGCCTGTTGCGGGGCCGCCACGTTCGGACTTGCCGTCATGATAATCCCACTTGTCGAACCTACTAAAGGTAGCTTATGAGGAACCTACGCTTCGTAGCTTGGCTATTTATACGGAAAGGTCGCAATGTCCACCTCACCCATCCTCCTTCTGGGCGGCACCGGCCAAATTGGCCATTTCACCATCCAGGCACTGCGCAAGCGATATCCCAATCTCCCTCTGTTGATCGGCAGCAGGAACCGCCAAAGGGCCGAGCAGGTCGCAGGCGCGCTGGATCATGTCGAAGGGGTCGTTATTGATCCGCACGCGGACGATCTTGGCCTTGGCGAACGACCGATCGGAGCCGTTGCCGTCCTCTATACCGATGAACGCCTCGCGAGCCTGCGCTATGCCCATGCACGGGGTATTGCGCATCTCGGCATTTCGACCGGACTTTATGAGGTCGCGCCCGAGATCGCGATCCACATGCAGCGCCCCAACGCAGCGGCTATGGTCCTCGGATATGAATGGTTGGTCGGCGCCACGACCATCGCCACGCTCACCGCGGCCAAAGCCTATTCTCGTGTTGCCAGCATCAGGATCGGCGCGCTCGTCGATGAAGAAGACTGGGGAGGCCCGGCTGTAACGGAGGACTTCGAGCGATTTACCGCCGTCATCTCCTCTGTCCTGGCGCGGCGGAACGGCAGATTCGTCTGGCGCAAGGGCGATGATGCCGGCTTTGCGTTCCGGGCGATCGACGGCACGGAACTCATGGCTTCGGGTTTCTCGTCGATCGACATTGCCGGCCTGGCGGCGGTGACGGGCGCCGGCGACGTCGAGTTTGGCATTGGAACGGGGATAAGCTCCAGCAGGCGGGCAGGAGGCCCCAAGTCCAGCGAGATCATCATCGAGCTGTCCGGACTCGACGATGCGGGCAAAGCGCTACGTACCCGCCATGCTGTTTTCCATCCAGGCGGGGCAGCTCCGCTGACGGCGCTGGGCATCAGCATGGTGCTGGAACGCCTTGCCGGACTGGATGGCAAGCCGGCGACGGAGGCCGGACTGTTCTTTCCCTACCAGATTCTTGACCATGCTAAATATCTGGAGCGTCTGACGCAGGAGGGCGGCCGGGTTATGGCGCTTCCGTGCGCATGACCCGCACGTCTCCAGAAGCCGCCACGCAGAAGGCGCTGGTTATCATGGCACATCCTGCAGAGTCTTCGCTGACCCGCACCGTGACAAGTGCGATCGTCGACGCGCTGCAGGACTTCGATCATGACGCCGAGATGGTCGACCTGGCGGCGGAAAGGTTCAATCCCGTATTTGGGCCAGCAGATCATGCAGCATTCAATGGCAAAGCCCCTCTGCCCGAGGACGTACGAAAGGAACAGCGGCGCATCGATCAAGTGGATCACCTGATCCTGATCTACCCGGTCTACTGGTGAGCCATGCCCGCTTTGCTGAAGGGCTGGATCGATCGCGTATTTGTCGCTGGCTGGGCTTTCGATGAGAACGCCGAGGGACGCATTACAAAACGGCTAGGCCGGCTGAAGGTCAGCTTGGTTGCCATCGCCGCTGCCAGCGAGGCGACTTACCTCAGACGCGGTTATCGCGAGGCGATGAAGGTACAGATCGAGGATGGTATCTTCGATTTCTGTGGCGCGCCTGTCGTAGCCTCTATGTTGGTCACGCCCGATCGATTGGCCGTTGCGTCCGCGGCAAGAGAAGTCGCAAGCACCTTGATCGGACACTACCAGAGAACTCTATAGAGTTACCGCTAGTATGGAAGCTGAGAGCTTTGCCCACTCATGGAATGGGCACCTCCTTTCAGCTAAGGTAGGTCTTTCTCGATTGGGAACGTGGGGCGGGGGAAGCGGCACTGCCAATCGGGCTGACGGCCACAGGCGGGTTTCGCTTTCCCCAAATCTGTTCCCGAATTGAAATTCTCGAAATTACGAATTTTGATGGGAAAATGGGAAAGCTCGGAGTGACGTAAAACACACGATAATCGCCAATCGGGGTTGGCGACGGCGTTTTGCGACGATCGAGAGACTGCCGTCCGAAATCACCTGTTTGTCGCACGATGGTGATTACGACTAGGTTTTCCACACATTCGGAAGCTGAATGGCGACAATGGGAAGGAAAGCAAACTGTCTACTACGGCAGGGCAGAGGCGATAGCAGACATTGTGCAGCGCTGCCGCGTTTCCCAAACGATCGAATTTCTGGCGCTGGCAGTGCCGAGATCAGATATTGCGCGTCAGTAGATCAATAAATCGCCGGACTTTTGGTGCGAGGTGGCGACGGCTTGGATAGATCGCGCTAATTGGCACCGGGGGCGCGGCATAATCCGTCAACAGCGCGACTAGACGGCCCTCGGTCAGGTCACCGTCGACTAAGTAGCTGGGCAGGAAAGCCAGTCCCGCCCCCGAGACTACGGCATCACGTAACGCTTCCCCGCTGTCGAGCGAAAGGCGTGCTCGCGGTTTAACTACGACGGTTTTACCTTCGATGGCGAAACGCCAAGCGCGCTTCTGACCGGCGCTGACGTAATTCAGGCAAGTGTGGCCCAGCAGATCGTCGGGATGCTGCGGTGCCGGAGCGACTGACAGATAGGCGGGGCTCGCGACGACCAGGTCATGCTGATGGGTCAGGGTTCTGGTAATTAGGCTGCTGTTCTCGCGGGTCTCGCCGATGCGGATTGCCAGATCGATACCGTCTTCGATGATGTCGCTGACTCGGTCCGTGAAGCTCACATCCGCCTTCAGCTTTGGCCACGACGCAAGGAAATCGTTGAGCAGCGGCAGGACCAGAAGGCGTCCGAACGTCATCGGTGCGGTCATCCGGAACAGCCCCTGCGGCTCTCCGCCGCCATCGGACATCGACAGTTCGGCTTCTTCCAGGTCAGCGAGGATCTGCGTGCAGCGATCGAGGAACACGCGGCCGTCATCGGTCAGCCCTAGACTGCGTGTGGTCCGGTGGAACAACCGAACGCCCAGCCGATCCTCCAGGCGTGCAACGCTCTTGGCGATGCCCGACCGCGTCATTGAGCGCGCGCGTGCTGCGCCTACGAAGCTCCCAGCTTCGGCTGCTGCGACGAATGCGACGATGTCGTTAATATTGCCCGGTGCCATGAGGCGCTCCCGCTCCCTCGCAGTGTTGACGCCCATTCGCCAATCGGTAGACTATATGGAGGTCCTGAACAGAATACTGGCATTCAGGAGCAAATCAAATGGCCTTCAACGACATCGTGACGCATCGCCTCGACCAATGGGCTGGAAGCCTGCAGGACCTCGGTCCCGTCATCCTCGGCGAGAACACGGAGGTGACGATCGACGAAATCCGGAAATCGTACGTCCGCAAGATGGCCGAGCATCCGACGCCTACAGACGTCCGCATCGAGCAGGTCGACATGGGCGGCGTCCCCGCGACGCTCGTCACCCCGGAAGAGGTCGAGGGCGACCGCGTGCTCTTCTACATTCACGGCGGTGCGTACATCGTCGGCGGGCCGGGTGGCTATCATGGGCTGGCGGCGGCGTTCGCAAAGGCGATGAAGGCACGCGTCTACCTGCCGGACTACCGACTGGCGCCGGAGCACGCATTCCCCATTCCGATCGAGGATACGTTCGCTGCCTATCGCTGGCTCATCGATCAGGGACAGAACCCGAAGTCGGTGACGTTCGCGGGGGATTCCGCGGGCGGTGCGATGGTCGTCTCGGTGATGGTCATGGCGCGCAATGCCGGCGTACCGCTGCCGGCTGGTGGCGCTGCGCTCTCGCCCTGGGCGAACCTTGAACACACTGGCGCGTCGATGTTTAATCGCGAGGGACTGGACAAGCTGAATACCAAGGCCGGCCTCGACCTGATGGCCAAAACCTTTCTGGGCGGCGCGTTGCCGAACAGCCCCGAAGCATCGCCGGTCTTCGCCGATGTCCGTGGCCTGCCGCCAATCATGGTGCAGATCGGCGAGGGCGAACTGATGCTGAGCGACGCGATCCGTCTCGCTGCGCATCTGGGCGAGAGCCGCGTACGCGTGTCGCTGGAAGTATGGCCGAGCATGTTCCACGTCTGGCACATGTTCCACGCCGAGCTCGCTGAAGGACGCGAGGCGATCGCCAATGCGGCAGTGTTCCTCAGTCAGGCTGTCGAAACGGCGTCTGCCGCCTAGTCAGCAATCGCGCCACCCTTTCCACGGGGTGGCGCTACCCCGGACCAGCCACTTGGCACGCCTTGCGGCTCATATGCATGGACGTCGGTGCCGGGATAGCTCGAGGCTGGTCAGCCTGGGAACGGCGTCGTGACGGGGCTGCTTCGCCAGCTCTTCGCACGCGACGGACCGACAGGCCGCAACCGTCAGACAATCATGGGACCGACAGGAAATATGAAAAACGATGCCATTCCTTCGACCGCAGCGGTTCCGCTCGCAATGTCGTTGGTGACCTCCGCCGCTACTGCCTCGTCTGCGCCTGTCTCGCAAACGGAACAGTCCACGTATCCGTGGTATGACCGTGGATTGTCGCCCGACGAGCGGGCCCGGCTGGTCACCGAGCAGATGACGCAGGACGAGGAATTTGCCTGGCTGTCCGGCCCTATGGCGATCGGGATCGATGGCGGGGAAAAGCCCGATGGCGCGATCGGCTCCGCCGCTTATTATCCCCCGATACCACGCCTTGGCATTCCGGCGATGCAGCAGACCGACGCCAGCCTCGGCATCGGCAACCTGAACGACGTTCGCCCCGGCGACAATGCCACCGCATTACCATCCTCATTGCTGCTTGGCGCGAGCTTTGATCCGGCGATCGCGACCGCAACCGGCGCTATGGTTGGGCGCGAGGCGCGTGCCAAGGGGTTCAACGTCCAACTCGCCGGCGGGGCGAACCTGGTGCGCGAGCCGCGTGGCGGGCGCAACTTCGAGTATCTTTCGGAGGACGTTCTACTCACCGGTCGCCTCGCTGGATACTCGGTCGCCGGCATCCAGAGCGAGAGCGTGGTCGCGACGGTCAAGCATTTCGTGCTGAACGCGCAGGAAACCGGCCGGGTCATGGTCAGCTCCGATCTGAACGAAGCGGCAATGCGCGAGAGCGACCTGCTTGCTTTCCAGATCGCAATCGAGATTGGCGAACCGGGGTCGGTCATGCCCGGCTATAATCTGGTGAACGGCGATTACGCGTCCGAGAACGCCTTCCTGCTCAACACCGTCCTCAAGGGCGAGTGGAAATATCCCGGTTGGGTCATGTCCGATTGGGGAGCGACCCACTCGACCGAGAAGGCCATTATGGCAGGGCTCGATGTGCAGTCAGGCGCCAATCTCGACCCGGAGACATTTTTTGGCGCACCGCTCCGCGCCGCGGTAGCGAGCGGCGCGGTTCCGCAGTCGCGGATTGACGACTCCATCCACCGCCAGCTCCGGAGCCTGTTTGCAGTCGGGGCGATCGACAACCCAGCCGTCGCGGGTCAGCCCATCGACTATTCGGCCAATCGACTGGTGGCGCAACTCGCCGCGGAGGCCGGCATTGTTCTGCTGAAGAATGAGGAAGACATTCTACCGCTGGCAAAGGGTGCCAAGCGCATCCTTGTTGTCGGTTATCACGCCAACGCCGGCGTATTATCGGGCGGAGGCTCTTCCTCGGTGACGCCGGTCGGCAGCGTCAAGGTGCCCGGTCTCGATTTCATGGGGCTTTCTCTGGAGAAGGTTTATCACCCCTCCTCGCCGCTGCGCGCAATTCAGGCCGAGGGTGGCGCGGTCGAGGTCGACTTCGTCGATGGCAAGGATATCGGTGCCGCGGCACAAGCAGCACGCGGTGCCGATGTCGTTGTCGTGTTCGCCGAGGAGTGGCGCGCAGAGGGGCTGGATGCCCAAGGGCTGCGACTGACCGACGAGCAGGACGGTCTCATCGACGCGATCGCGACTGCGAACCCGCGCACGATCGTCGTGCTGGAGACCGGCGGAGCAGTCACCATGCCGTGGCTTGCCAAGGTGCCCGCGGTTCTGGCCACCTTCTATCCGGGTTCGGGAGGGGCAGAAGCGATTGCCGGCGTCCTCTTTGGTCGGGTCAACCCGTCGGGCCGGCTGCCGATCACCTTCCCCGCAAGCGATGCGCAACTGCCCATCCCCGAGCAGCGCGATCCGGAGACGACCTCGTCCAATCCCGGCACGCCCCCGAAAGGATCGATCTTTCACGTCAGCTATGAACGGGAGGGCGCCGACGCGGGCTATCGCTGGTACGCACGGGAAGATCTGACGCCGCTTTTCGCCTTCGGGCACGGCCTGTCCTACAGCCGCTTCGACTATTCCGACCTTACCGTTCGGCAGGATGATGAGAGCCTTGTCGTCACCGTCACCGTTCACAATGCAGGCGGTCCGGCCGGTGCGGATGTCGTTCAGGCCTATATCAGCCGGCCCGGGCAAGACGGTCTGGCCGCCCGGCTTGTCGGCTTCGACAAGGTGACGCTTGCGCCCGGGGAAGCCAGGCGGATCGAGATGCGGGTCGACCCACGTCTGATCGCCCGCTTCGACACGACTGAGGGAGCATGGCGTATCGCCGCGGGGAATTTGCAAGTGGCGATCGGCCGCGACGCCATAACACCCATCCTGCAAGCGGACATTACCTTCGACCAGAAGGTCTTTCGGGCATGACGGGGGCAATCAACGCGGACAGCGTCGACCTGCTTCCTGCAGATCTGATCCGGCACCGGGGATTCTCGCGCGCTTTTCAGTCAGGTCATCTGACCATCGGACTTATAATGCCACTGGAAGGCTATCCCAACTCGCCTGCACCCACACTGCGTGACCATGTCGAGATGGCGAGGAAGGCCGACGACCTAGGTTTTACGTCCCTGTGGCTGCGCGACGTTCCCTTTTATGATCCAAGCTTCGGGGATGTCGGGCAGGTGCTGGATCCGATGGTTTATCTGGGCTTCCTCGCCGCACAGACGCGGCAGATCGCTCTTGGTACGACTGGTATGGTAGTCCCGTTGCGAGAGCCGGTTACGCTCGCCAAGCAAGCGGCATCGGTTGATCAGTTGACCGGCGGACGGTTCATTCTCGGTCTATCGACCGGCGATCGACCGACGGAATATCCAGCGTTTGGCGCGTCGTTCGAAAATCGCGCGGACCGCTTCCGCGATGCCGTAAAACTGATCAATGTGCTGCACTCACAGTCCTTTCCGACTTACGACAGCGTGTTTTACGGCAAGCTGAACGGTCAGCTTGACCTTGTACCCAAGCCAGCCGCACGTCGGCTTCCCACGCTGGTCGTCGGGCGGGCCGGGCAGGACCTCGACTGGATCGCTCGCCATGCAGATGGCTGGCTATGGCACCGGAGCGACTTTGCAAAGTTGCCGGAGGTGATCGCCCGGTGGCGGGCAGCGTGTGCGGGACAGGCCTTCAAACCTTATGGCTATGCAACATTCTTCGATCTTGCCGAGCGTGCCGACGCTCCCATGCAAATGGCCGGCAATGTCCTCCGGACGGGACGAGATGCGTTTGTGGCATTGTTGGAAAGGCAGCGGAACGAGGGAGTCAATCATATCGCTCTCAACCTGAAACCCCTTCGGCGTCCGGCAGCAGATATGCTCGACGAACTTGCAGAGTTCGTACTGCCCCTCTTCCCGACACTGGGGGCGCAGAATGCTTGACGCACGGGCCGCAGCACTTTCGTCTTTCGCGCAACTCGTCGACAGCTGGAACAACGCCCGGATCGCTGATGCATACGGATCTGTAGCGTCTCATGCGCGCGTTAGCAGCAGCCATCAAGGCGATGGTTCTGGTGCACAAGCGGTGGCTTCCATGTGGCAAGATACCTACCCGTCGAGCGAGATCCTGACTGTCACGGCCAGCAATCAGGCGGTGACTGGCAACCACGAAAAGGCGGTTCTGAGCGCGTATCTTGCCATCGATCTGGTGACGGACTCTAAGACACGTTTCTCCGCCGGTGCGTTCGTTATCCTCGATATCGCCTACCTTGGATCGAAGTGGCAGATCGAAAGGGTCAGATCTCAATTGAGCTGGCACGACGGCGACGCGTCGGCCCGTCCGCAGTGGGTTTTACCTAGAGAAACGGGTTGGCAGGCGGGCGATCCCGACCCGGTGTTTGTCAGTGAGTTGGACGCTCCGTGGCATGCGATGCCAGTGCTGGATTTGGCAGGTGACGAGGAAACACAGATCGCCGAATTGTTCTACCGGTATGCTTGGGCATTGGATCAGGCTGATTTCACCCTGCTGGCGTCATGTTATGCGACCGACGCTGCTGGCGATTTCAGGCCAATCGGTCAATTCAAGGGCCGCGGGGCCATCGTCGGCCAGATGAAGGCTTTTCGCATGCCATGGCCGCAGATGCAGCATTACATCGTACCACTTGATATCCGGGTTTCCGGGGACTTGGGTGAGATGATTGTTGGCAGGTTGGTACCGCAGCGTTCTGGTTCTCGTGGAGTATATGGAGCGCATTATCGCGTGAAGCTAAGGCGACGGAGCAAGCGGTGGCTGATTATTTGGAGCGAATACGTTCCGGGATGGTTTAAATCGGATGACGCCGATTATAGTGTCTGGCATCGCGAAGCATGCGTCCGGTTGCTGGACGCCAACCCAGATATTTAACCCGGCCTTTGTCGCACCATTTAACATCGCCTCAATAAGAAGCTCCTGGCGCGCTCGCTTGATCCGCGCTTCGGCGCGCTCGGTCGAACGCATGCCGTTGCGCGCCAGATCTGTTGGAGCGCAACGACCCCAGCGTTCTCCTTTAGGCGTCGCCGTCGAGTGCAGCCATGAGGGTCGCGCTGTCGACATATTGTTCCATCGTCACGATCTTGCCGTCTTTCAGCCGATAGAGATGCGCGAAGGTCGCGGACATCGCCTTGCCGGTCGCACGGTACGCTCCGGAGTACACTCCGAATGCGGCGACGCGGTCGCCGTCCTCGAGATAGGTGTGGACCTCGGCGGTATAGCCGTCCCATTCGGTCCCGAGCCGCTGGAAGACGTTCGCGACGATCGCGTCGTAGCCGGTATACGTGCCGGCATAGGGGAACCCCGCCGCCTCGGTCCATGTCGCGTCGGGGGCGAGCGCGGCCTTCAGATGCGCGCCGTTCTCCGCCGAGCTGCCCTCATAGGTCGCGCGAATGATTTCTACGTTGCTGGTCATCGCTCAGCCCCACTTCATTTCGCCGGTCGCGACCTTTGCGCCGACCTGCAACGCCACGCCCATGCCGGCGTCCGGATAGCGCGCGGTCATCGCTGCGATCAGCGCGGCGCTGTCGGGCTTCTTGGCAAGCTCCTCTTCGAACGCGCGCAGATAATCGCGCGTGTAGACGATCGCGGCCTCGCCGAGCGGCGCGTCCGGGGTCATGTGACCCGGCACGACGACCGCAGGCTTGCGCGCCAGCATCGCATCGAGCTGCGCGATCCAGGCGGCCCGCGCCTCGGCGCCGGCGGTGTCCGCGGTCCAGACATGGACGCCAGAGAAGATCAGCACGCCGCCGACGATTGCCGACAGCGAGGGCACCCAGAGGTAGCGGCGATTGGCGAGGCCGGTGGCGGCGACGATCTCGATCGCCTGTCCGTCGACCGACAGCGGCTTGCCCTCAAAAGCGTCGGGCATGACGATGTCTGCCAGCGTCTTTGGACCATTGTCGCCGAGCTGCGGCCCCCAGGTTTCGAGCTTCTTGGTGACGTTGGCCTTGATCGCGGCGATCGTTTCCGGCGCGGCCAGTACGCGGGCATCCGGGAAGGCGGCCTTGATCGGACCTAGGCTGAAATAATAATCGGGATCGCTCTGGCTGACATAGATCGTCTTCAGCTTTCGTCCGGTCGCCTTGATCGCCTCGACCAGCGCGCGGCCGTCGGGCAGCGTGAACCCGCCATCGACCAGCACCGCCTCGGTCGCGCCCCAGACCAACACAGGCGCGCGGAAAAATCCGTGTTCGCCGGCGGGAAATGACTTCCATTGAAGGGGCTTGCCGGCGGCGAGCGCATCGTCCTGGCCGATCATGGATGCGGCCGCGCCGCCTGCGATCATCGTCATCATTTGTCTCCTATTGGGCATGCGAAAGTTGGTCCGGTCGGGCCTGGCGCGATCACGCAAGGCGGTTGGAAGATATCAGTGAAAGCGGATCCTAATACAGGCTGGTCGCATCGACCGGCGTCAGCACGGAGCCGTCGATGCGGAACAGCGCCGGGACGCCGTTGGTCCCGAAGCGCTGCATCACCGATCGTGCCCGCTCCAGTCGCTGCCAGTTCGCCTCGCGCAACCCCGGTTCGGGATTGGCAAGCGTGACCGCGGCAGCATCGAGCCCGGCCTCGACCAGCAGGTCGATCAGCACAAAGACGTCGGCGATATCGCGTCCGTCGACGTAGCGTGCGCGCTGGATCACACGGAGCGCGTCCAGTTCACGGTCCGGCGCGGTTTGCGCGACCGCGGTCAGGGCGAGCGTCGCGGGACCGCTGTCGAGCGTCAGACTTGCCCCGCGCACGATCCGATCGCGGTATGGATCGCCGAACACCGCACCGGTCGACGCGGCGATGCGGCGGTCGCTGGCGAGGATATGGTCGCGCATGTCGCCGCCGAGCGCCCGCGCGCCGTAGCCGGCGAACAGGCCGCTGGGCAATGGCTCGACGGTAACGCCGGCCTGGTCCGCCAGCGTGGCGATCCCGGCCGAGGCACCGTAGCACCAGCCGCAAAGCGGATCGAACAGATAGAGGAAGTGGGTGGTCATTGTCGGTGCCTCCTTGATGACCAGTATATGCGTTGTCCGGATTGCGACGTGTAGACCGAAGATCTAGACGTACCGTATGTCAGAAGCATACAATGCGCGTGCAGGAGCCAATCGTGGCATCAACAATCTGAAGCGGCTCGCCTATTTCGCCGAGGTGGTCGAGACTGGCTCGTTCACGGCCGCAGCCGAGCGATTGGGGATCACCAAGGCGGTGGTCAGCCAGCAGGTCGCCAAGCTCGAACGCGCGTTCGAAACGACGCTGCTGATACGCACCACGCGCAGCGTCCGTCCGACCGAGGAGGGCCGGGCGTTTTACGAACGGTGCGCGCGTGTCCTGGCGGAAGCGCAGGATGCCTTTGACGGTCTGGCGACCGACGATCGCGCGCCGACCGGCACGCTGCGCCTGACCGCGCCGTTCGACTATGGGATTGCCGTCGTCGTGCCCGTCATCGCTGACTTCCAGCGGCGCTACCCGACCTGCACGGTCGACTTCCTTATCGGCGACGCGACTCTCGATCCGGTCGGCAGCGACATCGAGCTTGCGATCCGGGTCGGTTGGCTGGTCGACAGTGCGTTGCGGTCGCGGCGGATCGGCACCTTCGGGCAAATACTGGTGGCGAGTCCTGCGGTAGCTGGTACCCTGTCGCCCAACCCGAACGTCGCGGAATTGGCCGAAATGCCTTTCGTTGCAAACGGCAATCTGCGCGACCCGCTGGTATGGACGTTCCGTGCCGAAGACGAGCGGCAACATCTGGTTCGGTTCGCGGCGACGCTCACGATAAGTGCCACGCTGGGTGTGCTTCAAGCCGTTAGGGAAGGGGCCGGCGTCGCCGTGCTGCCCGACTTCGCAGTTGCCGATGATCTGGCCGACGGCCGGCTGGTACGGGTCATGCCGACATGGCATCTCGATAGCGGCGGAATTCATGCGGTAATGCCAGATACCCGGTTCCGGCCTGCGCGTGTGACCGCGTTCCTCGATATTCTAGCCGATCACGAACGCCGACGATCTTAGCGCGGATTGGCAGCGTGCCGGGCTTTGAAAAGCCACCGTCTTTCGAGAGTGACTGAGTTCGGAAGGGGGAGCGGAACGGCAGCTTTCGGGAAGGCGGGTGGCAATAGCCGACATTGCGGGGCTCAGCTTTTCCCAAAAAGGATGCTATTTTGAGAGCAGTCGAGCGGTAGCAAACTCGATCAGAGCCGAACGCCTTTGGCCGCCCAAGCCGCCATCTCGCCATGGATACCGGCATTTGCCAGTGCCAGAGCAAGAGATAATCAACGCGGAAGAGAATGTCGGTTAGAGGTACTTCCTGTGCGGACACCGATCCCACGCTACCCAACAACTTGGATTGAGAGGCGCCCCGCTGCGGGAGCAGCAGCGGGGCGTCGTTTCCGGCAGGGCAGGGGGGAAACCGCGCCGGTCGCACTCAAAACCGTAGCTGCGTGGTTCTGTTCCCTACTCCACGTTACCAGCATGGCTAGACAGCACGATTTCATACAATCGTTTCGATGCGGCGGTGCGTTCGCCCATTGCAAAGCCGATCATGAAGCTCGTGCCATGCGCGCTTGCCTCATCGTCACCAGCGCATCGCATCGACCAGTTACCGAACTGGCGAAATAGGACCGATCTGTCCAACAAGACTGTAATGTCAGTATGGCTTGGATCGCGGCGGATACGCTCCATGGTCAATTCAATCTGATCAGAAGCGCCTTCGATTACTTGCGCAAAGTTCGCGCCATCCGACCAAAGCATCCCCGTGATGCCGGCTGTGGTATTCCAGGCGATTGAGCCTGCCACGATGACAGCTATCGCATCGGAATCTTCGTCAACCAGCGATCTACTGACGTAAATTATTCGGCGCATCGCCAACTCACGGGTCCGTCGCTTCGGACAGCGCTGGGTTGGTGTTCCGCTGATTGCGAGCCTCGGTTGCAGATTTGTGAAGGCGATTTGCCGTTTCTTCTGCCGCATCTGCCGACAAAGTAACAGCGACCCCTCCAGGTCCCGATACAACCACGCAACCGTCGATCACCGCAACGTCGGAAGGCGTATCATGGATCGGGGTATTCAACGGCTTCCTCCTATCTGGTGGGGACAGAACACGCAGACGTGAGGCGGTTTCCCGACAAAACGGAGATCTGACGACAAACCGACGTACTAAACCGGGATAGAACGCTACCCGGATGTCGAGACAAACTGGTATTGCCCTAGGAAACTAACATTGCGGTTTGCGTTTATGCCTCGCCGCAGTCGTCCTCCGTCTGTGGCCGGTCCGTCCTTGCTACCCTGTGGGGACGGGCCGTCGCACTTTTCTGAAAGTTTTTAGACAAAGCGAACGACGCTAGCTCAATGCTTTGTGAGTGGGACCATACCGATCGCGCTGCTAACGATGGCTCCGACGACTTTTAAGTCTAATCGGATCGCCAGAAGCCGGAGCTCCGCAAGCGCCTCTACCAGATCCTGAGCAGTTTCGGGTTTGCCAAGCCCCGTCCAGAGCGATTCGTGGTCTTTGGGATTATCAGGTCTCACCCCGGCTCCATAACGGAACAGGTGATGATACACGATAGTATCGATGCGTGATCGACTAGTATTTGCAGACTATATCCTTGAACGGCCGTCGACGATTTTTCACCGTCAAAATTGCATATAAACAAAGGTACTTGGGCAGCAACGTGGTTTACCCGCCATTGTCTTGCCAACTATCTCAAAAGAATATCTAGTCTCATCAGCCGTATACTGTGAATTAAACTTAGATGGGACACTGAGGTGGCCAAGCCTCAGTTCCTTTCTTCAGCCCTATCCTGCTGCTCGTTGTCGTTGTCGGCACTGTCGACCAACGGTGCGACGGCTTCGAACACCACCCCACCAGGAAGGTAAGAAATTTTAGCCGTTCCACCGGTT
>Ga0308170_10002237_pt1 | contig 16899 bp, 22 predicted proteins | sample PhyBR2_2_FD_202136 | JGI IMG/M metagenome (GOLD analysis project Ga0308170, IMG submission 202136) | Phyllosphere microbial communities from UC Gill Tract Community Farm, Albany, California, United States - DLSLSB.R2 | ecosystem: Host-associated > Plants > Phyllosphere > Unclassified | place... | reverse complement strand
GTCAGTGCATCGCCAATTGATAGGCCTGAGTGTAAGCTTACCGCGACAACGAGATAAGATATCATAGCGGGATTGTGAGCGAGCAGGAAATCGAAGAGCCTGGCGATGACTGCAACTTCGTATAAATCGTGACTGAACAGGGTGAGTGCCCAGGATAAGGCGAAGAATGGCATCGAAGCTGCTTGGTTGACGAGAGAGTACATCTCTGGATCGATGCGCTGTATCAGTCGATGAACAATTCTGTTGAAAACAGATTAGGCGATGTCAGCAATAGCTCAGCTCGAACGGAGTGCGGAGTTTGAGACATACTTGAGGTAGCCAAGAGTAGGCTCGAGACCAGGTCCCATACTATCTCGTATCCGGTGCAGACTCATTTGCTCGGTCGTCGTCGCCAATAAGTCGTCGTCATCCAGTGTGAGGAGGAGAATCGAGACGATCTGAGAGGCGGGTAAAAATCAGTACAACGGGGGAAGTAAATTATTTCTCATAACTCACATCGTGATAACCCTGAAAGTATTGCAGGGCAGGGTGCTTTCTCAGTACCGTCAGAATCGCCTTTTCGAGTCTTTCTCGCAGAACGTCTCTTTCGCTTTCCGTCACACCTGCAGGAATTACGAATTAGTCGACTTGCGAGTCACCAGATAGTAAAGTGATCTTACCTTTTGGATAATTGATCAAGCTTCGAGCGATATCCAGCCTGACTTGACGTTCGTCGTCTCGAGGAAGGAGGTTTTCCACTGTCAAATCGTGATCTGTCTCCCGTTGCTTCCCCTTGATATCGCATCCAAGTAACATTGGCCTGCGATAGAGGCTAGTCAGTTCGCCAGCGCAATCAGACTGAGGTTGCGAGACTCACCAAATCATTCTCCTCAATTCATTCGTCTCGTATCCTCCAGCTTCATTCGCCATTGCCCTTAGCACGCTCACATCTCCTTCTTCTACCGCTTCTCTCAGCTTCGTAGTTCGTCCCTGTGCTCCTGATGCGGATTGATCGGCTTGAGATGATGAAGGAGGGGATTCACGAGGAAACACCGAGGAAAGCGTGGGGCTTGCTTCTGGCTGACTCTGGAAACTGGTCGGTACCAAAGGACGCTTCAGGAGCTCCTGGGCCATCACTGGGAGAAGTGGAAGTTGTTGGTTGAAGGATGAACCTGAAAGTTTCATCTCTCCTCCTTGACCTCTACCTCGTCACTCGCTACTCTGGAATCGCGTTCGTGAAGTCTCTCAACCTCTTCTGAGCTCAACATGTATGCGGCGGAGTGGGCGAAGGATGTTCTCGCTCTCCCCTCGACTTCAAAGGTGAATTCCTCCCTTGTGCTCTCTACGCTTCAGGACTGACCTCTATTGACGAGATAGGGGTGCGTGGATGTCAAGAATATATCAGTATCTATTGAGGAGCTCGCCGTATCATGGTGCGAAGCCTTACGCTCGGAGAAGACGTCGGAGGAAGACAAGAAATTGATTCTGAGGGCTTTAAGGGCCTCAAAACTGCCTCAGGTCAGCCTTCCTTTGCGGTGTACCAGTCGGTGTACTAACGCTCTTGTCGATTGTAGTCGCACGATGTCATCCTACACGATCTTTCACCACTTCTCGCCAATTCTTCTCCTTCCATTCGACTGCAGACTGCCGGAGCTCTCCTTCAATACTCCAATCTCGCATCCTCTGCCATCCTCTCGATTCATACTGCACCTATCGTAACTGCGGTCAATCGATGCCTCGCTTCTCTGCGGATCACTATCCATTCGACCTCTTCCCCTTCTTCCGCAAGTCGACTCGTCGCAACTTGTTTCCGCATCCTCAATACCCTCGTCTCCAAGATCTCCCCATTATCGAACGATGTCATCGATATTCTCGCCCCTCTCCTCGGTCACTGGGTCTACCATGGTCCGTCGAACTCAGGAACCGCGAGTCCTGCTCCAGCTCGAGCACGATACAACGACAACAGTCAACTCTCATTCGGCGTTATGAGTTCCTTCGCACAAAACTCAATCAGTCCGAGGAAGGTCAGAAGAGCTCCCTCACCTGCACGGTCTTCAAGAAGCGAAATGGGCGAAACATCGGAATCTGAGAGTGAGGAGGGAAGGAAGGATCGAAGGTGAGGGAGTTGAGCATACTGTCGTTGTTCAACACTGACAGTTGGCGAGCTCCTGTATAGAGCTGACTCTGCTCAAATCAGAATGGATGCGCTGACCTGTCTTCGCTCTCTCGCCTTGGTGAGTGAGCCAAATCTCGTTTCGCATTCTTTCCTCCGAGACTGATTGATTGACTGTCTCGGATCCAGAACAATCCGAAAGCACTTCAGAAGAACTGGCATTACTTCCTATCGGATTCGCCGTACCTACGCAACCGATTGACCCTCATGACTCTCGTCGAAAGCGATCCTTCGCGAGAAGTACAGAGACAAGCTTGTCAAGCTCTCGAAGCAATGCTCACAGACTCGACAGCTTACCTAGCTATAGCGCAAGATCGGTAAGTTTCCCTCGCTTGTCGAGTCGATGAGCAAATACTGAGATTCGCTTGAGCAGTCCGACAAAAGCTTCGTTCACCTCTCTCTCGACCAAAGTTGGAGAGATTGTCGGAGAGCTGCATATAGTTCTGAACGCCATCCTTTCCAAGCCGGCCACCGGCGACCAAGCAGACGTGCGGGTAGCGGTCCTCAAGCTCGCTGCTCGTCTCGCAAGCTGTTCACCCTATGGCAGGATGAAGCGCTCTTTAGCTGAGCCGCTCGCGAAGGCTATCTTAACCAATCTCGGTAACGAAGGTGCGCACGAGCCGAAGAATCAAGACAGATTGAGCACTTCACTGAGTTCTTCTGCCCTGTTCAGATCCAGCGATACTTTTGGCGAGTGTCGAGGCTTTGACCGCTATCGTACAACGACATACATCGACTTCAAGCTCTTCTCCTCTCGACCACGACCTTATGGTGTCGACTGTCGAAGATCACGCTGGCCACGGAGCGAGCGAAGATTTCCAAATCGCCGCGTGGACGATGCTCAGTTCTTTAATAGGGGCTCTACCGGATCGGGACTGGTGCGTGTATCAAGCTCCTGAATGTCGACAGTCGCTGACATAGTATTACAAACAGGACTTCCGTCGTCTCTCTGTTCCTTGACGACTTTGAGGATGTTTCGCCAGCCATTCAAGCTTCTCGCGCCAAATTCCTCGCCGCCCTCTTCCCTTCGACCAGCACAGTATTACCTCACGATAGTTGCTCCATGGCAATGGTCACGCTTCATGTCCCACTCCTCCTGCGCGCACTTCTCGATTCGACAGACCCGTCTAATCGAATCATCGCCTGTTCAATCCTTCCTCATCCTTACCTTACTTCCGACCGAGATTGTTATCCACTCGTTTGGGCAAAAGAGCTCATGAAAGATGAAGATCAAGCAGTCTCGCAAGCGGCATATCGTGCTCTCGGTTCGATCCTTCGCGACTCGCAAGACTCGGATGTCGAACATCAGGAGGCGGTCAGACTGTTACTGTTCGAGTTCTCGGAGAAAAGCAATGGTGATGTCAGCTGGGCTCTTGCGAATGTCTGCGATGTATTGACCGAAAAGTGAGTTCACTTGCATTCCTGTAGCAAAGTCAGAAAGCTGACGTGACAATCGCTCTTTCGGAACAGGAATGCGAAAGAAATCGATTTCCCTGTCATTGTCGATCGAGCAATGATACTTCTGGTCACACCATCAAGCGATGAAAGAGTGAGGCTCCGCAATTGATCCCCTCGACGATCCTATTTTGACAGTCTTTCATGACCAGATCCACATCAGCTGTGTCCGAATTCTCGGATCGATGCTCAGACTCATGTCAAAGGTGTTCAAATCTCACGACGGTGCATTCGAGGAAGTTCTGTCAATCCTGTCTGAAGCCCTAAATTCGCCCATCGCAAAGGTTCGTAATCGCTTTCTGTCAATCAAGTGGCTCGAGCTGATCATGGTCATCTCTTTAGATCCGATGGAACACTTGCTCCTCGCTCAACACCGCTATACCTCACCTCTCACCTGCAGTACTCGAAACCTACACTTCTCAACTACTTTTCGATCAGCTCGCTACCATCCTCGCTCAAGATCCGAGCTACAAAGTACGGATCCACTCAGCCTCTCTACTAGCAAAAGCTGTCGAGCTGCGTCAAGCTGGTGAGAAGCAGAAGACTGATCATAGGCGGATTGGCCCAATTGCGAAAGAAGCGAGTTTGGTGCTCAAACAAGAGATGGAGGAAGGCAAGATCTCGTCGAAGGAGAAAAGACACGTAGAAGTTCTGGTAAAGAAGGCGAGTTCTTCCTCTGTCGCGTCTAGGCTGGGAGATGGCAGCTGACGGTGATCGCCTACAGCTCGAAACGCTGGTTGAATTGACTTCAACGGCCGATGCCGCTTCATAGATTAGATGTGGAACTGTAGATCAGAGACAATGTAGTAGACACTCGTTGGCCATATGCGAGAGAGCACTGATAAAGAGAGTTTGCAGATTGCGAAGTTGGCAGTTCTACTCGGATTCCTCCTCATTCCCTTCGTCTTCCTCCTCAATAGCTTTCTGTCCCCTTCGACCGCCAGCAGTACTTCTCTTGTTGCCCTTCTCCTCCTTTGCCGGTGCTGTACTATGACTCAGCCTCGAACTCCTCCTAACCGGAGTCTGCTTCTGCACCTCACTCATCTCCGGAGGTTGCAAAGACGAAGCTCTCGACGACCTCCTCTTGGGCGTAGGTGGTGCATCTCCATCTTCACTCGGAGCGACCGAGACTGATCTTGCTCTCGAACTCCTTCGAGAAGAAGAAGCAGCGGATTGTCTCGTTGACCTCCTCCCTCCTCTTCCAACTTCACTCATCTCTGGTTGAGTCGACGATTCGCGAGTTCTTCGAGCTGGGCGGGTAGGTTCGTCCTCCTCCATTCCTGGGAATGCACCGGGAGGTAACTTGACCGTCTTGTCTTGATCTGGTCGCTCTTTCTCCTTTTCCTTTTCCTTCTCTTTCCCTTCTCCTCCTTCTGTTTGCGATTGAGGTTCGGTCGAGATCGCTCGTCGTTTGTCTCCTCGCTGGGTAGTGCGCTCCTTTTGACCTTGTTGACCATTCGAAGTTCGAGTTCGTTTCGGTGTTTTCGATGAAGATGCTTCGGCACGAGGAGTTTCGGAGGTGGAGGGAGGGGAAGGTTTTGAGGAGGTTGAAGCAGCGAGGAGGGTCTTCTGAATTGCGGGATCGAGGGCGATTCGACGAGAGAAATTGTCTTGATTCTTGGAAGAGGAGGGTTGACGCTGAGGTTGAGGTCGAGAGGGGACAGTTTGTGGAGATGGAACGAGCATGATCTCATCTTGTTCCAATTCCTCCTCCTCCTGTTCATCGCCCATCTCGATCTCCTGAGGTTGAGGAACCGGTCGAGTTTGAGGAGTTTGTCGGACCGAACCAAATCCTGCTAAAGTTGGTTTCGGTTTGACTGGAGTAGCGTTGTCACTCGCCCCTGCAACTGATGCAGTAGGGGCGAAAGTGAATGGAGATCCAGCTCTGTCCCGTCCTCCAGCTCCAGTTCCAACCGATGAAGGAGGGAGAGTTCCTGATCGAACGGGAGTTCCTGGTCCTCGTGCTGGACTACCGAGACCAGTATTCTGTTTGACGAGTGATTCCCGCTCTTTGAGAGCTTTGAGAACACCTTGACCTGCTCCTCCATCTTTTCGAACGAAGGGACTGGCAGAAAGAGGTAAATCGGATGGTTTCGGTGCGGGAGAAGCGGGAGCTGGGAGGTTCGCTTGACGTGCTGCGGCGAGTGTACGAGGAGGAGCGGCAGGGGTAGAAGGAGCAGCGGCGGAAGGAGGGGGAGCCCAAGCGGGTTGAGTGATCGAACTGGTCGAAGCGGTCGAAGTGGACTGGGTAGGTTTCGAGGGTGCACTCGCCGAGATAGCAGCGATCTCGATCGATAGTGTAGTCTTTTGCGACGTGGTGAGAGTCTCTTCTAGAGCTTTGAGGAGTCGATCTCGTTCGTCGGAAGATTGGACTTTGCCGTTCTGTTTCAGTTTGTTGTAGAAGACGAGAGCTTGCAGAGGTTTCGAGGACGAGATGAGGAGGGAGAGGAACCAATCGGAGACGAGAGACTGTGCCGAAGGGGAAAGATACGTTGGGGGAGAGAGGCAGTACGAGTTCAGGAGGGAGAGTTCGGCGGAAGTGAAAGGAAAGGAGAGGAGTGTTTGAAGATGTTGAGGTACTGGGAGTCGAGTATAGTTGTCTGTGTTCGCCGTGAAATTCGTCAGTGAACTGGAAGCTCCAGGCTACTTCCGAAGGTAAAATGGCACCCACCTCCGAAAGAAGCAGAAAGAACCGCCTTCATCAATCTAGCAATATCCGTCTCGTCCCCCCACTGTCTCGCAAGTTCCCACGCTTCTCCTGCTCCCCTCTTCCTTTTCGGGTCACAAAGTGCTTTCAAGACCAACTCTGCTTCCTCGACTCCAATTTTCCCTTGCTCCTTGTTTAGTTGTAGTCCGGTCAACCTCCAGTAAGAAAGTACCACTTTGTGTCGTTCCTCCGCTTTCGGTACAGTCGCGAGGAGCTTGATGGTCTTCGAAACGAAGTCTGGCTGACGAATTCTCGGATCGCTCAATAATCGGATTGCGAGAGGGTAGTCGCCCAAGTCGAGTGCGTGGAATGCTCTGATCGACAGAGCAAACTCTGGCGGTAGTAATCGGGATTGAGCGAAGGAGGCGGCTGCAGTCGAAGGGGAGGAGGCTAGTGCGAGGTAGTAAAGAATCGAGGTAACGTTGAGCGACGAAAGCGAGGTCGACGAGGAAACGTCGAGGAGGATAGTTCGTAGAGCATTTGGTGAGGTAGGAGGGTAGACTGAAGGACCTGTGAGCCATGCCAGCAAGAGAGTGAGTTGACTAGTTGAGCGAAACCAATTGAGAGAGAAACGACGGACCATCTAGCCCTGCTAAACCCAAGAGCTCATCAGCGAATAGTCTGTTATCAGGTGCTGCCCTCCTTCGCTCTTGAATGCTGTCCTGTACTGATTTGTCGGCGTAAATGAAAGTTGAAGGTTTAACGAGGAAGGGGAAGAAATCATGAAGCGATTCAACTTGTGCTTGAGACGGAGGGAGAGCATGGTCGACCATTACGAATGAAGAGTCTACTGACTCCATTTCCTTTCTAATGTATGGAGAGAGCGGGAAGAGAGATGAATCGAATTCGGTTCTCTTTCGACTTCTTACCCAACCACCAACTAACTAAACACTCGAAATCAAGATGCTTGCTACACGCACAGCACCCAGAGCTATTTTCCGATCAGCGCGAACTCTCACTACCGCCTCTCGTTCTCTCTCGCCAACTCTCTCTTCAACTTCTCCTTCCTCCCGCAACCTCGGAACTAACCGGGCATTCTCACCTCGTGCTTCCCTGTGAGTACACTCGAAATACTCCAATCTAGTCTCGGATGCTTATGCGCTCCTCTTGGTGACAGTCCCGCTTTCACTCGTTCTTTCCATGTTTCTCCCCTTTCCCTCGGTACGTCAATTTCCGCTCTTCTCCGAGACTACCTAGCACACAACTCATACTGTGTAATCTTACTCGCTGTAGATGAGATCGTCAAGGTACCTTCAATGGCGGAATCCATCACGGAAGGAACTCTCAAACAATGGCTCAAACAAAAAGGTGATTTCGTAGAGGCAGACGAAGAAATCGCTACCATCGAAACCGACAAGATTGACGTAGCTGTCAACGCACCTAAATCTGGAACGATCACTGAATTGTTGGCCAACGAGGAGGATACCGTCGCAGTCGGACAAGATTTGTTCAAATTGGAAGCTGGAGACGCACCTGAAGGTGGAGCTGCCAAGAAGGAGGAGGCACCGAAAGAAGAGCAGAAGGAGGAGCCCAAGAAGGAAGAACCCAAGAAGGAGGAACAACCTAAGAAGGAGGAATCATCACCCAAGAAAGAAGAGGCAGAAGTCGCACCTAAATCAGAGTACCGAAAGCCCGACTCGAACCAAAAAGCTCCTAAAGCTCCTGAACCCGCGAAGAAGGAAGGATCCGCCCCTAAACCTCAACAAGGTGCCCGAACTGAAACTCGCGTACGTTCCTTCACTCCTCATTCCCTTCGAATCCAGCTCATCCCTTTCATTACCGGCTCAATAGGTCAAGATGTCACGTATGCGAGCTCGTATCTCTGAGCGACTCAAGGAGGCTCAGAACACCGCCGCGTCCCTCACTACTTTCAACGAAATCGACATGTCATCCCTCATGTCGTTCCGCTCAAAGTACAAGGACCAAGTTCTCAAAGACTACAACGTCAAACTCGGATTCATGTCTGCTTTCGCTAAGGCGTCTTCGATCGCACTTCAAGAGATCCCAGGAGCCAACGCTTCGATCGAGGGAACTGGAAACTCTGCAGAAATCGTTTACAGGGATTACGTCGATCTTTCCGTCGCTGTCGCTACCCCCAAGGGTCTCGTTACACCAGTGTTGAGGAATGCCGAGGGAATGAACTTTGTTCAAATCGAGGAGGCGATCGCTGGTCTCGGAAAGAAGGTGAATTGCTGATTTGTTGAATCAAGCAGCAGAACCGGAGTCGCTGATTCGACCGTTTGCTGTTTCACAGGCTAGGGACAACAAGCTCACTCTTGAGGACATGTCTGGAGGAACCTTCACCATGTTTGTTCTTTCTCGCTTCTTCCCTCTTCGCTCAGAGAAACTGACCTTTTTCGTTTGTTCAGCTCCAACGGAGGTGTTTTCGGATCTCTTTACGGGACACCCATCATCAACACCCCTCAAGCTGCCGTCCTCGGTATGCATGCGATCAAGGACAAGCCTGTCGTCGTCGATGGAAAGATCGTTATCCGACCCATCATGGTTGTTGCCCTTACGTGAGTGTTCTCTCGACTCTCAGTATCTCACACACTAGACTGAGCAAGTGGATCGCCCGCAGCTACGATCATCGATTACTCGATGGACGAGAAGCCGTCACTTTCCTCGTCCGCGTGAAACAACTCATCGAAGATCCCCGTTTGTTCGCATTGTACAACTAAGATACCCCCCCGCTCGATCCCGCTACATACTACTCTCATAGTTCACTTCCCTACCCTCTTTTGCGAAATCTCGCACCATTTTTCTCCCCCCTTTATTCGCTTCTCTCTGGCTCTCTCCTTCTCATTTGTGAATCTACAATATCCTTGAACACGTCACATCAGCGTCTTGTCTCTGGTATATTTCGAAGAGAGCAAGCGAATCTCGAACTTGCGAACTTTCCTGTCTTCTTCCTCCATCTCGCTAATGACTCCTCGACCACGCTTGAGCTCTCTGCGGCCTCTCCTTCAGCATTCGTTCTCTACGACACCTCTCGCATCCACCTCTAAGCTCCCACTCCCTCCCTTGCTCTCCTTGATTGCTTCATCTCAATCAACCTCTCAACCACTCCCTACAACGCTGAATGGCTGGATTAAGCAGATCAGGAAACAAAAGAATGTATCATTCGCTGTTATTGCGGATGGAACGGGCAAAGGTGGAACTCAGGTCGTACTTCCAAAAGGATTAGAAGAAGGGTGAGTAAACCTCTTTGATGCAGCTGTTCAAGTGGAGCTGAGCTGAGGTTTACGTTCACAGATTGTCAATAGGAGGATCTGCTAGCTTTCAAGGGGAATGGGTGACGAATCCGAGAGGGAAAGATCAGCAAGAATTCAAAGTGAACAAAGTTACTTGGATTGGCGAGAGTAATGCAGAGGTACACTACACCTCTCTGTATCTACAACTTGGATGACCATGCTGACTTCAACGTTGAGCAGAATTACCCGATACCCAGTACGAAACAAGGGATTCCGTTGCCGATTTTGAGGCATAACGCGCATCTGAGAGCGAGGAAAGATGAGATGGCTGCTGTGTTGAGAGTGAGGAGTGAGATGAATTGGGCAATGTCAGATTACTTCAGGGTGAGTCGCTTTCAAGCCCTCGACGAGAAGAGCTTTGTAGGCTGATTCTCCGTTCAAGCGTTCGATCCACAGAACGAAGGATTCTTGAAAGTCGAAGCGCCGATCATTACATCGTCGGATTGCGAAGGAGGTGGAGAAGTATTCAAGGTGCTAGACGCAACCCCACCACCTCCAACTACGAAGGACTCCAACTCCTCCGATTCTCCTGCTCCCCCTCCTCCACCCCCTTCTCGATATCTCAGCGTATCTTCCCAACTCCACCTCGAAGCGATCGCCTCATCCCATCCTCGAGTTTACGCCTTGTCTCCTTGTTTCCGAGCAGAGAAATCTGATACCGCTCGACATTTACAAGAATTCTGGATGTTGGAAGCCGAGATGGCATTCCTAGACGAATCACCTCGAGCAGCATTGGAACAGGTCATGGCTGTTACCGAAGGGAGTGTGAGGGCTATCGCGAGACACGTGAGGGAGACAATGGGGAGGGATCAAGATTATTTAGCTGAGCGGGCGGCACTTTCCGATCTCGATCTCAAGCAACGAACGGATGGATTATTGGCCGACGTACCTTATCCTCGACTTACCTACACGGAAGCAGTGAAGAAGTTGGAGAAGGTTTACCAGGAGGATTCTAGTTTGTTCGTTTACAAACCGGAATGGGGTGCGAGTTTACAAACCGAGCATGAGAAATACCTCGCCGAGGAACTCTACAAAGGTCCTTTATTCGTCACGGATTATCCTTCGAACCTCAAACCTTTCTACATGTTCAAGAACCCCTCGAATTCCCGTCAAACGACAGCATGTTTCGATTTACTCGTTCCAAACCTCGGAGAACTCGCTGGTGGATCCCTCCGTACTCATTCTTATGACGAACTGTTGGAGGCTTTGGAAGAAGCGAAGATGAAGAAAGAAGATTATGATTGGTATTCAGATTTGAGGAAATATGGGACGACTAGACATGGTGGATTCGGCATTGGATGGGAGAGACTCGTGGGATTGTTGACGGGAATGGGCAATGTTAGGGAATGTATAGCGTTCCCAAGAGCTGGAGAAGGGAGTAGATTCTAGCTAAGTTGGCAAATCAGTCAATTTCTCGCACGAATCAGATATGCTCTCCCGTTGAGATGGTCAATAACGCGAGAGTAGAGAACGACAGTGGTAGAGTGGGTTGCAGGTTTTCAAGGTGATATGAAAAAAAAGGAGCGAGAGGCGTGCATTCTGTAAACGTTAAGCTAAGTCAAGTTAAAAGAAAGAACGAAAAAGACTTCGAATAATAAACCACCCATAAAGATAAAACGTAGAAGTAGGTGATAAACGTAAGTGTATGAGAAAAGCAAGAAAAGAGAAGACCCCCGATTTTTGACCAGAAAGAGACGAAACTTGAAGAAAACGACATTTTAAGTTTATGCGATAGCGACACCCTCTTTGCCGTTCTCAACAACCTCCTTTCCTTCTTCTCCTCGAACCTTGTAGACTCGTCGGTGCTTGCTATCGCAGTGAGCGAGGTAGTAGGCACCAGGAGCGATATCGTCGATCGAACCATCAGGAGTGTAATCGGAAATGTTGTGCTTGTGTTCACGGTACTGTACACTCTCGGAAACTCCCATCAGTCTCAAAGACTCAATGATAAAGATGGAGCGTACCTCGAGAGCCTTGAGGAATTCCTCACAACTTCTAACCTGGTTCTTCTCGAGTCGTTCGTTCAATTGCAAGTTCTTCTTGATTTCCTCGGTACTTCCCTTGACTTTGATCGAGAAGAAAGTAGCTGCCAATCCCGAACCATACGAGTACATGGCGATCCTCTTGTCTTGAAGATCGGCAGATTCGACATTGTTCAACAAACTCGCGAGTGCTCCGTAAACTGAACCAGAGTACATGTTTCCTAATTTTCGAGAGGTCGTCGTCGAAGGTCCAACTTTCGTTTTGAAGTCGGAGGAACCGAGTCCAGTGAAGGCTTTTTCAATCTCTTTGTTGAGGAGAGTCTTTTGTCGTTCGAGAGTAGAGTATTCTTGAGGGATGTTTGAGAATTTAGGCGAGGAAGGGTTCGAAAGGAAATCGTTGTAGAGCTATTTATATGAACGAACTCTTGCTGAGCAATAGCAGGAAAATGAAGAAAGTGAGTTGAAACTTACGAGACGAGCGTAACCTTTTTGAACCAATTTACCATAAGGAGAGTGGAAAGCGAAAAAGTCGAACGAATCGAGAGTTACATCTTTCACTTGTCCACCGATTCGTCTAGCTTCCTTCGCACGGAAGTGGTCGTAAGAGTGTTCGAGGGCGGAAGGGTAGCAAGTTTGAGTGAGAGGTCCGTCGACTTCGGGGTATTCGGAAGAGAGGTGAGGTTTGTAAAAGTCGTAGACGTTGGCCATGTGAGATCCGTGAACAGCTGCACATAAATTCGGAAATCAAAGCAAGATCAGTTACCGAATAGGTTTTCAGAAGGCAAGGGATTTCTGGGCTTACATTCGAGAGCTAGAGGAGCATCAGGACCGATGAGCATTGCTACTGAACCGGCACCACCAACGGGTCTCGCACCACCCTCTGCGTAAATAGCGATATCACCACAAACGACCAAAGCGTATCTCCCATCCCACGAACTCGATTCGATCCAGTTGCACGCGTTGAACAAAGCGGCCGTTCCACCGTAACAAGCGTTCTTTGAATCGACTCCTTCGATATCAGAGTTGCCGGGGAACAGGTCCATGAGGAGAGTCTTGACAGATTTTGATTTGTCGATTAGGGTTTCGGTTCCTACATCGATACGTCCGATAGAGTCGGTAGGGATTTGATATTTCTCGAGGAGTGATTTCGTGACTGTTGTTTTTCAAGAGAGAATGCGCAAAGAGAGTGTCAATATACCTTGCAACCCACTGTTTACCCCCGCTATCTTTCGATCAAAAAAGAAAACCATGGTTCGACTCGAGGAGAGTTGAAAGATCCACCTCTCTGTCATTTCGCTCCCTCCCGCGTGTAGTTGATACAAGCTGGAGTGTATAGTGAGTATGGAGAGAGAGCTTACCAGTCAAGAGGAACGAATTGATATCTTCCCTATCATCACAGAATGCCATTTTTTCTACTCCCAAACCAATCGTGTATTTCCCTGCCGATACTCCATCGAATCGTTCCAGATCTGCTTCATCGATACATCTCATAGGGAAGTAAACATCGATAGCGTCTGTGTTGATGATAGAATATTGTGTTTTTGTGTTGGGGGGTTTAAAAGAATAAAGTCGGAAAGAGGTGAAAAGCGCGTAAATAGTTGTGGAGAGTAGATAGTCAGCTCGAGGGATAGTATGAGATTGAAAGGGAAAGAGTCAGGACGTACGGATTCCTACGTTTTGAGGTCGTTGAGTTGGGTTGGGAGGGAAAGGTTGAAACCGCGAAGAAGTACCGTTGGACGCGCTCATTGTTACTCGAGACTACTAGAAGCGGATAAAGTAGAGTGAAAGAGAGAAGAAGCCGGAGTGAAAGTGAATGGGGAGAGAAGAAAAGGTTGGAAGATCGACGAGATGAGTTTCGAAATTTGACGTGTTCGATCATCTCCCCCATCTCACTCTACACAGCACTCCCCTCTATAGAGAGGATGCAACAATCTGACCGGTTGTTACACCGTAAACCACCTCAACCAGCTTCACCACCTCTAGTTGCAGTCTCTACCTCGTTCCCTCTCTCAACTCATGAACCTCCTCTCGAACTCACCTCGGATCCTCGATTAGACAAGAGATCAGACGATTACCACCCTCTACAACAACAAGTACCGACATCACCTTCCAAACCAGGTTACTTGTTAGACAGAGTACGTCTTCCCTCCTTCCCTCTCTCTCTCTCTCTCTCTCCCCACATTCAAACTCTCGCTGAAACTCTCGTTTGGGATGACTGAAAGGGTTACGACGACGAATCACCTTCAAGTACGAGTAAAACAGAGTATGCCATCTTGGCAGTAATCTTTCTCGTAGGTGCTGCATTCAGATTTCATAGAATAGATTATCCAGCTTCAGTCGTGTAAGTGTTCTCCTCGTTTAGCTCTAGAGACGATGCTCAAAGGATTCGACAAAGGGGCTAAACAGGTTCGATGAAGTACATTTTGGAAAGTTTGCGAGTTATTATTTGAGGAGGGAATTCTTTTTCGACGTTCATCCTCCACTGTGAGTGCATGTTTCTTTCCTCTTCGACGCTCGATAACATTGTATTGACGTTATATATATCTACATCCCTTCACTCCCCTCCCCTATCGAACTCCCTTTGATTGCATCTTGCCCGCTTCTCCAAACTCCTCCAAAAAAATACTCCCTTCTTTTCCACTCTCCTGTAAACCCTCCTCTCACTCCTTTCCTAACACAGCGCCAAGCTCCTCTTAGCATTCGCCGGATGGGTGATAGGTTACGACGGACATTTCGAGTTTGAAAACATTGGAGAATCCTACATCGACAACAACGTTCCTTACATCGGACTCCGAACGTTACCCGCGATCCTAGGTTCGATGGTACCTCCCGTCATGTATGCTATCATGAGGGAGAGTGGGTATCCTAGGTTGGTTGGGTTATTGAGTGCTAGTTTAGTCTTGTTTGGTGAGTTCGCAAGTTTGTCCTGTCAAGAACGAGCTGGTCAGATGAGATTAAATCGTTCGTGGTTTGAATTGTCGCTCCAGATAATGCGCATATTACTCAAACTAGATTGATCCTCCTCGACGCACCACTCGTACTTTTCATGTGTCTCGCATTCTACGCCTATACCCGATTCTACAAACTTCGTTACTCGTTCGCCTTCACTCGTCCCTCTACTTCCTCTCACGCCTCTCCCACTAACACGATCTCATCCGTGTTCTTCGTATTGTAGTGAATTCACCCGACCTTGGTGGACTTGGATGTTATTGACGGGAGTTTTCTTATCCCTCACAATCTCGTGCAAGATGGTTGGATTATTCGCTTTCATGGCGGTTGGTACGGCGGTCGTAGTAGATCTCTGGAACCTACTCGATATAAAACGTGGTCATTCCATCGTACGTTCCTCCTCCCTCCCTCACTCTTCCTCAGAGAACCACTCGCTAATCTCGGTTTTTGAGGGATATACTAGGAACACGTGGTGAAACATTTCGCGGCGAGAACTTTCGGACTCATCGTAGTACCAGCAATCGTTTATTTGTTTTGGTTTTGGGTCCATTTCGCCGTCTTGACGAAAAGTGGGACTGGAGATGAATTCATGAGTCCTGCGTTTCAACAAACTTTGGAAGATAGTCCTTTGACTGCTTTGGCGGAAGGTAAAGCACCTCTCTCTCTCTCTCTCTTTTTTGAGCATGTTTGTGAGTGGAGAGAAGATGAGTGCTGATTAGCTTTGTACGACGGGATTAAATAGAAATTAGGTATTTCGATACTATTACTATTCAACATAAGAATACAAAGGCTTTCTTGCACTCTCATCCGGATCGCTATCCTCTCAAGTACGATGATGGTCGGATCTCCTCAGCTGGTACGCTTGAGCGTCTCACAAACTCATCTCGATCTCGTGCTAAGTTCTCGAAGTCGCTTCGATTGTACAGGTCAACAAGTGACAGGATACCCTTTCAATGATACGAACAACCATTGGATCGTCGAACCTACGAAAGAGCTACCTCTGAACGGAAGAGGAAGAGTAGTTCGACAGAACGATGTAGTCACCCTTCGACATATCCTCACGAACACCACTCTCCTCACTCACGACGTCGCCTGTCCCACTCTCGCTACGAACACCGAGTTCACGACTTGGGACGGAACCGCGACGAGTGATCAAGAACGAGAACAAAAAGAGCTCGACACTCATTTCCAAATCATCATCGACGACGCTCACGACGGTCAACAATGGATGACGAAATCGAGTCATTTCCAACTGATGCATGTTCCTACGAGGGTCGCTATGTGGACTCATACGGATCCGGTCTTACCGGATTGGGCGTTCAAACAGCAAGAGATCAATGGGAATAAGAATTTGAAGGATAAGACTACTTATTGGGTTGTCGACGAGATTGTCAGGGATCCTAGTACGTCTAACGAACATTCTCAATCACCACTCTCCTGAACTGATTAAACCTTTGTTGGTCGTGCAGATGTTACGGATATTCATCGACCGAAGAAAGAAGCTCGCAAACCGGTCAAAATGTCATTCTTCCGCAAATTCTTCGAACTCCAAATCGCGATGCTCCAACACAACGCAGGGTTGACCGATTCTCACCCTTACGCTTCGGGACCGATTAATTGGCCTTTCCTCCTCAGCGGAATCAGTTTCTGGACGGGAAAGAACGAGGATCGTGAACAAGTTTACTTGATTGGAAACGTCGTCGGATGGTGGATTTGCGTCATGGCCATTTCAGTGTTCGTTGGAGTGCTCGGAGCGGATCAATTGGCGAAACGAAGAGGGTTGACCCCAATTCCTATTCGTGAGTTCTTCGTTTCTCCTCGATCTCGTTCTCCAGTTCTCGAGCTCATCTCTCTGTGATGCTCTAGCTGCTCGAAATCGATTGTACAATACTGGAGGATTCTTCTTAGTCGCATGGCTCTACCACTACCTCCCCTTCTTCACCATGTCTCGCCAACTCTTCCTTCATCACTACCTCCCCGCCCACGTCCTCTCATGTCTCGTAGTCGGAGTCGTATTCCACTTCCTCTTCTGTGGCGATACCCTCAATTATCCGGTCTCGATCGCCGGAATTACGACTCGAAGAAGACCAAGACAGAAAGCTCATGTTGGGAAAGGAATGTATATCGCTTTGACCGTCGTGGTCGGGTTGTTGTTGGCAAACTTTGCGTTCCTCAAACCACTCACTTATGGAACGCCTGGGTTGACGGCGGATCAAGTGAATCAGAGAAGGATTTTATCGAGCTGGACTCTCGTGAGTTTCACATTTACTGTCCCTGTTCTCCACTTTGATGAATCGCGAGTGCTGACTAGAGATCTCGTTCACCCTCGTACAGCATTATGCAAAGTGATGCATTTCTGTTTTGGGTGAATTTTGTCGTTTTAATCTTCGTTACTAGATT
>Ga0308170_10002234_pt1 | contig 16924 bp, 15 predicted proteins | sample PhyBR2_2_FD_202136 | JGI IMG/M metagenome (GOLD analysis project Ga0308170, IMG submission 202136) | Phyllosphere microbial communities from UC Gill Tract Community Farm, Albany, California, United States - DLSLSB.R2 | ecosystem: Host-associated > Plants > Phyllosphere > Unclassified | place... | reverse complement strand
ACGTTAGCTTGTTCGACGGAGAGAGCAAAGAAGGGACAAGTGAGACGAACCAGCTTTGCTAGCAGAGTAAGCGTAGGTCTCGAGAGCGGGTACTCGAATACCATCGACTGATCCAATGTTGATGATACGCTAAAATCGAGAAACGAAAAGAAAACGAAACTGTCAGCTCGATCGATTCTCACGTCTTGCTCAACCCGGCCGCGTTGGAGCGTCTTGAGAATAAGGAAGGTCGGTAACTCACAGCAGGATCTTCCCAAGGTCCTTCAGAATCAGGAGTTGGAAGACTCTTGAGCATCAACGGGGTGAGTTTCTGAGTAAGGGTGAAAACTCTTCTCAAGTTCAATCCGAGTACTCGTTCCCACGCCTGATCGGGGTATTCGTCGTATGGAGCTCCCCAGTTGTTTCCACTGTTGTTCACGAGTACGTTGACGTCTGTAATTCAACGAACAGAATCAGTTCTCAGATTTCGCAGATTCTAACGCTGCGCGGAATGAATTGGAGGAAGTACTCACGTTTCTCTCTCTTCTCCAACTCCTTGACCAATCCTTCTACTCCCTCCAACTTGGCCAAATCCGCCGCGATTGGAACACAAGGGTTTCCTTTCACTCCCGGTAACTTGTTCATCTCGTCTGCGGCAGTTTGTAACGACTTGATGTCCCTCGAAGCAATGTAAACTTTCGCTGCTCCTGCTTTGACGAATCCTTCGGAAATCTAAACAATGAAAAGTGGATCAGCGAGGGGAGAGATACAGGGAGAGGTGGGAGGGGATTGCGCACCATTCTACCGATACCTTTACCTCCTCCAGTCACTACTACGACCTTACCTTCTACTGAGAAGAGCTGTCCTGACATTGCTTTTGATGAATTTGATCGAAGTGGGGAGAATGAGTCTGAGGTTTCTGAGTCGCTGTTGATGGTCGAGAGTGTAGATCGAGTACTGCTAGAGTTACTGAAGGTGCTGGGATGAAGAGCGAGCAAAGGAGTGAGTGGAGAAATGAGAAAAGGTCAAGTCGGAACTCGCGCAACTCGATTACCCGAATCTTCGCAACCAAGAAAACCTCTCTCTCGCTCGCGTGTAGAATGAGCTGGAGCGACCATAATCCGAGTTTCCGAGTTGAGAAGCGTTTGTACATTTCAACCTTCACATCTCCAGTACTTCCTCCTCCTCGTCGTCTTCCGTCTCGTCAAACAGCATCTCCTCATCTTCACTCCTTCTGCACTCGTCGGTTTCCTTCACGAAGCCCAGTCCATCTCCCTCGTTCGTCCACCCAAATTCATCGTCCTCCAACCCACCAAGAATCGCATCATTCTCGAGTTCTTTCTTCCAACCTTTCTCACAGTTCCGTTTGACGCGCTTCGTCGACTGCGATGAGCTATCCAGGTCCTCCTCGTTGTTTTCGTCCTCGTTGTCTTCATCAATGAGCAATTCCTGATCCTGCTCATTCCTGACCCTCTTCCCTTTCCCACTCGAAGTATCGCTCGAATTACTACCTCGTCCTCTTCCCCTGCCTGAATTGACTCCATTCGACTTTGAATGACTACCGCACTGAGAGCCAAGTGCTTGAGTCGTCGATGAGGTAGAAGAGAGATGGAGAGGATCGACGAGATGTCTCTGTTTAGCGAGAACTAATAATCCTTTCTCAATAGCTTCTCGTTCAGTGATGGCTGGCTCAGATGAGGAGATCGCTGAGGTCGAGGTGAAATGAGGTACGAGTTCCTACGAGTTTATCTCGAATTCCCAGTCATTCTCTGATTGCGATCAGGGGGAAGATGGAAAGGAGCTCACTCTTTGTAGTCTCGAAGCTTTCGAGATTTCGTCTAGGGATAATTGACCCGTATTGATCAATGTCGAAGCCTCGAGGATATTCGTGAGAGATTTCGAAATTGAATTGAAAGAACCCAAATCATTCGAGATCCTCTACAGACTCCCGATATCAACATCAGCTATCTCGTAATCACGACACCGTGTAAGGAGTAAGGAGAAGGGGAAGCTTTGCTGACATCGACCCAAAGTGGATTGAAACAAATCGGAAACCATTTCGCTAGATTCTTGACTAGTTTCTCCAACGCTTGATCGATCAATGGAGAGAGAGTAAAATGAAGTAATTGAGGATATGGGGCGAGCAGTTGATTGAGGAGTAATCCCTCTCGAGGTTCACTTTGAGAATGAGACGAGGTGGGATCATTGGGAGAAGAGAAATTTAGTGAGAGGTCGAGAAAGGAGAGGGTTGAGGATGGGAAGGAAGGGGAGGAAATGATGAGGAATTGAGAGCGAGCTGAGCGAAGAGCGGCGTGAAGGGGAACTGTGAAGTGACGAGATTAGCGAGAAGTTTGGAGAGGAGAGAAGGAGGGACAGACTCGTGATGCCTTCTTCAGTGAGCAAAGGTTGACCTATAGCATCTATCCCAATCGCTTCCTTGTTCTATTTCGGCGCAGAAGTCAACCAAAGATGCTCGAGAGAAGGAGAAAGAGAGGCAAAAAAGGGAACCTTTGATAGCCAATCCTGGATTTCCCTAATCAACGCGCTACCCATTAAATCTCTCGAGGGTATCCCTTGACTATCCAAAGATGCTTGTACGTTCAAAGCGAGTTGTGAAGTATCGAAAGTCGTGTTGTTGCCTCGAGAGAAAGGAACGTTTGCACTAGCTTCTAAAGCGAGAGAAGGAGTACCCGAATCTGCCAGAGCTATAGTAGTAAGATAATTGTAATCTGAATCCATCCTGAGCGAGATTGAAAGCGAGTAGAGTGAATGGTAAGAGCAAGAGTGAGAAAGAACTTCATCATTTTGACTTCTCACTCGACTCAATCAAATCGACAAAAAGGGTATGGCAGTATCTCCCGAAGCAGGATCAAGTGTTCCAGCAGCAGCAGAATCACTCAAGAGGAAAGCGGATGATATAGATCAACTAGATTTCGCTCGTAACCTTTCCCCTCTCTCTACACTCTCAAGCCGGGTCATGAACTCATAGGATCATTGTTATAGCTCCCACGAATGGTGTAGTGGAAATTGGAGCAGCGGATGTAGTTCAACAAGGGAATGGAGCCGAAGAGAGCGACGATGATGATTTCGGACCAATGCCTCTCCCTGCAGGAGCTGAAGGTGCACCTACAAAGAAGCGAAAGGGTGAATCACTACCTCTCTCTCTCTCTCTCAAAATCCGGTGAACTTTGCTGAAGAGTTTTCGTGATTCGTTTAGTCCTCAAACATGAACGACTTTACCTCGACCGATTACCTTCAGCTGATCGATACTACAAATCCTTCATGCACAGAGATCACCTCTCTCAAATCGCAGTGACAAAGTGAGTTTTCCCCCCTCTCCCATCCCCTCCCATCCCTCGATTAATTTCTCTTTTCCCCCCTCTAGAACCAATTTCGTCCTGACTGCATCTCAAGACGGTATACTCAAGTTCTGGAAGAAACAAGCAGTCGGAGTAGAGTTTGTCAAGTTGTATCGAACGCATTTGGCACCAATTGTACATGTTGGAGTGAGTGACGATGGCAAGAGTGCGGCAGTTTTGGGAGCGGATACTGGAGGGAAGACTGCTGGAGGGAATGAAGTAAAGGGTAGTGCGAAAGTGTTTGATGTCGAGAACTTTGGTGGGTGTTCGATTCCGGACTAATCTCTTGCACGCGGAAGCTGAATTAGGAGGTTTGATCTTCTCGCAGATATGATCAATATCCTCAAACTCCCTTACAATCCTCGAACATCTTGTTGGCTTCATGGTGTGCACGATGCGAGGACATTACTAGCTATGTGAGCTACGATCCTACAACCTTTTGAGAGAAGTTTCACTGATTCCCGTTTTCGCTCAACAGCACTGATTACGATTCCGCCGCCATCCGAATCTACGACGGACGAGGAGACGGCACACCTCTACATACGATCGAAACTCTACATCGTCAGAGTGTGCATCTCATGACCGTAAGTTCTCTTTGTCACTCTCCTCAAATCTTCAAGTCAACCTGACCTCGGATCCTGATCTCTCTTTCTAGTTCAACTCGAAATACAACACAGTCATTTCAGTCGATATCGGAGGTATGATCGAATACTGGGAACCTAGTGAACCATTCGAGAAACCCGAGAATGTAGAATGGCAAAACAAAGGTTCGACCGGTTTATACGAATTCAAAAAGGCAAGTCAAAAAAAAACCTTTGCACCATCTCCCTTCTTCCCTTGTCTGATGGTTTCTCTCGCTTCGAATCTGCAGACGAAATCCACTCCCGTCGCTCTCTCCCTCTCCCCTACACAAGATTCCTTCGCCCTTCTCTCCCTCCCTTCTCTCCGCGTGACAATCTTCTCCTTCCTGACCGGTCGCCTCATAAGAGCATACGATGAATCATTAGAAGCAGTTCAAGAAATGCAACAAGCCGGTACCTTACCTGCGGGGGTAGAGATCGATTCGATGGAGTTCGGAAGACGATTAGCGATTGAACGGGATGTCGAGAGGTTGGCGCTGGAGGGGATTGTCGAGGGGAGGACTACGGGTGCTACAGTCGGGACTATTGCGTGGGATGAAGGAGGGAAATTCGTTATTTATCCGACGTTACTCGGAATCAAAGGTGAGAAACACAAATCTCCCCTTGTCTTTTCGCAGACTTGATTCACTGCTGACTCATTCGTGAGTCGTCTAGTCGTCAATACGGTGACGAACAAGGTTTCTCGTATGATTGGGAAAGATGAGACGGTGCGATTCTTGAATGTTTCGCTCTACCAAGGTTTACCGGTCAAGAAAGGAGTTCAAACCATCGTAAGTCTTCCACCCCATGCTCTCGAGAGTAGCTTATTGACTTCATCCAATGATCGTAGGCTATGGCTACTTCCGAGAACCCTCTGCTGCAAGACAAGAACGAACGAGATCCGACCCTGTTCTGCACAGCTTACAAACGAAATCGATTCTACATGTTTACCCGATCAGATCCCGAGTAAGTCTCGTCTCGACGTATCAGTCACCCTGATGAATGACTGACACCATACACGTGGACTTGCAGGGATAAAGAAGGAGAACGAGATGTCTATAACGAGAAACCAACTCGAGACGAAATGTCCATCGCAGCACCCGCAATCGCTCAATCAGGTCCTCTCGGTCGACGCGCAATCATTCACACGACGAAAGGAGACGTGTTCGTCGATTTGTTCCCAGATCTCACTCCGAAAACGGTCGAGAATTTCGTTGGGTTGTCGAGAAAGAATTATTACGACGATGTCATTTTCCATCGAGTTATTCCCAAATTCGTGAGTCTTGCTTGTCTCCTGCTCGTCTTCTATAGCTTGTTGAAGTCGAGTAAGCCTTGCAGATGCTTCAAACTGGAGACCCATTAGGAGACGGAACTGGAGGAGAATCACTTTGGGGATCGACTTTCGAGGATGAGATCGTTCCTTCCCTTCGACATGATCGACCTTACACTCTCAGTATGGCAAACGCTGGACCCAAGACGAACGGCAGTCAATTCTTCATCACTACTGTACCTTGTCCTTGGCTTGATGGAAAACACACGTACGTCCTACTCTTTGCTTCCCGATTGCGAACCTCGTACTGATGTTCTGACCTACACTCACAGCGTCTTTGTTCGTGCGACTTCTGGATTCGAAACGATTCATGATATTGAGAACGCCAGAACGGATAAAGGAGATAAACCTTTTGACGACATCAAAATTGTTAGTATCGACATCGAATCATAGTGAAAATCAATCACTGCATTGCTCTCATTCGTGATCGAGTCTCGGTTCGGGTGCAGAGGAACCAGTCACAGTGTCATTGGTAAATTCAGGATCAATTCTAAGCTTTGCTACTACTTTGCGAGAAGGCACGAGAGGAAACAGCACAGATTTGAAAAATTACGTATAGAGAAGAAGGGTACTCGGCATTTAGAAAAGGTAGCAGAAAGCAACAAGCACATCCCACAAAAAGACAAAAAGAACAGAGAACAAATTAATCGTTTGAAAAAAGCTTGATACGGATATCGTGTGCAGTGCGAATAGTACTACATGTTGTTGGCGTGAGAATAAAGGAGTGGAGCGTGTTGCGAATGCGATTGCTGGTGCTGATGTTGTTGTTGTTGATGAGTGGTGTAGAGCGGTCGGTGAACGTAACCAGGTGGGAAATCTTCGGCAGTGATCATCTTCGCGTATACTAACCAACCTCGTAGTACTATAGAGATAGACGAAGGTGAGCTTGAGAATGAGCAGAGAGGGAGAATGAGGCTTACATTCAGGAGGAAGGTAACTTTCTCGAAGAGGCGCATAGTGCTCTCGGTTAGCTTCAGGTTGCTTCGCGAGGACTAGATACTCATCTAGACAGTCAGCAGAAGATTCAGGCGCAAAAGGAAAAGGCAGGAAGACTCACAATCGTCGAGAGGAATGAAACCTCTTCTCGTTTCGACTCGACTCATGATTCGACTGTCTCGTTTTGTCATATCTGCAGAGGTACAAGACTCGACCAGTCAGCTGAGAATGTAAAGGTAGTACAATCCGGGTCGACTCACGCATAGTCCAAGTCTGAGTGAGGGGAGGGTAGAGAGGCATGTTGCGAAGAGCTCGATCAGCGTTGTTGGCGGCTAGATCATCGTGAGCTCGAGCGATAAGGGTTTGTAGAAGACGAGAAGTTGCATCGTAGGCTTCTCCAGCACCGGTTGGAACGGTAAGAGCGACATGGAGAACTCCGTATTCGAGCTATTCCCGCAGAATGCGATCTCGTCAGTCTCGGATCTCGCGATGCTTGAGACGATCTGGCCGAGAGTGATAGACTCACATCATGTTCAGCGATGATGAAACCGCTCAGAGTCTTTCCTTCGCGGAAAAGTACTGGTGCTTTGTCCTTGTTCTGATCTGGAACTTCGGGAGAATTTGATTCCTGACTCTTGCTCTTTGTACCGCGTCGTGAAGGAGTACCGTCTGCATTGACAGCAGGGTTCTTCGCTCTGGACTTCTTCTTGCGAGCTGAAGGTGTCGACCAACGGAGCGCAACGTAACTGAAAATCGAGGTGATCACAAAGAATGAGCTCGTTGCCTCGAAAAGACTGGGATAGACTTGGACGAACCGCTTCGTCGATGCAGGGGAAGTTTGCTCGATATCGTCTCGGATGAGTGGATCGTACGTTCTGTAAGTGAAAAAAGAAAACGAGTTTCGTAAGTCTCTTTTTGCGAATTCCCCTTGGTCAGACAGAAAATGAAAAAAGGGTTTCACAACTCACGTCCAGCAATCAATGCAAATTTTCTCAACTTCTTCGAAGCTACGAGCGATGGCCGAAGTGCTCTCAATCATATCTGGTACTGCGAGAGTTCCAAGGATCGAACTGGCGTGAAGTTCGGCGCAGATAGTTGAGACCTTCTCTCGCTCAGCGTCACTCAGTTGAGAGATGGGCCAAACGTCACTAGAGAGGAGAAGTTGACGGATGAGCGAGCTCAACGAAAGAACAAGAGCGCAGAAAAAGAGAACTCACTAGTCCATCTCGTTGACGAGGCCGAGACGAGTATGAAGGAGTTGACAAGTTCGACGGCCAACAGGAAACATTTCTTTACAACGCCATCGTCCGACACTGTAGATACACAAGCTTCATCAGTTTCGAGAGATTTCGAAGAAAAGAAAGAGAGGAGTCGACGAACCCCTTTGTTCCTCCTCCTCCTCCACTGTCAGTCGCAAGTGAGAGTGATCCGTCAGTGACGAGGCACCCCAGATTCGAATAGAGAAGCAGGTCTTCTCACCAATCGGAACAACGAAGATATCGAGTATCGCAGAAAGCGCAGAGAACTTCGATCGACGAATTGACTGCTTCTCCACTCGCAGTTGACAAGTTACCGCTCGCAATCTCTCGTCGGCAGACATCACCTGAATCGAACGAAGCATCATCAGCATCCGCTGGTGAGGGGAGAAGGAAGGAAGTTTGCTTACAACCCAAAGTTCCCTCTGTAACATCCATCACGCTCGCTCTTCGCTTTTTGCTGCTTGTAAACGCTTGTATAGGAGTGAATCCGGTTCGGGATTTGCCTGGAGGAGCTGGTGTAGGACGAATGTCGCTTTGATTGAGGTCTAATCCTTGGAAACGATCGACTGCTCCACTCAAAGTGTCGTCGTAAACCGCTTCGTCGTTGTACCCGGTAAATGCCAGCTCTCGTTCTTTACCACCTATCGAAGTCGGAGGCACGGGAACGCAGTTTGAGCAGACAAATCGACCGACGTAATTCGAAGGATTGTCTCCTCCTGCGAGATCGACCGCTCCTCCTCTCAAGCTCAACTTGCCGATACCTCCTCCACATTGAGCGCAATTAAATTCGAGCTCGACTGCTCTTCTCGTACTCGCTTGCATGACTGTCCTTCGAGCTGTTTTATCAACGACAGAAAGTCGACCGGTTACGTCGAGAACGCCGAGTTGTTGTCGGTGAGCTGCAGCTTTCAAGACGGCAGGGCATGGTTTCGAAGGATCCGGAGAAGGAATATAGGGAGAGGAAGGATTCGGAGGATGTGACGAAGCTTGGGATGAACGACGACGAGACAAAGGTTGAGGCGGCGAACTCCTCGAATGATCGCGAGATTGTTGGGACGTTGGTAGGTACGAGGCGAGAGGAACGGAAGCGGCTGCGAGCTGGGATGAAGTCGAGGGATTCGGGAGGAAGTGGTCGTGTTGTTGACTGAGAAGGTGAGGATGAGGATGTGAATAAGGGTCCTGAGCTGAGTTGACTCCAGTGAAATCACGGAATGGGAGAGACAGATCTTGAGAAGATGAGACGGGAGGGGGTTGAAACGGATAAGGATGGGCGAAAAGCGAGGACGAGGAGGCAGAGGTAGGATTCGAGGTAGCAGAAGGAAGGAATGGCTGCGGAAACTGTGGAGGGTACGAGTGAGGTTGTTGTTGAGTGAGGCCTATCGAAGGTGAAGCGAGGCTCGGATTGGGATTGGGAGTCGACAGAGGAGAGAGGAAGTCTGAATCGGTTGCGAGCGGGGAATGTGAAAATTGGTGTTCTCCAAACGGTGGTAACGATGGACTCGCCCAAGACGCCCTTCTCTGACTCGGTAACAGATTATTACTCCACCCTTGTCCATCACTGCATCCTTCCCCTAACAATCCATTCGAGTTCGTGACCCTGAAAGATTTCCTTCTATCGTGAGCTGACCATTGACCCCTCGTATCCTGTGAAGCGTTGATCTCTCCACCCGAGTGCATTGCGAGTCCATTTGGTCGACCATCGATCCCATTGTAAGAGTCATTAGAGTTGTGGGCGAGTAATGGGGGAGGAACGGGCGAGTAATGAGATAGAACCGAACGTGCCGAATCTGCACCTCCAGGAGGCAACAGAGGGTAACCAGAGTCGTTGTAAGGGTTCATATAAGTATTCGAGTGTTGTGAGCTGGTCAAACTAGGGGAGAATGTCGAGGAAGTTGAAGAAGAGTGAATGACTGGAGTTGAAGAGGAACTCGCGCTCGACTGAGCGGGTTGATTCGTTGTTGAAGTCGACCATGGAGAGTGCTCAGACTCTTGCGGTCGTGGAAGCATTCCTTTCTCGTCGTCAATGATCGGCAAGTTTGTCGAGGAAGAGGGGAAAAAAAAACCTTCGCTTTCTCAACTCCTCGAAGTTTCCTCGACGGTTTTCGTTCGCTTTCCGTGAAAATGGCACCCCCCTCTTCAAACCCGAGCTAAAGTACCCGCTTCGTCGATCCCGCAGACCGGCACTAAACTAAAGAGTGATCAGCGAAAAAATTGTGGCCCTGAGTCAGCTTTTGTACTTCGAATCTCAGGGACGTTTCTCGCAGTTGTTCTCTACCAAGTTCTCTACCTGAGTCTTCATACCGTCGGAACTGACAACTGAAGGCAAGGTTCAGCCTCAGCCTCGGCAAAGAAGGGGGACAAGGAGCGAGAAGCGAGGCGAGAGAGAGGGAAGGCTAACTCTCAGAATGGAAGTTCTTCTTCTCCTTTAGAGACAACCTTGTAATATACGCAAGCCCTGCAGGTTACGTCCTGACCTCCTTCAGACTTAGCTTCAGTTCAACGTTGAATAGAGTCGAGTGCTCATCGGAAATAGCAAGGAACAGGCAAGTCACAAGAGAGTCAATTCATCTTGACAAGATCGATGAGGTAGACGTTTATATTATCGATCATTCACGAAGTACTGCAAGGGACGGTGGAGACGAGGGAAAGAGTCAAGCCAAAAGAAAAAAACGGCGGAGGCGACGAGGTGCAAAAAAGCTTTCCGACGAAAGTCGTGACCCACTCTTTTCAACCACGCCAACGGTATAGACCTCGTCGACTGGAGGCAGCCGCAACGACGAGTACGATAGCAGATCGAGTCCGCGCTCAGAGGATCGTCGTTCTTTCAACGGTTGTGGAAGTCTCAAAGGAAATGAAATGAAACCAGCTGTTTGACAAGTTAACGAAGGGGTTCGTCTGCTAGCGGATGGAAGCCCGGCCTGAACCGTCTAGAAGCGTTCGTGGGACTCGACTTCCCCCTGAATACGCCGGCCTACCATTGACGGTGGAAAAGCTGCCCACGATCGATTTGAAGGAACGAAGTCCTCCCTCCTTTGACCGAACTCTTTTCTACCTTGCTGCAGGAATATCGTTGTCTCTCGCTGATGATCGCCCTCCTTTCAACCCCCACTGGAGAGATGAAACCAAGCGAGGAGGAGCTACAATCTTCTTCGAGTTTTGACCCTCTCGGACAGGCTACTGTGGCCAGTTGAGGCAGACGTACACTGCAACTCGTGATCAAATTGTAGAGGGATCTACAAGAAAGACGAGCAGGAAAGTGCCTGCATCGAACGTTTCATCTTGCAAAGGCGCAATGCGAGTCGTCCATTTTCTAGTGATCTTCGCTGACAGCGAACTCGAGTTTCGATTCCTTTGCGAGTCCTGAGTCTGCATCAGCTGAGCTGAGAGAGAGAGCCGTTGTTCGATCGTCACGAAGGAAAAGCCTTGAGAAGGTCTTGCGAGAGCGAGAGAAGCTTTCCCTTTCTTTCTTCCCTTTCCTTTCCTTTCTTTCCCTAGGACCCCGCTCAGAGTTTCCGTTTCCGTGCTGCTGAGTACCGCACTTTGCTCTCACATTTCGATTGACGAGTTCAGCGTCGAGCTCTCAGGAAATGCGTCGTCCCTCGACACCTCGCAATCTCAATTTTCACACCTTGCATGCTCTATAACCGATCAGAGAAGTCGCTTCTTATCCTCTACTTCGATGAGCGTGAGCTGGGACTTGGACGAGAAATGGGACGAATTTGACAAAGAATCGTTGCGAAGTCTCTAACTTGCGAGAATTCCACTTGTTTTCTCTCTCTGCTCTTTCCTCCTTTTCTCTCACCCTCACTCTCCCACAAACTAGCCACATCGGTACGCACGACTCTCTTTACCTGTGCTATGGCCATTCAGCCCTGTAGATAACCATTGAAGTCGTGCTGACTTGATTTCTTTTGGATCTCTTACTCCAATTCTCTCCTCCGCTACGGTCAATTTCGCCTCCGAAGCCTCACTAGTAGAGCTGGTAGAGATTGATTGGGTCAATCCTTGCTTACTGCACTCTCCTCAGACCAACTCACCTTCTAGAAAGATCGGAGGAAAGCTTTTCTAATCTTCCTCTCGCCATCAACTGGAGGATGAGCTCACTAGGAGGCCTCGAATCCATCAGAGACTATTCTCAAGGTGATAGCGAATGGGTCGAGACTATCGAAAGAGGGAGAACGATCAAGAAACGAAGGGCTTCAGTACCAGCATCGACGCTTCCTCCCCTCACTCTCTTCCCTCCCAATCCTATCGAGCCTACTCTACCCGGCCTCGACCTCCCTTTCCCTTATGTACTCCCGTCGAGTGGTATGAATCACCCTCCTTTCGCCATTCCAACCGATCCAGCACTTTTCCGCCTTTCGACTACTCATGCGAAACCACAATTCGACACAACTTCTTTCGCTCCTCTTCCTGATTTCCCCTCAACCCTCAATCCTCTCGAATCCTTTCCGCACCCATCGACGATTCCCGCTCAATCGACGCTCGAATCGTTGGCAGCGCTTTGCGGCAATCTCTACGAAAACGGCTCTCAGCCTTCTCCGATCAAAGCGACATTCCCTGATCAAGAACACGCTTCATCATCTCCGCAAATGACTAACAAGGTCCCAATGAAAAACGCGTCAAGATCGAAGAGTCGTCAACGAAAGAATCAAGTTTCGAAGAATTCTTCGAATGATCCTGTTCGACCTGTCCCTATCGCTGTTCCACCTCGAGAGGCCCTTCGTCGTCATCACTGCGTACATATCGGTTGTAACAAGTCTTGTAAGTTTCGACAAATCTTCTCGCTCGACTTCTTTATTGAAGCTTTACTGACTTTTCTCTCATCATTTCAGTCGTTCGTCCTTCAGCTCTCGTGATTCATGTTCGATCTCACAGCGGAGATAGACGTAAGTCAATTCTCCCTCACTTTTGTTTCGATTTCGCTGACTCTCTCCTTGTCCGCGCTTCTAGCCTACGCTTGCCCTTGCTGCTATCGAGGTTTCGGTGCTGCTTGCAACTTGACTCGTCACATGAAAGTGAGTCTCGTAAGCTCTCGTACTCTCTCTCTACCGTACTGATCAGTTTCTTCACGTTCGTAGCAAATTCATCCCGAAATCGATGTTACAAACGTCGCAGCTACCGAGATTCCCGACATCGACGTCGTCGCTCTCACACCTTCTCCTTCTCCACCACTCGTCAATCCTGCGCTCTCAACAGCTCCAAACGGTAGGAAACGAAGGAAGAGCAAGAAAAAGAAGAAAGTCAAGTACCGCATCGTCGAGGGAAACGATGTCACTGCTCGAGATGAAGTCGCATACAAGCTAGATCCAGGATTGCCTGTCGTCAAGGAGGTTGAGGGAGAACAAGTCGCAGCCGTATTGGAAAAATGGACTGAAACGAGGTCAGCGATTCACTCGGACGAAGGAACGGACGATATCACTCCTCTACCTCAATTCGTTCCCCAACTCTACGCTCACACAGCTCTACCTCTCTCACCTCTCTCACCGGTACCCGAATACGTTCCCCTCAAATTCGACCAACCTCCTCCTCCTCTTTCAAGCGGTTTCTATCATTCCCCTCCACTACCTCAAATTTACCCTCTCCCGAGCTACCCCCTTCCACACTTCGACCCTTCTTCCTTCTCATCATCATATCAACCTCCTCCCATCTACTATCCTTTCCCTTCTCAACCCCCTCCTCCTCCAATTCACAATTTCCAATTACCTTTCCCACCTCGTTACCCTGCTCCTCTCCCTCTCCCTTTCCCTCCGACTCCACCTCCTACTGCGTCCATCAACCCTCAAACTCCATTCGACTTGAGTCAGGTGTTGATGTTGCCGCCTTTCGAACCGCTTTGTGGGGTTAGTCAGAGGAGTCCGGTTTCGCAAGAGAGAGGAGGAGGGGAGGAGGGTGAGGGCGAGGGAGGGGGAGTGGGAGGAATCGAAGTCGAAGGAATCTGAGATCGAGTGAGGAATCGAGAAGGAAGAAAGAAATTGGAGTCAGCTTGTTTCGTCTATCGGATTCAGCCTATCGCATCGCATCGCCGCAGAACGCCTATCATACCCTGTACATACTCGTTCTCCCTCTGCCCTTCTCTCGCCCCAAAAATTGCAGTAACTCCCCAAAATGTCGCGTCGTTCGTTTCTTTTGTCTGTATCCGTACTTTACGCCTCCCCCCCTCCTCTTCGAAACCTTTACATCCTCGCCTACTCCATGCTCATACCCCCTTCCCCTCATTCTCGTTTGATCGCTTGCTTGTTTCCACCCTTCGTTCTTTTCTTGTTCCCATACTCTTTTCCTCCCTGATTGCTTGCTTCCCCCCTGTCTGCCTGTTTGTACAGTATGTAATGCTTGTTCCCACGTCTGTCTCTTCTTGTTATCATCCGTTCGAGAGAGTGATCCGGCCTGTGATAGAGGGAGAGGTAGAGGAAAGTGAGCGACGAATCTGTGGAATGTCGGAAATGATGTGAGTAATCGAAACGCTTCGATATGAAGAGAAGAAAAATAAAGAAAGAAGGATAGTAGAAGTAACCGAGTGAGGCTGGATCCTCAGCAAGACTAAGCGAGAGAAGGGAGACTAGAGAAAAGAATGAAAAAGCCAGAACGAAGCGTCCTTTCCCTTTTCAAAGCTGATTAACCCTGATCCTCCCCAAGCTGAGCCAGCCCGAACCTCCTTCCATGCGCGTACTCTCCCATCCCCCGATCGCACTCGCCGATTTATCGCTACTGTCTCCCTCACAGAATTGTATCGAATCGAGATCGAATTTTTCAGTCCTCCTTCTCCAACCTCTCTCTTTCTCGCTTTCTCTCCCCCCTAATTTCTCCATTTCATCCTAATCTTCTCCCGTCTCCTCCCGCTCCTTCTCTTCCGTCGAAGACCATTCGTGCTTGATTGATTCTCCGATATTGGTCCGAATCCAACCTCACGATTTCAAGCCATTCTAGCCCTCTTGTTCTCCCTCTCGACCGTAGTCTCTTCCGTCTTGATCAAGTTCTGATCTGAAGTTGTCGTAGCCGCTGATCCGTCCAACTCTACCTTTGCGTCTGTTGTGGTGGAATTCAAGAGTCCTCGTAGACTCAGATCGTATACGACTGCAAAAAAAATGAAAAGAACAGGGAGGTCAGTTTGGTTTCGACGAGGGGAATTGGTGAGAGAAGAGTGGAGAAGAGAGTATAGAGCATACCTTCCTCGAGTTTCTTGACATCATATTTGATACTATCGAATCTCTTTCTCAACGAATCATTCTTCAAGTTCAATAATCCGAAAGCGTTCGACAACTCTTTCGCGAATCTACTCGCCGACACTCCCCTTGTCAGTCGATGAGCGAGAAAAGGAGATGAGAGAGGAAAATTGCAGGACTAAACTGAGAATATTGAACGGGAGCTGAATAATCCCCCATCGTTACTCTATTAATCGCCAATCTCGACTGTACGCAACGGAATCATCACACACAGTCATCAGTATACATCCATGGAGATCGTGTGAGAGTGAGAGCAATGCGTACGAGTTCATTCACTAATGAAATCAATGAATGTAAATAATCTTCTGTACTCAACCACATTCTTCCCTTCCATTCACCTCCCCCTAATTCACTCTCTACTTCTTCCTTAGTAGGTACATCCCCACTCCTCAAAAAAGCTGATAAGACAATGATGAAAGAAGATTGTTGGATTGATCTTGAGAATGAATCTGAATATCTATAGAATTGTTCTTGTGGAATGAGAGTTGCTAGGTTGTTTAAAGATTCTTTGAGGGGTGGTAAGAGAGGATTTAGGGATTGTAACAAGCTAGGAACTACAGAGAGAAGAAAGAGGGGGAATTAGTTGCAAGTTTGGAAGAAGGGGTTTAGAGAGAGAGAGAGAGAGGAGCGTACGATTCGAAGCGGGAGTCGAGTGTACTCTGGATAATAAAGCGATCAAAGGTCGTTGGTGAGTATCGATTAGTTTGGTCGATTCTCTGATTTGTTCTCGGATTTCTTGGTCGAGTGTTAAAGTCGATTGGAGGTAACTGAAGTCTACTGTCGATTGACTCATACTGTTGAGTTGATCTGGGTGGTCTAGAGGAGTGGGAGTGGGATTTAAAGTGATTCGAGTGAGTGGGAGGAAAGAGAAGAAGAAGGAAAGTTGATGAGGGAGGCGACTCTCTCCCTCCTCACTTATCCTTGCTTCTGATCAACCTACACACGATCTATCGTACAGCTACTCAACTCAGTCAAGCCCCGATCACCGCTTCCTTGTCACACTTCTTCCCCCTCAATCCCCCTGACTTTACATCTTCCTTCCTCTCCCTCTCTCTCGCAACTCACCTTGATCAAGTATGACAGCTACTGGAGCAGATCAAGCATTCCTCGAGATCGGTAGGCATTGCTCAGAAGAATTCTGTAGAGTACGCAATCTCCTCCCTTTCTCTCTCCTTCAACAACTTGTCCGCTTACGCAATCCCCTCTCTCTTCCCCTCTCTCCCTAGCAATTAGACTGTGAGCTACCTTCGATGCATTCTTACCGGTACACTCTAGCTAATGGGCTGATCGTCTTTTACAGTCCTCCCCTTCAAATGTCCCTGTTGTTCCCTCCCCTTCTGTTCGATGCATTGGCGACCTCCAACAGGTCACCCTTGTAAATCCTACGATCCAACACTCTACGACGTACGTTTCTCTTCCCCCCCTCCCCCTTCTCCCCTAACTAAATCCCTCACTCTTTGGAATTCCAACAGAATCGAGTCCCCTCATGTCCTCTCTGTTCACTCCCCATTCCCCTCCCTACTCCCACGACAGACCCAAACATCCCAATGGATTCTCACCTCTCCTTCTCCTGCCCAACCCTTCACCCTCATTTAGCGACGACCAAGAAGAAACCGACGAATGAATGTCAAGTTTCGAAATGCAAAGCTAAATTGGTGGTGAAAATGGAGTGCAAACAGTGTTTAGGAAATTTCTGTACGAGTCATAGATATTCGAGTGATCATGGGTGTGAGGAGAGACAAGAGAAGAGAAGGAGAGAGAAGGAGGAGGAGAAGAAAGGGAATAGGAAAGGGTTTGGAGGAATTGGCATGTTTGGATCGAAAGAAAAGTCGGCGACGAGCAGTCATTCGACCAAGACGAGCGGTGGGAACGGGATGAAGAGTGGTGCGAGTCAACCAGTTGGACAAGCTGGATTAGCAGCTCTCAGAAGAGCACAACAAGCACTCTCTTCCTCCACTTCCACCTCCACTACCTCTTCTTCGAAACCCAATCTGTCCTCTTCCACCTCAGCACAGAAACCCTCCACTTTGACGAACAACACCGGTAATTCATCAGATTCATCAATCGAAATCGTCTCTTACAAACCCACTTCATCAACCGCCATCAAACCCACTAGTAGAAAGGACAGTAAACGAGCTAAAGAAGAGGAATTGAGTGCGAGGAAAGCGTTGGAGGTTAGGTATCAGAAAGGTATTTTGAGTGAGAAGGAGAAAATTAG
>Ga0308170_10002232_pt1 | contig 16955 bp, 15 predicted proteins | sample PhyBR2_2_FD_202136 | JGI IMG/M metagenome (GOLD analysis project Ga0308170, IMG submission 202136) | Phyllosphere microbial communities from UC Gill Tract Community Farm, Albany, California, United States - DLSLSB.R2 | ecosystem: Host-associated > Plants > Phyllosphere > Unclassified | place... | reverse complement strand
TACCGATCGCACCGCCGATCGCGATCATCTGGATCTGCCGCGGCTTGAGGTTCTTGTGGTAACCCTTGTCCTCCGCGTGCAGGGAGGTCTCGGACGCATGCGCATGACCACCATCAATCAAGTGGTCGAACTCAACCTCGTCATTGGGGTTGTTGGGCATGGGTATTCCTTTCGATCCGGGGAAGATCTTGCTGGATGGGGAAAATTAGAAAACTGACCAGCCGGTGCGGTCGGAGAGGTCGGCAAGGGCGGCGGTGCCGGCAAGGGAGTTGCCCTTGGCATCAAGGCGCGGGCTCCAGACGCAGATGGCGCACTGTCCCGGGACGATGACCAGGATGCCTCCGCCCACACCGCTCTTTCCGGGCAGGCCCACCCGGTACGCGAATTCGCCGGCGGCGTCGTACATGCCACAGGTCAGCATGATGGATCCGATCCGCTTGGCCTCGCTTGGGCTCAACACCCTGCCGGAGGTTCCCTGGCCGTCATTGGCGAGGAACAGGCCGGCCTTGGCCAGCTGGACGCAGCTCATCATGATGGAGCACTGGCTGACATAGTTCTCCACCACCGATTCCGCGGGCTGGGTGAGGTTGCCGAAGTCCTTCAGGAAATGCGCCAGCGCCAGGTTGCGGCTGCTGCCGGCCAGTTCGCCCGCGGCGGCGGCTTCGTCGATCGACGGGCCGTGGCTTACTGTCCCTTCCTCCGTGCCGGCTTGTTTGGTGAGGAACTGCAGGAGCTGCGTGGCGGCGTCGGGCGTCTCTTCCATCAGGTGGTCGGTGACCACCAGGGCGCCGGCGTTGATGAAGGGATTGCGGGGGATGCCGTGCTCGGCTTCGAGCTGGACTAGCGAATTGAAGGCCGTTCCGGAAGGTTCGCGCAGCACCCGCGACCACAGGCGGGCGGAGCGGCTTCCCTGCAGCGCCATGGCCAGGGTGAACACCTTGGAGATGCTTTGGATGGAGAAGGGAACGTCGGCATCGCCGGAACTGAAGACTTCACCGGAGGTGGTGGCGACGGCGATACCGAAGCGGTCGAAAGGGACCGTGGCCAGGAAAGGGATGTTTCCCGGAACGGTTCCTTCTTTTTTCTGCGGGCGGTGACGCCGAACGATGTCCCCGAGGAGGAGGCCAAGGGGTGGTGCGCTGAGTGTGGTGCTCATTTCCTGCCTGGATTGTCGTTGGAGGCGGCCCATTCCTGGAGATGGAGCAGGGCCACCAGGGAGTCGCGGGGGTTGCCGAAGTCCAGGCCGGTGACCCGGACAGCCTTGGCAACGCGGTAGTAGACCGTGTTTTTGTGCAGGTTCATCCGTTTGGCGCATTCGGCGACGTCGAAGGAGGCATCGAAATACGCCTGCAGTGTTGTTGCCAGTTCGGCGTCGTCGTGGAGCAGCGCCGCCAGGCTGCGGTGGCGGAAAGGCGCATCGTGGAAGTTGCGCACCGCCTGGCGGTAGAGGATTTCGGCTTCGAAGTCGTCAACGGTGGCCACTGACCCAGCCTCCGCGCTGCGCACGCAGGCCAGCAGCGCCTCCGTGATTCCGGTGGCGGTGTGGATGGACAGCAGGTCCGGGGCCAGCGGCCCCACCGCGGCGGACGGGGTAATGCCAAGGTGTTTGGCGGCGTCCCTCACAATTGCTTCTGCGAGGGCCCGCAGCCCTGCTTCCGCCGTGCCGGAATGCAGGTCGGGCATGATGATGGCGGTGTCACCGTTGAACTGCCCGACGACGGCCGATGCCTTGTAGGCAGCGGCGTGGATTGAGGCAAGGTTGGCAAGCTCCCCGTGCTTGAGTGCCGCGTCTTCAGCCCGGGAGTCGGCGTCGGACATGCCGATCAGGAGGAGGGCTGCGGGACGCTCCGACGGGATCTTGCCGCTGTGTGCACTGGCGGCGGCTTCTGCCGGGCCTGAGAGGATCCGTGCAATCCGGTCCTCCCGCATGTGGACGGACTGCTGGTTGCGGTAGCGGATGAGTTCGGCGGATACCCGCGCCGCGGACCCGGTGAGCACGTATTCGACGTCGGGACCGAATCCGTCGCCGGTTTCCTGCAGCCAGATGTATCCCATGATCCGTTCGCCGGCGAAGAGCGCGATTGCCACCCTTTCCCGGAGGCCGTCCTGGGGCCTGGCAGGTACACGCACGGGCTGGCGGGTGCGGTGGAGCTCGCGGTAGGCGCCCAGGTCCTTGAGCAGCAGTTCATACTTCCTCGGACCGCGCCGGGACAGGATGGATGCTTTCCGGAGTTCATCGATGTCGTTGGTGACGGTGGAGTAGGCAAGGACCTTGTTGGCCGCATCCTCGACCAGGACGTGGCTGGAGGTCAGCCGGGCGGTCGTCTGGGCGATGGCGAACAGGTCTTCCTCAAGGAGGGTGAGTACCTCGCGTTCGTAGCTGCGGGGCTGGATCCGGTCCTTGGCAATGGAGAGCAGGCGGTCCCAGTCAGCGGCCGGGTCCACCAGGAGGAGCCCGGAACCGGCGGCGCTGAGGAGTTCCTCGGCCTCGGCGGCATCTTCCCGGTTGCCCTTCACCGCCACCACGGGCGGCGGATTGTCCAGGAGGCGCCGGATGGCAGGCAGCGCGGAGCGGCCGCGGACGCCGATGAGCAGCACAAATGCCCCGGCGGCCTGGACGCCCTCATCGTCGGCGTCGACGATCAGGAACCGTTCAATGTCCGGCGCTGAAGACGCGGGCCGGAGGATGAGGCTGGCGAAGCCAAGGGGAAGATCCGAGAGGATGTCATCCACCGTAACCGCGGCCATGGGTTGTCCTTTTGCATTGGTCCTGCCGGACGGCTCTGTCCGGATACCTCATGCTATCCAGCCTTGTGGGGCGGGATTATGGAATCTGTTCCAACTCCCATGGAGCATTTTTGGTTTCCAGTCCGAGGCGCCGACCCGGCCCACGAAAAGGGGCGCGCGGCAGCAACGCCAATGGCGGGCCAGCCGTGCTGGCCCGCCATTGGGTGCGGAATGGTCCGCCCGTCGTCAGATCCAGGCCGGTGCCTGGGGCATTGGGGTGATGGAGCCGCCGTCGTGCTGTGCCCTGATTCCGTCCGTGCAACGTCCGGTGGCCCATTGGGCAATGACGGCCAGGGAACCGGAAACCACGGTGGGCGAGGTGGCCGCGGTGTCGCCGAAGACCATGCCGGTGCCGTCCACCATGATGAGGAGCCCGTTGTCCGTGCCGCGGGCGTTCCAGGCGCCGGTGATGTCCTTGAGGAGCCGGGCCAGGACGGGCTCGGGGATGTCCTTGAACGTTGCACCGTTGTCCAGGTCCACGGCATGCACCCAGACTTCCCGGGTGCGCATCCATACGGTTTCCTCGGCGGGGACGGTCCTGCCTTGGACGGTCTTGACCTTGTGGTGCCAGGCATCGGCCGGCAGGTCGCGCCATTCGACGTTCAGGTGCACGGCGGAGTGGTCGAACAGGTTCCGCAGTGCGATGGGGGAGAGGGTGGCGCCGAAGTCGATCTCGTGGTTGCGGACCTCCACCGAGGGGTACATGGCGGTCTCCACGCCGGTGGCTGCCCATTCGACCAGCCGCGCGACGGCTCGCGCGTTGTAGCCCACGTGGGCTACGACGTGGCGGCGGGTCCAGCCCGGCAGCAGCGAGTCCCCGTCCAGTTCCGCGTCCGTGAGCTCGTTGAGCTTGCGGGCGAAGAACGCGGTGCCGCGCCGGGCCTGCAGGAGCCCGTCGAGCAGGACAGGATCGGTGGTCTGGTCGTGCCGGGCAACCATCAGGCTTCCTTGACCACGCGGTTGGTCAGCTGGCCCAGGCCCTCGATGGTGGTCACCAGGACCTGGCCCTCCTGCAGGTAGCGCTTGGGGTCCTGGGCGTGGCCCACGCCGCCGGGGGTGCCGGTGGCGATGACGTCGCCCGGGTTCAGCGTGATGATCGTGGAGATATAGGAGACCAGGTATTCCGGGGTGAACACCAGGTCCGAGGTGGGGGTGGACTGCTGGACTTCGCCATCCACGGCGGAGGTCATGAGCGGGCCTGGCGTGAACTCATCCTTGGTGACCAGGGCCGGGCCGAACGGGGTCGACTTCTCCCAGGTCTTGCCCTGCAGCCACTGGATGGTGCGGAACTGGTAGTCGCGCATGCTGATGTCATTCAGGACGGCGTACCCGGCGATGTGCTCTGCGGCCTGGGCTTCGGGGATGCGGCGGCCGGTCTTGCCGATGACGACGGCGAGTTCGGCTTCCCAGTCCACGGTGTCCGATTCCTGCGGAAGGGCCAGGTCGTCGTTGGGGCCGATCAGGGACTCGGCGTACTTGGCGAACAGGGTGGGGTGCGCCGGGACTTCGCGGCCCATCTCCTTGATGTGGTTGCGGTAGTTGTGGCCCACGCAGATGATCTTGCCAGGGGACGGCACGACGGCGGCGAGGTCGGCGCCGGCCAGGGGGTGGGTTGCGCCGTTGGCCGCCTTCGCCGTGGTTTCCCAGGCGGGGTCCTGCAGCAGGGCCCCGACGTCGGAGAAGCCGGGAATCTCGGTGAGGGTGTCGCCGTCCTGGCGGACCGCCGTCGTGATGGTGCCGTTGCCTGTGCCTTCGGAGTTCAGGCGGAGGGTGAGGAGTTTCATTACTTGGTGCGTCCTTCGATGTAGGTGCGGTTGAAGTTCAGGCGCTCAAAGATGGGGGCGTCGCTGAACCGGAACAGGTCAAACTCCGTTTGTGAGCCGGCTTCGGCCTGCAGGTCCGCCTGAAGGGAAAATGATGCCCATGACGGGACCACGAACAGGTCGCCCTTGGCCAGGACCCTGGTTTCGCCGTTGAGGGTCACGGTGCCGGTGCCTTCGAAGACCTGCCAGACGCTGGAGCCCACCTCGCGGACGGTCTCGGTCCAGGCGCCGGCCCGGAGGCGGTGGAACTCGGCGCGGATGGTGGGCATGACGTCCCCGCCGGTGGTGGGGTTGGTGTACCGGATCGCGGCATGGCCCTGGGACACGGTGGCCGGGTGGCCCTCGTCCTCGAGGAGCAGCTGCTCTCGCAGCGCGGCGTCGGTGTACTTCCACCGGTAGGCGGCGATGGGGGAGTTGGTGGTGTCCTCCAGGCCGGAGAGCGGGCGCAGGCCGGGGTGGGCCCAAAGCCGCTCGGAACGGGAGATGTCCGGGGTGGCCTCGTCGGTGACGCGCTCGGTGCCAAACTCGAAGAACCCGGCGTCGGCGTAGTGCACGAACGGGATGTCCAGGCCATCGATCCAGGCCATCGGCTCGTCAGTGTCGTTGTGGTGGCCGTGGAAGTTCCAGCCCGGGGTGAGCAGGAAGTCGCCGCGGGACATGCGGACGGGATCGCCGTTCACTACCGTCCACACGCCCTCGCCTTCGACGACGAAGCGGAAAGCGTTCTGGGAGTGCCGGTGTTCCGGTGCGGTTTCGCGGCCGCCCAGGTACTGGATGGCGGCCCAGAGCGTGGGGGTGGCATAGGGGGTGCCGGCCAGGCCCGGGTTCGCCAGCGCGATCGCACGGCGTTCCCCGCCACGGCCCACAGGCACCAGGTCCCCGGCGCGGGCAGCCAGCGGGTACAGGTCATCCCACCGCCACACATGGGGCACTGCCTTGGGCGACGGGACCATGGGCATCAGGTCCGCGATCTCCGTCCACAGCGGAATCAGGTTTTCCTTATTGAAATCCTTGTACAGCTGCTCGAGCTGGGCGGCTTCCTCGGGGGTGGGCTCCGGAACATGGTGTTCCTGTGCCACGGATTCGTGGGTTTGGTTTTCAGCGCTGATCGACACTGGCCTTCTCCTTGCGTGCGGACTGACTGCGGCGTGGATTCGACCTTAGGGAAGGATGCGCTGTGACCTCCAGCATATTCTGGCAGCCAGAATTCATGTGGCGCCGCGGGGTCAGCTGCCTGCTGCTCCGTCCGCCGGGTGGGCCGCGATGTCCATTTCCAGCTGGCGCTTGGTTTCCATCATGACGCCCACCAGTCCGGCATCGAACAAGGGCCGGAACCGGGCCACCGGAGTAGCCACGCTCAAGGCTCCTACCACCATGCCCCGGCCGTTGTGCAGTGCCATGCCGAAAGCGCTGATGCCCTCTTCGGTGCCCTCGAAATTTGCGGCGAAACCGTTGGCGCGCACGGACTCAAGCTCGCGCAGGAAGGCCGGGTACTCGGCGTCGGGAATGTAGTCGCCCGCCAGTTCCGCGTTCGGGCTGCGGAACAACTGCTCCAGCACACCCTGGTCCAGTTCCGCGAGGATCGCCTTTCCGCCCGACGCTTTGTGCGCCGGCAGCAGGGTGCCTTGCCGGTCCCCAACGCGCAGGATGTTGGTGCTCTCCACGGTATCCAGGAAACGGACTTTGGTACCCACCCGGATCATCAGGTTCACGGTTTCGTTGGTGCGCGCGCAGAGCAGTTCCATGTGCGGGCGGGAGATGTCCCGCAACTGCCGCGTCCAGCTGAATCCGGCTGGACCTGCGCCCATGGCAGGGCCCGGAACGTACCGGCGGGTTTCGTCCTGGACCGCGAAACCCCGATAGACCAGCATGGCCAGGAGGCGGTGCGCGGTAGATGGGGCCACCCCCAGCTCGGCCGCGGCGTCCTTGAGGCGCAGGCTGCCCACGTCCCGCAGGAGTTGGAGGAGCTGCAGGGCGTTGTCCACCGCTTCAATGGAATAAGTGGGCTTACGCCGGGCAGGAAGATTCTGCATGACAGAATGTTATGTTCCTACCGGCTTGCCTGCCAGCACAGTGGTGGGATGAATCACACAACTTCCGCTGCAGCGCCGCAGCACACGGCCGCCCCCGCCACGGGTGGAGGCTTTTCCGGGTTTCCCCGGCGTTCCATGCTCGCCGTCCTGGTGTGCTGGCTGCTGGTCGTTTTCGACGGCTATGACCTGATCGTCTACGGCACGGTCCAGGGCTCCCTCATCAACGACACCGGTTGGGGCCTGACCAAGGCCACCGCCGGCACCATCGGGTCGATGGCCTTCGTCGGCATGATGATCGGAGCGGTCTTCGCCGGCCGCATGTCCGATACCTGGGGCCGGCGGCGCACCATCATCGGCTGCGCCATCGTGTTCTCCGTCTTCACCATCTTCTGCGCTTTTGCCCCCAACGCGCCGGTCTTCGGCGGTCTCCGGCTCCTGGCGGGCATTGGCCTGGGCGGCCTGGTGCCTTCCGCCAACGCCCTGGTGGCCGAGCTCGTTCCGGAAAAATGGCGCTCGACCATTGCCACGCTCATGATGTCCGGTGTTCCCATCGGCGGCTCCATCGCAGCGTTGGTGGGCATCCCGCTCATCCCTGCCTTCGGCTGGCCAGTTATGTTCCTGGTGGCCGTCGTTGCCCTGCTGGTGGTGATCCCGCTGGGCATCCGCTACCTGCCGGAAACACTGGCGCCCACGGCCGGCGGCACGACCGGCGGCGCCAAGGACGCCGTCGGGTTCGGGTCCCTGCTTCGGGCGCCTTACCTCGGCACCAGCCTGCTGTTCGCCATCGGCACCCTGGTGACCCTCTTCGCCTGGTACGGCCTGGGCACCTGGCTGCCCAACCTCATGCAGCTGGCCGGGTACAACCTCGGTTCCGCCCTGACCTTCGCGCTGGCGCTCAACCTCGGCGCAGTGGCGGGCTCCGTGCTGACCGCCTGGGCAGGCACCAGGTTCGGGCCCGTCCCCACGGCAATTGCGGCCGCCGCTGTCGCCGCCGCCGCCCTGGTGGTCCTGGTGACCGGGCCGCCGGTCGCCGTCGTCTACCTCATGCTGGTCCTCGCCGGCGTGGGAACACACGGCACGCAGTGCCTGATCATTGCCGCCGTGGCCAGCCACTACCCGGCGCACCTCCGCGGCACAGCCCTCGGCTGGGCGCTGGGCGTGGGGCGGATCGGAGCAGTTGCAGCTCCCCAGGCCGGCGGGCTCCTGCTCGCAGCGGGTCTGGGCGTCAACTCGAACTTCCTGGCATTTGCCGGAGCAGCCGCAGCAGCAGCAGTCCTGCTCGCAGCCGTCGGTACCAAAATCAAGAAATCAACAGCAGTAGGAGTTTCCAATGTCTAACGTCAAAGCGTCCACCGACGTCCTGGTAGTGGGCGGCGGCATGGCCGGGCTTGCCGGAGCGCTGGCGCTGCGCGAAAACGGCGCCGACGTCACCCTCGTAGAAGTGGCACCTGCCTTCGGCGAAGTCGGGGCCGGCCTCCAGATGGCCCCCAACGCCTCCCGCGTCCTCAAGCGCTGGGGCCTGCTGGAAAAGGCGCTGGAAATCGGCGTCCAGCCCAAGCACCTGGTGTTCCGCGATGCCATCACCGGCGAGGAACTCACCCGACAGACCCTGGGCGGCGAGTTCGAGGAACGCTACGGCGCCCCCTACGTCGTCATCCACCGCAGCGACCTTCACCGGATCCTGCTCGAGGCATGCCAGGCCGCCGGCGTCACCCTGGTGAACGACGTCCTGGTGCAGAAGGTGGAGACCGACGGCGACCGCGCCCGCGCCTACACCGCCAAGGGTGGGGTGTTCGAAGCCGACGCCATCCTGGCAGCGGACGGGCTCAAGTCCACCCTCCGCGCCACCGTTGCCAACGACGGCCCCGTCAACTCCGCCTACGTGGCGTACCGCGGCACCGTGCCCATCACCGAGGAAACCCCCGCCGCGGACCTGGAGGACGTCATCGTCTACCTCGGCCCGAACTGCCACCTGGTCCAGTACCCGCTCCGCAAGGGCCAGCTGCTCAACACCGTGGCAGTGTTCAAGTCCCCGTCGTTCGAACGCGGCGAAGAGCAGTACGGCGGCGTGGACGAACTCCAGGCGGCCTACAAGGACTGCGTCCCCGCCGTGCAGGAAGCCCTGAAGAACCTGGCCACCGGTATCCGCTGGCCCATGTATGACCGCAACCCGATCGAGAACTGGGTCTCCGGCCGCATGGCGCTGATCGGCGACGCCGCCCACCCGATGCTGCAGTACCTGGCCCAGGGCGCCTGCCAAGCACTCGAGGATGCGGCAGTGCTGCAGGACGTGTCCCGCGACAAGGTCTTCACCGCCAAGGGCATCGACGCCGGTGCCTGGGAAGCTGCGTTCCGCGAATTCAATGAGGCCCGCGCCGGCCGGACAGCCCGCGTGCAGCGGACCGCGCGGATTTGGGGCGAGTCCTGGCACGTGGGCGGTGTGGCCAGGGTCCTGCGGAACATGCTGTTCAAGAGCCGGGGCGACAACAACTTCCAGTACAACGACTGGCTGTACGGCCGCGGCGAGCCCGGCGTTCCGGCAGAGGTTCCCACCGGGGCCGTGCTGGCGGAAGCCTAAGCACCGCGTTCCAAAGGCGGGCGTACGACGGCGGGAGGTTCCCGCCGTCGCACGCCCGCCTCGTGCGTGGGCTGGGTCTGGGCGTCCACCACCATCGACTGCTCCCCACCGGCACCCTAACCTCGCAAGCTCGGCCAGGGAACCCTGCGGTGTGGGCCCACATAACTGTCCTTTTGAGCGCTGAAAACGGCAATTACGGAGCAATCGATGCGTTCAGGCCGGTGCCGGCCCGGTTGACTCCCGGATGGTCAGGTGCGTTGGCATGACGGCAAGCTGGCGGCTGGCGTTGCCCGCAAGTGGGTTGAGCTGGGCCAGCAGCATTGACACCGCCACCCGTCCGGCCTGCTCAATGGGACTTGAGATGGTGGTCAGCGGGGGATTGCAGAAGTCCGCGCCGAAAATGTCGTCGGAGCCAACGATGCTCATGTCGGCCGGCACCCTGATGCCCCGGGCCTGCAGCCGCTGGAGCATGCCGATGGCCAGCAGGTCGTTGAACACAATGCATGCCGTTGCCCCCGTCCTGACCGCGGCATCCGCCGCCGCCGCCCCCGACGTGGTCTTGGGGGTGTAAGGGCCGATCCGGTGCACCTCCATCCCGCGCTTCGTCGCGTCCTCTTCGAAGACCTTCCACCGCATTTGGTTGGACCATGAGGTGGGCGGCCCCGCCACGTAGCAGACCTTGTGGTGGCCCAGCGAGGAAAGGTGTTCCAAGGCCTGGATGATGGCGGACGGCGTATCGATCATCACCGTGGGTGCGCTGGTGGATGCGCGGTTGAAGGTCACCAGGGGCTGTGACTGCGAAACCTCGGCCAGCTGGGCGTCGGTAAGGCGTGAGGCCGCCAGGATGAATCCGTCCGCAGACTTGCGCATCTTGTGCAGCGCATCGAGCTCCATTTCGCTGGATTCCTCGGTGTCCACCAGGAGCTGGGTTACGCCCGCGGCCTTGAGCTGGTGCTGGGTGCCGCGGATGATGTCGAAATAGAACGGGTTGGTGATATCCGGTACCAGCACTGCCACCGCGTTGGTCCGTCCCGAGCTGAGCCCCCGGGCCTGCGAGCTCGGCACGTAATGAAGTTCAGCCGCTGCCTCTTCGATCCGCAGCCGCGTCCTGGGGTTCACCCTGTCAGGCCGGGCGAGGGCCCGGGACACGGTAGAAGTGGCAACGCCGGCCAGCTCCGCAACGTCGCGGATGGTGGGAGGACGGTCCTGCCGGATTGCCGCGTTCGAGGTTCTCCCGGTGGTGTCTTCAGCCCCTGAATCAGCCATGACGGTGGACCTTTCCTTGCTGGCTGGACCAACCGCCACGGCAATTTTCCGCCGGCGTGCCCTAACTTGCGATGCATCTATCTGAGCACTTATGGCAATTTTTGGCAACCGCTTGCCACTGACTTGCCACCTTCCTAGACTTGCACTCGAGTCGCCTGCAGTGATTTCCGCCACAGGACGGATGTGGCCATGTGGGTGTCCTAGAGGAGAAAAACAATGAGGTTTAAATCGACTACTGGGCTCGCGGCAATTGTCACGGCTGCAGCACTCGCCCTGACCGGTTGTGGATCCGGAGGCTCCGGCAACAGTGGAGGCTCAACCAACGCGAATGGGAAAGTGGACGGCACAGGCAAAACCCTCAACGTCCTGGTCGGCGTTCTGAGCCAGTACCCCGAACAGCAGAAACAGTGGCAGAGCGATATCGCCGCCAAGTTCAAGGCTGAGACCGGCGCCGACGTGAAATTCGAAACCTTCGCCTCCGCCAATGACGAGCTCACCCGTATCCAGACCTCAGTGGTCTCGGGCCAGGGACCTGACATCTATGGACTGGGCACCACTTTCACGCCTACTGCCTACGCCACCAAGGCCTTTGTCACCCTCTCGGACGACGACTGGAAGGCTGTTGGCGGCAAGGACCGCTTCAACCAGGCCGCCCTGGGCATTTCCGGACCGGACAAGGACCACCAGGCGGGCATCCCCTTCGTCAGCCGCCCCTTCGTCATGGCCTACAACAAGGACCTGCTGGCCGCGGCTGGCATCGACAAGCCCGCAACAAGCTGGGACGAGCTGGCAGCCCAGGCCAAGAAGATGACCAAGGGCGACACCTACGGCATTGCCACCGGCTACAAGGACAACTTCGACCCGTGGAAGTTCATCTGGGCCATGTCCGTCCAGGCCGGCAACCCGCTGGTGGACGGCAACAAGCTGAAGATGGACGACCCCACCGTCAAGAAGGCCTACGAAACCTACTTCGGCTGGCTGACCAACGACAAAGTGGTTGACCCCGCCTCTGTGGGTTGGAGCAACAGCAACGCCGTGGCAGCGTTCGCCAGCGGCAAGGCGGGCTACCTGATGATGACAACCTCCAGCTCCATCCCCACCCTGGACAAGTCGGCAATCGCGGGCAAATACGAATACACGCTGATGCCCACCATCGCTCCGGGTGAAACGCAGTCCAAGTCCGACGGCGACGCCGCCAGCATCCTCTCAGGCGACAACCTGGTGGTGGCTGACTACTCAAAGCAGAAGGACCTTGCCTTCGCCTACATCAAGCTCATCACCTCCAAGGACGAGCAGCTGAACTACCAGAAGACCTTCGGTGACCTCCCGGCCAACGCCGAAGCCCTCGCCAGCCTGACGGACCCCAAGCTCAAGCCGCTGGCTGACGCCGCCGCCAAGTCCAAGGCGACGCCGTTCACCGGTGCCTGGGGCGATATCCAGCTGGGACTCCTTAACGTCACGGTCCAGTCCGTCCCCGACCTGGCCGCCGGCAAGGTGGACGAGTCCGCCCTCGAGCAAAGGATCAAGGACGCCCAGAACAAGGGCCAGGCTTCCCTGGACCGGGCCTCCAAAGGATAGGTTCTGATGTCAACCGACGCCTCCCACGAAGTCCGGCCTGCGGATACCGCCGCAGGCCGGGCGCCCCGCCCCGCCGACGACACCGGGCGCCAGCCCGGCCACAAGGGCGGACTGCGCCGCAAGGGCCTGAGTGAACGGAACCGCCCGCTCTGGATGCTGATCCCGGGCGGAGCCCTGATGATTATCATCATCGTGGTCCCGCTGCTGCTGGGCATCTACATGTCCGTCCTCAACCTGGACCAGTACACCCTGCGGAAATGGATCAGCGCACCGCTCATCGGAGCCGAAAACTTTGTTGAAGCAGTCACCAATTCGCCCCTGCTCCACGCCGTATGGCTCAGCGTCAGCTACTCGCTGCTGGCCATGGTGGTCACGCTGCCCCTGGGTATCGCCGCCGCGGTGGCAACACAGAACGCCTTCAAGGGCCGGGCGGTAATCCGTTCCATCTTCCTGATCCCGTACGTCCTTCCGTCCTTCGTGGTCGCAACCGTGTGGCGGACCATGCTCCAGCCCGGCGGAATTGTCGATGAAGCCCTTGCCACCGTGGGGATCCACGTGGGGCTGTGGCTCAACGGACCGCAGACCTTCTGGACGCTGGTCCTGGTCCAGATCTGGGCGTCCTGGCCGTTCATCTACCTGCTGGCGCTGTCCGGTCTGCAGTCCGTGGACCACGAGGTGCATGAGGCGTCAGCCCTGGACGGGGCACTGTGGTGGAACAAGCTGAGGTACGTGGTCTTCCCCTACCTGAAGGGCCCGCTGTCGCTGGCCTTCCTGATCGGGATGCTGCACCACATCAACAACTTCACCCTCCCGTTCGTGCTCTTCGGCGTCCCGGCCCCCGCCGACGTCGAAGTCCTCCCCATCCTGACGTATGTCACGAGCTTCCAGAGCTTCCGGTTCGGCCTGAGCGCCGCGATGGCCTTCATCTCCCTGGTGCTCATCGCCATCCCGCTGTTCGTCTACCTGCGTGCCGTCAAGCTTGACGACGCCGACACCCCAGGAGCGAAGAAATGAGCGCCACCACAGCCACGCGTCACAGTCCGGGCACCGTCGCCGTCGAACGTCCAGGTTCGCACCGCCAGCACGAGGTCCTGAGGCTTCTGCCCACGCCTTTGCTGATCTTCGTCCTGGTCTTCCTGGGCGCCCTGGTCCTGATTCCGGTGCTGTACATCTTCCTGGCCTCGGTGAACTCGGACATCGGCGTGGCCAACGGCGAGTTCTGGCCGTCCTCGGTCACGTTCGAGAACTACTCGAAGATCTGGACCAGTGTGGGCCTGGCCACCGGCCTTACCAACAGCGTCCTGGTGGCCGGCGCCACCGCAGTGGTCTCCGCCGCAATGTCCGTTTCCACGGCGTTCGTCCTGGTCCGTTACACCTTCCGGGGCAGGCTGACCATCCTCCGCGGCCTGCTGGCACTGCAGTCCGTTCCCGGAACGCTGATGGTGCTGCCGGTGTTCGTGCTCTTTTCCTCGGCCGCCACCTACCTCGGCATCCAGGTCATCGGCACCCAGTGGGGGCTGTTCGTCACCTACCTGACGTTCGCCATGCCGTTCTCCACCTGGGTGATGGTCACCTACCTGCGCGGGCTTCCCAAGGAACTCGAAGAAGCAGCAAGGATCGACGGCGCGTCCAACCTCGGCGTGCTGTTCCGGATCATCCTGCCGCTGAGCTGGCCCGGCATCGTTGTCTCGGGCATCTTCGCCTTCCTGCTCGGCTGGAACGATGTCCTCTTCGCATCGGTGATGACCCGGCCCGAAAGCCAGACCGCCGCCGTCGCGCTCCAAATTTTCGGTGCCTCGCAGGAAGGCGGCGCCATCCCGTACTACGGCCAGATGATGGCGGCGGCCCTGGTGTGCGCCGCACCGGTGGTCATTCTCTACCTGATTTTCCAGCGTTACCTAGTAGGCGGGCTGACCGCCGGAGGAGTTAAATAACCATGGTTTCGACCACGCAGACCACGTGGCAGCTGTCAGGCTTCGGCGATGAGATCGACGACGACCCCGCAATCCAGATCGCAGTGCTGCAGGCCCTCGGCGCGAACCACATCGAAGTCCGCAGCGCCTGGGGGACCAACATCGTGGACCTCAGCAATGAACAGCTCCAGGCCCTTGCCACCCTGCTGAACGAAAAGGGCATGAAGGTCTCAGCCATCGCTTCCCCGATTGGCAAGGTGGACGTCAGCCTTCCCGTCGAGCACGAGGTTGAACGGCTGCGCCGGGCAGTGAACGCCGCCAAAGTCCTGGATGCACGGTACATCCGCATCTTCTCCTTCTACTACGGGGACTCCGTGCAGGTGGAGAGCATCCGCGACGACGTCATGGAACGGATGCGGGCGTTGGCGGACGTCGCCGGGGAAGCAGGCATCATCCTCCTTCACGAGAACGAAAAGGACATTTTCGGGGACGTCCCCGACCGCGTGCTGGACATCATCGAGACCGTCAATTCGCCGGCCCTGAAGGTCGCCTGGGACGCCGCGAACTTCGTCCAGGTGGGGGTCAAACCCTTCGACGAGGGGTACGCCAAGCTCCGCCCCCATCTCGAATACATGCAGGTCAAGGACGCATTGTTTGAAAACGGCCACGTCGTCCCGGCTGGGGAGGGAGACGGGGACGTGCTCCGGACCGTCGAAGCGCTGAAGGCTGACGGGTACCAGGGCTTCGCGTCCCTGGAGCCGCACCTCGCCGGCGCCCACGGGCTGGGCGGCTTCTCCGGCCCCACAGCCTTCGGCATCGCAGCCCGGGCCTTCGCAAAAGTCACCGCAGAAGCAGGAGTCCAGACCGCATGAGCACCTTGAACGTAGCCATCACCGGGTGCGGCGTCATCGGGCGCACCCACGCCGTAGCCCTCCAGTCCTTCCCGGATGCCCGGATTGTGGCGCTGGTGGATGCCATTCCGGCCGCTTCCGAAGCGCTCGCCGACTTCATCGAGCAGCAGGGCGGGCAGCGGCCGCCCCAGTTCAGCACGCTTGCGGAAGCCTTTGCGGCGGTGGACATTGACCTCGTGGCGCTGGCAACGCCCAGCGGCCTCCACATCCAGCAGGGACTTGAAGTGCTGGCCGCCGGCAAGCACGTGGTGATTGAAAAGCCCCTGGACGTGGACCTCACGCGGGCCCAGGAGATCGAAGCCGCGGCAAAGGAAGCTGCCGGCAAGGGGATCGTAGCCTCGGTCATCAGCCAGCACCGGTTTGACCAGTCCAGCGTGGCTGTTGCCGATGCCATTGCCAAGGGCCGCTTCGGCCGGCTGACCTCCGCCATCGCTTCCGTGGCCTGGTGGCGCAGCCAGGGCTATTACGACTCCGGCGACTGGCGCGGCACGTGGGCCATGGACGGCGGCGGCGCCCTCATGAACCAGGGCGTCCACACAGTGGACCTGCTGCTGTGGTTCATGGGACGTCCGGTGGAGATCCACGCGCACACTGCGCGGCTGGCCCACGAACGGATCGAGGTGGAGGACACCGCCGTTGCCACGGTCACTTTCGAAAACGGGGGACTGGCAGTGCTGCACGCCACCACAGCCGCCTACCCCGGGCTGACCGTCCGCGTCCAGCTCATGGGGTCTGAAGGGTCAGCCGTGGTGGACAACGACCGGCTGCAGTACTTCCACAGCAGGGACGCCGGCGGCGAGTCCGCGGATATGGGCCTTCAGGGCGGGGGCAACCAGGCCGAGGAGGAACTGGCCAAGTACCCGGAGGAGGACTACAAAGCCGCGGACCCCACCACGTACCCAGCGGGGCACGTTCGGCAATACCGGGACATCCTGGCCGCGATCGCCGCCGGGCGGCAGCCAGGCGTCACTGTCAGCGACGCCGTCAACGCGCTCGCAGCGGTGCGGGCCGTGTACGTATCGGCCACCTTGGGCCAGCCCGTCCTCTTCGATGACGTTCTGGCGGGCAAGTACAACGATCTCGAAGTCCGCACGGGCAACAATGCGGCAGAAAGCGCTTGAGGCTATGAAGTTTTCAGTATTTACGGCATCAACCCCGGAATGGACGCCGGAAGAGGCCGTCCAGCACCTCGCGGACCAGGGCTGGGACGGCGTCGAATGGCGTATCACGGACCAGGCGGATGCGGCGGAACCCGGTTTCTGGGCCGGCAACAGGGCCACGGTCCCGCTCACTGGAATGGAGGAGCATCTGGACCGGATCGCGGCCATCACCAGCACCGCGGGCCTGGAGTTCTCCGGCGTCGGCGGATACGCAAGATGCGACAACCACGCCGACGTCGACCGGATGCTTGCCTCCACCGCCCGCCTGGGCGCGGAAAAAGTCAGGGTGACCACGCTCCCGCTGGGCACCGCGGCATGGGGAAACGAACCGGCCAGCGGTACCCCCTACCCGGAGCTTTTCGAGGGGGCCCGCCGGGACTTCGAATGGATCGCCGAACGGGCTGCCCACCATGGAGTGAAGGCGCTCGTGGAACTGCACCACCGGACCATCACCGCCTCCGCCTCCTCCGCGCTCCGGCTGCTGGACGGACTGGATCCCCAGCACGTGGGCGTCATTCATGACCTGGGCAACCTGCTCATCGAAGGCCAGGAAGACTATCTGCCGGCGTTCGATCTCCTGGGCGACTACCTGGCCCACGTCCACGTCAAGAACGCGGTCTGGGTCAACAGCGGCGAAACCGACGAGTCCGGGGCCGCCATCTACCGGAACGAGTGGGCTCCGCTGCGTTCGGGCCAGGGCAGTGTCCTCCAGTACTTCAAGGCACTCGCGGCATTTGGCTATGACGGCTGGGTGACAGTGGAGGACTTCTCCACCGAGCTTCCCCTGGCCGAACGCACAGCGGACAACCTGGAATACCTCCGCTCCACGGCCGCTCTGGCAGGGCTTTCCGTCCCGGCAGGGAGGCGTTGAACCATGGGCCAGCCGATAGCGGACCACCCGGACCG
>Ga0308170_10002231_pt1 | contig 16958 bp, 11 predicted proteins | sample PhyBR2_2_FD_202136 | JGI IMG/M metagenome (GOLD analysis project Ga0308170, IMG submission 202136) | Phyllosphere microbial communities from UC Gill Tract Community Farm, Albany, California, United States - DLSLSB.R2 | ecosystem: Host-associated > Plants > Phyllosphere > Unclassified | place... | reverse complement strand
TCGGTCGTGCGAAGAGAGGGTCGTAAGGTAGAGAAGGAAAGGGTATCGAGAAGGGGAGGACCGGAAAGAGGAAGAGCAAGCGCGAAAGGGGAAAAGTGTCTGTGGCCGTCGGGGTCTCGTCGACGAGCTCGCCGGCGTGAGGTAGGTGCTCGCGCGCTCGACCGAGCGCTACGTGTTGACCTCGAACTGGAGGTTGATCGCGTTGACCCACTGCAGCGCCTCCTTGCGCGCCTTGACCGGGTCGGCGCCCGGGATCTGGAGGCAGAGAATCGCTTTGTCGCCGACGCGCAGGCGCAACACTGCGAGCCGAGGCAAGGAGGGTCGTCGATGGCGTGTCAGCACACCGTCGCAGTGAGAGGAGGAAGCGCGCGCGAGAGGGAGAGAGAGAGCGACGCACTGTCCTCGCCGCCAAACAAGCTCGCCGGCGAGTCGCCTCGCCCCGCCGGGCTTCCGAGCACAGGCTGCGGGCTGTTGAGCCTCAGGACCGTGTACAGCTCGACGGGCGCCATCGGGTCTTGGTCGAGCGGCGCGAGCGGCGCCTTGACGAGGACGAGGAGGTCGGTGCACAGGAGGCCGATCTGCGAGCGGTCGAGGCTGGAGGTCAGCTTCGCTTTGGCAGCGTCGATGACGAGGAGGGCGATGAGTGGACGCACCAGGTGCACCTGCTTCGTCTCCTGGAAGAGCGTCGGAATCTCCTCGGGCTCGACCGGCGACGAGCCGCCGGCGCTCCGATACAGGTTGGGCTGCGCCGGATCGGCGGGCGCCGTCGAGCGCTTGACCGAGCGAACGAGGGTCTGCGCACAGCACAAAGAGGAGCATCATCAGCTGCTGTGCGACGCGGCGAGGTGCAAACGAGGAAGAGGGAGCACGCACCAGGTTGCCGCTGCGGAGGAGGGTCCGGTGCGGCTGCACGAGCGGGCTCTTGAACCTCGTCGTGAGCCGGTTCTGCCACATGACGAGCTGCGCACGCCCCTCGTTCTCGCGCTTGCTCTCGTTGAGCGCGACGGCGACCTCGTCCATCTCTTGCACCGCCTGGGCGATCTGGGTGTGCGGGTCGAGCAGGGCGGCGAGCGTCGACGGGTCGGGCGCGACCGGCGGCGGCGGCGTGCACGACAGGAGCGTCTCGAGGAGGAGCCGGTACCGAGGGATGCGCTGGATCGGGAGGAGGAGGTACGACTCGAGCGAGATTTGCGAGTGCGAAGGGTGGGCTCGGGCGCGCTGCAGGACCGAGTCTCGAGTCAGCTCGGCGCGCAAGGGGAGGAGCCAGGAAAAGGGGACGCACCTTGAGCCAGCTCTTGATGCGCTTCTTCTGACTCGACGAAAGCGTCGACGAGACGCCGGCCGTCGCGTCGAACATGGTCGCAGAGGCGAGCGCCGGTGAGCTGCCGGGCGGCCCGCTCGCCGTGTTGCTCCTCGAGCGTGTCGTCGCAGTCGTCTTGGCCCACGTCTGGATGCGGGCGAGCGCGTCGTCGAAGGCGTTGATGTACTGCGTGTAGATCCTGCAAGGGCGGGGGTGAACGTCAGCAGGCTTCCTCGGCAGCGCACGACGAGGAGCGAGAGAATCGAGCAGACGCACTTCATGAACGAGGCGTGCTGCACAAAGACGTCGCCGACCTTGCCTGCGACAACGTCCGACTCGCCGCCGCCACGCACGGCCGCGAGCAGGTCGGGCAAGAGCACTCGGCGGTGGAAGTCGCGGATCGCCTCCTGCAGGGTCAACAGAGGCTGCGTCAGCGCTCGGTGCTCCTGGGGCAGGCGCGCACGAGGACAAGAGCGAAAGATGGACGCACAATGTTGCTAAAGACGGCCCTGCGCTCGGCCGAGGGCAAGACCGTGTCCCTGCGGCCGCCGTTGGCGCTGCTCGACACTGGCACGCTCGCGCTGTCGACGTAGATGCCGCACAGCTCTTCGAGGCCGCGCAGGTACGTCTGCTCCGTCTCGACGATCTCCTTGAGCACGGCCTCGCGCTTGGTCGGGTCGTCGGCCGACTTCTTGGCGCCGCCGTGGTCGGGCGCGACGAGCGGGCACGGCGTCGGCGAGCGGCCCGAGGGGTCCGGCGACGAATCGTCGTACGCCTGCGACGTGCGGAACGACGCCGATGACGAGCGGAACGCGCTCGACGAGCCCGAACCGTACGAAGGCAGGCGGCGCGTGCTCTGAGCTCGCCGAACGGCGCCGGCGGCGCTTGAGGACGGCGATCCGGGCCGCGCGCCGAGCGCGCCGAGCGACGGCGAGTGACGGAGAGGCGACGAGGGCGCGTCGAGCGGGATGGCGGGGAGGGACACGTCGGGCGAGAGGTCGTCGAGGTCGCGCAGGTAGGCGAGGACCGAGCGCAGTGCGACCGAGTGGTTCTGCGGCGCGATAGGCGGAGCCGGCAGGGTGGAAGACGTCCCGAGACCGGTCGGCGACGAGGTAAAGGCGTCGAGGAGGAGGAACGACCTGCGTTTGCTCGGCGGCGCCGTCCTCGCGCCGTGGGGCGCCATGCCCGCCGCCGCGAAGCTCGGGTCCTTGGACCGCTTCTTCAGCTTGCGCCCGACCGACCCAAACATCCTCGCGCCTGCGCCGCCGCCGAAGCTGCTGCCCTCGCCGGCCTTGCCCTCGACCTCGGACTCCTCGCCGCGCGTGACCGGCTGCGAGAACGTTCTCGAGTCGCCGGCGAGCGCGCCCGGCCGAAGCGGGATCGACGGCGGCGGCGGCTTGGAGCCCGAGCGGAGCCGGGTGCCCGACACTTTCTTGAGGAGCGCGCGGCCCCACTTGCGCTTGTCCTTCTTCTCGTTGACCTCGGGCTCGGGCGGCGGCGGCGGCGACGAGGCGGCGGCGGGCAGACCGACGACCGGTAGCGACTCGACGAGCGCAGGCGTGAGCGCAGGGGCGAAGGCCGGCGTGAGGGAGGGCGTGAGCGCCGGCGTGAGGGAGGGGAAAGTGCCCGACGAGGCGTCCCACCCGCGCAGGTCGGCGTGCACGCTTTCGAGCGCCGCCGCGAGCTCGGGTCCGCTCGGCACGACGCCCGATGCGGCGAGGGGCGGGGTTGAAAAGGCGGCGAAGATGGGCGTGCCGGCCATCGAGTGGAAGGTCGGCGGGCTGGCCAGCGGCGGGGACGGGGCGGTCGTGTTGATCGGCGGCGGAGGGAGCGGCGACCCTCGACGCGAGGCGGGTACCGGTGCTGTGCCGGCGGGCGAGTCGTGCGGGAGAGGCGGTAGGGGCGAGCCGAGGCGGGACGACGGCACGGCAAGGTCGGCGTCCCTTGCGGCGGCGGCCTGGACGAAAAGGGGCCGTACCACGCTCTGGACCTGCCAGTGGAACGGGTTGTCGTCGATGAGGAGCGTGTCGAGGGCGCCGAGGCGGGCGAGCCACGCCGGGAGGGCCCGCAGGCGGTTGCCGCGCACCGTGAGTGTGTGCAGGCGGCCGAGTTGGGCGAGCGACGAAGGGAGGGTCGAGAGGTTGCACGAGTCGGCGAGGAGGACGTTGAGCGCTGGTAGAGTGCCGAGGAAGGAGGGGAGGGAGCCGGTGGCGAGGGGGTTGCCGCTGACCGAGAGCTCCTCGAGGAAGCAGCACGAGGCGATGGCGGACGGCACCTCGGACAGGCCGCAGTCCCTGCGAGCGTGAGGATACGTCAGCGTGAGTCGAGCGCATCGAGGGAAGCTGTAGGGAGAGGAAGAAGGACGCACGAGATGTCGAGGACGACGAGGCCGTTGGCGAGCGTCGGCACGGCGAGTGACAGGAGCGGTGCGATCTGGAACGGTGTCCTGCACCGCCTCAAGATGAGGTGCGTCGTCTCTGCGAAGAGAGGAAAGGGGTTAGGCTCGCTCGAGCCGTGCAAGGGGGAGGGAAGACAGGGAGAGAGGGACGTACCGGCCGGCAGCTCCTTCTTCTCGATCGCCCTGTCGCTCCAGTCGACGACGTCCTCCTCGGGCGCGCCGAGCATGACGTGGATCGGCTCCCCGCCGACGCCGAACTGCCCGTACCCGGCCGCGCCCGCCGCGACGGCCCACGCAGGGGCGTCCTCGTTCCACAGGCTGTCGGCCCTCCCTCTCCCGCCGCCGCTCACGACCCTCGTCGAGTTCGGCGTCGCGCTCGTGCTCGCAGCCGACGACGAGGCCGTCGCGCTCGTCGCAAAGCTCGACTCGGCCGTCAAGGGCTGCGCGAACGAGCGGTAGCCTGCCGGCGCGGCGGCGCCTCCTCCGGCCGCCGCGCGACGGATCATGAGCCCGAACGAGTCGTCCTCGTCGTCGTCGTCGTCGGCGTCGACGTCGGTCGACATGAAGTCGGTCTCCTCGCCCATCGACGGGTAGTACGCCTCGCTGCCCTCGGTCGCCGCCGGGCTCGCGAGGCGGTCGAGCGACGCCTGGCTGTGGAGCGCGCCGCCCACCGAGGGGAACCCGCCCGACGGAATGTGCAGGAGGGACGGCCGGCGCGACGACGTGACGGACGAGGTCGTCCAGGTCGATTGAGCGCTCGGCTCGCGAGGGCGAGGGGCGAAGACGGGGAGGAGGGGCGGCGGAGCAGGAAGCGGCGGCGCGGCGGCGTCGAGGACGGCGTGCGGGCGCGTCGACACGACGAGCGTGCGGTCGTCTGGGGGGGACAGCTGCGCCGGCGACGAGCGTAACCCGAGGCCCTGCTGACCGGCCTCGTCACGATCGGGCGCGCGCTCGCCGCACCACTCGCCGACGGCGTGCGAAAGCGTCGTGATGCCCGGTAGCGGGCTCGGCAGGCTCTGCGCGAACGCCGACAGGCGATCGAGGTTGCGCCCAAAGTCGCCGTCGCCGTCAAAGCTCGGCCGGCTGCTCGACGGCGGCTGCGACTGCGGGTCGTGGGCGCCGGTGCCGGCCGAGGGCGAGTCGAAGGCGATGCCGAGCCCGTCGAGGCGCGACGGTGGAGGTCCAAGCCCGATGCCGGCCCCGGTGCGCGACGACGAGAAGGACGGCTGATCGAAGTGGAGCGGCGGGACGGGGTGCTGCCGCTTGTACCCGGCCGGCAGCAGCGACGGCGACCCCTCGGCGGCCGACGAGTAGTCGGCCGTTGTCGCAGGCGTGCCGAGCCAGCTGCTGTCGCCGCCGGTCGTCATGCCGCCCTCCTCGGACGAGCTGAGGAAGCCGCTCGAGCGGAGGGCGCCGGTCGAGGGCGTGTAGACGCTGCTGTTGGTGCGCGACGAGGCCTGCGAGCGCGACGGCGGGCGCGGGCGCGCGTTGGCGAGGCTCGACGCGAGGCCGCTCGGCGTGCTCGTGACGGCGAGGAGCGCGCCGTCGTCGAGGACGGCCGACACCGGGCGCGAGTGGCCGGCGCTGCCGGCCGTGCTGCCGTCGGCGCCGCCGAGCCCGCCGTTGCTGCTCGAGCGGCTGCGCGACGAGTAGGTCGACGCGCGCGAGAGGCGCGCCGAGTTCTTGGGCGGGATCGGCGGGCGAGGGCGGGCGGGCGAGTCGGCGAGGGCGGCGAGGGCGGCCGAGCTGAGCGAGCGCGAGTTGGGGCGCGAGGGATGGGCCGAGGGCGGGGACGAGGACGAGGGAACGGGTGGCTGATTGGCGAGGTTGGACAGGGCGGTGGGAGGGTCGTCGTCGTCGTCGGGCGAGGCGACTTGCGGCGAGGCGGTGCTCGACGACGCGCGGCGCTGGGTCGGGGTCGTGTGGTGCGAGTCGAGGTACGCCGCGGTAGGCGCGCCCGTGCTGTCGGGGCTGGCGAGCGGCGTCTGCTGCGCGCTGATCGACCTCGATCCGCTCGCCGAGGCCGGACCCGGCGGCGCGTGGGCCTCGAGAGCCCGGACCCTCGCGAGCACGGTGCCGCCCTGGGCGTGCGACTGCATGCTGCCCGACTTGGGGCTCGACGAGCGCGATGCAGCGGCTCGGGCTGCGCCGCGGATGGCGGGCTGCGGGCCCACAGCCGAGGTCGCGAGAGGGACACGGGTGGAGGGAGGCGAGTCGGCGAGGAGGTTGGACGCCGTTGGCGGGGGCGGGGGCGAGGGTGAATGTGGACGAGGTGGAGGGTCGTCCATGCAGCCCAGAGGGGTTGCCGCCGTGTTGTGGTCGAGAGACGGCGGGACGAGATGAGGAGTGGAGGGGGAGCGGGCGCGGGCGGTGCGAGAGCTGCTGCGCCTCGAGGAGCGGCTCTGGCGCGGTCGGGTGGCTGCCAGGCGGTGGCTGCTGTCCTTGTCGAGGCTGGTCGGGTGTGAGGAGCCGAGAGCGGCGGCGGGCTGGTGTCTGCCTTCGCGGTGGCGAGCTCTCGCTCAACCCGCTCCCAGCCTCGCCCACTCAGCGCTCAGTTGGGGTGGGAGTGCTCGGCATTATGCTCCAGAGCCATGCTGCTGCCCGCTGTGCGCGCTAGCCGCTCGAAAACGTGCCGTCCTGCTACCGCGACCTCGTCGAGCCAAGTCGTCACGCAGCACCCGCTCGCGCGAGCCCCTCGGCGCCTGGGACGAGCTTGCGAGGCGACCAGATGCTCTCAAAGCGCTATCGGGTGCAGCTATGGCGTGCGAACAGGCCCCGCGGCTGCCCCATCAGCTGGCGTTCCGCTTCTTCGCGCTCCTCCACCCTCGCCGCCTCCCTGTGCTAAGTTACGAGAGCTCGCATCGAGGCTCTCGCAGCTAAGTGCCATCGAGCGTACATTCCACGAGCGCTGCGGGCGATACGGCCTCGTGAGCTCCTCGTGCAGATCCGGTCCGTCCTCCCTCGCCTCCTCCCGGATCCTGGTCGACTACGTGCTGACGGCGAGGATGCACGTACAGGCCGACCTTCCTCGCGCTGCTGCGATACTCAAGACGCACGTCGCCTTCCCCCCCCTCTACGAGCGCCACCTAGCCCGCCTTCGCCCAGGCTTACCACGGCCTCCTCGAGCGGCCGACCATGCCGACGCCCTCTCGCTCGTGCGGCACGATGCCCGACTCGAGCCTCGGCGCCCGGGCCCTTCGAGTACCGCTACGGCACCGTGCCTCGTGCAGCAGGGCGTCGAGGTGCGCCTCTCGAGGCTTAACCCTATCGGCGCCCTCGAGTCCGGCTTCCACGGTCGCGCGTGACCTGCTGCCGCCTCGAGGCGGCCTCACACCCGCTCTCGTATCGCACAGCACCGCCTCGAGCGCAGGAGCGCTTGCGCGAGCTGGCAGTCGGCGACGAGGCCGCGGCAGCGCAAGCCCGATCGACCTTGCCCTCCTCCGCACCGACGCTAGCCGTTCCTTGACCAATCGCGGTGCGTTGCCGTCCTCATCTCCGCCGTCTCGCCTGACCTCGTCCTCGACGCTAACGACCGCTCACCGCGTTTTCTATCGGCGCAGAGCCCGCTCGAGTGAGTTGCGGGGACGCGCACGGCCCCAGAGGCGCGCTTGGCCCGGTCGTTGGCTGATACTCCTCGTCGCACAGATCCTGCAGCTTCTCCTCCTCTCTACACCTCGCTCTCTTCGACTCTCCCTCATCTCGACGACCGATCCCTCCCCTCCTTCACCCCGAGCCTGCTCAACATGGTCGCCCTCTCTCTCCTCGCCGCACTCGCTTCGACCCTCTCGCTCGCCGCCGCCGCGCCGACGGGCGCTCTCGTCGAGCGTGCCGACACGTCGGCTTGCACGACGGGCTCGGCCATCCACATCATCGTCGCGCGCGGCTCGAACGAGGCTCAGGGCGAGGGTCCGTCCTCCTTCCTTCGTCTCGCTCGACACGGCTTGGGCGTGAGCTCACGCCTCCCTTTCCTCCTCCAGGCGTCCTCGGCCAGATCGCGACCATGGTCAAGTCGCAGCTCCCCGGCTCGACGAGCGAGGGCATCGTCTGTGCGTCCCGCCGCTCGGTCCTCCTCCTCCTCCCGGCTCCTTCCTCCCTTTTCCTCCGCGTCCTGCGCCCCTCCTCGCCTCGCCTTACCCTCGTACAGCTCGAGTTGACCTGACCCTGGACTGTGCCCCGCAGACCCGGCCACCCTCATCCCGTACGCCTCGTCCGAGGCTGCCGGCGTCGCCGCCATGACGAGCGCGATCCAGGCGTACACCACCCGCTGCCCCTCTTCCCGTATCGCACTTGCAGGATATAGCCAAGTACGTGGGCTCCCTCCTGCTCATTCTCCGCCCCCTCCCCTTTCCTCAGCTCCCTCGGACCGCCGCCCGCTCTTCCACCTTCCCAAACTCCGTCACGCCGACTTCTTCGCTACTTCCTCGGTCTGCACGACGTGCGCTGACTCGCATATCGTCCACAGGGAGCTCACGCCCTCGGCGACACGCTGTGTGGCTCGTTCGGCCTCTTCGGTCGCTCGACCGAGGACTTCAGCGCTATCGAGGCGCTTGACGCCGGCAGCGACTGGCAGTACCAGGGCCTCTCGGACGACGAGATCAGCTCGTTCAACGTCGACGAGCCGACTTTGTCGGAGCGCGCCATCTCGGCGACGGCCAACAAGAACCTCGTCGCGATCCTCATGACGGGCGACCCGACCTGGGTCCCGGGCCAGTCGTACAACGCCGGCACCTCGACGCGCCGGGGCATCTTCCCTCGTCCCAGCTCGGGCCTGCAGTGCCTCAACACGTTCGCGAGCCGCACGAGGAGCTACTGCGACGCCAACGACAGCGTCTGCGCCAGTCCGTCCCTTTCCCTCTCTCGAGCGCTCGGACCCTCTCGCACGGCTGCTGACGAGCTACTCGCTCTGCAGGTGGCTTCTCGACTCTCGTTCACCTCAACTACGTCAACAAGTACGGCAAGGAGGCCGCCGCGTTCATCGTCAACAAGGCTCGCGCGTGAGCTGTCGCCCTCGTCCCCTCTCTCTTCCGCCATCAACGTTTCGTTTCTCGGTTCTTCCTTCTCTTCGATCTCGAGTTCTTTTGTAGTAGCTACGTGCCAAAGGAAGCCTCCCTCCGTGCTCGTCGACTGCGAGCGAGCGTAAGGGGAGCAGGGTTCGGGACGCGTTTCACCTGCTCGCTCGGCAGATGTCGGCGCTCGTGCAGGCCGTTCACGCTTCTACAGAAGTCGGACAACACGATGAGCAGGCTAACCAGACACACACGTAGCCGCTCCTCCACCTCGGAGCCATCCTCGCGATCGTTCGTCCTTGCCAGCTCGCAACCTCACCAACCCCTGGTTTCGGCGACTCGCCGCTTCTGCCTCGCGCAGGAGCTCCCTTCTCGCCGACTGCGCCCCTTTGGGCTACCACGAGTCGTCGAGCCGAGCGCATGTCGACGCTTGGAGGCCGAGCGGAGGGGCGAGCGCGCGCGCGAAGTCAACCAGGTTGACCTCTCTGCCTCCGCGCTAGGACCTCTCGGGCCAAGCGCTGCGTCGGCCTCTCCGCGCACGGCGTGCAGCCGGGCTCGTCTCCGTCCTCGCCTGCGCTAAGGGAGCTGGCCGAACGCCTCGATCGCGGTGGACGAGCGCCGCCAGTGCGGCTCAAGGTCGGGAAGCGGCGCGCCTACGTCGGCGCTTTTTGCAGCATCACTCTCGCTCTCGGTCGCTGTACATACATACATAGCACGCTCTCGCGCTTTCTCCTTTCTCTTCTCTCCCCTCCTCGAGTCGCCCTCGACCACCCTCAAAGCCATGGTCGCCCTGTCCCTCCTTGCCCTGCTCGCCTCGACGTGCTCTCTCGCCGCCGCCGCGCCCGCTCTCGACCTCGTGGCTCGAGACAGCTCTGCGTGCACTACCGGAGATGCTGTGCACATCATCGTCGCACGTGCTTCGACGGAGCTTCCGGGCGAGGGTGCGTCGCCCTCCTTTCCTTGACCCCGCTTCGTCGACGACGCGCTGACTGGCTCTCCATCGTCATCCTCTTCCTCTTCCTCGCACCTCGCACCTTGTTCACCTCGCGCAGGCATCATCGGTCAGGTCGCGACGATGATCAAGTCGCAGCTCCCAGGCTCGACGAGCGAAGCCGTCTCCTGTGCGGCGCTTTGACCCCTTCTCCCTCGTCATGGCTCGAGCTGACCCTCTCCTCGACCGACGCAGACCCGGCGACGCTCTACCCGTACCTCTCGTCCGAGGCTGCTGGTGTCTCGGCCATGACCTCGCTCGTGCAGTCGTACGCTGCTCGCTGCCCTTCCTCAAAGATTATCGTCGCGGGATACAGCCAATTAAGTCGCTCCTGCTGTGCTCATCCGTCGCTAGCACCGAGAACTAACACCTTTCACGACTGCAGGGCGCTCAAGTCGTCGGCGACACGCTGTGCGGGTCGTCGGGCCTGTTCGGCGGCTTCTCGGTTCCGAGCGGCTTTGGCTCATCGACTTCCTCGCCCTGGTCGTTCTCAGGCCTCTCGAAGCGCGACCTCCACTCGTTCTCCGCCTCGAACGAGAGCGCCCTCGTCGAGCGCCAGCTCTCGAGCTCGGTGTCAGCCAACATCGTCGCCGCCATCCAGATGGGCGACCCGTCCTTCGTCCCCGGTCAGAGCTTCGACGCCGGCACGTCGCGCACGACGGGCCTCTTCCCTCGCTCGAATTCGGGCGTGCAGTGCCTACAAGGCTTCGCCGACCGCCTCAAGAGCTACTGCGACACGGGCGACGAGTTTTGCGCTAGTACGTCCTTTTGACTACCTCGGTCGACGGCCGAGCTGATGCAGCTCCTTTCTCATGGACAGGTGGATACTCTCTCGCCGTCCATCTTTCGTACGTTCAGAAGTACGGCGCCGAGGCGGCGTCGTTCGCCGTCAGCAAGGCTCGCGCTTAGGCCCCTTCGTCGACCTTCCCAAGTCGACCCCTCCCCTTCCCTCTCGCCCTCTCTCGCGCTCTCGTCTCAAAACCTCTCGTCGGTTCCTGCGGACCATCTCCCAGATAGCTTCTCTTCGTCTCGTGGAACCCGCTTGCATAGAGCAGGCCATTCCGAGGCGATGCGGACGAGAGAGAGGGAGAGCGAAAAGCGACCGCCGAGGTCAAAGTTGCAATGCACAGGCCTCGTGCCTTCTCGCCCGCCGGACCCAGCTCTTCGAGATGCTCTGCTACAGTACCCTGACGACGACGACCTCGCGCTCGCACAGTGCGACGACCGCCTTCTCGCCGCCCTCGAGCTCGACCGCCGCGACGCCGACGAGCGCGCCTGCGCCCGGCCCGCCGACCCGAAGCACCATCTGCGCGCCCGTGCGTGCTCGAGTGCCGGCAGCTGGCACCGGCGGCGAGAGGTAGACGAAGCAGTTGGCGCCGTCTCGGGTCGAGACGCTCGCGCCGCCCGAGGTCGGGAGTGCCGGGGCGTCAAAGGCGAGGACGGCGCCGGTCGACGACGTTGACGAGGCGGTCAAGGAGGCGGAAGAGGAGAGGGACGAGGGGAGGAGGTGGTGCACGAAGCGGGTGTCGCGCTTGGTCGCGAGGACGAAGGCGAGAGCGGGGAAAGTCGAGGCGTGGGACCACTCGTAGGCGCCGGTCGAGGCAGGAGGAGGGGTGAAGAGGAGGCCGTCGACGTCGTGCTTGACGGTGATGCCGTCGAACGAGGGCGTGAGGGAGGAGGTCGAGGAGGAGGGGCTGATGGCGAGCGGGAACGGCGTCGAGAGGAGCTCGTACGGCACGGCGGCGTGAGGGTGCACGAGCCTCGGCCGCCGTGCCGCATCGTCGACGGCGCCCTCGATCCACGTGACGATGAACGGTCGGCCGCTCTCGGCGTCGACCTCGACATCGACCTCCTCGCCGGTCAAGCTCGTCGGGATGCCCGACCCGAGCCCCTCGTCCGAGTGCCCAATCCCGTGCCGCACGAGCCCTTGAGCCCATTGCTCCATCTGCTCGGTGATGGCGGCGAGCTCGGACGGGTCGAGCGACTCGGGCACGCCCTCGTACTCGAGCTCGGGGTCGAGCTCCTGGATCGTCGCCGCGCGCGCCGCAACTCCCGCCGCCGCCGCCGCCGCCGCCGCCTCGTCGCCGTCCTTCGCCGGGGTCGACGCAAAGACGTCGCTCCACCTCGTGCCGGCGTGCGCCTTCTCGAGGTGGAGCGTGAGGAGCCCGTAGCTCGAGTCGCGACCCTCGGCCTCGCGGTCGAACGTCCACACGCTCGTGTGCGGGTCGATGTCGGCCCACAGGCGCTTGTGGCTGACGCGCGGGAGCCCGACGCCGCCGGGGAGGCCGGTCGACGAAGCGGCGAACGCCGACGACGACGAGACGTGGAGGGTGAGGTACAGGCGCGAGAAGGTGAGGCGGATCGACGAGGTCGGCGTGTCGGACGGGATGGGGAAGGCGACCGTGACCGAGTCCTTGTCCTGGGTCCACGAGAAGGGCGGCGGTCGAGGTGCGGCGGGGCCCGAAGCCGATGCGGCGGCGGTGGACGCGCGAGCTGGCGGCATGAGGACGTCCTCGCCGGCGGCTCCCTCCTCCTGCTCGTCCTGCTCGAGGCCTGCCCGCTCGCCCTCGACCGAGTCGCCCGCCTGGACGTGCACGAGCTTGGACCCGGCGCCGACGACGAACGCGCCTCGCTCGCGGTCGTAGACGACGAAGGTGGGGAGGTCGTGGCTCTGGAGGCGCCACGAGACGGCGAGCTGCTGCGGCGCGGCGACGTCGGCGGCAGGCGCGAGCGGGATGCGGGCCGACAGGTAGATGAACTGGGTCGTCGACGAGATGGTGTGGCGAGTCGTGGCGGCCATCGAGCTGGAGGTGGGGAGGGAGGAGGGTGCGCCGGCGGCGGCGGGCGTGGGTGCGGCGGCCTTGGTGACGACCGAGAGGAGGACGACGGCCTCGGTGTCCGAGAGCCGCTCTGCGGCGTGCAGGCGGAACGGCGTCGCGCCGTCGGGGCCCTCGCGCAGCTCGAACGAGGCGAGGATCGTGCTAGTCCAGGGCGACCACGACGACGAGTCGACGCGCACGAGGAGGAGGCGGCCGCGCCCGTCCGAGACGGCCCACAGGCCGGGTGCGACGGCGAGGGCGGTCGGGTACTCGGGTACGGTAGACGGTGAGGAGGTCGAGGTCGGGGACGAGGACGAGTCGAGGGGAAGGTGGAGGAGCGGGTGGAAAGTCGGGACGGCGGTCTGCGGGCACGGTCTCGGGGTCAGCTCAGGAGCACATGTGCGAGGCCCTGGAGGAACAGGCGCACCTTTGGGTCGACCGTGAGCGCCGTGAGGTGGCCGTCGCCGTCGACGAAGACGAGCTCGCCTGCTTGGCCCGCAGCAAGGTGGTTGTGCCGCGCGCGGGCTGCAACCTCGTTGTAGCTGAGGCGAGCATGGTCTGGCAGTGCGGGCAGGCGGTACGGGGCGGCGAGAGGGTGCGAGGTGGGTGGGTGCCGAGGTTGGGCGAGCTTGTACGACTCGAAGTGCGGGTTGAGGAGGGCGTGGTTGGCCTGGAACGACAGCTTGTCGCCTGCTGGAGGGACCCGGGCCATCTCGCAGCAGCTCTGGCGCGGTAGACAGGAGCGAGGCGAGGTTGAACGAGCGAGAGCCGAGATGAAGTGCGACGACCTCGCTCCTCTCTCTCTCCCGTAGCTGAGGGCCGGTACAAAATTCAAGCGCGCTCATTAATGCTCTTGAGGAACACTCGTAGTCCCAGCAAGCTCGCTCAGGGCGAGAGCGACTCGTCCCCCCGCTCGTCGACGAGCGGCTCGCGGCCACCAGCAGCTCTCGCTCTCGCCGCTCAAGCTCTGCAGCGCTTCGTCCAGCTCGAGCTTCTCATCCCGTCCAGCGGCCTTGTACCCACCATGTCTCGCTACCCTTTCTCGCACCCGCCATCGCTCGCCGCCGACCAGCTCGACTTCCTCGAGCGCTTCTACCAGGCCTCGGACCGGCCAGACGCCATCGACGAGGTGCGCACCTCGCTTCCGCGCATTCTCGATCGGGCTCAAGCTGTCCCGCCGCGCTCAAGCTGACCCGCCGCTCGCCTCGCGCGCAGTACCTCTCGTTCCTCTCGCCCGACGTCGACTTCGTCATGGGCCTCAACGCCGTCAAGGGCCACGCCGCCGTGCGCCAGATCCGTCAGAACATGTGGGGCGGCGTCGTTGAGCGTGTGCACCGGCCCCGAGCTGTCTTTGCGGCGGGCGAGACGAACGAGCTCATGCTTCACGGCACGGTGCGTCTGCTCCTCTTCCCCGGCTGTCCTCGTCGGGCGCCGTCCTGCCGCTCGAGTCTGACGCTCTCGAAACGTGTATGCAGGTGAGCTACGGCCTGCGAGACGGCGCACGGGTCGACGACGTCGGCTGGGCCGCGCTCGTCGTCTTTGCCGACGGCGACGGCCTCAAGATGCAGCGCTACCAGGTGCGCCCTATCTTTGCCCTCTCTATACTACTCAGGCGACGGCGACTGACTCTACGGTGGCGCCCGACGCAGGTCTGGCTCGTAAGTTGCTCCCGAGTACGCCCCTCTCCTCCTCGAGCGCTGACAACCTCTTCCCCTGCAGGACGGCGCGCCGCTCTCAAAGGCGCTCGCAGAGCAGGCGGCAGCCGGTCGACAGACGTAGTCGACGAGCTGAAATTGCACTGCAGTATTTGAAGCTTCGCCGGCCGAGCGCCAACCTCGCCCCGCTCAAGCGCTCTCGCTCGGGCTCCGACATCCTTGCGCACGCTCGCCCGCCTCGCCCTCGCCCGTCGCTCACCTGCTCGGATCGCGCCGTGTGCAGCTATGTGAGCTGCCTCTGCGCCCAGGCACGCCTCGCTCCGCTCCCGCTCGCCGGCGCCTGCTGCGCGCTCGATCCGCCGCCGCCACCCGACGCCGGTCCGAGCGCTCGCCCTCGCCCGCAGCTCTGCTACTGCTGCTCCTGCGTCGCTTGTGCCTGTGCGAGGAGTGCCGCCGCGTCGCGGATGCGCAGCTGCGGCGGCGCAGCGCCTGCGCTCGCGCTCGAGCCCGGACGCGGGCGCTGCCTCGCTGGGACGAGGGCGTGTCGGGCAGGTCGGCGAAGCCCTGTTCGGCGGTCTCGAGCGGCTCGAAACTGCATTGCGCTGTAGTCGGTAGCGCCGTGATGCGCAGGCAGGAGCCAGCGGGAGAGAGCGAGCCGTGCATAGCGCCGAAGCGTGCAGGCGCCGCCAGGCCGTGTCGCACCGCCAAGCGACTCCTACCTACTCGACCGCTAGCGCGTACTGCTACGAGCGAGGATAGAGAGCCGCACAGCAGCGCGAAAGAGCCAGTACGGCGTTGCCGAGCCGGACAAACAATGGGCGCGGCGACCGCTCGAGAGCCGAGTGGTGAGCTCGCCTCATTGGAAGCTGCGGGCGAGCCAGCATAGCCTAGCGGAGTAGAGCGCGCCGTCGACGTGCTCAAAGTGCACGGCGAGCGAGTTGCAAGGCGCGAGGAGAGCGGCAAGATGAGGAGCAGCTCGTCGCGGCGCACACCGCGAGAGCAACACGACGAGCTGATGAAGCGCTGCAGGTGGACGATCCACAAGGTCCGTAGAGACGGTGCACAGTCGCAGATACACTCCTCGGTGAGAGGAGAGCGAGCGAGTCGAGCGGGTTGAGCGAACGCTGGCTTGTCCCTCCCCCGCTCACCACACTCGGCTCCACCACGCCCAGAGCCCCAGTCGAGCACCTGCGAGCACTCAGCATGGCCACCTCGGTCGCCTCTGCCGTCGACCCACTCGCGCGCGGCCGCTCCCACTCGCGCTCCATCTCGCCCGCCGCCTCTGCCCTCACCGACCACGACGGCGACTCGATCATCGAGGACGCACCCGTGCACCTCTCGACCATGGCCAGCCCACACCGGGCAGCAGCCCCGCCCGCCGCGCCAGCCCCGACCGCCGACGACCTCAAGCCCTCGGGCCCGATCTGCTCGTTCGGCCCCCGACTCGCCTACACCTACTTCGCCCAGCCCGCACCCCGCGCCGAGCTCCTCAACGCCCTCACTCCGGGCGCACCCGCCGCCGCGACCTCCCTCGCCGCGAGCCCCGAGGGTGCGGCCGCCGCCGCCGCCGTCGCCGAGGAGGGCGTCCACTGGTTCTCGGTCGACGACCAGCTCGTCTACCTGAGCTTCTACCAGGACTACGGACCCTTGAACGTCGGCTGCCTCTAGTGCGTTCGCTTTCATCCACCTCGACCGACTCGCTCGAGAGCCTCCTCGCTGACCCCTCCCCCACCTCTCCTGTCTCGGCCCCTCTCCCTCCCTCTCGCCCTCGTCCCTGCACGTCTGGCACACCTCGTGCCTTCACCTCGACACTACGTCGTACCCTGCGCGACTTACCTGTCCCTCGCCACTCCTCGCCCTCGGCACCGCCCATCGCCCTCGCTCCTCCGCACCGCCAGCCGATTCTGCCTGCACCTGCACTCGCTCCTCAACGCGCCCGAGCATGCGCACCAGCGCATCTTCCTCTACTCGTCCGACGAGCCCGACAAGAAGGTCAACGCTGCGCTCCTCATGGCCCTTTACGCTGTGCGTCGCTGTCCCCTCCCTCGAGCGCTCACGCTGTGCGGTTCTGTCGCGCAGGCGAGGCCCGTACGAGCACGCCGATTGATGTAAGCTGACGTGTCTTCCTTCCTGCAGATGGTCGTCATGCGGTGGTCGGTCGCCGACGTCCTACACCCTCTCAGCTGCCTCGAGCTTGTGCGTCCAGGCCTTCCTTCTGCCTTCCTCAGGCTTCGAGTGCGTCTTTGGCTGACCCAAGTCGTTCATTCTCGCGCGCAGCAACCTTACCGAGACGCTGGCTACTCGCGCGCCGACTATCACCTCCACCCTCAGCACATCCTCTACGGCGTCCACCGCGCCCTGCAGCACCAGCTCCTCGACCTGTCGACGTTCGACCTCGCGGCGTACGAGGCCGCCGAGAAGGTCGAGACGGGCGACTGGAACTGGATCACGCCGGGCTTTGTCGCGTTCGCGAGCCCGGTCGAGGCCGGTTGGAGCGCCGGCGGGCAGACGCCCAAGAAGGGCGGCGCCCCCGGCGCCAAGATCAACAGGGCGTTCCGCAACGTCCTCGACGAGTTCGAGTCCAAGGGCGTCAAGGTCGTCGTCCGGTGCGTCGAGCTCTCCTCCGTCCGCCGCGAGCTCGCACGGCCCTCGAGCCGCTCGAGCTTGCTAGGTGACGCCGACCCTGACGCTTCCCCTTGCGCGCAGGCTCAACAAGAAGCTCTACGACGCCGGGCACTTTACGTCGCGCAACATGGAGCACGTCGAGATGTACTTCGACGACGGCACCA
>Ga0308170_10002229_pt1 | contig 16968 bp, 12 predicted proteins | sample PhyBR2_2_FD_202136 | JGI IMG/M metagenome (GOLD analysis project Ga0308170, IMG submission 202136) | Phyllosphere microbial communities from UC Gill Tract Community Farm, Albany, California, United States - DLSLSB.R2 | ecosystem: Host-associated > Plants > Phyllosphere > Unclassified | place... | reverse complement strand
TGAAGTTCGCCTCGCCGATCGACGGTTCGCGCCAGTTCCTGTCGCCGGAAATCTCGATGCAGATCCAGCGCTCGCTGAATTCGGACATCGTGATGCAGTTCGACGAATGCACCCCGTACGAGATCGATGGCCGTCCGGCCACCGCCGAGGAAGCGGCCAAGTCGATGCGCATGTCGCTGCGCTGGGCCCAGCGCTCGATGAACGAGTTCAATCGCGGCGAGAATCCGAACGCGCTGTTCGGCATCGTCCAGGGCGGTATGTACGAGCGCCTGCGCGACGAATCGCTGGCGGCTTTGGAAGACATCGACTTCCCGGGCCTGGCGATCGGTGGCCTGTCGGTCGGTGAGCCGAAGGAAGACATGATGCGCATCCTCGAGCACGTCGGCCCGCGCCTGCCCGAGAACAAGCCGCACTACCTGATGGGCGTCGGTACCCCGGAAGACCTGGTGGCCGGCGTGGCCAACGGCGTCGACATGTTCGACTGCGTGATGCCGACCCGGAACGCGCGCAACGGCTGGCTGTTCACCCGTTTCGGCGACCTCAAGATCAAGAACGCGCGTTACAAGGATGACACGGCGCCGCTGGACGAGTCCTGCACCTGCTACTGCTGCAAGAACTTCTCGCGCGCCTACCTGCACCACCTGCACCGCTCGAAGGAAATCCTGGGCGCACGCCTGAACACCATCCACAACCTGCACTATTACCTGAACCTGATGCAGGAGATCCGCGATGCGATCGATGCCGACCGCTTCCACGAGTTCCGCCTGCAATTCAACGCCGACCGCGCCCGTGGGGTGTAGAGCGCCTGAAAAACCCGCATGGCGGCGTTGCATCGCCTCGCCGTACTAACGTACTGTCTTCGGCGATGCGCCTTGCCCTGCAGGTTTTGTCAGGCACTCTACAAAGCCTTCTTGAATTAATTTTCAAGCAACGTCTTGCAATCAGGCACGGCGCTCCCACATGGCCGGAAACTGGCTGTTGACAGTTTGCGGGTGCTAGAATACAGCGCTTGTTTTTTCACATTCTTATAAATCGGAGTCCTTGTGTTCATTTCCAACGCTTATGCGCAAACCGCCGCCGGCGCCGCCGACCCTGGCATCATGGGCAGCCTGACGACGTTCGCGCCGATCATCATCATGTTCGTGGTCATGTATTTCATCATGATCCGTCCGCAGCAGAAGCGCCAGAAAGAAATGAAGTCGATGATGGATGCGCTGGCCAAGGGCGACGAAGTGATCACCATCGGTGGCGTGCTGGGCCGCGTGTCCAAGGTCACCGAAGGCTATGTCACCATCGAGGTGGCTGCCGGTACCGAAATCGTGGTGCAGAAGAACGCCGTCACCACCCTGCTGCCGAAGGGCACCCTGAAGGCCCTGTAACCAGCCTTGCGGCTTCGGCCGCACGCGCTCAATTCTGAACGCTGGAACATCATGAATCGCTATCCCCTCTGGAAGTACATACTGATCCTCGTGGCGGTGCTGCTGGGCCTCCTGTACACGGCGCCGAACTATTTCGTCGATTCGCCGGCGCTGCAGGTCACCACCTCGAAGGCGACGGTCAAGATCAACAGCGACACCGTGGCCCAGGTGACCGCGGCGCTCAAGCGCGACGGCATTCCGCCGGAAGCCGTGAGCCTCGAAGGCTCGGGTGACACGACCGCCGTGCGTACGCGCTTCGCGTCCACCGACGCCCAGTTCAAGGCCAAGACGGCCCTCGAGCGCGACCTGAACCGCGACCCGACCGATCCGGACTACATCGTCACCGTCAACCTGGCGAAGAACACCCCGATGTGGATGCAGAAGCTGGGCGCGCAGGCGATGAACCTGGGCCTGGACCTGCGCGGCGGCGTGCACTTCCTGCTGCAGGTCGACTCCAAGGCGGTCCAGGAAAACCGCATCAAGAACCTCCAGACGACCATCCGCAGCCAGCTGCGCGACAAGAACGTGCGCCACGCCGGCATCGACCGCATCGGCAACCGCATCGAAGTCCGCTTCCGCGACGCCGACACCCGTACCCAGGCGCGCAACGTGCTGGCCCAGGACCCGGACCTGACCTTCGCCGACACCACCGACGGTACCGACCTGAAGCTGGTCGTGACCCTGAAGCCGGAAGCGCTGCAGCGTGCCGTGGAAGAGGGCGTGAAGCAGAACATCTCGACCCTGGGCAAGCGTATCAATGAACTCGGCACCACCGAGCCGGTGATCCAGCAGCAGGGCCGCGACCGCATCGTGGTGCAGCTGCCGGGCGTGCAGGACGTTGCCCATGCGAAAGACATCATCGGCCGCACCGCGACCCTGGAATTCCGCACTGTCGACGATACCATCACCCCGGGCACCGAACAGAGCGCCGCGATTCCGCTGAACTCGGAACTGTTCACCACCGGTCCGGGCGCACCGGCCGTGGTGTCGAAGGACGTGTTCCTGGGCGGCGATTCCATCACCAGCGCGACGGCCAGCTTCGACCAGCAGAACCAGCAGCCGGTCGTCAGCATCAGCCTGAACGGCGAAGGCGGCCGCAAGATGCGCCAGATGACCCGCGAGCGCGTCGGCAAGCGCATGGCCGTGCTGCTGAAGGAAAAAGGCAAGTACACCGTGCTGTCGAACGCGACCATCCAGGGTGAATTCGGTGCCTCGTTCCAGATCACCGGCATGCCGTCGGCGGAGAAGGCGGCCGAACTGGCCCTGCTGCTGCGTTCGGGCGCGCTGTCGGCGCCGATGGAATTCGTCGAGGAACGCGTGGTCGGCCCGCAGCTGGGCGCCGAAAACATCACCAAGGGACTGCACTCGACCGTGTGGGGCTTCGTGGCGATCGCGATCTTCATGATCATCTACTACCAGCTGTTCGGCTTCTTCAGCGTGGTGGCGCTGGCCTGCAACCTGCTGTTCCTGCTGAGCCTCCTGTCGATGCTGCAAGTCACGCTGACCCTGCCGGGTATCGCCGCAATCGCGCTGGCACTCGGTATGGCAATTGACGCCAACGTGCTGATCAACGAGCGCATCCGCGAGGAACTGCGTGCCGGTAACACGCCGCAGGCGGCGATCTCGGCCGGCTTCAGCCACGCCTGGGCCACCATCCTGGACTCGAACGTGACCACCCTGATCGTCGGCGTGGCCCTGCTGGTCTTCGGTTCGGGCGCGGTGCGCGGCTTCGCGGTCGTGCACTGCCTGGGCATCCTGACCTCGATGTTCTCGGCCGTGTTCCTGTCGCGCGGCGTCGTGAACCTGTGGTACGGACGCAAGAAGAAGCTGGGCAAGATCGCCATCGGTACCGTCTGGGAACCGGGCATCACGGCAGCGGGCGCCAAGTCCGCGGCCAAGAAATAAGCAGCGAGGAAAGCCATGGAATTTTTCAAGATTAAACGGGACATCCCGTTCATGCGCCACGCGTTGATCTTCAACGTGATTTCGGCGCTGACCTTCGTTGCCGCGGTGTTCTTCCTGGTGACCCGGCCCCTGCATTATTCGGTCGAGTTCACCGGCGGCACCACCATGGAGCTGCGCTACCCGCACGCGGCGGACCAGGAAAAGATCCGCCACACGCTGGAAAAGATCGGTTATGAACAGCCCGAGGTGACCAGCTTCGGCACGGCCCAGGACATCATGATGCGCCTGCCGATCCGCAAGGACCTGCCGGGCGCGACCGCGTCGACCACCGTGTTCAACGCCGTCTGCGCGGCCGAGAGCGGCACGCCGAAGCAGGTCCAGGAGACCACCGAGAAGGGCGAAAACATTACCCGTACCAGTTGCTTCACCGCGGAAGGCAAGGAAGCCGTGCACCTGCAGCGCGTCGAATTCGTCGGCCCCTCGGTCGGCGACGAGCTGGCGCAGAACGGCCTGAACGCGCTGATCATGGTGGTGATCGGCGTGGTGGTCTACCTGGCGGTGCGTTTCGAGTGGAAATTCGCGGTGGCGGCCATCGTCGCCAACCTGCACGACGTCGTGATCATCCTGGGCTTCTTCGCCTTCTTCCAGTGGGAATTCTCGCTGACCGTGCTGGCCGCGGTGCTGGCGGTGCTGGGCTACTCCGTCAACGAATCGGTCGTGATCTTCGACCGGATCCGCGAGACCTTCCGCAAGCAGCGCAAGATGAGCGTGACCGAGGTCATCGACCACGCGATCACCAGCACCATCTCGCGTACCATCATCACCCACGGCTGTACCGAGATGATGGTGCTGTCGATGCTGTTCTTCGGCGGCCAGGCCCTGCATTACTTCGCCGTGGCGCTGACGATCGGTATCCTGTTCGGTATCTATTCGTCCGTGTTCGTGGCGGCGGCGATCGCCATGTGGCTGGGCGTCAAGCGCGAAGACCTGATCAAGCCGATCAAGGAACGCGACGAGACCGACGGCGCCGTCGTGTAAACGCCGTCAATACGAAAAAGCCGCCCGGGCCCTGGCCTCGGCGGCTTTTTTGTTTATTGCGTACGATTTCTTCAGGTGTGTGAAGCAACGCACAGAGTGTTCCCTTAAGGCGGCCGTAAGATGGACTCGTCTCTTTCAGGACATCCCTAGTTTTGGACTTCACCCGCTCCGCTGGAGCGGGTTTTTTTTTGCCTGAACGGCATTGCAGAATTATTTTAAGATTTAGATTAAAAAATTTAACAAATGTGAGTTCGCGCACAGAGTGTGCAGGTTCAGGGAACTAAGATGGACTCGTCTCTTTCAGGACATCCCTAGTTTTGGACTTTACCCGCTCCGCTGGAGCGGGTTTTTTTTGCCCGCTTATTTGCCTGCCTATCCGCCTGTAGGATGGATGGGTGCGTAATTGCCCGAGCTCGAACCCGGCCGCATCCGGGTGGCCATGTCGCTCGCGCCCGTCAATCCATCCGACCTGATTCCGATCACCGGGGCCGATGCCCATCGTCTTCGATTCGCTGGGCGGCGCCATCGGTTCCGCCGTGCTGGCGGCGATGGGCGCGGGGTCTGCCTTCGTCGGATACGGACTGCTGTCGGGGCAGAACGTGCGCAGCAGCGCCGGCGTGGCCGCTGCCTGCCGGCGCAGCGCGCTCGCGCAGGCCGGCCTGGCGCCGGCAAAGCGCTGCTGGGTTTCGGCTGAGGGCCGGACCTCAGTCCAGCGCCGTCACCAGGCTGCGCACTTCGTCTTCCGATTCCTGCAGGACCAGCGCCAGGGTGCCGTCGCCGACCGCGAAGTCGATGGTGGCGCTGGCCTGGGTCGGGCTGAAGCCCGGGCGTTCGAGCAGGGGGGAGGGAACCGGGGCCAGGTCCTTGGCCAGCATCAGGGTATCGCCCAGGGTTTCCGGCGGCAAGGCGCGCATGCCGTTCCACAGGGCTTCGATCGCATCCATCACCGGGCTTGGAACGCCCAGCTTGAGCAGGACGCCGCGGCCGATCTCGACCTGGCCGTGCTCGATCCATTCGTCGGCGCCGCCGTCCAGCAGGCCGGGAAATTCGCCCGCTCTCGACAGCAGGTAGAAGCCGCCGACCTCGTGCACGATGCCGGCGAACATGGCGGTATCCGGATCGACGAAGGAGATGCGCCGCGCGATCACCAGCGCCAGCGCGGCGACGTTGGCCGAGTGCTGCCACAGCTGGTCGGCCCTGGCGCGCAGCAGCGGATCGCTGACGCCGCTGGCCAGCTGGCGCACGATGACGGAGGCGGCCAGCGCCCCCAGCGTGCGAAAGCCGACCCGCTGCACCGCGGCGCGGACGTTGGTGACGTCGTTGCCGGCACGGTTATAGGCGGCCGAGTTGGCGATGGCGACGGTGCGCGCGGCCAGCAGCGGCTCGGTCTGCACCAGGCGTGCGGCTTCCTCGACGTGGCAGTCGGGATCGCTCAGCGCGCGCTGCAATTTCAAGGTCGCGTTGACGTGGGTCGGAAAGGCCAGCTCGCCGCGCCCGGCTTGCGCGGCGATGGTCTTGAGGGCGTCGAGTCTGTTCATGAGGAAATATTATACGGATCAGGGCTCGCTGAAAATGGCGTCGCAGCCATCTTTCGGCTCTTCCGTATCCTGCAGTTCGTCGACCAGGCCCAGGTCGAACAATTCCTCGACCGCATTCATGAAGCTGTTGATTTTGGTGGCGCCGATCAGGCGATAGATTTCGCCGGCTTCGTTGCGCACGCCGATCAGCATCTTTTCCTGTTTCACCTCGTCGGGCGGGGCGACGTCGAGCAGCAGGTTGCCGATGATGTGCTTGTCGAAATGGGCGGGCTTTTTACCTTCGAGCAGGGCGGTTTTCACGGGTTGGTCTTCCTTTCTTGTGTGCTGGATCGGATTATAGCGGGCGGCGCGCCCCGAGGTCGCCGCCCGGGATTCGCGTTTTGCGGCCGGGACAGTTACCATATCGCCATGACCCAGCAGCTGCGCGGCATTGCCGCCCTCATCCTCGTCGTCCTCGTGTGGGGCACGACCTTCCCGGCCATGAAAGACCTCACCGTGACCTTTTCTCCGGTGTGGATCATCCTGACGCGCTTCGCGCTGGCGGTCGTCATCCTGTCGCCCTTCCTGTGGCGCGCGCATTGGAGCGATTTACGCTCGGGCGTGCTGCTGGGCCTGGTCCTGTTCTTCTGCTACCTGTTCCAGGTCGAGGGCCTGGCGCTGACCAGCTCGAACCGCAACGCCTTCATCACCGGCCTGAACGTGCTGGTGGTGCCGCTGCTGGGCATCCTCGGCGGACGCCTGCCGGAGCGCCGCATCATGTTCGCGCTGGTGCTGGCGGTGGCCGGCCTGGCGGCCCTGTGCTGGGACGGCGGCGCCTGGGGCACGGGCGACACGCTGGCGCTGCTGGGCGCCTTCTGCTTCGGCGCCTACGTCAAGATCATGGAGGTCCGCACCCGCAGCGCCAGGCGCCTGCTGAGCGTGACGGCGGCCCAGATCGGCACCGTGGCGGTGTGCGCGGCCGTGTGGCTGCTGCTGCGCGAAGTGCCGCGCGGCGTCGGCGTTCTCGAGGACGCCAACAATTACTGGCGCTACATCGGCGCCAACCTGCTGGCCTACTGGCCGAACTTCGCCTACCTGGGCGTGGTCTGCACCGCCGCCATCATCTCGCTGCAGGCCTGGGGGCAGTCGCGCACCAGCGCCAACGAGGCGGCCGTGATCTACGCCTTCGAGCCGGGCGCGGCGGCCTTCTTCGGCTATTTCTGGCTGGGCGAGGCGATGACGGCCCGCGGCTGGCTCGGCGCCGCTCTGTTGATCTCCGGTATGATTGTCAGTCAATGGAATACCGAGAGCCGCCCGGCGGGCGCGCTCGCCCCCGAGTGATGATCCCGACCCCTGTTCCGCATCGTTTCGATGTCGCACGCTGAACTGTCCAGCCTCGCGCAGGAAGCGCCCTTGCGCGTGCTGCTGGTGAATGCCGGCGAGCCGGATTCCCTGACCTGGTCCGGGATCGTGCAGCCGCTGCGCCTGGCGGCCAAGATGGTGGGGCCGCAGCGCCTGATCGTCGACGTGCGCACGCCCGATAAATTCGGCGGCGACGGCCAGCGCCACTGGCACCTGGTGCTGCTGATCGCCGATGAAGCCGAGGCCGGCCTGCGGCCCGCCAATATGCGCCTGCTGGCCCAGCGCTGCCGCGCCGCGCCCTGCTGGGGAGGGGTGGGCGCGGGCGTGCTGTGGCTGGCCGAGGCGGGCGCCTTCAACGGCGTGCGCACCGCGCTGCCGTGGTCGCTCTACCCGGATGCCGAGACCTTCGCCGACCAGGCCCTGTTCAGCCCCCACCTGTTCGAGATCGACGGCGCGCGCCTGACCTGCTGCGGCGGCGGCGCCAGCATCGACTTCGCCCTGACCCTGGTCGACATCCTGTTCGGCGCCACGGTCCAGGCCCAGGTCAAGGAAGTGCTGTGCGTGGACCGCGTGCGCGGCCAGGAAGAGCGCCAGCGGGTCGCCCTGCAGGCCCGCTTCGGCGTGCTGCAGCCCAAGCTGACCGAGGCCGTGACCCTGATGGAAGCCAACATCGAAGAGCCGCTCTCGACCGACGAGATCGCCCAGCTGGCCGGCGTCTCGCGGCGCCAGCTGGAGCGCCTGTTCAAGCAATACCTGGGCAGCCTGCCGTCGCGCTACTACCTCGAACTGCGCCTGAAACGCGCCCGCCAGCTGCTGCGCGACACCAACCACTCGATCGTGCAGGTGGGCCTGATGTGCGGCTTCTCGTCCGGCTCCCACTTCTCCACCGCCTTCGGCGCCCTGTTCGGCAACACCCCGCGCGAAGAACGCCAGCGCAAGCTCGCCGAGTAATTTCCCAACTTCGGGGTCAGGTCCATTTTTCTCGGCGGGATGGGCGAGGATGGGTGATATTGCCAGATCATGGGTGCAAAATTGACGAAGTTGACAAAATAAAGTGCTCTGACCCCGAATTTTGCTTGAGATAGCGCAAAAGTTGCTCGTCCAAAAATGAAAATGCCTGTCGCAGTTTGGAAAGAACTGCAAGGGTCGTGTTTCTATAATGGGTCGCTCGGCGCGGCTGCTGGAGTTCGCGCGACTCTTATTTGGATGAGGATGAACGTCATGAATGCTAAGCTCGAATCGGGTGTCACCACGCGGCCTGTTACACGCCAGACTTTCGACGAGGTCCTCGTCCCGACCTACGCCCCGGCTGCGATGGTCCCGGTGCGCGCTTCCGGCCTGGATGTCTGGGACCAGGAAGGCAAGCATTACCTCGACTTCACCTCCGGCATCGCCGTCTCCAGCCTCGGCCACTGCAACCCGGTGCTGGTCGACGCCGTGACGCGCCAGATCAATACCCTGTGGCACCTCGGTAACGGCTACACCAACGAGCCGGTGCTGCGCCTGGCCTCGGCCCTGACTGAAGCCACCTTCGCCGACCGCGCCTTCTTCTGCAACTCCGGCGCCGAAGCCAACGAAGCCGCGCTGAAGCTGGCGCGCAAGTACGCGCACACCAAGTTCGGCCCGCACAAGTCGCGCATCGTGTCCTGCCTGTCGTCCTTCCACGGCCGCACCCTGTTCACCGTCTCGGTCGGCGGCCAGCCGAAGTACACCGAAGGCTTCGAGCCGCTGCCGCAGGAAATCAACCACATCACCTACAACGACATCGAGTCCGCGCGCGCCGCGATCACCGATGACGTCGCCGCCGTGATCGTCGAGCCGATCCAGGGCGAGGGCGGCGTGATCCCGGGCGATATCGAATTCCTGAAAGCCCTGCGCGAGCTGTGCGACAAGACCGGCGCCCTGCTGGTGTTCGACGAAGTGCAGTCGGGCGTGGGCCGCACCGGCACCCTGTACGACTACATGAACGTGGGCGTGACCCCGGACATCCTGACCTCGGCCAAGGCCCTGGGCAACGGCTACCCGATCGGCGCCATGCTGACCACCGAGGAGATCGCCCAGCACTTCAACGTCGGCTCGCACGGCACCACCTACGGCGGCAACCCGCTGGCCGCGACCGTCGCCCTGAACGTGCTCGAGCAGATCAACCAGCCGGCCTTCCTGGCCCGCGTGAACGAAGCCAGCGCCAAGCTGTTCGCCCAGCTGGAAAAGCTCTCAAGCGACTTCCCCCAGCTGTTCGGCAAGCCGCGCGGCAAGGGCCTGCTGATCGGCCTGCCGATGGCGGAAGGCTTCAAGGGCCGCGCCAAGGACTACACCAAGACCGCCGAAAAGCTCGGCCTGATGCTGCTGATCGCCGGCCCCGACGTCGTGCGCCTGGCGCCGGCCCTGGTCGTCAGCGACGCCCAGCTGCTCGAAGCCGACCGCATCATGCGCGACGCCGCCCAGGCCTTCATCGCCGGCTGATACGCGCCATCCGCCGGCTGCTTCGACGCAGCCGGCCCGCCTGACTCTTGATCGGGAGTTCCCATGTATGTTGTCCGTCCGGTAGAGCCCGCGGATGTCGGCGCCCTCGAGGCGCTGCTGGCCACCGCCATGCCGGGAGTGCATACCCTTCCGCGCACGCGCGAGAAGATCGCCGCCCTGGTCGAACGATCAAGCGCCTCGTTCGCGGCCCACGTCGACATCCCCAGCGAGGAAACCTATCTGTTCGTGCTGGAAGACCTCGAGCACCATGAACTGGTGGGCACCGCCGCGATCCACGCCTCGGCCGGCTCGAACGGCACCTATTTCGCGTTCCGCAACGATGTGATCCAGCAGGTCTCGCGCGACCTGAACATCAGCCACAGCGTGCATGCGCTGACCCTGTGCTCGGAGCTGACCGCCTATTCGCAGCTGTCGGGCTTCACGATCCACCACCGCAACAAGGCCAACCACCGCGCCGGCCCCGAAGCGGCCCTGCTGTCGCGCGCCAGGCTGCTGTACGCCGTGCTGGCGCCGCACCGCTTCGGCGACCGCTTCTTCGTGCCGCTGGCCGGTGTCACCGACGACGACGGCCAGTCGCCGTTCTGGGATGCGCTCGGCCGCAAGTTCTTCAAGATGGATTTCCTCGACGCCGAACGCACCATCGGCGGCGCCCGCAACCGTACCCTGATCGTCGAGCTGATGCCGCACTATCCGGTGTACGTGCCGCTGCTGCCTGGCCCGGCGCAGGCGGCGATGGGCCAGATCCATCCGGATGGCCAGCTGGCGTTCGACTTATTGACAGAGGAAGGCTTCGAGGCCGACGAATACATCGACATCTTCGACGGCGGCCCGATCCTGCAGGCGCACAAGAACGCGCTGCGTTCCTTCCACGGCTCGATGGTGCGCCGCGTCGCGACCCAGGACCAGCCGCCGGGCGCGCCGGACACCATGGCCAGCTACGCGGTGGCCAGCAGCGAGCGCAAGTTCCGCGCCATCGTCGTGTCGTGCGCGCCGGCCGAAAGCAGCGAGGCGCTGTGCCTGCCCGCCTGGGCCCAGCAGGCGCTCGGCGTCGCGCCGGGCGATAACGTCATCTGCGTGCGCATTTAAAGGAAACCGACCCATGCTCTTGATTCGCGCAATCACCCTGGACGACGTCGATCCGCTGATCGAGATGGCGCGCCAGGTCGGCAGCGGCATGACGACCCTGAAACCGGACCGCGACATGCTGGGCGAACGCGTGAACACCGCGGTCGCGTCCTTCGCCCAGACCATCCCGCCGGAACAGCGCGACTACATGTTCGTGCTGGAGGACACCGCCAACCACCGCCTGGCCGGCGTGTGCGCCATCAAGGGCGCGGTCGGCCTCACCGAACCGTTCTATAACTACCGCATCGGCACCCTGGTCCATTCCAGCCGCGAGCTGGGCGTGTTCACCCGCATGGACACGCTCTACCTGTCGAACGACCTGACCGGTTCGAGCGAACTGTGCTCGCTGTTCCTGATGCCGGAATACCGCACCGGCCATAACGGCAAGTGGCTCTCCAAAAGCCGCTTCCTGTTCATCGCCCAGTTCCAGCACCTGTTCACCGAGAAGATCATCGCCGAGATGCGCGGCTTCCAGGCCGAAGACGGCACTTCGCCGTTCTACGAAGGCCTCGGCCGCCACTTCTTCAAGATGGATTTCGACCACGTCGACGGCCTGACCGCGATCGGCAAGAAGTCCTTCATCGCCGAGCTGATGCCGCGCCAGCCGCTGTACGTCGCCTACCTGCCGGACGACGCCCAGGCCGTGATCGGCCAGGTGCACCGCTCCACGCTGCCGGCGAGGAAGCTGCTCGAGCAGGAAGGCATGCACTACGAGGGTTACGTCGACATCTTCGACGCCGGCCCCGTACTGCAGGGCCGCGTGGCCGAGCTGCGCGCGGTGCGCGACAGCGTGCTGACCGTGGCCGGGGAAGGCGCGCCGGAAGGCGAGTGCGACACCACCCTGGTCTCGAACACGAAGCTCGACGATTTCCGCATGATCCTCGCGCAAACCTGCGATGGCGGCACCAGGGTGGCGCTGTCGGTACGCGAACTGCAGCTGCTGCATTGCCAGGCGGGCGACCCCGTGCGCACGCTGTCACTCAATGTAAGGAAGAATACGAATGGCTAATCTCTCGAATTACATCGGCGGCGAATGGCTCGCCGGCAGCGGCCAGGAACTGGTCACGATCGATCCGTCGACCGGCCGCCAGACCTGGACCAGCAAGGAATCGAATGCCGACGACGTGGCCCGCGCGGTGCAGGCGGCGCGCGATGCCTTCGAAGACTGGGCCCTGACCCCGCTCGAGCAGCGCATCGCGATCTGCCAGCGCTTCCGCGACCTGCTCAAGGAGCACAACGAGGAACTGGCCGCGATCATCGCCGAGGAAGTCGGCAAACCGCTGTGGGAAGCCCGCACCGAAGTCACGACCATGGCCAACAAGGTCGACATCTCGGCGCAGTCTTATGGCGCGCGCACCGGCGAGACCGCCGCCAGGGTCGCCGACGGCAATGCCGTGCTGCGCCACCGCCCGCATGGCGTGTTCGCCGTCTTCGGTCCGTATAACTTCCCCGGCCACCTGCCGAACGGCCACATCGTGCCGGCCCTGATCGCCGGGAACACCCTGGTCTTCAAGCCCAGCGAATATGCGCCGCGCACCGCGGTGCGCACGGTCCAGCTGTGGGCGCAGGCCGGCCTGCCGAAGGGCGTGCTGAACCTGGTCAACGGCGGCCGCGAGACCGGCATCGCGCTGGGCGCCAACCCGGACGTGGACGGCATCCTGTTCACCGGCAGCAGCCAGACCGGCGCCGCCCTGCACAAGCAGTTTGGCGGCATGCCGGGCAAGATGCTGGCCCTGGAAATGGGCGGCAACAACCCGCTGGTGGTCTGGGACGTCGACGACCAAAAGGAAAAGCTCGACGCCGCCGTCCACCACGCCGTGATGTCGGCGTTCATTTCGGCCGGCCAGCGCTGCACCTGCGCGCGCCGCCTGATCGTGCAGGACACCCCGCAGGGCCAGGCCTTCATCGACCGCCTGGTCGAGGTGGCAGGCAAGCTGGTGGTCGGCCCCTCGAACGCCGATCCGCAACCCTTCATGGGGCCGGTCGTATCGAGCACGGTGGCCAGGCGCCTGGTGGAAGCCCAGCAGATGATGGAAGAGAAGGGCGGCAAGGTGCTGCTGCGGATGCGCCAGCCGGATCCGGATAACGGCTTCGTCACCGCCGGCATCGTCGACGTCACCGGCGTGCAGGGCATCCCGGATGAGGAATGGTTCGGCCCCCTGCTGCAGATCATCCGCGTGCAGGATTTCGACAGCGCGATCAAGGCCGCCAACGCCACCGAGTTCGGACTGGCCGCCGCGCTGCTGTCGCCGTCGGAAGAATTGTGGAAGCGCTTTGCCGTCAAGGCCAGGGCCGGCGTGGTGAACTGGAACCGCCCGACCACCGGCGCGGCCAGCTCGGCGCCTTTCGGCGGCGTCGGCAAGTCGGGCAACCACCGCCCGAGCGCCTACTACGCAGCCGATTATTGCGCCTATCCGGTCGCCTCGATCGAAACCTCCGAGCTGGAAATGCCGGCCAAACTGTCCCCCGGACTGAGCTTCTAAGACTATGCCGCTTGATATGTTCAATGCCCGCGAATTCAACTTCGATGGCCTGGTAGGGCCTTCGCACAACTACGCCGGCCTCTCGTTCGGCAACGTCGCCTCGTTCAACAACGTGAAGAGCGCGTCGAACCCGAGGCAGGCTGCCCTGCAGGGGCTGGCCAAGATGCGCGAACTGGCCGCGCGCGGCTTCGCGCAAGCCGTGCTGCCGCCGCAGGCGCGCCCGAATTTCCGCCTGCTGCGACGCCTCGGCTTCAGCGGAACCGATGCCGACGTGCTGGCCCAGGCCTGGCGCGAAGCGCCGGTGATCCTGGCCTGCGCCTGGTCGGCCTCGCCGATGTGGACCGCGAACGCCGCCACCGTCAGCCCGTCGAGCGACACCGCGGACGGCCGCGTGCACTTCACGGCCGCCAACCTGAACAACAAGCTGCACCGCGCCGAAGAGCACATCCAGTCGACCCGCACCCTGCGCGCACTGTTCGCGAACAGCGACCGCTTCGTGGTGCACGAGCCGCTGCCGTCGACCCCGGCGTTCGGCGACGAGGGCGCGGCCAACCACACCCGCTTCGCCACCGCCCACGGCGCCGCTGGCGTCGAGTTCTTCGTCTACGGCCGGGTGGAATTCGACCCATCCGCACCGAGCCCGAAAAAATACCCGGCGCGCCAGACCCTCGAAGCCTCGCAGGCGATCGCCCGCCTGCACGGCCTGGATGCGGCGCGCACCGTGTTCGCTTCGCAGAACCCGGACGTGATCGACCAGGGCGTGTTCCACAACGACGTGATCGCGGTCGGCAACGGCAACGTGCTGTTCTACCACGAGCAGGCCTTCGCCGACGAGACCGCGACCCTGGACGCGCTGCGCCGCGCCATGGCCGGCGTCGGCGCGGGCCTGGAAGCCGTGCGCGTCGAGACCGGCATGGTGCCGGTGGCCGACGCGGTGACCAGCTACCTGTTCAACAGCCAGCTGCTGTCGAAGCCGGACGGCCGCATGGCGCTGGTGGTGCCGCACGAATGCCGCGAGAACGCGCAGGTGTCGCGCTACCTCGAGGCGCTGGTCGGCGCGGGCGGTCCGATCGACGAACTGATCGAGTTCGACCTGCGCCAGAGCATGCGCAACGGCGGCGGCCCTGCCTGCCTGCGCCTGCGCGTGGCGCTGACCGACATTGAAGCGGCCGCGATGCACCAGGGCGTGATCATGACCGAGGAGCTCTACGCGAAGCTGGTGCCCTGGGTCGAGCGCCACTACCGCGACCGCGTCGAGCCGAAGGACCTGGCCGACCCGCGGCTGGCGATCGAATGCGCCGCCGCGCTGGAAGAGCTGGAGCGTCTGCTTGGCCTGCCCGGACTGTACGAACTGGATTAACGAAGAGCCCCCGATAATATTGCCGCGTGGATACAGAACTGCCTCGCCAGCGTCTTTACGGCATGTTCTAATAGCGGATTAGCTTTCGGGATAAGAAAGCAAGGAATCTGGATGGGACAACCCCGTCCGCATAAGCCGGAGCACGCGTGGCCACAAGCCGCGGCGGACTCGGCATCAACACTCAGCTTTGGAGAAGCAAATGAATAAAGACATGCCGTCGGACCTGCGTACCCGTACGCTCGCCCTGGTTAACGAGAAAAATGCGGAAAACAAGCCCGCCGAACAGCTTGGTGCGCTGATCGGCGCCTGGCTCGGTTCCCTCGACGATGAGGACCTGGCAGGCGTTTCGCCGGACAGCCTGGCGGCGATCCTGCAGGACGGCTTCGCCCAGGTTGCGCAACGCACCGGCCAGGGCTGCCAGATCGCCCAGATGCGCTACACCGACGGGCGCTGCGGCATGTCGACCGCTCTCCTGATCCTCAACGAGGACATGCCCTACCTGGTCGATTCCTTCGTGATGGCGCTGCGCCGCCAGCGCGTGGTGGCGACCGGTGTGATGAATGCCGTGCTGCCGGTTCGCCGCGACGCGAATGGCGCCGTGGCCGCCGTCGGCGAAGCCGGCGCGCCGCTGGAATCCTATGTGCTCTGCCTGCTGGGTGAAGACCTGCCGCAGGAAGAGCTGGCCGCCCTGGTCGAGCGCCTGCAGATGGTGGCGCGCGACGCCGCCGTCGTCCACCGCGACGCCGTCGCCATGGGCGACCGCATGAGCGCCGTGGCCGCCGACGCCGCCGCGCAGGGTACCCCTGCCGGCCAGGAAGTCGCCGCCTTCCTCGAATGGGCAAGGAACGAAGGCTTCGAGCCTTTCGGCTACGCCTACTACTTCGTCAAGCCGGGCGTGCGCGAACTCGAACGCGACATCCCGAGCCGCATCGGCGTGCTGCAGGACACCTCGCACCCGGTCTACGCAACGAGTATCCAGAACATCCCGGGCGACTTCGAGATCCTGTCGAAGCGCGAAGAGACCCTGTCGATCGTGAAGGCCGACGTCGCCGGCACCCTGCACCGCGACCAGCCGCTCGACTTCATCGGCGTGCGCGCCACCGATGCCCAGGGCAACACCATCGGCGAACACTGCTTCATCGGCCTGTTCACCCGCGCCGCCACCTCGACCCCGCTGGCGCGCCTGCCGTTCGCGCGCGGCCGCGTCGCCAAGGTGCTCGGCATCGCCGGCGTGCGCCAGGAAGGCTTCCGCGCCGAGAAATTCCTGGAGATCCTGGAATCGCTGCCGCGCACCGAAGCGCTGGAAGCCGATCCGGAATGGCTGGCCCAGGTCTGCAGCGCCGTGGTTTCTCTGTACAAGCAGCCGCGCGCCAAGGTATTCGCGCGCCGCGACGTCTACGCCCGCCACCTGAACGTGCTGGTCTACCTGCCGCGCGAGCGCTACAGCGCCGCCGTGGTGGCCGCCCTGGCCCAGGCCCTGAAGGACAGCTCGGGCGCCAGCGACGTGCGCACCCAGACCCTGGTGGCCGACGGCCCGCTGGCCCGCGTCTACCTGATCGCCCAGGCCGCGCGCAACCCGCTCGACCTGGAAACCGACATCCAGCAGCCGCTGCTGTCCGTGCTGGACGGCTGGCATGACCGCTACACCACGCTGACCGATGGCGTCGAAGACGTCCCGACCCGCAATGCGCTGCGCAAGCTGCTGCCGACCCTGCCGGTCAGCTACGTGGCCGCCACCGCGCCGGAAGTCGCCTTCCGCGACGTCGCCGCCATCCTCGGCAACGGCAAGCCGAACCACGTGTCGGTGCGCATCGAGAGCGATGCCGCCAACGACGCGTCGATCCGCCTGTACTCGACCGGCAGCGTGCCTTCGCTGTCGCGCATCCTGCCGGCCCTGCAGAACGCCGGCGTGGCGATCGACCGCGAGCAGACCTTCGCGATCACCACCACCGACGGCGCCCGTCACTTCGTGACCAGCCTGATCGTCGATGCGGATAGCGCAGCCAGGCTGGCCAAGCCGGGCATCGCCGAGGTGGCCGAAGAGCTGTTCGCCGCCCTGTTCAACGATGAAGCCGAAGACGGCCGCCTGAACGGCCTGGCCATCGAAGGCGGACTGTCGACCCGCGAAGTGCAGCTGGTGCGCGCCTATATCAGCTACTGGCGCCAGGCCGGCAGCAAGTTCTCGACCCGCTACATGGCCGAAACCCTGCGCCTGCGCGCCGGCCTGGTGCGCGAACTGGTGGAAGGCTTCAAGCTGCGCTTCGATCCGAAGCTGG
>Ga0308170_10002228_pt1 | contig 16969 bp, 13 predicted proteins | sample PhyBR2_2_FD_202136 | JGI IMG/M metagenome (GOLD analysis project Ga0308170, IMG submission 202136) | Phyllosphere microbial communities from UC Gill Tract Community Farm, Albany, California, United States - DLSLSB.R2 | ecosystem: Host-associated > Plants > Phyllosphere > Unclassified | place... | reverse complement strand
GGCTGCGAGGAGAACCAGATCGGTGCGTTAATGGCGACTATCCCTGAGTGGCGGCATGGCGCGATCCGCACGCTGACCGCGCAGTTCAGCGGTGACGAAGTCGAAGAGGGCATTACGCTGGTGCGTGAGCTCGCCACCGCTGCCGCGATGCCGCGACAGAGCGTCGGGATCGAGCGGCTCGTGCTGGGCGTGAAGTGCGGCGGGTCGGACGGGCTGTCGGGGCTGACGGCCAATCCTCTGGTCGGCCGGATGAGCGACCGGGTGAGCGAGGCGGGCGGCCGAGTGTTGCTGACCGAAATTCCCGAGGTCTTTGGGGCCGAGCAGATGCTGATGAACCGCGCCACCGATGTGGGCGTATTTCAGGAGATCGTCGGGCTCGTGAATGGCTTCAAGCAGTATTTCCTCGATCATGGCGAGCCGGTTTCCGACAACCCGTCGCCGGGCAATGTCCTGGGCGGCATCACCACCCTCGAGGAGAAATCCCTCGGCGCGGTACAGAAGGGGGGGCATGCGACCGTGACCGACGTGATCAGTTATGGCGCACGGGTGTCGAAGCCGGGTCTGACGATCCTCGAAGCGCCAGGTAACGACGCCGTATCGTCGACCGCGCTGGCGGCGGCCGGCGCGACGGTGATCCTATTCACCACCGGTCGCGGAACGCCATTGGGCTTTCCCGTGCCGACGATCAAGATCGCATCCAACACGGCGCTCGCGGAGCGCAAGCCAGGCTGGATAGACTTCGATGCCGGACAGGTGCTCGCCCAGGGCTTCGGTGCGGCTGAGCATGCGCTGCTCGACCGGATCGTCACGATTGCGTCGGGCGCTATCACGGCGGCCGAACGTAACGGTGAACGCGAGATCGCGATCTGGAAACGGGGCGTAACACTATGACCCTGCTGACCCCGTCGGCGTTCGGCGCTCTGCCGAACGATATCAAGCGCCCGAACCACCATGACGACATCGGCGTGGGCATCGTCCATTTCGGTCCAGGCGCATTCCATCGCGCGCATCAGGCTGCTTATATTGATACCGTGCTGCGCGATGATCCGCGCTGGGGCATCGCTGCTGTGTCGATGCGCAGTCGCGGCACGGTCGCGGCGCTCGCGGCGCAGGGCGGGCTATACACGCTGGTGGTGCGCGATGCCGAACCCTCGATGCGGGTCATCGCCGCGCATAGACGGTTCTTGGCACCGGACGCCGCTGCGGAAACGCACGCATTGCTCGCCGACACGCGCGTTGAGCTGGTCACGACGACCGTGACTGAGAAGGGGTATTGCCTGGGTGTCGACGGCACCCTCGATTTGTCGCACCCTGATATCGTCCACGATCTTGCGGGCACTCATAGGCCGGCAAGCGTGGTCGGGTGGTTGGTCTCCGGGCTTGCCGCGCGTCGCGCGACTAGGCTGGCACCGTTCATGCCGATGCCGTGCGACAATCTCGCAAGCAACGGCGCGAAGCTGCACGCCGCCTTGATAGCTTTTGCGCGTGCCCGCGATACCGGGCTGGCGGACTGGATCGCAGGCGAAGTGACGGTGCCTTCGACGATGGTCGATTCAATCACGCCGGCTTCAGACGATATGCTGTCTGTCGACGTGGCCGCCGCTCTTGGGTTCGAGGATCGCATCCCGGTACAACGCGAAGCGTTCACCCAATGGGTAATCGAGGATGTCGGCCGCCCGCTAGGCCCCGATCTTGCGGCCGTCGGCGCGACCGTTACCAACGACGTCGCGGGGTATGAAAAGGCCAAACTGCGCATCCTCAACGGGGCACATTCGACGCTGGCCTATGCCGGATTGCTGCGGGGCCATGCCAGTGTGGCGGACGCGATGGCAGACGCCGATCTTGCGGCGTTCATCAAGGCAATGATCCGTAGCGACATCGCGCCGATGCTGCCCGCCGTCGCTGGATTTGACCTCGACGACTATGCCAGGGCCGTACTGGCGCGCTTCGCCAACCCGATGATCGTTCACCGGCTCGACCAGATCGCCCAAGACGGCTCGCAAAAGCTGCCCTATCGATTGGGCGATACGCTCGACGCAAACAGACGAGCCGGTCGCCTTCCAGTATATGTCGTTGCGGCGCTCGGCTGTTGGGTCGCATTCCTGATGCGTCGCTCCCGCGCCGGTATCCCGATCGTCGATCCGGCCGGCGCCAGGCTGTTCACTGCCGCAGCCGAAGGCGACGCGGCGACGGTGGTGGATCGGCTGGTGCAGATGAACCTGGGCCTGCCGAAATCGATCGCGGCAGATGCCGATCTGCTCCGGGCGCTAAAAACGGCGACCGGTGTCGCGTTCGACGGTCGATGGGCCGACATGCTTTCACGGGGACAGACTCGATGACGCAACAGGCTCGAACGAGCACAGATACGCCATATGTCGGTCGCTATCGCTGGGTGATCTGCGGGCTGTTGTTCGCCGCCACGTCGATCAACTATGTAGACCGCCAGATGATCGGGGTCCTCAAACCGACCATATCGGCCGAACTCGGCTGGAACGAGCAGACCTATGCCGACGTCATCTTCTGGTTTCAAATGGCATATGCGATCGGGTATCTGAGCTTCGGGCGCATCGTCGACATGGTTGGTGCACGCGTCGGCTATTCGGTTGCCTTCGTCATCTGGACGGTCGGTCATACCTTGTGTGGTTTCGTTTCTTCGGCGTTCCAGTTTTCGATCGCGCGCTTCGTACTCGGTATCGGCGAGAGTGGCAATTTTCCCTCAGGCATCAAGGCGGTCACCGAATGGTTTCCGGCACGGGAACGCGCTCTCGCTACGGGCATCTTCAACGCAGGGTCCAATCTGGGAGCGATCATCACGCCGCTAGTGGTGCCGGCGATCACGCTCGCCTTCGGATGGCGGATGGCGTTCATCGTGACCGGAGCGGCAAGCTTGGTCTGGCTGGTCGCATGGATCGCCCTCTATCGTCGTCCGCGCGAGTCCACGAAGGTTTCGGCTGCCGAACTCGCCTATATCGAAAGCGATCCCGCTGACGCAGGACCACGGATCGGATGGCTCGAACTGCTCGGCTACCGCGAGACCTGGGCCTACGCACTCGGACGGTTCCTGATCGATCCGATCTGGTGGTTGTTCCTGTTTTGGACGCCGGACTTCCTTGGCAAGACCTATCACCTCGACCTCAAGAGCTTCGGGCCGCCGCTGGTCGCCATCTACCTGATCTCTGACATCGGCAGCGTCGCCGGAGGCTGGGCCTCGTCGCGGCTGATGAATCGGGGGATGACCGCGAACAGGGCGCGCAAGCTGACAATGTTGACCTGCGCAATCCTGGTGACGCCGATCATCTCGGCGCAATATATCAGCAATCTATGGCTCGCAGTCGCGGTGCTCGGGGTGGCGACGGCAGCGCATCAGGCGTTTTCGGCCAATTTGTATACATTGCCTTCCGACGTGTTTCCGCGCAGCGCGGTCGCATCGGTGATCGGCATTGGCGGCACTGTCGGCGCGATTGGCGGTATGATGATGGCCAAATTTACCGGCTACATTCTCGATACAACCGGAAGCTACGCGCCGATCTTCGCCGTCGCCGGCAGCACCTACCTCATTGCCATCTTCGTCATCCACCTGCTGACCCCGCGCTTCGCGAAGGTAGACGCCCTGCGTAGCTGAGACCGCGAGGATGCGTCACGCTCCCCCGACCGCCCCCGACCACCGCCGCCGCGCCGCCGCCAAGTGAACGATCCACAGTATGTTTCGTCGAGCTTGCAATTCGCCCAACCGGTGCCACCGTTGGCACAACCGTTTATTCAAGAGGAACATGCTTCGTGACTGCACCGCTTCGCCTCGATCCTGACCGCTTGTTCCCCGCGGAGGCGCGTACCCGCGACATCGCGCGGGCGCTCTACGGGAGCGTGGCGATGCTTCCGATCGTCTCCCCGCACGGACATACAGATCCACGCTGGTTCGCCTATGACCAGCCCTGGGACAATGCCGCCGAACTCCTGCTTCAGCCCGATCACTACCTGTTCCGCATGCTCTATTCGCAGGGCATATCGCTTGAAGCGCTGGGCATCCCCGCGCACGGGCGGCCGGGTCATGCGGACCTGCGCGCGGCCTGGCGGCTGTTTGCCGACAACCAGCATCTGTTCCGGGGAACGCCGTCCCGGCTGTGGCTCGATCACGTCTTTGCCGAAGTGTTCGACTTCGACGTGGCGCTCGGCAGCGACACGGCCGACCTGTATTACGACCGTATCGGCGACCTTCTAGCTACCCCTGGCTTTCGTCCCCGCGCGTTGTACGACCGCTTCAAAATCGAACTAATCGCGACCACGGAGGGCGCGCACGACACACTCGAGCATCATGAGGCGATTTGCGCGTCTGGCTGGGCTGGGCGGGTGGTCACCGCCTATCGCCCCGACGCAGTGATTGATCCCGAACATGAGGATTTTCGCCCTGCATTGACGCGTTTCGCCGAACTCACGGGAGAGGATGTCAGCAGCTGGCGCGGCTATCTTTCAGCACACGTCAAGCGGCGACACGCGTTCATCGCGATGGGTGCGACGTCCAGCGATCATGGCCACCCCACCGCGGCCACGGCCAATCTTTCTGCCTCCGAGGCTGAGGCGCTGTTCGCCAAGATCATGCACGGCACATGGACCGCCGCAGATGCGGAACTGTTCCGCGCGCAGATGCTGACCGAGATGGCAAGAATGAGTTTGGCCGATCGGCTCGTGATGCAGATTCATCCCGGCGCGGTCCGTAATCACAACCGTTGGCTGCACGGTGCCTATGGCCGCGACAAGGGGGCGGATATTCCGGGACGCACCGATTACGTCCATGCGCTCAAGCCACTGCTCGACGTATTCGGCAACGAGCGTGACCTGTCGATCATTCTGTTCACACTCGATGAGACGAGCTACGCTCGAGAGCTTGCGCCGCTCGCTGGTCATTATCCGTGCCTGAAACTCGGCCCTGCTTGGTGGTTCCACGACAGTCCGGAAGGCATGCGCCGTTTCCGCGAGATGACCACGGAAACCGCTGGTTTCTACAACACCGTCGGCTTCAACGACGACACCCGCGCGTTCCTGTCGATCCCCGCGCGACACGACGTGGCGCGGCGGGTCGATTGCTCGTTCCTCGCGCGGCTCGTCGCTGAGGGACGGATGAAGGATTGGGAGGCGGAAGAGCTGGCGATCGATCTGACCTACACGCTAGTGCGGAAGGCGTATCGGCTGGACGAGGCGCCGACGCGGCCCGTCGTGGCGTCAAGGGGCATAACGGCATGATCGGTCGGCGCCGCTTCCTCGCCGCCGCGACTGCGGGCATGGCATTGCCGACCGTAGCCCTGCCGGGCATTGCGTCCGCGGCAGCCGCGGAACCTTCGCTCGATACACTTGCCCGGCGCAAAGGGATGCGTTTCGGCAGCGCGCTCGGCTCGGGCAAGCCTAATACGCCAGAGGGCGGGTTTGCGGATCCGGCGCACCGCGCACTGATCGCCGCCCAATGCGGACTGATTGTGCCCGAGAACGAGATGAAGTGGGGCATCGTGCGCCCATCGGCCGACGGTTTCGACTTCGGACCAACCGATCGGATCGTTGCCTGGGCCAAGGCGCATGGCCTGGGCGTCCGGGGGCATAATCTTTTGTGGCAGCATGCACGCTGGACCCCAGCCTGGTTGACGACGCATGATTTCGGCAGCCAGCCGAGGGTCGCGGGAGAGCGGTTGTTGAGTGAGCACATTGCCAAAGTTGTCGGACGCTATTCCGGGGTGGTGCGCAGCTTCGACGTCGTCAATGAGGCGATCGACGAGAAAACCGGTCTCCTGCGCGAAACCAGCCTGTCGCGTGCGATCGGCGGCACGATTGAGACGATTGAGCTAGCATTCCATGCAGCGCGCGATGCGGCGCCGCATGCGCAACTGATCTACAACGATTACATGAGCTGGGACGCTATCAGTGCGACGCATCGTGCGTCAGTGCTGACGCTGCTAGCTGAGTTGAAGCGACGCAACGTGCCGATCGATGCGCTCGGCATCCAGGGGCACATTGGCAGCAACGGCATGGGAGTTGCCACCACGCTCGGCCGTCAGCCGGAGGAATGGCGGCGGTTCCTGGGCGCCGTGCGCGCTATGGGGCTCAGGATGCTGGTCACGGAGTTCGACGTCAACGACAAGGCGCTGCCCGCTGACCTTCCGTCTCGTGATCGCGCCGTGGCGGATCTGGCGCGCGTGTATCTCGACCTAACGCTTGCCGAGACGAGCATCGATACGCTGATGTGCTGGGGCCTTTCCGACCGGTACAGCTGGTTGCAGGGCACGTCGCCCCGCCCGGACGGGCTTCCCAAGCGTCCGCTGCCTTACGACACGCAAATGCGCGCCAAGCCGCTTCGCGACGCTGTCGCGGGCGCACTCCGCGCAATGCCCATGCGAGTCCGTTAGAGCGTCGAGATCAATCAATCCTAAAGCCGGCTCGTCAGGCGGCCGCCCACCCGCACGCGCTCCAGCGTCAACGGAGAGGCCATGTTGAGAATACTCGGCGCGCGTACACGGTCGAACCGACAGTCGCGCAGCGACAGGCCAGCGACCGGCGTGCCGGGCACACCGTGTAATTCCAGCACGCGTTCGACGTCGCTGGCGTGGAGCCGATCGACGACTATGTCGGAGACGCGGGGCGGGTAGGGGCCTTCGGGTCCTTCGTAGGTGAAGTCGCAGCCGATCGCCGCCCGCGCCACGCGCCCGACCGTGATGTCGCGCAGGTGGATGCCGTCTATCCGGCCACCGCGGCGTGGGTTGGTCTTGATCCGAAGAGCATACCAAAGGTCGGGCGAACTCATCGTACAGCGCTCGACGAGAACGTCGGAGACGCCGCCCGATATCTCGCTGCCGATGGTGACTCCGCCGTGGCCGGCACGCATCGTACAGTCGCGAACCAGAATTCTGCGCGTGGGTACGCCGATCCGGCGGCCGTCCATATCCCGCCCCGATTTGATCGCCACGCAGTCGTCGCCGCTGTCGAAGACGCACCGATCGATCAACATGCGTTCGACCGATTCTGGATTACAGCCATCGGTGTTGGGTCCGTGGCCGATGACCGTTACGCCGCGCACGGTCACGTCCTGGCTGAGAACAGGATGGATCGCCCAAAAGGGGGAATCTCGGATAGTTACGCCTTCGATCAAGACGCGGGAACAGCGCTGGAACTGGACAAACATCGGGCGAAGGAAATGGCCCGGTCCGAAAACTCGCTGTTCGGGTGCTACCCCTGCTTCGGCCATCGCAAAAAGGGCAGCACGATCGCGCCGCTGATCCGGCAGACCTGTGTGCCAACCAAATTGTGATCCCCCGCTCCATGACCACCACGTCTGAGAACTGGCGCAGCCATCAAGCGTTCCTTCGCCCGTGATCGCTACGTCGTGCAGGTCGCGTCCACTAATTAAGGGGGCGAAGTTCATTAGTTCCACCCCCTCCCACCGTGTCGGCACCAGTGGATAGTCGGCGGGATCGGTACTGAAGGCCAGTACCGCGCCGGCCTCTAAATGGAGTTCGACGCATGAACGGAGCATTATGGCGCCGGTGCGAAACCGACCCCTGGGTACGATCACCCGCCCGCCGCCCGATTGTGCACAAAATTCGATCGCCGCGGCGATGGCGGACGTGGCTGGGGTGCCGTCAGGACGGGCGCCGTGCTGCACAATGTTTACATCGCGATGGCGACGAGCGGGAACTGCCGGCAAAGTTAATTGCCACGTCCTTGGCTCGATGGACGCAACTGGCGCAATGCCAGCAACCGGCGCCGCGATACACCCCGTCAGCATGGCTAGCGTTTCACGACGCGTAGGGCGTTGAGGGTTGTATATCTGTCTCATTAAGTGATTTGTCGTTGCATATCATGAAAACTACAAGTACCAAATTCGTGTTGTGCCAGCGCTAGACATGGTATTCGTTTAGGAGAGGTTTTATGAAGCTGCATCGTCTTGCTGTTTTTAACGCAGGTGTTGCCACTCTAGCTCTGGTCGCTACGGGAACGCTTTCGTCTGCTCCCGCGATGGCCCAAATCGCGCCGGGAGGCGGGGAGGCTACCCCGCAGCAGGTGCAGTCCGGGGCAGGCGCACCCGCCAGTCCGACAACGCAGGCTCAGCGTGGACAGGTGCCGACCGCGTCCGACTCGCCAACAGGTGCATCGCTGGCAGGTGCCGAGGCGGCTCAGCTTCCGCCGGCGCAGCAGACCAATGGCGGCGCGGATACGGGTGGCGAGATCGTCGTCACGGGGTCGCGACTAGCATCGCGCGGGTATCAGGCACCTACGCCGGTCACGGTGCTCGACCAACAGGACGTGAAGCTATCGGGCACGCAGAACATCGAGACCCTCCTCGGCAACTCGCCTCAGTTCGTCGGCTCGCAATTGTCTGGTCCAACCGCAAACACTGTTCCCGCCGGAGCGGCCACACTGAACCTGCGAGGGTTCGGCGACCAACGGAACTTAGTTCTTGTCAACGGCCGCCGCTTTGCAATCTCCGGTCCTGCGCAAACAACCGACATTAACGCCGTTCCCGCGGCACTTATAAAACGCACTGAAGTGGTAACCGGGGGCTCCTCCGCAGTCTATGGTTCCGATGCAATTTCGGGCGTCGTAAACTTCATCCTTCGAGATGATTTTCAGGGCGTGGAGCTTAACGTCCAAAACACGGTTACCGAGCATGCCAGCACGTCAACCAAGAACGTGGACGTGACCGCCGGCACCAACTTTGCTGAGGGACGCGGCAACATCACCGCGTCGGTTAACTACCTCAATCGAGGCGGCTATACGCGGGGCGACCGTGGTGGTTGGGCGACACCGTCGCTGGCGGACGGCTGCGTAACTAACGGCTCGTTCAGCAGCACACGTCCGGGTACGCCGTTGGCTGTCCCGTCCGGGCAAACGTGCTTAAGCGCTGGCGGCCTGCCAGGCTTGATCTATAGCGGCAGTGGCACGCTGCCGAACGGCCGGTTTGCGAACATACCAGCGGTTGGTGCTGCGAACTCGACCCCTGGTCTGAACGCAGCGCTTATCGCTGCCGGATTGGGCAGTATCAGCGCACGCGGATTTACGTTCGACACTGCTGGAACCACCGCACGCCCCGCAGTGACGCCCGGCGACGACTACGACCTCGGCCCTGATGCCTACATTATCGTCCCTCAGGAGCGTCTGCTCGGCAACGTCTTCGCGCATTACGACTTTGCCGATGCGCTAACGCTTTATGGCGAAGGCACGATTGGCAATAACAAGGTCCGTGCCCAGTTACCTGCGACCGGTGTCAGCGGCAACTTTCTCGTAAATACTAACAATCCTTACCTGTCCGGGCCCCTGCAGAACGTGCTGCGGCAGTTGGACTTGCGCGAGGCGGGAACAACTACCGTTACAAACGGAACGAGCCGCGTGAGCACGACGCCGGGCGATGGCCTTGCAATTCTGAATATTAATCGGCGTATCAATGAGGAGGGTTTCCGCACCAACCTGAGCAGCATTGACACGTACCGCGGCGCGGTCGGCGTACGTGGTAAGATCGGCGATGTATCAGCCCGTTTTCTAAGCAACCTGTCGTATGACGCCTACTATACCTATGCGCGCACGGTGCAGACCGACACCGCCAACGGTGCGATCACTTTAAGTGGCTTCCAAAACGGGTTGCTGTCGGCCAATGGCGCCGCGCCGCTGCTCAACATCTTCGGCGCGAATATTTCTCCGGCGGGCGTAGCGGCGATCACGGTTCCTACGCGCAACGTTACCCGCGCAACGCAACAAGTCGCAGTCGGTAGCATCAACGGTGAGCTGTTCCAGATGCCCGCAGGCCCCGTCGATTCCAGCGCAGGTGTGGAATGGCGGCGTGCAGCAGCCAGCTTCTCACCCGATACACGGCTTGCATCCGGTGACCTGTCGGGCTTCAACGCATCGTTGCCCACGTCAGGATCAGAAACCGCGTTCGAGCAATTTGGCGAAGTACGCGTGCCCCTTCTCGCCCATACCCGCTTTGCTGAGCGGCTTACCGTCAATGGTGCGTTCCGCCACTCTAACTATGATCTCGCCGGCGTTGGCAGCGTGTGGACCTATTCCGGCGGTGCGGAATATGCCCCGGTGTCCTCGATCACGTTTCGCGGCCAATACCAGCGATCGATCCGTGCGCCCAATGTTGGGGAACTGTTTGGCGGCAACTCAACCCAGGGTCAGACATTGACGGACCCATGCTCAAATCGTCAGCCCGTTGCAGGGCAAACGTCCGCGGTTCGCGCTGTTTGTGCAGCAACCGGAGTTCCCGCGGCTCTTATTTTTACCTCGGAGGTACAGCCCAACCAGTTCATCAATGTGATTGGCGGCGGTAATCCGAACGTCGGTGCCGAAACATCCGATACCATGACAGGGGGGGTCGTATTAACCCCCAGTTTCCTACGTGGATTTGCATTTAGCGCCGATTATTTTAATATCGACCTGAAGGGAGCTATTGCCCCAGCTGGTGGCAACGGTGCAAATGTGCTCAACCTATGCTACAACGTCGTCCAACAAGCCAGTAGCCCGTTCTGCCAAGCGATCACTCGCGATCCGCTAAATGGTCAGATTGCAGCGCCCGGTTACATCAGTGCTACCAATGCCAACACTGGAGCGTTAAAAACTTCCGGCGTTGATCTCGCGGGCAGCTACAATTTCCACACCAGTTGGGGGCTAGACAGTGATGGAAGCCGGTTCGAAATCGGTACGAACGTAAGCTGGACGCGCAGTTTTACTAGCGTGCCAGTCGCGGCTTTGTCGACGCAGAACGAGTGCGTAGGTTCGTTCGGGCAGACTTGCGGCCAGCCGATCCCGGAATGGAAAGGTGTGACTCGCGTCACTTGGAAGTCAGGCCCATTCGTACTTAGTTTGCGGCATCGCTTCATTGATGCCGTCACTGTCGACAGCTACGTCCTGCCGTCACGAGCGGGACGAACACCGCCCGCGCTGAATTCGTTGAGCAATCCAACTATTCCGACTCAGCATTATTTTGATCTTTCGACCGCAATTGATGTGAATAAAAAGTTCCAGTTCAATGCCGGAGTGACCAACGTTGCCGACCGGGATCCTCCGATCGTTGGATCAGCGGCTCCGTCGAACAATACGTTTGCCGCTACTTACGATGTTCAGGGGCGGACATTCTTCGTCGGCGCCACAGCAAAATTTTAAATGCTGTCAACGTGCGGCGGCGTGCAGCCGCCGCACATCGTGCTAACGATCTACTGCCTGGAATATGAAGCGCGGCTGGAGCTATCGCCTCTCTACGAATTTGACTGCGGGTGACTTGCCTGGATTGCTATTTCTGTCCATGGCCATTCTATGAAACCACAACTCTCCATGCTGCCGCACTATGCCACTATTACGGACGTGGCACGGAATGCAGGGGTATCGGTGCGCACTGTTTCGCGGGTGCTTAACAAGTCACCCAAGGTGAGTGATGCCACCCGCCGTACGATCGAGTGCGCGATCGCAGATCTTGGATTTCAGCCCAACCTTCGTGCGCGCGGCCTCGCGGCACGGCGCTCTTTTCTACTTGGCGTCGTACAGGGTGATCAGAATGCACACGTCGTGGGCGTACTTCAGCATGGCATCGTGGAAGTATGTTCCGAGGCGGGCTACGAACTGTTGGTCCACCCGGTCTCGGTCCACGATCCCCGTTTAGCAGACAATCTAAAAAATTTCGTTCGCCGCACTCATGTCGATGCACTGGTCGTATTGCCCCCTGCTTCAGAGATCGAAGCTGTTCCACGATTGCTCGCGCGGTTACGCGTCCCGTCGGTTGGCATCGCCGCTATACGTGTCCCGGCATACCCGGCGATGCTCGTTACTGCGGAACGCGATGCTGCAAGTATGGTGGCGGATCACTTCGTTAGCTTGGGCCACCGCCGCATCGCGATGGTTACCGGACCATTGAAATTTCATTCGGCGAGCGAGCGCGAGCAAGGCTTTCGGATCGCGCTGGAACGCGCCGGCAACCCGCTGCCGCCATGCTATACACGCGAGGGGGATTATAGTTTTCAATCGGGCCTTGCGGCAGCGGTCGATCTTTTGTCACTGCCCAATCGGCCTACCGCGATCTTCGCTGGCAATGATATCATGGCCGGTGCTGTGCTAAAGGTCGCGCGCGACCTCAAAATCGACGTTCCGGAAAAGCTGTCGGTCGCGGGTTTTGACGACAGCGACATTGCGTCAATGCTTTCCCCTGCGCTCACGACGATCCGGCGCCCGCTGATTGAGATCGCACGCGAAGCCACCCGGCGGGCGATCACACTAGCCGACGGCGACGAGCATAGCTTACCCGACCATCATATAACGTTGAACCTCATTGTTCGGCAATCGACAGCGCTGTTGGCGGCATAGCCAGTTAACAAGTTTTCAGAGTTATTAAGCCTCTTACGATAAAAAACTCATATATCTAGTAGTTTTGTAGCACGATAATTCATAGTATTTGCGTGAAGCCGATTCGAATAATTTGATACTGCTCAGGGCCCGGATACAGTGAGTGGGCATGGACTTTGACACACAAAACCCGTTCAAACAGGGTCGGTAGCAGAGAAATCGGCACCTCATTATGAGGGGCTAGAGTCTGCCTGAACACATTAGGGGTCCGCGTCTGACATTGCTGCGTCAGCCTCTGCCTGTCGACGGCGATCACGAGCAAGCTTGGCGAGCAGCGTTCGACTGCACCCAGTTGCATTCATTATATCCCGGCAGCTTGGGCCATCGCGAAGAAGGCTCGAGATAGCAGCGTTGCGGGTCTTGTTCTCGGGACGCCCCTTATAAAGGCCCGCTGCCCTGGCTTTTGCAGTGCCCTCGGCTTGTCGTCGGCGGCGATCCTCATAGTCCTTACGGGCAACCGCGGGGAGCACGTCCAGCATCATGGCGTTGACCGCTGCGAACATTCGGCCGGTGAACTAGTCCGTCGGTGCCGTCAGGATCCACGACGTCGGCAGGTCGAGTGCAACAACCCGGACCTGCTTGGCGTCGATTAGAGTGCGCAGCTTGATCCAGTCCGGTGAGGTGAGGCGGGAAAGCCGATCAACCTGCTCGACCAGGAGCACGTCTCCCGGCTCGCAATCCGACAGCAGGCGGAACAGCTCCGGCCGTGAAGCTTGGCTCCACTTTCGTTTTCGCCATAGCGGGCCGCAATCCGAAGCCCGGGCTCGGCCGCAAACACGTCGGGGGCGCCCTTGGCGCTCGACGCAACCTGTTCGGAGGTAGAAGCGCGAAGATAGGCTCGAATGAAGATCGCCTAGTCTGCTATATGTGGTGCTTATTAGTCTGGTCCTTTTTACGCTGTCAGGACGGGACTAAAGTACCACCTATTGAGAGGTCTGCGAAAGGCATACCTAAAAATTACCGGCCCTAAATCGATCAATGTCTCAGTCTTTAGCGGAGCGGGCAGGGGGGGCTGCCAAGCGTGGGTGCCCCGACGGACCTATCGCAGCCACTTTGGCTTTCCCGAAACTTCATCTCCGCGAGACCATTTCGGGAAAACGATTTCAGGAACAGATTTAGAGAAATGCGCCGTAGATGAGGGCGGGGCCGACTGAACGACGCCCGCTATCCCACTGGCCCTCCGTTTGCGAGAAAGTAGGTTCGCTCTTTTAATGACGGTGTTTTCGCTTCAAGACGTAATTAATTTTCAAAGGAGCGGATCATGAGTAGCACGGTTCGGTTCGGTTTTTTTGCAGCTAGCTTGCTCGTCACGACGGCGTTGGTCTGGGGTGGAGCCGACTTAGCTATGCTGTTCGTGCGCTGGGCCAGCGAGCATGAGAGCGCCGCCAACGTTATACGATCACTAGCTGCACCTGCTCTGACGATAACGGGAGTTCTCATATATCGCCGTCATAGGCGCGCTGCAATTTGAGCCAATGCGCTCCGAGGCCCAGCGTTAATTGAATGTTCCCATCTAGCCATCTAAATCAAGAATGCCTGATCGGGCTCTACCGACCGATCAGCGGAAGTAGCCGTTATGACGCTCATTCGGCATTAACCGCTGGCATCCATAACGGAACTCAGTTCTTGGGTAAGGTGCGAGAGTTGTGGAAGCCGGTCGACCGAGATATCGTATCGAGTGGAAAGAAGGCGTTGAGCATCTTCACTTCCCAGCGCAAAGGGCATGGTTCGGGTCGGCATTCCTGAGTACCTGGCTACTCCTCTGGGCTTGGGGTGGGGGTAAGGTGGTAATTAATCACCTTCAGGACGCGATGACACCAGTCTGGCTTGTCCTTTGGTTGCTCGTGTTAGGCGGCACGACGCTTTTACTGCTGGGGCAACTTGTCGGCGTCGACATCATCTGGGTCTATCAAGGCGAATTGGCCATCACGAGACGTGCTGGCCCCGTTGCCCGCACGTGGCGGTACAGCAGCGGGATGATCACTAATCTGCGGATAGATATGACCCGTTGGAAGGAGACGGCGCTGACGGAGCCCAATATGTGCCTTATACGAAGCAACAATGGGATGCCGTCCGCTTCGACTACGATGCCGAGACGATCCATCTAGCTCCTCACGTCGATGCTCCCGAAGCAGAAAGAATTGCCGACTGGCTTCGCCGACGCTTGCCTGTCTCAGCATTCAGCTGACCCGGATATTCTCTAAACACCGTCCTTTTGGGAACGCTCCGGGCGTCTCGGCCACCCTTCGATGCTGGAATACGGATGAACAGGCAAGGCTGACGCTAACGCTGCCGCCTCAGGCCAAGGCTGCGCTGCCGATCGCCTGCCGGATCTGGCGAACGTCGCGTGCCGGGGGAGCACCGAACTGGCGGAGATACTCCCTGCTGAATTGCGAGGCGCTTTCGTAGCCGACTACAAAGGCCACATCGGAGGCACTATGGTCACCGGCGAGCAGCAATTGCCGTGCCTCCTGCAAACGCAGCTGCTTCTGGTATTGGATCGGGCTGAGGCCGGTCAGCGCCACGAAATGACGGTGCAGGCTGGCACGGCTCATGCCGCTGGCGTCGCATAACGCCTCGATCCGCAGCCGGGTGGCGTGATGAGCGCGTATCCACGCGACCGCGCGCCGGATACGGCCTAGCGCGCCATCTGGCTGAGCGATCTGGCGGAGGAGCCGGCCCTGCGAACCCTGTAGCAGACGATAAAGCAGTTCGCGTTCGACGATTGGCGCGAGGCCCGGAATATCATTCGGCGCGTCGAGCAGCGATAACAACCGGAGCAGCGTGTCGCGCAATAGCGTCGTCATCGGATTGATTGCGATGCCGGTACCCTGTGCCTCTGTGTCGCGCACCGGGGGCATTGTCGATGCGACCTCTGCGAGGAGCGCCGGATCAAGGGTCAGCGACACCGCGACATAGGGCTGGCCGTCATCGGCATCGCGGATTTGTCCACTGAGCGGAAGGTCCAGGGCGCTAATGAGATACTGGGCCGGATCGTAGCTCAGCAGCTCGTGGGACAGTGCCACATCCTTCGACCCTTGCAGAATGAAGCAGACCATTGACCGGTACAAGCACGGCGACGTGGCCGCAGTTGCCTGCCCGAAGTTGATCTCCAGTCGCGGAATCTGCGTGAGGGTCGATCTCAGCGACGCATGGCGCAGGACGATTTCGAGATGCGGGCGAAGGTCATCGGGCATTGTTCGACTATGGCATAACCCCACTCATAGGCAAGACGATTGAGACAATCGGGCAAGAGTTTGAGCCGATCGGGCGGGGCCTACCGGGATCGACAGGCTTATTTCAGGATCATCAGCGGGGCCGCATTGGCCCGTTCCAACACCCCCAATTCAGGTATATCTTAGCATGTCCAAGCCAATCGCACTTATCACCGGTGCCAGCCGCGGCCTTGGGCGCAACATGGCGCTGCACCTCGCGAAGCGCGGCGTCGATATTATTGGCACCTATCGCCATGGCGCTGCGGAAGCCGATGCGCTGCGCGTGGAAATCGAGGCTATGGGCGGCAAGGCCACGATGATGGCCCTCGACGTCACCGATACCGCGAGCTTCGCGGTTTTCGCGGCGACGATGGCCGACACGCTAAACGCAGATTTTCAGCGCGAGCGGTTCGACTTTCTGATCAACAACGCGGGCAACGGCCTGTTCGCCAGTTTCGACGAAGCGACCGAGGAGCAGTTCGCGTCTCTAGTGGCCACGCATCTGCGCGGCCCGGTATTCCTGACCCAGAAGCTTCTCCCACTGATTGCGGATGGCGGACGTATCCTCAACGTCTCGTCCGGTTTCGTCCGCTTCACGCTGCCGGGCTACAGCCTCTACGCGGCAATGAAGGCAGCGGTGGAGGTGCTGACCCGCTACATGGCCGTCGAGCTTGGCACACGGCGCATCCGCGTCAACGCAATCGCGCCAGGCGCCATCGCGACCGACTTTGGTGGCGGTGCGGTGCGCGATGATGATGGAGTGAACGCTTGGGTGGCACAGGGCATCGCGCTCGGCCGCGTCGGCCAGCCCGACGATGTCGGGGGCGCCGTTGCCGCAATCCTTTCGGAGGACCTCGCTTGGGCCAACGGCACTACGTTCGACATTTCCGGCGGACAGCTCCTGTAGCGTATCGCTCCGTCACCTCAAGAGGTCTTTATGTTCGACACTATGCTGACGCTCATCAGCCATCCGCTATGCCCGTTCGTCCAGCGATCCGCGATCGTCCTGCTGGAAAAGGGCGTAGCGTTCGAGAGGATCGACATCGATCTGGCCGCCAAGCCCGACTGGTTCCTGACGATGTCCCCGACCGGCAAAGTGCCCGTGCTGAAAGTCGGGCAGCCGGACGGGGATGATGCAATCCTCTTCGAGAGCATGGTGATCTGCGAGTATCTCGAGGAGACGCAGGGCGGCGTGCCGATGTATCCGGTCGATGCCTTGTCCCGGGCCCGGCAGCGAGGCTGGGCCGAATTCGGCACCGCGACGCTCGCCGATGCCTGGCAATTCCTCAACTCTAGTGACCCGAGCATTGCCGATGGGAAGCGAGCAGCATTCTGCAGGCGTCTCGAACAGCTCGAAGCCGTGCTGGAAGGCGGGCCGTATTTCG
>Ga0308170_10002227_pt1 | contig 16976 bp, 17 predicted proteins | sample PhyBR2_2_FD_202136 | JGI IMG/M metagenome (GOLD analysis project Ga0308170, IMG submission 202136) | Phyllosphere microbial communities from UC Gill Tract Community Farm, Albany, California, United States - DLSLSB.R2 | ecosystem: Host-associated > Plants > Phyllosphere > Unclassified | place... | reverse complement strand
CCGTCAGGATTCTGAAATGGGAAGTAAAAGGCAAGAGTGCGAGAGAGAGTGTAAAGACTGACAATTGTTCCCTCTCTTCTTTCGTTTCAATCTCTGGCATTCTAACATCCTCAAACTTCCTCCCTTGCAAGTACTCCATCAAGTACCACTGCCTCCCAATCACTGACTCGTCTTTACATAAATGATAAACTTTTGGTACTGGTACAGTTCCCTCTTTGCCCAATGCCTCGAGAATCCTGTATTCTCGATCTATGGCGTGTGCGGTTTTCGAGAGTAAAGGTCCGGGAGGTCGTGTACGGACTACGTAGCGTTTACCGTTTGATGCGTTGAGGAGATAAGTTGGGTTACTGTTTTGCGAGATTTTCGGGTAAACGAAGACCGGAGAGAGCGAAGAGAGAGGAGAGGACTTACGATTGACCGAATGAGAATTGATAGACTGGTTCTTGTAATTGGAAACCTTTCACTTTACCTTCTACGTAAGTACGTAGTTTGGGTACATCGAGTGGAGTCCTAAGTTTTAATAGTTTCGAAGTTTGTTGAATGAGTGGGGAATTGAATGAGGAGGGAAGAGAGAAGGAGAGATGGGAGGGCCTTACCTGATTGGACCATACTCTTGATCTGCTGGTGGTGGTTGAGTTGATGCCATTGAAAACGAGTCGGGAGATAGCGGAGATGATAAGAGTGGAGAAAAGGAAGAAAGAGAGAGGTGCACTTCGGAACGATGAGGGGAGAATCTCTTTCTCTTCCTCTCTCTCTTTCACATCTCATAACAACTACAATGACTTCTCTTCCCCCACCTCCTCACCCTTTCCTCCTCTCCTTACTTCCCTTCTTGTTCTCTCCCGATTCACTACAAATCCCTCCTCAACTCCTCTCAACTCCTACTTCCCAAGCTATTCATTACCTATCCCTGAACGAACAAGATGAGAGGTATTATACTCTAGGAACTAAGGACTCGGAAGTTGAATTAGCTAGGAGAGAGATTGTAGAATGTATGTAACCTCCTACCTCTCTTCGAATCACTCCCGCTGACTTGAGAGAAGGATCATCGTCACAGCTGGATCATTAGAATCATTAGTATTGGGACAAGCTCTTTATAGTTTCGATCTAACGGAATTCAAATCCCTTATCTCCATCTCTCTCCCTTCCTACTCCTCCACCTCCTCTGCTCCCACCCCACTCTTGAACGTCATCTTGATCTACGAAGAACCTTCCACCCCTCCCTCGACTACATCAGAATTGGAACAACCAAGGGAGGAAGCGAGTTGGACATTCTTGAGATTGGAATCTGCTGGATCTGGAAGTCCAGGAAATGGGTTCGATGCATTGAGAGCAGGCGGGATCAGTTCGAACTCGGAAGTGAAGAAGGAAGGGAAATGGTTTAAAAGTTTGCAAGAAGCTGTTGAAGCAGTTACGAAACCTAGTTATAGTAAGAATCGACCAAGTCCAATGGATTTCCATTCGCATCAATCAGAAGAAGAGGGAGATTACGATGAGTATGGAACGAGACGGCCATTGACAGAATGGGAGAATGGGAGAGGGGAGAAAGGGGGAGTGACACAGATGAAAACTAGGGAAGAGATGTCCCAAGGCGAGGGCACGACGCCGGGCGCATATGGAGATTCGGCGGACTTCTGGGCTGGGTGGAGTGATTCAGAAGGAGAAGAGGAAGATGAGAAGGGAGCAGAGTTGGAGAGGGGTCGAGGGAGGGATACGGAGAAAGAGGAGGAAGAGAATTATTGGAGGAATTATGGGAATGTAGAGGATCAAATCGATACGGGTCGTAATCAAGAGGAAGAGGAGGAGGTACAACAAAGTCCAACGATCCCTCAACTTGAACCAGCTAGACCGGCTCAAACGAAACCTGAATCAACTCAACCGAATCTAGCCAAAACTCGATCTCGACGTTCCTCGACCGTGACTCCTTTCTCAACAAAAGCTTTCTTATCAACTCCACCTCCTTTAACTCCTTCTTCCTCCGCTCAGAACCCTCAGCCTTCAAATTCACAAACTTCTTTCTTATCAATGCAAGATTCCCCTGCTCAAACTTCCCAACCTTTCCAGCCTCTACCATCTCATGCTAACTCGACTGTATCCACGAACAAGGGAGATGAGAATGGGACTACTGAGAAAGAGGAGGAGTATTTGAGGTTTGCGCTCGCGGGGATTTGGGGAATGTTTGGCAAAGGGAATATGGCGGAGATAGAGGAGAGGAAGAAGCGGTTCGAGAGGATTGTCGGAGAAGTACTGAGGAGCTAATTGGAGTCGAAGGGAAACGACTGCTTTCCTCCCTTCTCCCCCAATGTTCGCATGCCCTTCCAGACCGTCAATTGTCGTGCTCCTCCTGTTATATACCTCGCAAATCTTCATGCCTCCCCTCGTTATTAGCAGATCCAAAAATCGCACCTCGTTATTCACTCGCAATTACTGAACTCCTAGCTTTCATCTCGTCTGCAACCGAGCATTCAATTTCTCCTCTATCTCTCTTCTAATATCCCGCTACTCGATTCTGTATCATTCAGTATCATTGCGAGCTATATCGACAAAGTCGCGAAAAGAGAGAAAAGCGTTATCAAGCGGTTATCGTTCCCGTATTATTCGATCTAAGTTCTTCCCCTCTTCCTGAGTCTTCCTCCCATTCCACTCCCACCTCCTCCACTAGCGCTCGCCGGACTTATCGCGCTCCTCGTGACTCCCGCCGTCGAACTCAAACTAGGCATATCAACGTCCATATCCCCTTCCCCCTTGCCTCCTCCTCCTCCTCCTCCCGCAACATCTTTCCACCCTTGTTGTCCTGAATCACCACCTTTCGAAGTTTTCCCTCCTTTACCTTTCGAAACTTCGAAAACCATTTCCCTAACTTTTTGTTCGTGCCTCATCGAACTTTTACTCTGTTTGATCGAGTTTGCGTTGAGAGTAGAAATGTGTTGATCGAGTGAATTCAAGAGTTGATCGATTTTAGAAGACCAGGATTGAAGGGAAGAGAGGAGGGATGAAACGGTAGGTGCCATTCCGGAAGAAGAGGGAGGGGTCGAAGTAGCGTCGAGTTCCATCGATTCTTCGGGGGTCGTAGTAGGCGTAGTCGAAGGTTTCACGTCCCGACCAAGAGAGGATACTACTTCGAGTTGGGAGGAAAGTTGGTCGAGACGGCCGGTAAGGATGTTGGAGTAGATCGACTCGATGAGCAGATCCTCGAGGAGAGGGACGGAGTCAATCGAGAGGGAAGAGAGGAGGGTCGAGTAAGGGAGAATCTGTTACGAGCGGAGGAGAGGGTAAGTGAGTGGTTCGAGGACAGAGGGAGGGGCAAGGGAAGGGAAAAGACATACGCGAGTTTCAGAAGCGAGGGAAAGAATCGTCAATTGTTTCAATTTCGTCTCTTGCTCGGGGGTCAAGCTTGGGTATTGATCACGAGCACCTACATACGGTAACGAAGCGAGGTGAGCTTCGAGTGTTTCGGTCAGAAGCGAAGAGGAAATACGCACTCGTGTAATCATTCCAAGTTCCGTAAGCGAACAATTCGAGTAAACGGTATTGAGCAACATGTTGATCATTCGTAGCGAGCTGTCACGTGCTCACAGCGTCAGTTCGCATAGCGATCGAGGAGGGGAGAGGGAGAGAACCGGACTAACATCTTTGATACTCGGAAGTTGCAACAACTCGCTGAAAACGTAAACACCCGGAGCCGACACTGCTTGACTGATCAAGTTTGCTGCACCTGCACCACGAGCTGATTTGGCTAGTAAAGTGAAAGGCTGTTTTCAAGAAAGGAGGAAAAGGAAGTGGGGAGTGCAACGTCAGCTTGAGCTCTTACCGCTCTGTGTGAAGTATTGAGAGGTGCATAGAGGGTATATGAATGTATCAAGTGACTCACCTCTAGCTTTGCGGGTACTCCAAACTTGGGACCTTGAGGAGTAGATGAAGATTGTTTGACAGCTGAACTTGAAGGAGGAGCTACTCGATCTCCAATAGTAGTGTATGCGGCGAAATCATCCTCAATGTGAGCCATTCTAGAAGGTCTTCTGAGGTGGTCTGGTGAGGTGGAGGTAGGAGAGCGAATCGAGTTCGTAATTCGTTTCTTACCTTCCAACAGTTCACTCAATCGTCTCAAATCAAGCTACGGGCCCTCTCAGCACTACCAGTCATCCTAGAAATGACCGCTCATGTGGTCCTCTTGGCTTCGGAATGAGGGACTCGTCACTGATCATTTATTCCACCTCTTCTTTGCTGCATCGAAGTCTCGCTTCTCTCCGATTGATCACGTTTCACGATGTAGACGACAGACTCGGAGGAACGAGGATCGCCTCTCGGACACAGACAAACGAGTTTCTCTGAGGATTTCGCACCTCAAAAGCCGATTGACTTTTCTTCGACGACCCCCTACAAGACTGCCAGGGCTCTAGTTCTGAAGCGAAACGGTTCTGTACAGTGATCGAAGGGTAAAGAGTAGCGTCAACGGAAATCCCTATCTTGAGACACTGAATAGCTCGAAAAAAAGGTTCAAAGGGTTTCGTTTCGTTTCCTCACTTCGCTATCTCTCTTTCGTTTCTCTTCCTTCCCCCTCTCCTTATCGACCAGAACCTATCAAGATGTCGACGTCGACTCCGACAGTACCTATGAATAAACTCGACAGACTACCCGAGGAGACGCTCGCAACAATCGTTGACTGGGTCCATCGAGAAGACGAACGTTGGAGGGCATCCGAACCGCTGAGATCCAAGTACTCTGCTCGAGTTCAGCGAGCTCGCAGAGATGCTAGCATCCGCTCGCTCTCCCGTGCGAGCAAGAAGCTTCGCCGCATTGCCGTGCCTCACCTTTTCGAAGTAAGTTTTCTACCTCCTACATTGATTCCAATTTCGTCAATGCTGAAGCCTAGAAGATCAAATAGAAAGTCAAGGTTGTTCCTATCGACGATCCCTCGGAACTTCAACGCTTCTTCCGAAATTATGGACGACTCATCCGCCGACTTTCCTTACCTTCCTTCTCCTCCGCTCCAGTCTCTCTCTCTCGCCTGCAAGATGAGCCGGACCTCAAGTACTCGACACGCCTCGATTATCGCATGTTCAAAGAGGAAGACAGGGCTGATCAGCGGACTTGGAAGACGCTTCACCTAACTCTCGCTCTCGCCAACAATCTTTGCCCACACCTCGAGGATTTACTCGTCTGCGGTTACACGCTCAACAGTATGCTACCTATCTTCCAGCAGATATCCCAAAAGCTTCACAATGAAGTTATCGCCACGATTAAATCCCTCTTCGTTCGCCTTTCCATCGTCCACTTCAGCCCAATCATCAGTTTCGATCCCTTAGGCCTCCTCTCCTACTGTAGATCGACCCTCGTGCATCTCACTCTCTCGGAATCGGTTCAAGGCGAATCTTACGCCATACAAGCAAGTCCGGAACGTCGAGCGCAGCAACGCAATCTCGCTCTCCCTCTCGTCAACCTCCACAATCTCAGCTCCTTCACGCTCCACGGCAACTCTCACGTCTTTGAGGACCTCCTATCCTTCGTCGACTACCACGAAGACCGCGAACTACGACTTTGGCCTGCCCTTAGTAGAATGGAACTGAACTTCTGGAAGGACGATCCTTTCGATAACAACGCCCGTCGCTTCATCTTGCACTTCTCCTCCACTCTTCAGGACCTCACTCTACGAACCGTCTCTCCCGCCGTCGACGAAGATCAAATTATCCCGCTCTTTGCTCGTCCCTTCCCAAATCTTCGCTCTCTCACTCTTCGACACCTCGTCGGAAGTCTCGCCGTCGATCCCTCCACTCCTTCCGTTCCTCTACCACCTCTCAAAAGTCTCGTCATTGAAGCTCGAGAACCCTCTGGTCTTCCCATCATTCCGCGTCGTCACATCACCCCTCCAAATTTCCGTTCTCCTTCACCCTCCTTCGAACACGCCTGCTCCGATCCGGACTGTACTGGGTGCGAGAAGCATGAGGAGTATACGGCAGTGTATGCTGAGGAGGACGATCTCTATGGGGCTCAAGATGATGGTCTATACATGACAGAGGAATCGATTTTCGACTTTCCCTCCCTTTTCACACCCTTCTTGTCCTCGCTCCGCACCTTCCGATTCAAGACGTCGTTCGAACTCTCGGAGGAGGCCACACTCTTGCTCTCTACCTTTTGTCGAAAGAACGGAATCGATTACTCCCCTCCTCCCTCTTCGTGGTCATCTTTCGAAAATATCCGCCTCCTCGGCAAATTCAACCCGAAAACACAGTTCAAAATAGGCAAGACCATGATGAGAGGGCGAGCCAGGATCGCAGCCACTCTCGATTCGGTCGGGGTCAGCGAGGAGGACGTGAGAGTGCATCGTGCCGAAGAACTCAAGAAAGCCCTCTCGTTCGCGCAAGGACTCGTTGATCGCGTTACTCTGGAGGAGGATTGCAAGGAGGCAGATTACCTTGCGTGCGCACTGAGGGATATTTACCCGAGGATGCAGAGAGAGGGAGTAATTTGAGAATAGTAGTAGTAGATCCACCTTCGTTTCATTCATTCATACCCGTACTCTATCGATTCATCTGTCTCATTCATTCCTTGTAGATCCTGTATCATTGAACTTTATCAGTATACGAATGTCTTACCTGAGGAGATTATGAAGCGCGAGCTCACCTTTGGAGAGAACCAAAACAATCTCTTTCGTCGTTTCCTCAAAGTCTCCCGCTAAGCTAATCCTCCTGAAAGTCCTGCAGAAGCTTGAGCGGTCTTAACGCTTCGACTAATTGATCCATCCCTGACTGATCTCTTGTATTGAGTAATTGTTCGTTGTACCGCGCTCCGAATCGAATCACCTCCTCAATCGGCCCGTGTCTCCTTCTGATATACTCCAGATCCTCCACATACTCTGACGTCTCTGATAGCGTATCCAACTCCGCTCTGTAGGCTAGCATCGGGTTGAATCCTCGTCGGTCGAAGTAGGTGCGCAAATTCGGAATCTCGGCGAGTTTCGAGGCGTGCTGGTGGGAGAGGATGGGATGTTCGGGATCACGAGGCGAGAACGTGAGAGAGACCAGCTTCGGTAGCTTCTGGACACGTCCAGGCACGAACGAGGCCAGCGTTGATGTGTAGGGAGGACTGGATCGGAGGATGAGATGTCGGAGCGATGGCGTGAGCTCGGCAGGGGATGCTCCGTAAGCTTCCGAGGTGTCAGTAACGGTTAAGCTGGTAAGGTGAGGCATGGGTTGAGAGAGGATCGGCGGGCCGGTCTCTTGTCTGAAGTCATCGTCGGTTTCCACCTCCAAGATTGCGAGCAAATTAGCGAACGAGGAGATAAACCGCACGTAAGGGTCTGCGAGATTGTCGACTTCTAGCTTGAGGTGGCGCAGTCTCCGTTTCGGGTTCTCGGACACCTCCAGAAGAGTGACAAAGGTTGGCGTTCGGATCACGGAGAAACTGCTCAAAGTTGTAAATCGTTGCAGCTCGATTTCGAGGAGACTGAATACCGAGTCCGTCAGCTCCTCCGTTGTGAAGGAGAGGTCCTCGAGGACGAGAGACGAAAGATGGGGGTTTGCGAGGGAGAGGATCGGGTGCCACTGGTAGAAGCTATCGATCGATTTGACGGTGAGATGTTTGATGCGAGCAAGTAAGGTACGAAGTGCCACTGATGTATCGCTGTCATCTTGTAGAGCGGCTTGAGTATTTCTGTAGGATGCGACAGCGAAAGGTGGGTTTCGCGCCGGTATTGATATTGACGGAATACAGCACAGAACAGCTGTATCAGCTCAGTCGCATGTCAGAGAAGAATACAAGGAAGGTATCGTGTACGTACCGAGAACAGAAACGGAGCAGCTAACGACCTTATCCTTTCGCAAGTGAGCGACAACGGGTCGAGACTTCTTCCATATTCACTCGAGATTTCATCAAGATGCTCTCCTAGTTCCGTGTTCCTCAGTCGATCCAAACGTTGTTCCGTGACTTTGTCTTGTATATCGCAAAGTTCGACAATTCTCCCTAAAAGTTCGTTCGGCAGCTTGAGTATCGACCACGAGGGCTTGTCCAGATCCATCTAAAGAGTTTCACGTTAACCTCCTCGAGTTTCTAGAGTATAAGGAGCGAAAGTACTCACTTGGAAGATGAGTTTGGTGAGGAAAGGTTATTCAGCGAATTGAGAGAGAGAAGTTGCCGGTACACTTGCGAGGCCGTTCTGTTCGCTTCAAGTACCGCTAGAAGCTATCTTGAGTCGGCTAGAGAGGTTGAAGGATATTGTAGGAGACGAAGAAAAAGAGTCTCGCTTTTCTCCCTCGACCTCACCTCTAGCACCTCAGAATACGCTTCAAACACAGCTCATCGCGATCATGGCAAGTCATGCAGCATTCTCCGGCGTTCAAGCTCGACATGAAGTTCCTTTGTCGCCAGAAAAGTCTTTTCTCGACCTTTGTCCTCTTTCACATCAGTTCGCAACGGAAGATGTCACGCTGAGAGGACGAGCCAGATCGCAACGACGCTGCAATCCGTCCGAGCCGAGAAGAGGAGTTCAGGTTGCTTGGTTGGAGGAGCTCATGAAAGCCCTCTCGTCCGAGCAAGAACTCGTTAATCGCATTGAGTTGGAGGGGGATATGCTGGAGGCGGACTATCTGACCCGCGTGTTGAAGGAGCTCTACCCGACGATGTGAAGCGAGGGAGTGCTTTGAGAATGGTAGATCAAATTTCGTTTCATTTATTCGTACTATGTTCCTTTTCGTACTATCTGTCTTTCGATTGTATGTTGTAGCTAGATGATCTGTATTATCGAGCTTCGTCAGTATACCATCCTCTGACTTGACGAGAGAAGAAAGCGAGCTCACCGTCAAACCGAGCAAAAACCTTTCCTTCTTCTTCTTCAACAAAGCTAATCGTCTTCCTGAAAGTCTTGCAACATCTTAAGAGGTCTCAATGCCTCGACCAGTCGATCCATTCCTACAGTATCTCCCGTCTCGACAAGTTGCTCTTGATACTTCGTTCCGAAATCGAGAACTTCCTTCACTTCTTCCTTCCTCCTTCCGATGTACTCTTTCACGGGAGTCTGCTCGACGGACTCGCCGCGCTCGAGGATTTCCTCCCCTCCGGCGAGCAAGAGATCTTGTGGGGTCGTAAAGTGCAGTTTGATCTTGGTCTCGCTCAGTGCTTGCGCGAGTACTTCGCGAGGCCGGCGAGGCATACGTTCCTTGGCAGTGACTCCGATACTCAATGACTGTAGTCGAGGCATGCGCGACAAATGAGCTGGGAGGGAAGCCACGACGCTAGGGAAGAGTGATGCCGAAGTGCTGATGGTGAGCGATAGGAGGGATGGTGTCCAGGCAGGGTCTGTAGCCATGTAGAGCTTGCTTGATTCTCCAACCTTGACAGACTTGAGACGCGGGAAAGGACCTGTGAGGAGAGGAGGTGCGGTCGTCGAATTCGAGTGATCGTAGTCCGTATCGTAAGACAGGAGCTCGAGAGTAGGAGAACAGCAAGCGATGAGCTCAAGATGGGCAGGATGGAAGTCGAGATGGTACAGGGTGAGCGAACGAAGGGGCCAGATGGCAGTCTGCGGAATTGGAAAGACTTCGAAGATATTGTTCGAATCCTGGATTGTCATCCGTTCGAGATTGCTGAAGCGAGTGAGACTATTCTGGAGGTGTCTGGCGTCCAGCGTATCCTTCGCGACGTCTTCACCACAGGTGGAGAGTCTCAGAGAGGTCAATCGCTCGTTGGTTCTCGAGAGTATGGTGGCTACTTGAGATCCTCCGACGTCCTCGAGTCCGAGCTGAGTGATGCGATTAAGGACAAGGCGGAACGCGAAGGAGGTGTCGCTATCTTCCGCCAAGGACTGCTCGAAGTCGAGGCCGTTGTCAGACTCGAGGAACAGGCGGTCGAGATGATTTGAATTGATCTTGAGCGATTCAAGAGAAGGAAGGGTGGATACAGCGACTAGGAAGTCAGCGTACTCTTCGGACGTGCCGAGCAGTTCATCTGTAGATTGGAGTTCGAGTCGGCGGAGATGAGGGGACAGTGAGATGGCGATTCGACGACGAAATTCCCGTTTGATGCCGGATATAGCGGTGACATACTAGTAGTAGGATGATGATCAAGCATAGCTTCTCAAAGTAAAGAGAACAGACGAACGCACCGAGAACAGATGGGGACAACAGAGAGCTCGTACTCTCTTGCAGGTTAACGAGAAGTTGGCGAGACTTCCGCCTTTCGTTTCCCACGGTGAGATGATACCACTATCTACATCTCTAGCAACTAAGGCGCTCATACGACTGCGATTTTGTCTGTCCTGTCGATAGCAGCAGGAAACAATTTTAACGAGAAGTTCAGTTGGGAGTTCGGGTAGCGACCAGGAAGGCTTGTCGTCCATTCTGTGGATCTAACTTGTTAGCTGAAGCCCTCAAAGTAGCTAAGAGGAAGCTCACGCGTTGAGATCGATTAGAAGATGAAATTGGAGAAGTCCTTCGAGCTGACAAGGAGAGCGCAGTTGATCCGTGAAGTGATACGTAGAATCGAGATCTTGTATCGGCGAAACTTGCAAGCGATTTGAGCAGAGTCAAGGTGAGTGGTCTGTGACAAGAAGCGAATTCGCAGATTCGCGGAATTTCGCAACTCGATAGGAAGTCATCTCCTCCCGTTTGAGCTATTTCTGATACACGATAGTCCTGAGGCGGGGGACCAGGTTGCTGAAGAGACTCTTGAAGCTTACGAACCAGAATCTCTCGCTTCGTTCGTCAAGCTATGCGAAAGAAGTCAATCTCCCCTCGAACGGCTTGACGTTAGACGAGAAAGGGGGTAAATGAACAGCATGTACTACGAACGATTGTAAATAAAAACGAAACGAAGAGACGATTGAGGGGGGAATAAGTACTAAAGAAGGGGGAAGTCAATCCACCCGACGAGGGGATCAATGCTACAAGAGAGACGGAGCAACGGAGAGAGAGAGACTGTACAAGAAGGATAAGACGATGAGGAGGCAAGAGAGATCAACCCTCTTCCTCGGGGATTTTGAAAGTCGAGGCGAACATCGCTTCATCTGCGAGGTGAGTTGCGACTGTGTCGTAGACGTGGAGGAGAAGGTGAGGGAAGCGAGCAGTGAAGTAAGAGAGGAAACCTCCTGGTAAATCGCCAAGATTCTTGCGAACAGGTTCGGGAAGATCTTGATAGTGATGTTTCTGCAAGTCGTCGAGCGCTTTCAGTGACCAGAAAGCCTCTCAGAGTCTGTCAGAGTAGACTCACCTTATTTCGCAAGACTCGAAGCAAATCTCGTAAACTTCCTCCATCGTACTTTCGATACTTGCCGAGATTGTCGAGCAAAGTACGATCGAGCGCTTTCGTCCAGTCGTCTCCGAGAATCTCGCATGACTTGCGTTCGAGAGTGATCAGTGTCGGTGTAGGTGGATCCCGCTCCATGATTTCGAATCGATCGGAAGCGTCGCAGATGAAGAGGAGTCGTTTTTGAGCGTTCCAGAAGAAAGGGTGAAGGAGAACAGCTTCGGCGGTAGGTCTGTTGACAAGCAGCAAGCGTGTTAGTGTATGTTGAGATGCAGGTCCAAGGTTGACTTACCTTTCTCGAGGATCGCTCGCGACCATTCGAAGAATCAGATCTTGAACCTCGACCGCTTCTTCTCCGAGACCATCTAACCGTTCCAAGCTCGCCTTGCCCTGCAAGATGTTCATCTCCCTCTCGTATCGTCCACCGAACGGGTGTTCTCCCTTTGTCAAGACGTAGTAGAAGATGCAACCGAGCGAGAAGATATCGATTGATCGGGTCAATCTCATGCTTGGATCTGTCGAGGTGCCATTCGAGCTGGCAGAGAGCGTATTTGTCGATCCTCCTGAGCCAACGCTCATCGAAGGAGTCATCGCACCGTTGTTCGCCGTTTCATTCGGATCGACCAATCCTCTCAGAACTTCCGGTGCTCGGTAACCGAACGAACCAGCTGCGTGATTGACCGTTTGCTGGAAAGAGGATTCGTCGACATCGAGCTTCTTGCAAAGTCCAAAGTCGGAAATGAGCATTCGAAGTCCTCCTCCACGTTTCGCAGTCGAGACGAGAATATTTTGGGGCTTGATATCTCGATGAACTATTTTGAGGTTGTGGAGATGCCGCAGACCTGACGCGATCTGTTTCAGAGCCTTTTTCGGATCGAGTTGAGGAACGAGGTCGGAGAAGGAAGAGGGTTGATCGATAAGGTCGTAGAGAGAAGCTGGACAAAGTTCGAGGGCGATGTAGAGGAAGGTGTCGCGCTGTTCTTTGCAGAAGTAGCGGATGACGTGAGGGTGATCGTCGGATTCTTGTAGTAGGTTGACTTCGTGAGTAGCGATAGTAACGAAATCTTTCAAGAGTCGTTTGACGGCGACAGCTCGACCTTGGAATTCTCCTCGCAAGACGACGGTACCATGAGATCCATAACCTGAACGAGTAGAGAGTGAGTCAGTACATGGATACTTCGAGTTGAGAACGGGAGAACTTACCGAGAATTGTCTCGCTCACTGACAAGCCTCCAACCATTTGCGGATCCACGATCGCAGTACCTTCCTTCTCGCCTATCGCGAGCTCCTCCAAATCCTTCTCACCATTTGGCAAATCATCATCGAGGCTGCCCTCCTTTGACATAGCTTGACCAGCCTTCTTCTTCCCCTTTCCTCCTCGTCTTCTTCGATTCTTTTTCCGTGGTATCGATGGATCCGCGAGGGCTTGTGAGTCGCTGTCACCGTCGTCGTCTACAGTAGAGACCAGCGTCGAGGCGTTCGGTAAAGGAGGTGAATCGTCGAGACGAGGAGAGGAAGTTGCGGAGGGAGAAGGGGTTGATTCGCTCGATAGAGGTAGAGAGGGGAGAAGCGAGGACGGCACAGGGTCGGTTGGTAGAGCAGGGAGATTAGTGGAGACTAGAGATTGACGAGGTTCGTCGGTGAATGCGGAAGGAGGAAGTGGAGGTAGAGCTTTCAAAGGCGAAACTGAGGGGACTGGAGCGGGAAGGGTGAGGGAAGATGAGCGAGTGCGTTGACGCAGTCTCGGTGGAGAAGCGGGAGTGAAGGTGAGAGATGTGGGAGTAGGCGGAGTCGAAGGTGAACGGCGGCGAAAACCGTTGAATGCAGAAGTGTCGATTTGACTCGAAAGCGAGGAGGATGAGAACGATTTCTTCGGGGGGAGGACGGGCTCTTTCTCATCAGTCGCATCGCTTGCAGGAGTTGAGACAGCTTGTTGTCCAGCCTTCCTCCTTCGCCGCCTTCGATTGCGGCTCCCTTCTTCTTTGACATTCGCCTTTCCAAACCCAAAGATTGAACCTTTCCCTTTCGTCCAGAACCAGGCAGCGAGCGCGAGGATGAGGAGACCTAGAGTCATCTTGCTCGTTTGACGATGTTCTCCGAGTTCGCGAACCACCGAAGATTTCATGCTGGCGAGAAGAGTCGACGAGCCTGGGTAGTGAGGAGAACGACGACTGGGAGACGGGTCGACAGTCGGCAACGCTTCGTTCGATGGTGATCCAGGCCCAGCTTCGATGAGAAGCGGTTCGGAAGTAGAAGGAGCCGGGTCGATAGTCGAGTCGAGGTGAATGGGCGAAGGAGGAGGAGGGTTTCGAAGACGGTGACGACCGATCAAGTCACGGCGGTCGAGAGGCGAGCGCTTGAGCGGTTCTTCGACTGTGTCTTCGCTCGGATAATCTGCATAGGACCCTTCCTTCATTCCTAAATCGAGACCATCATCGAGTTCCGCCGCGACTTCCGCCAATCTTGCGAACGGTACAAGCGGGAACCTATCCCTACTCATCGCGAACAGTTCCCCTCGCGCGTTCTGATCGGTCATAGGGTTGACTTGGCCGATAAAGGTCGCTGCGGGTTCTTGTTGGAGTAGAGTGAAATCGAGAGGTAAATCGGCGACGAGGAGAGGGTGAGGTTGTTCGAACATGACAGGATGGATCTCTTCGTCTCCACCTAGCGAGGTAGATGTTGTCGGAATCGCTATGTCGAAGATACCGACGACAGGTGCCTCGAAATCGATACTCCAGTGAACTCCGGGTCGACCAGCTCTGAAGCAGACGAGAGATCCGTCGTGCATCGGTTGAAGGTAGAGTGAGTCCGGAGTCTGCGACCAAGTTGCCTGAGTTGGGAAGTTAGGGGACGAAGTCGAAGGTGGAGAAGGGAAAGTCGAAGAGGAATAAGTCGTGTAGGAAAGGGTTTGGAGGGGAGCCGACGAGTGTGAGGAATAGATCGAAAGGTGGTACTCTGTCGCATCGGCAGTGAGTATTTTGGTGTATTGCGAAAGGGAGAAAGAGGTGCTCACCAGTTCGCGCCATGTAGAGCAAATCTTCTGGTCTCTTTGCGATATCCTCATCACAATCCTCATCGTCCCTCTCTTTCTTCGATCCTCCTACTAGTTCGTCCCCTTCGTCCCATTCACACCATCCCGCATTACTTCCGAACACTCCGACCAATCGTCCCGTTTTTATATCGACTCCGACAAATTTCGTATGTTTGCTAGCTGAGAACATTCGAGAGTTGTCGCCTGGGAAGCGGAAGGGGGACAGGTTGACGAGTTCAGCCATTGAAAGAGGAAGTTTGTCGAGTCCACCATTCGACCTCGAGAAGACGTAAATGTCTCCATCTCCAGAAGGTTCGATAATGTAAGTTTCATCTTCTGGTTCCCCTCCTTCTCCCTCGTTATCTTCCTCGACTGGTGACAACCCAGTCTCGTTCGTGCGGCCACTGTTGACAGACGACGTAGCTTTGCGACGACTGGAACTCTTGACGAGCGGTCCACCGATTGAATCCCCAGCACGAGACCTCTTCGACCTCTCCTCCTTTGATCCTCTACCCTTTCCACCGAGCGCTACTCCTCCATCATCATGTAACGTCCATACCCATTGTCCAGTGTCCCTTCTCAATGCATGTACTTGACCATCTACCGTGACTGCGAGAACAAGAGGAGAAAGCGAGAAAGAGGTTTCCTCTTCGCTAGTCTCCCTTTGACTCGGTTGTTCTGGTGCGACTGGTTTACTTGGTGGAGAGTTGAACTTGAACTGCCTGATTGAATCTGGAAGTGGAGTGCGAGTTGTCGAGGAGGGGGAGGATTGAGAGTTCCTTTCAAGGTGAGGAGGTAGGAGCCTAGGTTCTGAAGGACCTCTCGTAGCTAGTTCGGCTACTCGAGGTTGTTGTCCTGATACCTTTCCGAAGAACTGGATTAAGAGGAGGCCGAGTACGAGGGGAAACCTTTTCCTCGATGAGCCTGAGAGGAGAGTAGAAGATAATAACCGATTGAACGGGACCGTTGATTGTGTTGCCATCAGAGGGCGGTGATAGAGAGTAGCTTGATCTCCCTCAATGTGTTTGCTTTGTCGGTGATGAGTAAAGGAGCGAAGAGGGAGAATGGGGAAGAATTCGATTGTTCGCAATTTTTATCGTAACTCCGGCGAGCTATCCTTCCTCTATTCCGTAGCTGTAGCTAAGTTCGTCGTAATAATCGAGGTGAGAGGAGCTCATCATCTCAAAAACGAGAATTCCCTTTGAAACCGCGGACTTTTCTCGTTTTGTCTCTCTCACTGCTAGCTTCGTTGCGGTTACGCTATTCGATACACTTCCTCGTCTTTTTGCTAAAGTGGCAGAAAAAGTCAACCCCTGAAAATTCGCTGGTCGAAAAAGTCCGTCACCTTTCCTTGACGATCCTCCCCTCTCTCTCTCCTTCTTTCTTACCTTTCACTTCAAACGCAAGAGAACTCTACAATGGGAAAAGAAAACGTTGTCACTGCCTACCCTAACTTCGCTCCTACCAAGTTCACTCAGGTTAGTCCCCATTCTCTCGTTCAACAATTCTCGAATCTACCTCTGATGTCAACTTTCGCTACATTTCTAGGATGGACTCGGAAAAGATAATGGGAAAGACGGTATGCCCGTACCAGCTGAACACACTAAGGTCGAGCGATGGCACCGGTGAGCTTGTTCGATTCTCGTCTTGCGAAACTCAGGAATTGACAATTTCGACCTTTTCCCTTGTTTTCCTTCACCTATTCCGCTCTGTTCCTCTTCGACTACATCTACTCGTCATCCAGTGGAGAGCCTCGTCTCGAGGAATACAAGGGTTGTGGGAAACTCCAGGGAAAGGCTTGTCTCGTTACAGTATGCTTATTTTCGAGATTGTCCCTAACTGAAGGTCTACTAATCTTACTGAGGGAATGACAGGGTGCCGATTCAGGAATTGGACGTTCAGTAGCCGTGTTCTTTGCTCGCGAAGGTGCCGACGTTACTGTCGCTTACGTCAAGGAGGAAGAAGAAGAGTGAGTTTCGTTCGTTTGTCGTTTCGTTGTCCTCATCCTCTTCCTTCCGAAAACAGCGCTCAAGTCACGAAACGTCTCATCGAAGAAGCTGGACAAAAGTGCAACTTGGTTCCCGGCGATCTTCGTACTCAAGACGAACGCAAGAGGTTGATCAAAGCACACATCGATGCTTTCGGTAGTCTCGATGTTCTCGTCAACAACGCTTCAAAACAGATTCAGTGCAAAGACTTGAAGGACATCGACATGGACAATGTCAACGATACTTTCCAGGCCAACAGTATGTTTGATTCTCGAAATTTCGCTTCGAGATTGAGCTGACACTGGCCATGTTTCTCACTTCGTAGTCATTCAGTATATTGGAACTACGAAGGAGGCTCTCCCATACCTCAAACGAGGAGACGTGAGTGTCTTTTTTTTCGTTCTTCTTTGCGAAGCTTTTTGACAGCTTTTCCTCTTCTCCTCACAGTGCGTCATCATGACTACCAGTGTCACCGCTTACAAAGGGGATGTCTATCTTCCTCTCAACGCTTCGATCGAAGCGGGCGAGACCTTGTGCCCGTTTGTCGTCGCTTCCTCGGCTTTTCGCTAACATTCGGTTCTGTCTGGTCTACAGATCTGCTGGAATGGTGGATTACTCTGCTACCAAAGGTGCCATGAACGCCTTCATTCGCTCCCTAGCTCTCCAGCAAGTCTCCAACGGTATTCGTGTTTGCGGAGTTGGTAAGTTTGGAAATTTCTTTT
>Ga0308170_10002226_pt1 | contig 16985 bp, 14 predicted proteins | sample PhyBR2_2_FD_202136 | JGI IMG/M metagenome (GOLD analysis project Ga0308170, IMG submission 202136) | Phyllosphere microbial communities from UC Gill Tract Community Farm, Albany, California, United States - DLSLSB.R2 | ecosystem: Host-associated > Plants > Phyllosphere > Unclassified | place... | reverse complement strand
CAGGCCGGGACCAACCCGGGTCCAGCCGAACAGCATCACGCCGAGGAAGCCCGCCTCGAGGAAAAAGGCGGTCAGCACCTCGTAGGCCAGCACCGGCCCCATGATCGAGCCGGCGAACTCGGACATATAGGCCCAGTTGGTGCCGATCTGGTAGGCCATCACGATGCCCGAGACCACGCCCATGCCGAACATGACGGCGAAAATCTTGAGCCAGAAGTGGTAGAGGTCGACATACACCTGGCGTTTGGTGCGCAGCCAGGACAGCTCGAGGACGGCCAGGTAGCTGGCCAGGCCGATCGTCACCGCCGGGAACAGGATGTGGAAGGACATCGTGAACGCGAACTGGAAGCGTGCCAGATCCAGGGCCGATACGCCGAACATGTGCTCTCCTCGTAAACTGCGGTGTCCAGAATCTAGCACGGGCCAGGCCGCGCACAATTGGCAAACTGCGCCGACGCGACCGCCGTCTACATGAATGAGGGGACGAACTTGCACACGCCTATCGGGCTTGCCAACCGGACAGGTTCGTCCGGAATACGTGACGCAAGGCCGGGCGTCTATAATCTGGTGGTCATTCCATTCCACGTTCCAATGAGCCAGCCTCCCTCACTTCCCGCCGCGGCGCCGATCAGCCTCGGCGCCATCAAGGCCAGCTGCAGCGCCTGCAGCATGCACCAGCTGTGCCTGCCGATGGGGCTGGACGCTGCCGACATCAACCGGCTCGACCAGATCATCGGCGGCCGCCGCCGCCTCGCACGCGACGAGCGGCTGTACGCGATGGACGAACCGTTTCGCAACCTGTACGCGGTGCGCTACGGCCACTTCAAGACCTGCCAGGTGAATGCCGCCGGCGAGCAGCAGGTCACGGGCTTCCAGATGGCCGGCGAACTGCTCGGCCTGGACGCCATCAGCGCCGAGCGCCACCAGTGCGACGCGGTGGCGCTGGAAGACAGCGAAGTTTGCGCGATCCCGTTCGCGCGCCTGGAAGAGCTGTTCGGCCAGGTCCCTGCCCTGCTGCGCCACTTTCACCGGATCATGAGCCGGGAAATCACGCGCGAGCAGAACGTCATGCTTTTGCTCGGCAACATGCGCGCCGAGCAGCGCTTCGCGGTGTTCCTGGTGAATTTGTCGGCCCGCTACGCCGCGCGCGGCTATTCGCCGACCGCCTTCGGCCTGCGCATGTCGCGCGAGGACATCGGCAATTACCTTGGCCTGACGATCGAAAGCATCAGCCGCCTGCTGTCGCGATTCCGGAAACAGGGCTGGATCGAGGTCGACAAGCGCGAGGTGCGCCTGCTCGATCCGGCGACGCTGAAGGCGATCGCCGCCGGCACCGACCGATGCGGACCAGGAGCGTGAGGCAGGCTATCCCGCTTCCGCGGTAACCAGCATTGGGCGCAGCGTCGGCCTCGTTCCGGAATCACGCTTCACGTCATCAACGTCGAACCACCCACCCAAGCTGGCGCGCGCATCCGTCGGAATCGGCTAGAGTATTTTCAACGCTGCATTTTTGAAAACACCCACTATTTGATACCAGGAAACCGCATGCCCATCTCGCAATCCCTCCACGCCGAAGTCGCGAAACGACTCAACGAAAGCCGCGAAGCCGCGCTCGCCACCGCCCGCGCCCGCCTCGACGCCGATCCCTCCGGCGACGAGCCGCCCGTCATTTCCCCGCGCGCCCACCTGGTCCAGAACGACGACGCGCCGACTGCCGAAATGATCGCCCACGACGAAGAGCATTTCGCCGAGCACGAAACCGCCCTGCTGCACGAGATCGACGCCGCCATCGGCCGCCTCGAATCGGGCGGCTACGGCATCTGCGAGTCCTGCGGCTGCGAGATTCCCGAACAGCGCCTGCTGGCCACGCCGACGGTGCGGACCTGCGTGCCTTGCCAGGAGCGGATCGAGCAGGAGGAAGGCACCGGGCGCGGGCCGACGATGTAAGCCGGCGGCGTCGAGCACGCAGTCGGTACCTGCTCAGCCGTGCATGGTCCCGAACTTGAATACCGACAGCGCCTGCGACAGCCGCGCCGCCTCTTCCGCCACATTATGCGAGGCGGCCGCCGACTGTTCCACCAGCGCCGCATTCTGGCGCGTGATCGCGTCCAGTTCCGCCATCGCGGCGTTCACTTCGCCGATTTCGCCGCCCTGGGCGCGGCTGGCCTGGGTGATGTCGTGCATGATGCCGGCCGCGTCCTGCACCGAGGCCACGACTTCGCGCATGGTCTGGCCGGCCTCGCCGACCAGCGCATTGCCCTGCGCGACCTTCTGCACGGAATCCTCGATCAGGGCCTTGATTTCCTTCGCCGCGCCGGCCGAACGCTGGGCCAGGCTGCGCACTTCGCCGGCCACGACCGCGAAGCCGCGGCCCTGCTCGCCGGCGCGCGCCGCTTCCACCGCCGCGTTCAAGGCCAGGATATTCGTCTGGAAAGCGATGCCGTCGATCAGGCCGATGATGTCGACGATGCGCGCGGCCGAGCTGCTGATCTGGCCCATGGTGGCGCCGACACGCTCGACCGCGTCGCCCCCGCGCCCGGCCACGCCCGCCGCCGCGCCCACCAGGCCGTCGGCGCGGCGGGCGCTGTCGGCGTTGCGGCCGGCGGCGCCGGCCACCTGGCCGAGGGAGGCCACGGTCTGCTCGAGGCTGGCGGCCTGCGATTCGGTGCGTCCCGCCAGGTCGACGTTGCCGGCGGCGATGTCGCGCGTCGTGGTTTCGATCGAGCGCACGTTGCTGCGCACGTCGCCGACGATGGCCTGCAAATTGATGTTCAGCTGGCGCAGCGCACGCAGCAGTTGGCCGAACTCGTCGCTGCGGCCGGTCTCGGGCAGGTGCGACAGGTCGCCGCCGGCCAGCGCATGCACGGCCGCCGTCGCTTCGCGCAGGGGCGCCAGGATCGCCTGCCGCAGCCCGGCCCAGGCCGCGAGCGTGGCCAGCACGCCGAGCGCCGCCAGGATGCGCCAGGGCGCGCCCTCTGCAGCCAGGCCGAGCGCAGCCAGCAGGATCGCCTGCATGCCCATCGCCAGCCCCAGGCGGCGCCCCAGCGGCAAGCGGCGCAGGCCGCCCAGGCGCGCCGCCAGGCCGGTCCCGACCGCGCGCCCGCCGCGGATCGCCAGCGCGCCCTGTTCGCCGGCCCGGAACTTTCGGTACAGCTCGCTTGCGCCTGCGACCTGTTCGCGTGTCGGCGTGGTGCGCACCGACATGTAGCCGGTGACGCGGCCGTCTTCCTTGACCGGCACCACGTTCGACACCACCCAATAAAAGTCGCCGTTCTTGCGGCGGTTCTTGATCATCCCGGTCCAGGGCTGGCCGGCCTGCAGCGTCTGCCAGAGGTCGGCAAAGGCTGCGGGCGGCATGTCGGGGTGGCGCACGATGTTGTGCGCCTTGCCGAGCAGCTCGTGCTCGGGGAAACCGCTGACTTCGATAAAGCTTGGGTTGACATAGGTGATGCGGCCTTTGGTGTCGGTCTTCGAGACGATCGACTGGCCTGGTTCCATCCGGTATTCGATGCCGGTAACCGGCAAATTGCTGCGCACGACACTCTCCTTTGTTGCCTTATGGCAATTTACAAGGCGCCGATTGTACCGACGAGCTACCTGCAAAGTCCTTGATCTGGATCAAAAATTTGCCCTTGACTGTTCGGAACCGGGAGTGTGCGCTGAGCCTGCCGGCGCCGGAAAGCGGTGCTAATATTGCTGGATGGACAATCTTACCCATTCCCTCGTCGGGTTCGCGCTCGGCGAACTGACCCACCGCCTGCTGCCGACCGAGGCCGATGCTGCCGATGCGTCGACCCGGCGCCGCTTGCTGCTCGCCGGCGCCGCGCTGTCCAGCAATTTCCCCGACCTCGACCTGGCCTGGACGCCGCTCGCCCCGGAGCCGCTCGGCTACCTGCTGCACCACCGCGGCCACACGCATACCCTGTTGTGGGCCCTGCCGCAGGCGCTGCTGTTGCTGGCCGTGCTCTGGCTATTCTGGCCGGCGGCGCGCGCCCTGCTGCGCACCAGCCGTGCGGCGCGCGGCGGACTGCTGGCGGCGGTCGGCGCCGGGCTGCTGCTCCACCTGGGCATGGACGCGCTCAACGTCTACGGCATCCACCCGTTCGCGCCCTTCGATCCGCGCTGGTATTACGGCGACATGGTGTTCATTGTCGAACCCGTGTTCTGGCTGGCGCTGGGCACGCCGTTGGCCGCCCACGTGGCAAGCCGCGCCTGGCGCCGCGCCCTGCTGGCACTGCTGCTGCTGGTGCCGGCGCTGTTCACGCTGGCCGGCTTCCTCCAGTGGGGCTCGCTGCTGGCGCTGGCGGCCGTGTGGGCGCTGGCCCTGGCAGTGACGCGCCGCGCCGGGGAACGCGCCGCGCTGCTGGCCGGGGTGGCGCTGTGCCTGGGCTTCGTGCTGCTGCAGGGGGCGCTGGCCCGGCAGGCGCGCGGCGAACTGCGCGCGGCGCTGGGGCGGGACGACCCGGCCGCGGTGATCCTCGACCTGCCGCTGTCGGCCTTTCCGGCCAATCCGCTGTGCTGGGGCGCGATCGCCGTCACCCGCGAGGGGCCGGATGGCTACCGCGTGCGCCGCGGCGTGCTGAGCCTGGCGCCGGGCATTACGCCGGCCGCCGCCTGTCCGGCGCCGATCGGCGGTGTGCGCGTGGCCCCGGGCCCGGCGCCGCTGGCCTGGGCCTGGGAAGAGCGCGGATCGCGCGCGGCCTTGCGCAGCCTGCAAGGACGCGATTGCCGCTTCGACGCCTGGCTGCGCTTTGCGCGCGCGCCTTCGCTGGCCAAGGGCAGCGCCACCGATGTCCGCTACGGCGTCGCGGGTGCGCCGAATTTCTCGACCCTGCCGCTCGATTCGGGCGCGGCGCGGCCCTGCTCGCCCGATTGGCCGCACTGGGGCTATCCGCGCGCCGACCTCCTCGGCCTGCACTAGCTTCAGGGCGCAGTCAAGCCCCGCATATTGCCGAGTTGGTAACGCAACACGGCCATTTCAGTTGTCCGGCATGCAACGAGAATAATGCAGTATGCTTACCCAAAGTTACAGGGTCCCCGGTAAATCCCGCTGGGCTGGACTCGTCCGCGATGGCTTTTCCAACACGAGGAGACTGGATGGTCCCGAAACGCCTGCTCTGCATTTCGCCCGACGACATGACCGCGGTTGAGCGCTTGCGGGAGGACATGCCCGACTGGCAGATCCGCAGCGTGCGCAGCGTCGACGAAGCGCGTGCCGAGCTGCGCCAGGATGGCTGGCTGGTCGGGCTGTTGATGCAGGTGATCGGTTCGCGTCCCTATCTCGAGGTCGAGCGCTTCCTGCGCCAGCACAGCGCCGTGCAATGGATCGGGGTATTTCGCGCCGAGGCCCTTGCGGCGCCGGGCTGGCGCGACCTGGTGGCCGACTACCTGTGCGACCACCATACGCTGCCGCTCGACACGCGCCGCCTCGCCGCCACGCTCGGCCACGTCCACGGACATGCCCTGCTGCGCCGTCCGCGACAGCACCAGGATGCCGCGCCCTCGGCCCTGATCGGCAGCTGCGATGCGATGCTGCGCCTGCGCAGCCAGGTCGAGCGGGTCGCCAAGGTCGATGCCCCGGTGCTGATCTGGGGCGAAAGCGGCAGCGGCAAGGAACTCACGGCCCAGGCCATCCACCGCCACTCGCCGCGCGCCACGGGCCCGCTGGTCCCGATCAACTGCGGGGCCATCGCCCCCAACCTGATCCACTCCGAACTCTTCGGCTACGAGCGCGGCGCCTTTACCGGCGCGGCGCGCGACAAGGTCGGCCTGATCGAATCGGCGAATGGCGGCACCCTCTTCCTCGACGAAATCGGCGACCTGCCGAAAGACCTGCAGGCGAATTTGCTGCGCTTTTTACAGGACAAGACCATCATCCGGCTCGGCGCCACCCGCGCCGTCCCCCTCGACGTGCGCGTGATCTCGGCTTCGCACGTCAACCTGCAGCAGGCCGTCGCGCGTGGCGATTTCCGCGAAGACCTCTACTACCGGCTCAGCGTTCTGCCCGTTTCCGTGCCCGCGCTGCGCGAGCGCCGCGAAGACCTCGTCGAGCTGGCCGAGCACTTCTTCCAGCAATATTCCGCCGACAAGTCGCCGCGCCTGAAAGGCTTCAGCAGCCGGGCACTGGCGGCGATTGCCGCACACAGCTGGCCGGGCAATGTGCGCGAGCTGATCAACCGCGTGCGGCGCGCGCTGGTCATGGCCGACGGCAAATGGATCGAGCCGGACGACCTCGACCTCGTCATGCCTTCACCGCCGATCGAGGCCGTGCTCGACGACGCGCGCTGCAGTTCGGAGCGCACCGCGATCCGCACCTGCCTCGACCGCACCGGCCAGAACGTCAGCCGCGCCGCGCGCGACCTCGGCGTCTCGCGCACGACCATGTACCGGCTGCTCGCCAAGCACGGCATGCGGCCCTGAGCAGCACCAGGTCTTCCTCCCCTTCCTCACGCTGGATCCTGCTGTCCACGCCTGGGCCGCGTCCAGGCCCTTTTGCGCCCCCTTCCCGTCCAGCTCAGGCACACAATATCGATCAGCCAGACACGCAGCGTCCGGGGCTACAACCCGGCACCAGGGCGGATCTCCGCCCGCTGTCTCAGCACAGGCTGCCACCGCCGAGTCAACCCGAGCGGACAGTGTCCACCTCCTGCTCTGCCAGACGGCACACAAATGTGCCGATTTCGGTACAGGTCCCGATAGTTAGATTCCTGATAACAATGTTCATGCGCAATTTCATCGTTTAGCTGAGTAATTGTCCTTAGCTATCAATGATTTGAGCATGCCCATTCGCGTCTGGCATTCCTCTTGCATAGCTTCAGATTCAGCTGGTACGACCGCCGGCCGAACTCAACCACACACCCGAGGGGAATTTGCATGAACAAGACTTTGCTCGTTACCGCCCTGTCGCTCGCTTTCGGCTTGAATGCCCAAGCCCAGACGACGGACCCGACCACCGACAATTCCGATAATTCGACTGTCACCCGTACCGTGACGCGGACGACCGACAACTCGAATCAGGGGAACAATTCCTCGACCAATACCGCCGACAACTCGAACCAGGGCAACAATTCCTCGACCAACTCGACCGACAACTCGAACCAGGGCAACAACTCCTCCACGCATGACAGTTCGGGCCAGAACCGCAGCAGCGGCAGCGCCGATGCGTCGGCCGTCGGTGCGGTCGCCGCCAACAACGGCGCGACTGCGACCTCGACCTTCTCGAATTCCTTCAACACCTCCAGCGCTACCGCCAACAGCACGCTGAACGGCACCGTGACCGGCAACGCAATCAACAACATCGGCAACGTGGCCACCAATATGGGCGGCGCCAACGGTGCCGGTGCGACGGGCGGCGCGGGTGCGGGCGGCTGGGGCGGCAATGCGCGCGGCGACGGCGGCGCGGGTGCGGCGGGCACCGGCGGCACGGCGGCGTCGGGTTCGACCGGCGGGAACGCCAGGACCGGCGACGCCGGCACCGGCAGCGCGATTGCCGGCGCGGCAACGGCCGGTGCCGGAGGCGCGGGCGGCCAGGCCTCGAACGCGACCAGCGGTGCCGGCGCATCGGGCGGCGCCGGCGGTTGGGGCGGCTCGAGTGGTAATGCCGGCGGCGGCACCGGCGGCGCAGGCGGCATGAGCGGCGCAGGCACCGGCGGCGCAGGCGGCGGGGCGACTGGCGGCGACGGCGGCAATGGCGGCAACGCCGGCCGTAGCGTCGCGGGTGCAGGCGGCGCCGGCGGCATGACCGGCTCGGCAACGGGCGGCGGCGGCGGCAACGGCGCCGCAGGTGCGGCCGGCGGCATGGGCGGTGCGGGCGCATCCGGCGGCGCAGGCGGCGCCGGCGGCATGACGAGCGCGGGCGATACCGCGGCGCGTGGCGGCGCATCCGGCGCCGGCGCCGGGGCCAGCGGCAACGTCGCCACCAGCGGCAGCGGCGCATCGACACCGGATTCGACCGGCGGCGCCAGCGGCGCTGCTGACGGCGGCACCTCGGGCAGCACCGGCGGCACCGTGACCGGCGCCACCAATACCGCCACGGCAGGCACGGGCACGGGCGGTGCGGGCGGCGGCGGCGCGGCCGGCGGTGCCGGCGGCGCGGGCGCTGCCGGCGGCGGCGGCGGTACGGCAGGCTCGGGTGCTGCGGGCACGAATACCGCAGGCACCGGCGCCGCAGGCGGCACGGCCACCGGCGGCACGGGCGGCGCGGGCGCTGCCCTGTCGAGCACCGGCGGCGCGGCGGGTACCGGCACCAGCGGCACCGGCGGCGCAGGCGGCTCGGCCACGGCCGGCACCTCGACTGGCGGCGCGGGCGCGGCGGCAGGCGCAGGTGGCGCGGGCGGCTCGACCGGCCTTGCATCGAACACCGGCGGCGCGGGTTCGGCCGGCGGTGCGGCCACCTCGGGCAGCGCCACCAACGGCTCGACCACCTCCGGTGCGGCAACTGCCGGCGCCGGCGGTGCGGGCGGCACTGGCGGCACCGGCACCGGCGGCATGGGCGGCGCGAGCGGCACCAACACCGCGGGCACCGGCACCGGCGGCGCCGGCGGCGCGGCGACCGGCGGCGCGGGCGGTACCAACACCGTCGACGCGGGCAGCTTCGACATGTCGAACGCCATGACCAATGTGGGCCAGTCGGCTGCCGGCGTGATGGTCGTCAGCCAGAACAACGGCTTCTCCTCCCTGATCCAGCAAAGCGTCAACGTCCAGAGCAACCTGGCCGTCGGCCCGTAAGCTGGTTCATCCGGTAGCAAGCTAGTACGAACTGCCGCGCCTTCCCGGCGCGGCAGTATTTCCGGATCCAGGAGACACGATGAACACGATTTTTGCATGCAAGCGTTTGCCGCAGGCCTGCGCCATGGCGCTCGCTGCGGTCCTCACTGGCCACGCGGCGGCAGGCGAACCGGCGGCCGGCGCACCGGTCGTAGCGGCCGCAGCGTTACCAGCGCAGGCCGGCCTCCCGGCGCTCGACGGCATCGCCCAGGTGCTCACGGCACCGGCAACGCTTGCGCCGCCGGTACAGGACAACACCCTTTCCATCGGTGGCGACACGGTGCAGGCGCTCGATCCCGACCGGCTCGATCACGAACGCGGCCGCGCCGACACCGTCCTCAACGACACCAAACTCAACGGCGACGTGGCGAACAACAGCGCCACGAACGTCACCACCGGGTCGAACACGATCGACGCCGGGTCGTTTGCCAACATGTCCGGTATTCCGGTGGTCATCCAGAACAGCGGCGCCAACGTGCTGATCCAGAACGCCACGGTCATCAACCTGCAGTTCCAATGAAACGTCCACTGCTTGCCTGGTCGCTCGCCATGCTGCTCGGCCCGGCCATCTCCGGCGCCGCCGAGCTATCGCTGCCCAACGGCATGCGCGTCGGCAGCATGCCGGTCAAGAGCATGAAGGACTTGCGTTTCCAGGCCACGCTGCGCCAGCAGTACGACTTCAGCTGCGGCTCGGCCGCGCTGGCCACGCTGCTGACCCACCACTACAACACACCGACGACGGAGCAAGTCGCGTTCCAGGAAATGTTCCTGAGCGGCGACCAGCAAAAGATCCGGCGCGAAGGCTTTTCGCTGCTCGACATGCAGCGCTTCCTGAAACACCACGGTTTCACTGCGGACGGCTTCCAGCTCCCCCTCGACAAACTGATCGAAGCGAAGCTGCCGGCCATCGTCCTCATTTCCGATAACGGCTACCAGCACTTCGTCGTGATCAAGGGGGCCGACGATGGCCGCATCCTGCTGGGCGACCCTTCGCGCGGCACACGCCTCATGGCGCGCGAGCGCTTCGAGTCACTCTGGGCCAACCGGATCCTGTTCGTGATCCACGAGGGTCCCGTCAAGCCCGGCTTCAATCAGGCGGCCGACTGGCGCAATGCGCCGCGTGCGCCGATCGGCGAAGGCGCCAGCCGCGCCTTGGAATCCACCTACGGGCTGCCGAAATTCGGCCCCGGCGATTTTTAAGTGCAAGGACTCATCATGCGGTTATTGACTTTCCTGCCGCTCCTGCTGCTGTCGATGGCAGCACACGCCGGTGCCGCCACGGATGCCCCTCCGGATGCGCCTTCGCCGGCACGCGTCGACGCGGACAATTCCGCGGCATTCAATGCCGCCAACGCGGTCGACGGCGCCACCCTCGACGGCGCGCGCGGCGGCTTTCTCACGGGCGACGGCCTGATGGTCAACCTCGGCCTCGAACGCCTGGTCAGCATCAACGGCAACGTTGTCGAGCGCACCGAACTGCAGCTCGGCGACATCGGCAAACTGGCGCGCGGCGAAGCGAGCATCTCGCCCCAGGCGGTCGGCGAGCTGCGCCTGATCCAGAACGGCGACGTGCGCACGATGGCCGCCAATGCGCAAAACCTGCTCGGCGGCACCGTCATCCAGAACACGCTGAATGACCAGGTCATCAGGAATCAGACCTCCATCAACGCCACCGTGAACACGGCCGGAATGTTACGTGCGCTCAATTTTGGAACAAGTCTGAATAATGCTTTGTCAACAGCCGTGGCGCCCCGCTGACGGCCCACCACCTTGGAGAGACCAATGCAGAAAATCCCGGCCTTATGTGCAGGCGCCCTCGCCGTCAGCGCGGCGTTTTGCGCCCTTCCGGCGCAGGCACAATCCGTCGAGGAACTGGTCGAGCAGGTCAAGGCGATGCGCCAGCAGCTCGACGCCCAGCGCACCCGTATCGATGAGCTCGAGCGCGACGTGCGCACGGCGCGCACGGCCGCGCCCGTCCCCGCCGCAGCTGGCCCGAACGATCCTATGATCGCCGGTGGCGCCGTCTCGAATGCGGCGCTCGACGGCGCGCGCGGTACCGGCAATGCGCCGCTCAACCCGGCAACGAGTTCGCCGCTGGCCGCCGGGTTGGCGCTTCCCGCCTCCGGGACCCGGCTCGACAGCATGCGCGGCACCGGCACCGACGCGCCCCAGCAGCCTGCGGCACCGGCCGCCCCGGTCGGCGGTCCGGCCAGCGCCCCCACCGCGGCGACCAACACGGCCGCCGTCGGCCGCGCCCCGAGCGACAACAGCCGCCCGCGCGAAGTCGCGCCGATCTTCGAGCAGCCGGGCGTGCTGACCCCGCGCGGAAAATACGTGTTCGAGCCGGCCATCCAGTACGCCTATTCTTCGAACAACCGGGTGGCCCTGGTTGGCTATACCGTCATCCCCGCCCTGCTGATCGGCCTGATCGACGTGCGCGAAGTAAAACGCAACACGACCACCGCCACCGCAACGCTGCGCCGCGGCATCACCAACCGTTTCGAGGTCGAGGCCAAGCTGCCTTACGTGTACCGCAGCGACGCCACCGTCAGCCGCGAAGTCTTCACCGGCACCGCCGTCGAGCGCGTTTTCGAGACCAGCGGCAAGGCGATCGGCGACGTCGAACTGGCCGGACGCTACCAGCTCAACGACGGCGGCGCCGACAAGCCGTATTTCATCGCCGGCCTGCGTTATAAATCGCGTACCGGCAAGGATCCGTTCGAAGTCACGACCGATTGCCAGCGCCGCTGCATCGGCGAAAACATCACCGGCAGCGGCCTGCCGCTGGAACTCCCGACCGGTTCGGGCTTCCATTCGCTGCAGCCGAGCCTGACCTGGTTGCTTCCGTCCGACCCGGCCGTCTTCTTCGGCAGCTTCAGCTACCTGCACAACTTCAAGCGCGACGTCTCGCGCACCGTGCTGAACGGCGAGAAAGAATCGCTCGGCGAAATCGCGCCGGGCGGCGTGTTCGGCTTCAACTTCGGCATGGGCCTGGCGCTGAACGACAAGGCCTCGTTCAGCGTCGGCTACGACCACAACTCGGTCGGGCGCACCAAGCAGTCCGGCGTGACCGTCCCCGGTTCGGTGCGCCTGCAGCTCGGCACCCTGCTGATCGGCTACTCCTACCGACTCAGCGCCAAGAAGACCCTGAGCGTGGCCGTCGGCGCGGGCCTGACGCGCGATACGCCGGACGTGACCCTGATGGTGCGGGTGCCGATGTCGTTCTGAGCGGCTGGCGCGCCCGCCAGGGACCCGCGCGACTTCAGGCGCCGCGCCGGGTTGCGGCCGTATCGGGCCCGGTAATCGGGCCCGGGATGCACTGGCAGGAAAGCCGGTCCGCTCAAAACGCGCCCACATAATTTTCGGCGAGCGCAGTACGCAGCGCGCGCGAGGCGACGATGTTCTCGAGTTCCGCGCGCTGGATGCGGCGCTCGAAGGGAGACGCATCGGCAAAGGTATGCAGCAACCGCGTCATCCACCACGAGAAATATTCCGCGCGCCAGACGCGTTTCAGGGCGGTTTCCGAGTACCCGTTCAGCCCTTCCTCGCTGCCGCCGCGGTAGAAGGACTGCAGCGCTTGCGACAGGATGCGCACGTCGGAAATGGCGAGGTTCATGCCCTTGGCCCCGGTCGGCGGCACGATGTGCGCTGCGTCCCCGGCCAGGAACAGGCGCCCGTGGCGCATCGGCGCGCACACGAAACTGCGCATGCCGATGATGCCCTTCTGGAAGATCTTGCCCTCCTTCAGTTTCCAGCCATCGTTGTGTTCCAGGCGCGCATGCAGCTCGGACCAGATGCGGTCGTCCGACCAGTTGTCGACCTTGTCGTGCGGGTCGCACTGGAAATACAGGCGCTGGACGGTCGGCGAGCGGGTGCTGACGAGGGCAAAGCCGCGCTCGTGCTGGGCGTAGATCAGTTCGTCGGACGAAGGCGCCGATTCGACCAGGATGCCGAACCAGCCGAAGGGGTACACCCGCTGGAAATCCTCGCGCGTCCCCGCCGGAAAGGCCGGGCGCGAAACGCCGTGGAAGCCATCGGCCCCGATCACGAAATCGGCGTCGATGCGCCCCGCCTCGCCGCCGTGGACAAAAGTAACCGCAGGCTGCGCGCTGTCGATGTCGTGCAGCGCCACCTCGCTCACCTCGAAGCGCAGGTCGCCGCCGGCCGCGAGGCGCGCCGCCACCAGGTCGATGATCACCTCGTGCTGCGGATAGACCGTGATCGACTGGCCGGTCAGTCCGGTGAGGTCGACGCGGTGGCGCTGGCCGCCGAAGGCGAACTCGAAGCCGTGGTGCAGCGCCCCTTCGCGCTGCATGCGTTCGCCGACGCCAGCCTCGTTGAGGATGTCCATGCTGCCCTGTTCGAGCACGCCGGCGCGGATCGTCGCCTCGATGTCGGCGCGGCTGCGGCTTTCCAGCACGACCGATTCGATGCCCTGCAGGTGCAGCAGGTGGGAAAGCAGAAGGCCGGCCGGGCCGGCGCCGATGATGGCGACCTGGGTTTTCATGACGGTGTCTCCGAATACGTTTTAGTTAACACCATCCTAGTGCCGGGAGGCGCGGATAAGAATGGATCAAACCCGAAAAAACTTGTACTATTTTTACACCCGCCCATCCAGCCAACGAAGCTTCCCATGCCCATCCCCGCCACCGCCCTGCCCGCCAGCGTTCCCGAATTCGCCCTGTACGGCGAGGCCACGCTGGGCACGGATGCGGAAGCCGTGCACATCGAGCTGATCGAGACGCGCAGCCGCAAGCATGACTGGCACATCGGCACCCATACCCATGCCGGCCTGTTTCAGGTACTTTTTTTATTCGAAGGACAGGTCCGCGCGAACATCGACGGCGACTTGCGGGAGTGCGATGCGCCGGTGGCGCTGACCATCCACCCCTCGCTGCCCCATGGTTTCGATTTTTCGGAGGAAGCCCACGGCTACGTGCTGACGGTCGACCAGAACATGCTGTTCGCGGCCGCCGGCCACGAGGGCGACCTTTTCTCTCCGCTGTTCGTGCAGCCGCTGGCCGTCAGCCTCGGCGCCGCGCCCGAGATGTTGGCGCGCATCGAAGCGCTGCTGCAAAACCTGATCCATGAGGCATCCTGGCCGCGCCACGGCCACACATTGATGCTCGAATGGCTGGCGCGCAGTGCGCTGCTGATGCTGGTGCGGGTGCAGGCCGAGCGCCGCATCGCCGACACCTCCGGGCGCGGCGACTTCGAACTCTTCAGCCGCTTCCGGGTCGAGGTCGAGCGCCATTACAAGGAACAATGGCAGGTCAAACAGTATGCGGACGCCATGCGCGTGGCGCCGACGCGCCTGAACCGCCTCTGCCTGAAGCTGGCCGGCAAGTCGGCCTTCGAGATCACCCAGGACCGGCTGATGCTGGAAGCCTGCCGCAAGCTGACCTATGTGCCGGCCGGCGTGTCGAGCATTGCCTACGAACTGGGATTCCAGGACCCGGCCTATTTCAGCCGGCTGTTCAAGAAATTGATGGGGGTGACACCGAAGGCGTTCCGGCAGCAGGCGCAGTTGAAGGCGGCGCCAGGCGCTCAGGCCGTGAACTCTGCTTTCAACAGCCCGTAGACATGATGATCGACATACGCGCCATGCAGGCATTCGTCCTGGCGCAGCAGGCCTTCGCGCACAAAGCCGAGCCGTTCGGCAACGCCTGCGCTGCGCTCGTTGCCGGCGGCGCAGCGCAGCTCGATCCGGTTCAGGCCGAGCGGCCCGAAGCTCCAGGCCAGCACGGCCCGCACCGCCCCGGTGACGATGCCCTTGCCGGCGAAGCGGCTGCCGACGAAATAGCCGATGCCGGCCTTGCGGTCGTCGTGATCGATGTCTTTCAGGCGCACCGAGCCGCACAGGGTGTCGCCGATAAACAGGTGCCACTCGAAGACCTCGCCCGCGGCCGCGCGCTCCGCCGCAGCGCCCAGGTGCGCCGCGGCCGCCTCGGCCGAGTCCAGGGTCGCCACCAGCGGCAGCCAGGCATTCAGGTGGTCGATGTCCTGCCGGACCAGTTCGGCCAGCATGGCAGCATGATCGACGGAGACGGGAACGAGGGTGACGCCGCAGGCGCTATCGAGTCGAATGGGTTGCAAAAGCTTCCTTGAGGCATGGTGCGCGGCAGGCCGGGATCGGCATGCCGTAGGGCAATGGCAAGGGCATACGATAGCATGCCCCGCCCTGCCGGCCTCAGGACGGCAACCGGTCGAGCCTGGCGCGTGCGCCTGCGGCCACATCCTTCAGCCACGGATGGTCCTGCTGCCAACGTCCGGCGAACTCCCGGATCGCAGGCAAGTGCTGCAGGGAAGCGCCCAGCATGTCGAGCCCATCCATGAACATGCGGCGATGGCGCTCGCTGAGCGTGAAGCGGGCCGTGCCGGCCGCGCTGCTCACCTCCAGCCGTTCGACGTCGACGCGCACCTCGATCGGGCCGCTTGAGGCAGCCAGCGCGAACAGGCATTCCATGTACTCTTCGGGCACGGTGGCGAGCATCAGGCCATTGTTCATGGCGTTCGAATAGAAAATCTCGCCGAAGCTCGATGCAATGACCGCCCGCACCCCGAATTGCTGCAAGCCCCAGACCGCATGCTCGCGGCTCGATCCGCAGCCGAAGTTGGCGCCGCCCAGCAGGATCGGCGCGCCCGCGTAGCCAGGCTGGTTCAGGACGAAATCGACGCGCGGCGCGCCGGCCGCGTCGAAGCGCAGGTCGTAAAAGATGCCGCGATCCAGGCCGGCCTTGTCGATGCCCCGTAAAAATTGCTTGGGGATGATCTGGTCGGTGTCGAGGTTGGCGATCGGGAGCGGCGCGGCCACTCCCTCGATGATGGTCTGCATCATTGTGCGTGCTCCAGCAGGGTGCGGACGTCGGTGATCTTGCCGGTCACCGCGGCGGCGGCGGCCATGGCGGGGCTCATCAGGTGGGTGATGGCGCCGCGTCCCTGGCGCCCTTCGAAATTGCGGTTGGTGGTCGAGGCGCAGCGGATGGCGGGCGCCAGCACGTCGTCGTTCATGGCCAGGCACATCGAGCAACCGGGCTTGCGCCATTCGAATCCCGCAGCGATCAATTGCGCGGCGATGCCTTCGCGCTCGGCCTGCTCGCGCACCGCGCCCGATCCGGGCACGACCATGGCGCGCACGCCGGGCGCGACCTTGCGGCCGCCCACGACTGCCGCCACCGCGCGCAGGTCTTCGATGCGGCCATTCGTGCAGGAACCGATGAACACGTGCTGGATGTCGACGCCCGCCAGGGGCATGCCGCTGGCCAGCCCGGCGTACTGCAGCGCGCGCGTGTCCGAGGCGTGGCGCGCTTCGGGCACGCGGCCGGTGACCGGCATGGCCTGGTCGGGACTGGTGCCCCAGGTCACGATCGGCGCCAGCCCGGCGGCCTCGAAGCGATGTTCGATGTCGAAGACGGCATCCGGGTCGGAAGCCAGCTGCGCCCATTGCGCGACCGCCCGCTCGCGCATCTGCGCGTCGCCGGCCAGGTCGGGGCAATGGTCCAGCACATAGCGCACGGCCGTGGCGTCGGGCGCGATCAGGGCGCCGCGCGCGCCTGCCTCCACCGCCATATTGCACAAGGTAAACCGCGCCTCGATGCTCAGCGCGGCGATGGTCGAGCCGGTAAATTCGACGACATAGCCGCGCGCACCCTGGGCGCCGATGTGGGCGATCACCATCAGCACCAGGTCCTTGGCCGTGGTCCCGGGCGGCAGTTCGCCGTCGATGCGGATGCGCATGTCGCCCGCCATGCGGTAGACCAGGGTTTGCGTGGCCAGCAGGTGCTCGACTTCGGTGGTGCCGATCCCGAAACCGAGCGCGCCCAGCGCGCCATAGGTCGTCGTATGGCTGTCGCCGCAAATCACCACCATGCCGGGACGGATCATGCCGTGTTCCGGCGCGATCACGTGCTCGATGCCCTGGAACCGGTCGTTGGTGTCGAACAGCGGGATGCCGTGGCGCTCGCAGTTACGCTTGAGGTTGCTTGCCTGGAGGGCGGAATCGCCGTCCGCGATGATGCGCAGCTTGTCCGCATGGGTCGGGATGATGTGGCTGACGGTCGCCACGTTCTGGCCCGGGTACAGGGTCGTCAAGCCGCGTTCGGCGAGGCCGGCGAAGGCTTGCGGACTGGTGTACTCGTTCATCAGGTGCAGGTCGGCGTACAGCAGGACGTTGTCCGCATCCAATTGCACGACGGTATGCGCATCCACCAGCTTGCGAT
>Ga0308170_10002220_pt1 | contig 17008 bp, 17 predicted proteins | sample PhyBR2_2_FD_202136 | JGI IMG/M metagenome (GOLD analysis project Ga0308170, IMG submission 202136) | Phyllosphere microbial communities from UC Gill Tract Community Farm, Albany, California, United States - DLSLSB.R2 | ecosystem: Host-associated > Plants > Phyllosphere > Unclassified | place... | reverse complement strand
ACTGCAGCAGGAGAATTAAAATTACACGAACCCTACTTCATTTTGGTTCCCATCACATACGTGTGTGTAACAGTTCGATCGTCCCCTGACATTTCCATACCAAACAGCAGCTCTTCGATGCTCTTAGTTTCTTTGTTGCGTCCGGTGAGAACCTGTCCAGCCTGAGGGTCGAGGACGACGAAAATCCTGGTTGTTCTCAGCTAAATGGGTATGCAGATAAACGTCCGGAAATTCTTTAAGCAATTTTCCAGCTATAGTGAGTTCATTGTCAGTGGAGGTAGGCGCGAAACGTGGCGTAACGGCATAATCAAGACGGCCTTTGTGCTGCCATTTTTCAATCAGCGCTTTGCTCTCATCATAGGCTGATTGCGGTGTATCCAGTAATTCAGCGAGTGCATTTCTATCCATCAGGACTTTACCGCTGATCATACGCATATTACGTTTTAACGCCTGCTCAAAAAATGCATCAACTGAGACTGGCGAACGGGTTGCAAACACCAGTGCCGTGGTTGTGCCATTTTTTACCAACTGATCAAGGAAGACAGACGCTTCCTGTGAAGCGTACGCGTGATTGCTGTATTTTATTTCTGTTGGAAACGTGTAGGTATTGAGCCAGCCAATAAGCTGTTCGCCATATTCACTGATCATGGTGATTTGAGGATAATGAACATGAGTGTCAACGAGTCCAGGCGTAATAATTTTCCCGCTGTAGTCAATCATGCTGTCGACCGGCTGATCTTTCAGTGTCGTATAATCACCCGAATTTAAAATATATACATATTTAACAATAAGATAGATGCCTTTGTAATGGGCGGCTGCTTCTTTATCTTTTGCTGGGTCGGCTTTAAAGTAGATGATCCCCGCCCGATATCCAACCGTTTCTGCTGCTGCGTAAAAAAGAGAAAAGAGACAACAATGCTATAAACTCAAGTTTCATTTACTACTCCATTTACTTTTTTAAAAAATCCATATCACTCTTTTCAGGGCGGGAATAATAGGTGAAATGAGGTAGGGTGAAGATACCAAAAACACGATGAAATTATTAATCTGAAAAGATCATTTAACTTCTGAAATTAATCCTTTTTGCTGCTGTCTTATCAGTGTGTCAGTCAATGTTGTCTGAGGTTTGAATTTCAGCTGCTTAAGTGTGTCAATATTAAATCGTTTACATTATGGTCCGGGTTTACAGAGTTGCAGCCTTTGTTGTCATACTCATACCGGACAACGCATTAACATTTATATCATTACAGGACAAAAATATGGGAAACTGGCCCCTCTTAATGTCGGGAGTCGTTATGCTTTCAGTCGCTACTACAACCATCGCATCCGCTCCGGATCAGCTTCCAGGCTACGCTCAGGGTGCAGAGATTATCCAGGTTAACAGCAGTCAGGACCAGATCGACAATATCGGAGATGTGGTTTACCGCCAGGTAAAAAGCACGCGCTCTGTCAGGCAATTGCATATGTCACTGCTGGTTCCCCGCACCAATGAATTGAAACCAGCGATCGTCTATTTTCCCGGCGGTGGTTTCCTGACAGCGGAACGTGACAAATTTATTTCAATGCGGCTGGCGTTAGCGGAAGCCGGTTTTGTAGTTGCTGCTGCAGAATACCGCACTATTCCTGATATTTTTCCGGCACCAGTTTTAGATGCCAAAGCCGCAGTCCGATATCTGCGCCAGCATGCCTCAGAGTATGGCATCGATCCGGCGCGTATAGGGGTTCTGGGCGATTCGGCTGGGGGATGGCTCGCCCAGATGATGGGGACTACTAATGGGGATAAAACGTTTGATAAAGGCGATTTCCCTGACCAGTCTTCAGATGTTCAGGCGGTGGCCACGTTGTATGGCATTTCCGATCTACGGAGCATCGGCGAAGGCTTTCCCGATGCAATACAAAAAGTACATCAATCCCCTGCCGTAACTGAAGCTCTGCTGGTTAATGGTGCCGCTTTCCGCGATTTCGCCGGGGCATCAGTGACCGACGAGCCCGAGAAAGCGCTTTACGCAAGTCCGGTTGGTCACCTGAAAGGCGTTAAACCGCCATTTTTAATTATGCACGGCAGCAACGATACTCTGGTCTCTCCGGAGCAGAGTGCGAATCTTTATAACGCCCTTAAAAAAGCGGGTGACCGTGCTGAATACGTATTGATTGAAGGGGCTGAGCATGGTGATTACCGCTGGTATCAACCTGGGGTAATCACCAAAGTTACCCACTGGTTCCGCCAGGCGCTGGGCGGACCGGTGAAATCACAGAATCCATCAGCGGCAGATCCTGACGCCAGCCTTTAACTTAATGAGATGCTTTCTTGCCTGTTAACCTGTGCAGACAAGAAAGCACTCATTTGGCGCTTATATACTCAGTCGATTACTGCAGTTTCGCGTAACGTCTCAGCCGGCCCGCCAGGCTTCAGCTATTACTGCACGTAATTTTCCTGTTTACTGCAGCTACTGTGGCAGCCGCGGCAACTCCCCTTTTCCTCCCTGAGCATGACCGGTAATGACTGCACCCGGCTTCCCGCTTTCCGCAATGCCAGCAGGATGATTCCGTTCAGCACCAGCACGCTTATCAGGCAGGTCGCACTGAATGCAGGATGGTCGGCAAAAGTGACGGTCTGGTAAAACAGCGTGGCGGTGGTGTAGGCGATGTTGAGTCCCCAGAAGAATGAGAACATCATCCATTTTTTACCGGCTTCCCGCGCAATAGCCCCCATGACCGAGACGCAGGGAACATAAAGCAGGACAAAAATTAAGTAACTGTAAGCGGCAAAGCCACTGCCAAATTTGGCTGACATCACGCCCATCGAGCCGGTCGCCATCTCACCATCGCCTTTACTGGCATCGATGGGATGGGCCAGCGCATCAATTCTGAAGGCAGCCGTTAACCCCGCCCAGGTCTCTGTCAGCGCCTCTTTAAGCTCATCCAGCAGGTTGAAAGCCTGCGGATCAAATGGACTGCTCTGGATTGCCTCTGTGGTGTAAAGGCTGTTGAGCGTGCCGACTACGACCTCTTTCGCCATGATGCCGCTCACCAGTCCCACGGTTGCCTGCCAGTTATCCTGAGTGACCCCTATCGGCAACAGCACGGGCGTGATCGCTTTGCTGGTCGCCGCCAGCGCAGAGTGGTTAATGTCATTAACCATCTGGCCATTAAAGGCGAAGCTGCTCAGTACGCCAATCAGCATGCTGACCAGGATGATGACCTGTCCGGCTCGCACCACAAACATTTTCAGCCGTTGCCAGGTCTGCAACAGCAGGCTTTTGAGATGAGGCCGGTGATAGACCGGCAATTCCATGATAAATGGCGAGGCTTCGCCGCCCAGCAGGGTGTGCTTAAGCACCAGACCGGTCGCGATGGCCACTATAATACCCAGCAGATAGAGGGAGAAAACCAGGCTGGAACTGTGACTGTTAAAAAATGCCGCAGCGAAAACCGCAAAGATCGCCAGCCGTGCGCCACATGACATAAAAGGCGCAATCAGCACCGTCAGCAGACGCTCACGCGGTGTATCCAGCGTCCGTGTCCCCATGACCGACGGGACATTACAGCCAAAGCCGACTATCAGCGGCACAAAGGATTTTCCCGGCAGGCCCAGTGACTGCATCAGCCGATCCATCACAAAGGCGGCGCGCGCCATGTAGCCGGAGTCTTCCAGGAAAGAGAGGAACAGGAACATCAGGCCAATCTGCGGAATGATCGGCAGCACGGTATTGATACCGGCCCCGATACCCTGCGCCAGGAAAACCGTCAGCCAGTCAGGGAAGTGGCAGACATAGCCCAGCCATTGTGCTCCATGAATGAATATCGCCACCGAACTGCTGTCGAACAGTGGCTGTAGCGCAGCACCGATGTTAATTGAAAGCACGAACATCACATACATCACCGCCAGGAATATCGGAATGCCCATCCAGCGGTTCAGCACAATTTTATCGATCCTGCGGGTCAGACCGGCGGGCATTGCCTGATGAAGGTTACTGACGGCCGCGCAAACTGCGTTGATGGCGCGATAGCGGTAATCGGCAATCTGCACACCGGTCTCTCCTCCGGCCTGCTGCATAATCTCGGGCAAATACGGAACCAGCGCCGGACAAAGTTTCTGACTGTTGATATCCCCTTCCAGTAGCTGCAATGCCAGCCAGTAACGTTTTTGTGGGACTATGGCGGCGGGCATCTGCTGGCAGAGCTGCTCAATGGCCGTTTCAATTGCGGCCGGATAACGTACCCGTTCCGGTGCGCGGTAAATATGAGGCTGGTCAATCAGCGCTTTGAGCTGGGCAATACCATCACCCCTGGTTGAGGTCAGTGAAACAACCGGACATCCCAGATGAGCTGACAGCGCTGCGACATCAATAGTGATGTTCTGGCTGGCGGCAATATCCTGCATGTTCAGGGCGACAATGCAGGGCACGCCCAGTTCCAGCAGCTGAAAGGTCAGGAACAGATTACTTTCCAGACTGGAGGCATCGACGACGTTAATCACGACATCGGCGTGATCCTGATAGAGATACTGGCAGGCGATGCTCTCATCTATCGAGCTTTCAGCAGATAGCGTCGTCAGTGATCGGGTGCCTGGCAGATCGATGAGCCGGACATCTGACTGCGCGGTAAAAAATTGCCCCTCTTTGCGCTCAACCGTGACGCCAGCCCAGTTCCCTACCCGCTGTCGGGCACCGGTGAGCTGATTAAACAGCGTGGTTTTGCCGGTATTGGGGTTACCAATCAGCCCGATGGTTATCTTTTTCATCAGACGATTTCCTCCAGGATGATGTCGTCCAGGTCACGCTGCCGCACCGCCAGGCTGACACGGCGGGTAGAGATCTGCACTGGGTCGCCCATTGGCGCCACGCGAATGACCTCAATAACTGCGCCGGGAAGCATACCCATTGTCAGTAATTTCTGGCGCCAGGCGGAATTTACCGATGGCTTATAGCCAAGGATTCGGTAGGTACTGCCCATATTCATTGCCATATCACGCCCTGCCTAAGAGTAAGAAGCACTCATTCTATAAATGATAAGCGTTTCGCTTTTTGATCTGGCATCGGGCAGACAGTGAAAAAGCGCTCTGAATGGCTTTCGTTTAGAAAACAGAGAACATCTTCCTGTAACCTGGTTGCTTACGGGAAGGGTTGATACAGGCGATGTCTATAAGATCTCCTATCGTCAGGTTCTGGGCTTTGGGGCGTCGGCATCTATAATCCGGGCAGTGATTTTCCCGTGAATGCAGGGGGCTATTCGTCCGTTGAGAATGGCGACAAGCCTTACGGCAATCTGATTGTCGTAAGTTGTCCAAAATCCAAAAGGCTTATATGAAACAAATTACTGTTACTCACCTCCAGCAACTCAGCGAGCAGGCTGCGGATTCTCCTCGCTTGCGAGCCAATCGTAACTTACACCCTGAATTGAGCAATCCGGTGCAGCGGCTGGCCATCGCTATGGAACCGGGCACCTATGTCCGCCCTCACCGACATCCGCATACCTTTGAGTTGCTGACCTCGCTCAGTGGGCGGTTTCAGGTATTACATTTTGACGAAAATGGGCATATGACCCAACGGGTGGTTTTAGGTGAAGAGTGTAAGGTGCTGGAGACGGACGCAGGCACCTGGCATGCGGTGTTATCGATGGATAAAGGTGGCGTTATTTTTGAGATTAAACACGGGGGTTACCAGCCTGTGACTGAACAGGACACAGCCCCCTGGGCACCCGCCGAAAATGAGCCGGGAGCTGAGGAGCTAATGAAATGGTACGCACAGGCACAAGTGGGTGAGGGTTTTAGATAATAGTTGCTTTGCGCTGAGTAAAAGGTATCGCTATCGATGCCGTTCTGCCTGAGCGAAACCCGATGGAAAGCATCTACCGCTGATTTCTGCCAGGCGTTACTGTTCCCCATTTTTAAAATTCCGCAAGAAGTTAACAGTATCGTTTAGTTACATCATTCTATCGTGCTATAAATAACAGTTACGGCCCTTCGGGCCGTGCGGGGCGGCTGGTCAATGAGCACTCGGATTCACAGAACGGCTCCGTTAAGGTTTAATCAAAAAAAGCCAATCTGGCAGGATAGCGCCGGTAACCTTATATACTCCAATAGGGTGTTGTAACTAATTAGCGGTTGAGGTAGTTGCTGTAAGATAAGAACGGCGCCCTGGGAGGATCATTTTCAGAATGGCAGTGCCCTGATTTTCAGGCCACCGCCAGATGATGAGCGTCTAAAGCTTACTTCAGAACACGAACCGTTTTTACATCAATCTCTACGCTGTTCCAGTCTTTATCAACTTCACCTTCGATGCGGACTTTATCACTCGGTGATAACGATTGCCCCATCCAGCGCTTGTCATCAATATCGACATTAATTGTTCCGGTAGCATCTTTGAACTCATAAAGTTCATGCCCGACTTGTCTGATAATGTTACCTTCCAGAACGACCCATGCGTCATCACGCAGTGTCTTAACCTGAGCGACAGAAACTACGCCGGGCGTCGGACCTTTAAATCCGCCCTGAGAATATCCCTGCCCTGCTGGACTCACAAAGCCTTCCTGCGCAGAAACTCCAAAACTCATACCGGCAAACAATGCTGCTAAAAGAATCTTTTTCATATTTTTATCTCCGTTAAATGGTAAGGCTAATTTACGATGCAGATCTTAACGGGATCTTAAGAAGAAGGATTATCTGCGCGTGTTTTAAAAATGTAATGAACATAATGCGAACGATAATTCCATTACAAAATAACAATCAAAGTTAAACATGTGTTGTTAACAACAAAATAAACTCTTATCTGAGAGGTAAGCTTTAACATCCACTACAATATGGTAATTCTTGCGCTTTCACTTTGCATAATTTCGCACAAATTACATAGCTCACCTGCCTGTTAACGGCTATTGTTTCCTGGCATAGATATATCCCAGTATTAAATCATTCTGTATCTCAGTTTTGCTCATTATATATTTTGTACTTTTTATAACCACTCGATTGAGTGGTTTTTTTTTGCGTGACTAACGGTAGTGACGGATCCCTGTAACGTTAAGCAATCCGTTTACGGCAATAGTTCCCATCCATAATGTGGTCTGTTCTGGCGCGAAAAAGGAGGGGAATGCTGTCTGCAAATACATAAACCAGGAAATGAAATGTGGTTAAACACCCGTTTAGTATTGAAACTTTCTTAAAGAGAGGGGTGATAGCCTGATGCCCATCACAACTGAGAAGAGATAAAAACGCATGCAGAATTTACCGAAATTCGGAGATTCACCCGCATGAGCCTCCGAATAAGTGAAAATTATTTCAGTCTCTGAGCATCATCCTGGGCTTCTTTCAAATCCATTTTTGCAGATTCCAGCTTCAGTTTCTTTTCCTCTACCTTACTGGTTTTCTTCATGATTCTGTCAGTGCGACCTTCTGTATTCGCTTCAGCAAGTTCCTCCTGGGCTTCCTGGAGCTCGAGCTCCGCTTTTTTTACCTTCATCTCGCGTCTGCTGACATCATGAGATGCGCGCGTTGCCTGACGTTCATCAGTACAATACGTTTCAACCTTATTACGAGCAATATTGAGCCGTGCAATTTCTGCACTATTACCCTGTTTTTTGGCCATTTCAGTTTTGGTTAAAATATCTGACAACTGATCATTACAGGAATCTGTCGCAGCAAACCCTGCCAGGGGTGACGATATCAAAATCAAAGCGATAATTTTACTTTTCATAGCTAAATAAAATCCTTGTTAAAATAGACTAATCAGAATGATAGTGCTGATTGAATATAGCGAAGAAAATCAGAGCCACAAGAAATAAATTGATAAATGAAGTTATATTCCAATTCTGGATTCATTGTTAAAGTTCAGTAATGATTGTTAATTTTTAACAGCTGAGAAAATTTTTCTGAAATAAACTGGGTGCACATCTGGTCGAAACACAATTCAGGCTCGTCCATGTTGCATACTCCTGAGCAATCCATGGAGTTGATCCAGATCATTTTCTTCCCGATAAAGAGGCAAACTGCCAGATTGTTAGCATGTCGTTTAACAATCACAGCGAATAATGCCGCATCTTCTTAAAAAGTAACGACAGGAAAGTAAAATGACATCTTTTAATTCTGGCAAGAAATTCGCCTTCGCTGTTGCGATGATGGCTTCCGTTATGTCCCTTTCCGCCTGCTCAAGCAATTACGTGATCTCTACCAACGATGGGCACATGATTACGACTCATGGAAAACCCGCAAGAGATAAAGAAACAGGCATGATCTCTTATAAAGACACGGATGGAAACATGCATCAGTTACAACAGCATGATGTTAAAGAGATTGTGCAAAAGTAAATCTGCTTTAATAACGCTCTTAATCGCTATCATGAAAATCTCACCCTGTGGAAAAACTGAGCAATGAAAATTTCTGTAATTGGCTTTGGCTTATTATTGTGTGCATCGTCCTCTGCCATGGCCATTGGCCTGAACGCCGAACAAAGTAAAAACACTTCGGTGCTGGACGCAGAAATCGGCCGTTCATCCGGCGGGCTTTACGTCGATGGTCAGTGGATGAAAAATACGGCGGATGGTGTTCAGATTGGTCAGGCGGGTACCGGTTATAACCTGGAAATCGGACCGGTGATGCTGACGGCTGGCGTTAAAGCCACTTACATCGGCGGTAAAAAAGGAGACAACGGCGTTGCATTTCCTGTTGGCGGCGGTGTGAAAATCAATCTGCCTGCTAATTTTGCGTTGTATGGAGAGGGTTATTCTGCCCCGGAACAGCTGACCAACAGCGTCAAGAATTTCGTTGAGGCCAATGGCGGTGTCAGCTGGTCACCTGTGGGGCCACTGGTTTTAAAAGTGGGCTATCGCTATGCGGGTGTTGATGGCAAAGATGGACGTCCGGGTCATACCCTGATCGATGGTCCCTATATCGGTGGCGGCCTGACATTTTAACGTCGGATGACTCTTCCCTTTTTTGTGGTGAGGAAACCCTGCAGATTGACCGATCGGTTTCCTTACTCAATTACTCGTCTCAACTCAGGCGGGGAGCACTGAGAAACAGATTATGAAACCTCTTATGCTGATATTATTTACTCTCTGTCTGACCGGATGTGCGCAGTATAAATGGGTCAAGCCTGATGCATCTGAACAGCAGGAAACAATAGCGGAAACAGCCTGTCGGGCCCAGGCACTGCGGGATTTACCCCCTGACAATGTCGTTAGCGGTAAATACACCTCAAAAGACAGTAAATATAAAACCACTGACACCGATTACTCTACCAGCGATGCCAATGAAAACCAGCGAGAGATCCTGGTGAAAGATTGTATGTTTAAAAAAGGCTGGCAGCAGATTGAGATTCAGCAATAGCCATATCTCCCTCCCCGAGGCCAGGTCAACCCCTGGCCAGCGGTGATCAGTGTCAGAGGTCAGGATTTATTTCTGTATCATCCTCTTGTCGTTCAGCACGCTGCCGCCGGCACCGTTCCGAGCAATACAGTACCTCGTCCCAGCATCGTTCCCACTTTTTTCGCCATGACATCGGTTTGTTACACGTTTTACAGTAGCGAACCGGTAATGACTTTTTATTGCCTTTAAACACCTTAGTCCCTCCTGAGAAACCCTGATAATGCTGACAATAGTGTCCTCGTACAGTTTTTAGCTTAGTGCCGTTTCCGATAAGGGAAGGCGAGATTGTCGCGAAGTTAGCGTCATGCTCCTTTGCCGAAGCAACTCATTAACTGTTTATTCAGTGATTCTGCCATTTGATCTGACATCGCATTTTGAAATCTGAGCTGTCTGGATTCCTTGACACACGGGTAGGCGACTGACCAATTAATTGCGATGGTTAACAAAGCGCATTTCCTTTAAAAGTGCAGGGATATCTGACCAGATTTTTGTTTAGCCTCTTATTCTATAGGTTGTGTCACAAACGAGTGATGTAAGTAAGCAATGAACTCAATCAATAACGCTTGTAAGTAAGTATTGAGGGCAATTGAGATCGCACCGCTTTACCGTTTTATCAGCGCATAGGGCAATATGGAACCCGGATGATGTTGCTCAGATTGCCTTGATCAGCAGATAGCCTCCCTGGCCCCATACGGCGGCTAAAAAAGTCATTACGCCCGTAAATAATCAATCGAGGGACATACGGTAAGACGTAATTCTGACTGTTTTATATCCATTTACTGACGTACGTCTATCCAGGCTTTTAAAACCAGCCCGTAACCCGCCTGGCGATGATAGCCTTAACCGGAACGTTATTTAACGTGATAAATTAACCTGTTATCATGGCCTTACAAATAGTCTAATAAATCAGCCCGCTAATGCTGATTTTCCGTAATTTTGCTATGTGTTCTATACAAAACAATTACGGTTAACCTCATGCCCATATCCAGCTTTAGCTGGAAGACGTATGCAACGATGTTTGACTCTCAGAACAAAGCAGGTATGGGATTAGCGAAGCGATGCCGCTGGTAAAACAGCGTGAAAGCACAGTTTATCCATAACGTAACTAAATTATTCAGCATCATCAGATGGTGCACCGTTTTGACATTTTGAGCGAAGAGTGTAAAAAAAAGAGTAACTTTACTTTTGTTTAAGGGTCTTACGTTAATTACAGTTTAAACTCTTTGAGAAAGCGATTAATATGTTGGTGTTGAACTACCGGTTCTGTATTTTGATTCTTCGAAGGCAAGCATCTTAAAAAAGCAGGTCTGACGAAAAGCATCAGCGTGAACCCGCTCTGTATTTTATTATCTGAACATGACTATGGTGACTTTGATGAGTGACACTCTCAACAGCTTGAATAATATCCGTACCCTTCGCGCAAACGCTCGCGAGCTTGACCTTGCTGCCCTGGAAGAAATGCTGGAAAAACTGTCGGTTGTGGTAAGTGAGCGACGTGAAGAAGCGCAGGCTTCTGAAGCAGCTAATCGTGAAAAAGCTGAGAAACTGGCAAAATACCGTGAATTACTGTTGCAGGAAGGTATTGATCCTAACGAACTGTTAAATGGTATGCCGACTGCGCCAGCAGTGAAGAAAAAACGCGCGCCTCGTCCTGCTAAATATCAGTACACCGACGAAAATGGTGAGGTTAAGCAGTGGACTGGCCAGGGCCGTACCCCATCTGCTATTAAATCTGCCATTGATGCAGGTAAATCGCTGGATGATTTCCTGATTTAATTCAGTATGAATTATGAAACACCGCCTGCATCAGGCAGGCGGTTTTTTCGCCATAAATGGTCAGGTTCAAGCATCTCAATTACCGGCCAGCCTGTACCCTTTCCTTTCTCATCTTGTTATTGTCTCTCCATCCATAATCCTGCTCAGGCGTTCCCTGAACTCAATAACTCAAAAGCCTTACGCAATCACGCAACAGGCAATGGGTCTTATCCTGTTATCTCAACCGCTTTATTTATTCAGCGATTGCGTGTTGCGGGCTGTGATAATTTCCAGTCCGATCTGTTGACCATAAGAGAGCTCAAGCGTATTGCCATCAGGATCGGCAAAAAATGCCCAGTAGCCTACTGGCGCACCAGATTGCTGCGCGTCGCGTCGCAACACACCTTCAAGCCGTGCGAGTGCCACTTTTTCATCTATCTCTTCACGGCTGGCACAGGCCACGCCAATATGACCAAATGGACCCAGCGGCGTATCTTCACTGTTGTCAGATTGCACCAGCACCAGCGCGAAAGGTCGGGTTAAATCCGACAGCCACGCCACTTTCTGTGCTTCAGGAATGCCAGGCTCGCGCTGGTGTATCACCTGCATCCCGGCATAACGCTGATAAAAATCCACGCTCTTCTCTAAATCCCGTACCTGCAAAGCAAGATGAGTGAAACCGGTATCGTTTGACATGGCCGCTCCCTGTTTAAGTTGAGCAGTCACCATGCCACAGGCAGGATTCAGAATTTGATCACGGATGCTCAGCCGCTTCGTTCTTCACACATGGCCTGGTTACGCCCTGCCCGTTTCGCGTGATACAACGCCTCATCCGCGCGCGCTATCAGCGATTCTTTTTCCTGTTGTGAGTCTGAAGCAAGATAGACGGCGCAGCCTGCACTCAGGGTGACGTGCTTCTGCGGCAGTTCCGTGGTGAGATGCGGAATATCGAGCCTGTTAACGGCGTCGATGATTGATTGAGCAAGGTGCAACGCGGCTGACAACGGTTCTCCAGGCAGAATAATGGCAAACTCTTCGCCGCCATATCGCGCTGTGAGGTCGTTTTTGCGGCGGGCGGCGTTCTTCAGGACAGTAGCCACTTTTTTCAGGCAATCGTCACCCGCCACATGGCCGTAGGTATCGTTGAAACGTTTAAAGTAATCGATATCGAGCAGGATCAATGACACGGGCTGGCCACTGCGCTCCACGTTCTGCAGGCATTCAGTCAGCATGTGATCAAAATGGCGCCGGTTGGCAACACCCGTCAGCCCGTCACTCTGTGCCAGATTTTCCAGTGCGCGATTAGCCGCGGTCAGCTCATCGCGTAATTGCGTCAGTTCAAGCTGATAACGCAGCGTATGCCGTGCCTGACGCAGTACAAATGCACCCAGTAAAAGAATAACAATCAGCAGCGCCAGGCTCAGAATCAGATCCTGTACCCAGCTCTTAAGCCAGTGGTTAAACAGTGCGCGCTTGTCATATCCCGCGGCCACTACCAATGGATATCGCTGTGAGCGGACAAAGCCAAAGATGCGTTTTTTACCATCAAGCGCAGCGGTCCACTGACCGCTGCCTTTATCCGCATGGGCCAGCATCCTGAGGAAAAGCGGACTCACTGAGAGATTTTTACCGATGTAGCTATCCGGCATTGGACGGGCGTAAAGCACGGTACTGTCTGCCAGCATCAGGACCAGCACATCGCCATCGCTCAGTTCATAATAGCTATAGAAACGGCGGAAATAGTCCACTTTAATGGTGGCGAGCAGGACACCCCGAAAGCCGTTAAAGGCATCGTTCACACGAAGCGTAACCGGGATCACCAGCTCGTGAGTAGTGCGGCTGCGAAGCACCGGGCCGACATGGAGGGTATCGCGAGCGCTGGCGCGGTGATAATCAAAATATTCACGATCGGAATTATTGATGTCAGGTGGTATCCGGCTCATAGAAGTGGCTATCCATTTCCCCTGCGCATCATAGTAGAATAAGCCGTGTAGCTGCGGCAGGCGGCTCTGCAACAGGCGCATCGTCTGGCTCAGCGCATCGCCATCTACACCGGTTGTGGCAATCTGCTTTTCGAGCTCGCGTTGCACTTCGCGTAAAGAGAGCTCGGTCTGCAAAAACGTATCGTCCGCCTGGCGCGCCTGTGATAGCGACAGATTAACCGCCGTATCTTCAGCTTTATCGACGGTTTCGTTCCAGTCTTCCCGCAGCGTCCACACATTTAAGCCAATCACCGCCACGCTGAGCAATACGCCTGAAAGGATAATACTTCTTAGCAGCGGCGAGATTTTTGGCGCTGGCCCCTTATTTTTCCGGCGAAACGTCATGCCTGTCCTTAATAAAGCCTGTTGACTGATTTAAGCACAGTAAATCAAAAGCAAAAATGCAAATCCCACAATCCTGTTTCAACAATGATGATCCGCAATAAACCAGCAGATTTCGCTTAAAATTTCTTCTTTGTTGGTTTAACCAGCGCTATTAATAGTGGATTAATAGCGAATAAGGCTACACTAGCGCTTCAAATATCACGTCGGTAAATGTTACCCTTGCCAGCTGAATAATTTGCACTTTATTGATTAAGTTGAGTATTTGAGGATTTGTTATGAGTAAAAACCTGAGCAGCCTGAACAATATCCGCACGCTTCGTGCAGAGGCGCGCAATATGGCTTTAGATATGCTGGAAGAGTTACGCCAGAAATTAGAGACCGTGGTAAATGAACGTCGTGAAGAGGAAAACGCGCGGGCAGCGGAAGCCCGTGAGAAAGCAGAAAAACTGGCGTTCTACCATGAGCTGTTAATGGAAGAAGGGATTAACCCGGCGGAGCTGGTAAATGGCGCATCTCCCTCGGTAACCAGCAAAAAGAAACGCGCAAAGCGTCCGGCGAAATACCGTTACAATGACGAAAATGGTCAGGTCCGTTACTGGACGGGTCAGGGCCGAACGCCCTCCGTAATTAAGGCGGCCATTGAAAACGGCCAGCCGCTGGATGATTTCCTGCTGTAGTCACATTTATTTCTGCCGGAATAGTGACCGCCATTACGCGGGAATATTCCGGCAGGCAAAGCCACAGGCGCAGATATTCATCCGCGCCGGGTCACTCATCATCCTGTCGTAATGCCTCATCACTCATCACCGGATGCGGCCCCCGAAACGTCCGGCGCCACTCGCTGGGAGAGACGCCAAACCGGGATTTAAAACGCTGACGAAATGACACGGGCGAATCAAAACCCGCCTTTTCTGCCACACATTCAATGCTGATGCCGGTGGTTTCGAGTAATAGCTGGCTGCGTTGCAGACGCTCTGCTGTCAGCCACTCTCCCAGGGACATGCCTGTCGCCTTGTGAAAATGACGCGTCAGCGTTCGCCTGCTCATGCCAAGCGTCCGCGAAAGTGAGTCAAGATCCTGCGGCTGATGCAGATTCTGTCGCAGGGACGCCAGCAACGCGTTGATCTTACTGTCACGCGTTGTTTCCGGAACCGGCCGCTCAATGAACTGCGCCTGACCGCCTTCACGGTAAGGCGGCACCACCATGCGTCTGGCTACCCGATTAGCCATGGCGCTGCCATAGTGGTGACGGATGATATCCAGACAGCAGTCGATGCCCGCCGCGGTGCCGGCAGAGGTGATCAGACGATTGTCACGGGTATAAAGAGCATTACTGTCGAGGTGAACCTGCGGAAAGCGCTCGCTGAAGTCACGCTCAAATTCCCAGTGAGTGGCAGCACGATGCTGATCGAGCAAACCTGCATAAGCCAGTACGTAAGTGCCCAGACATAGTCCGACGACCTCTGCGCCGCGCTGCCAGGCTGCCACCAGCTTATCAAGCAGCGCCTGCGCGGGTTTTTCAGCCGGATTGTGCCAGTAGGGCACGATAATAATCTCCGCCTGATCAAGCGGGTCAAGACCCTGTTCCACCGTAATTGACAATCCCATCTCTGAAATGACCGGGCCAGGTTTCAGTGCGCAGATATCGACATGAAACAGATCCGGCTGCGGCAGGGCAGAGCCGAACAGAATACAGGGAACTGAAAAATGAAACGGACTAAAACCGGCCGTTGCCAGCACCGCGACTCTCAGAGCAGCCATCCTCTCCCCTTACTGTGTGACAGCGTAGTGTTGAGATCTCCAGCACAATTGTGCAGGTTTAGTGCCACGACGCTCAGAACGTCATTGTTTCACCATCTTCCGGGATCAGCACCTGGTCAGCAATACCCTGTTCGGTAGTCCAGGCACGTAGCTCAGCGCGCGTCAGTAAACAGTGGTTGATCGCCTCCATGTGTGAGGCAACCAGCGTTGCCTCAGGCAGAATATTCAGCGTACGCTGGGTATCCTCTTTTCCCATGATAATCGGGCCATAGAGATCGTTGGTTGCATTGCCGATATTCATTACCACTACCTGCGGCTGAAAACGTTGCAGCGCTCTGACATAGGGCTTAACCCATACGGTATCGCCTGCAATGTAGAGGGTTTTTTCTGCCGGATGGGTAAATACCAGGCCACAGGCGTCACCCAGAATATCGCCCATCACTTTGTCTGCATATAAGGCATTGCTGCCATGCTGACCGTCGGTTTTATAGATTGTCAGGCCATCAACAAACGGATTCTCATCCTGCAGCACGCGTACATTTTCAAAACCCTGCGAACGAATCAGCGCTGCATCTGTTTCGTTCTGGCTGTAGATCATCATCGTCTTCGGCACTAACTGCTGTGCAGCCTCATCCCAGTGATCCATATGCGTGTGAGTGATAATAACCGCATCGACTGCCAGCAGTGCAGCGACCGGGACAGGCAGCTCAACCATCGGATTTCTAAGATGCGGACGGGCATTTCCGGCAAACCCGGGCCAGGCCTCTTTTTCGGCCAGCATCGGATCGATCAGGAATTTTTTGCCTGCATAGTCCAGTAGCAGGGTGGCATTACGAATCTGGGTCAGCTTCATTTTGGCTCCGTGAACATTCTCAGTGAAATCAGCCAGGCTTACTGGCTACCATGAGGTCACTTTACGGCACTGTTTACCTGCGCGTGACAGGCTCAGAGGACAGTGTTCGATGAAATCGGGCCAGACTGCACTATTTTCTTGTGGCAGGGTATCTATCGGTGCTGGCGTCGCGACGAGACAGCCCGGAATGTTCAGGAATGGAAGGAGTTCCGGAAGTTGCTTTTAACTCTTTACCGACAACGATAACGCTCTCTGACGATGTCTGTTAAAAGCATTGCCGGTTAAAATATTAGTAGCCCTGGCGGGTCCCGGACCTGTGTTCTGATTATTAACCTTTGACAGGAGAGTCTGTGAACGACTTATGGAAATTGCACTGGCTGGAGGCATCGGGTGATGTCGGGCCTTATAAATCGTCAATAGTCAGGGCCGCTGAGCTCGCCTGCGAGCACCTCTCCTCCGTGACGCGTGTCCCTCCTCTGGATATTCTGGTTCAGTGCATGCCGGAGGCAGTCATTCCTGAAACCGGTTTTGCAGGCCGGGCTTACAGTCCCACCCTGTTCGGCCTGGCCATTGACCCGGCAAATCCGAATCTGCCCGGGATGCTGGAAAATGGCACGCTGGTGCGGCAGATCGTGCATGAAGTCCATCACTGTTTGCGAATGCGCGGACCGGGATATGGCTGGACGCTGGGTGAAGCGCTGGTCAGCGAAGGTCTGGCGGGTCAGTTCGTCTGCTGGCTGCTTAAAACGGCAGCAGAGCCCTGGGAACGAGCCATAGAGCTAAGCGAATTGCAGGCTAATCCAGTGCCGCTGACCACGCTGCAAAGCCCTCATTATGATCATTCTGCCTGGTTCTTCGGCACGGGTGACTTTCGCCGATGGTATGGCTATACGCTGGGCTACCAGATGGTTGCCGCATGGCGCCGTGATAACGCGGAATGCGCTACAGAGAAAT
>Ga0308170_10002219_pt1 | contig 17010 bp, 17 predicted proteins | sample PhyBR2_2_FD_202136 | JGI IMG/M metagenome (GOLD analysis project Ga0308170, IMG submission 202136) | Phyllosphere microbial communities from UC Gill Tract Community Farm, Albany, California, United States - DLSLSB.R2 | ecosystem: Host-associated > Plants > Phyllosphere > Unclassified | place... | reverse complement strand
CGACATATGCGAGCTGGCCATGGCGTTGATGAGCGAGTCGATCTCGGAGCGGCCCGACGAGCCCCTCGAGACGCGCGACTCGGCCGAGTCCGTGCTGTGCTTGCTCGTGCGGCGCCGCAGCCCGTTGTGCGCGGGCGCCGGCTCGATCTGGCGCGCCTGCTTGCGCTTGCCGGCGGCAGCGACCTCGCCCTTGGTCGGCGGCGCACTCTCGGCGTCGAGCGGCGGTAGGCGGAAGGGGAAGACGAAGGTGAACTTGGAGCCCTTGCCCTCCTTCGACTCGACCTGGAGCTGGCCGTCGAGGTTGCGCACGATGCGCGCGACGACGGCGAGGCCGAGCCCGACGGCCTGCTCGGGCTCGGTGTCCTCGTCGCGCTGCTTGTCGCCGATGGTCGAGATTTGCTCGAACTGGCGGAACAGGTTCTCGAGCTTGCGCTCCGAGATGCCGTTGCCCGTGTCGGTGACCGAGATGCCGATGCGGATCGAGTCCTTCTTCTCCTCGAACGCGTCGTCGAGATTCTGATCGGCCATCTCGCCCCACTCGACGAGGATGCCGCCCTCCTGCGTGTGCTTGAGCGCGTTGCCGACGACGTTGGCGACGATCTGGCGGATCTTGGCCCGGTCACCGATGAGCGTCGGCGGCGTGCCCGTCGGCGTCTCGACGAGCTCGAGCGAGAGACCTCGGCGAGCGGCCTCCTCGCGGTGCATAGAGATGGCCTCCTCGAGCGTCTCGGACAGGTTGAACGGGTCGGTGAGGAACAGCTCGTTGCCCTTCTCGGTGCGCGTGAGGTCCTGGAGGGGGTCAAGAGAGGGAACGAAGGAAAGGGCGTCAGCGAGGCGTTCTCGTGCTGGAGAGGAGCGGCGCGACGAGAAGCGAGAGGGGACGCACGAGGAGGTCGTTGATGACGTGGATGAGCGACTTGGAGGCGGCGTGGCTGCGCACGAGGTTGTCGCGCACCTCGCCGACGATGGGCCCGTCCAGGGCGAGCTCGAGGTAGTTGATGATGGCGTTGAGCGGCGTGCGCACTGCAAGAGCGAGCATCAGCGAGTGCTCGAGCGAGATGAGCTGAGGAGGAAGAGAAAGCAGGACGCACCCTCGTGGCTCGCATTGGCGAGGAGGAGGTTGGTGAGCTGGCTCGCGGCGAGCGCGCTCTCCTTCTCCCTCCAGACGGCGATGAACTTGCCTGCGAGCGTATGAGCGAGGGCACGACGTCAGTCGACTGGAGGTGCGAGCGGCACTCGACGGAAGGGGGAGGTGGGAGAGAGAGGCGGGAGGAAGAGGATGGGAGGGTCCGAGCGGGAAGAGAGCAACGCACCGTACACGAGGCACAGCACGCTCGCCGTCTCCTTCTCCTCGTCGGTCCAGGCACGACCCTTGCCCTTGACGACCTCGGTCCACTGGGCGAACGACTTGCGCGGCTCGAGCGGCTGGTAGTCGTTGATGGTCTTGTTCGTGTAGGGGTTGCCGGCCCAGCGCACCTCCTGCTCTTGCGGCGAGCGGCAGAAGAAGATGAAGTCCTTGCCCTCGGCCGAGAGCGGGACGCAAAGGAGGCCGGCGATGAGCTTGAAGCCGTTCGGGTAGTCGATGTCGGGGAAGTCAAGGTTGATGTCCTGGGTCGACTTGAGGCCGGTGAAGCGCGCCGCCCGGAGGTACTCGAGGACGGCGAGGAGCTCCTGCGAGTTGCTGACCTGGCCGAGGATCTGTAGCGCGAGGAGGAGGAGCGAGCGAGGGGGAGGAGGAAGGAGTGCAAGAGAGCGGGGTCAGAGTCGGGCTCATGGCGGCGAGAACGAACGAGCGGCAGCTCGAGGGGAGCACGAGCACAGGGAGGGAGAGAGAGAAAAGGACGCACCTTGGCCTCGTCGCCGATGCTGAGCATGCCAAAGTCGGCGTGGAACAGGTCGAGCAGGTCGTCGGCCTTGGCGAGGATGTAGCCGCCCGGGTTTTGGTCGCTCGCGGCCGTGTTGATGAGCTTGCGCGCCTGGAGCCGACTGGCGTACGAGATGCGCTCGATGTTGCGCGAGATGCTCTGGCCGAGGAGCTTGCACAGCTGGCGGACAGGGAACGAGACGCGGTGGCCGTACCGGCCGTACGTGTGCAGCGCGATGAGCCCCCACAGGTCGCCGAACGCCGTGATCGAGATCGACATGCTCGAGCGGACGCCCATGTTGCCGAGGTACTTGATGTGGATCGGCGACATGGCGCGCAAGTGACAGTGCGTCATGTCGAGCGGGACGTCGACCTCGTCCATCGAGCGGCAGCACAGGCGCGCCGTCGGCTGGTCGCGGTCGTACAGGACGCGCACCTTGTTGAGGCGGTACAGCGCGCGCGCCTGCGGCGGGATGTCGCTCGCCGGGAAGTTGAGGCCGCGGAAGAGGTCCTTGGTGCGCGTCCAGTCGACCTGCTCGGCGACGACTCGGCCGTTCCACGCCTCGTCGAACTGGTACACCATGACGCGGTCGAACTCGGTCAACTCCTTGAAGACGCCGGCCGTGATCTTGAGGAACGTCTCGAGCTCGTCCGTCTTGCTCAGCTGGTCGTTGATCTGGCTCAAGAGGCCGACGACGTCGAGGTCGTCCATGCCGCGGCGCACCTTGCGGCGGCGCGTCCGGGTCGACTTGCCGCGCGCGAGCATGCGCAAGGGGCGCGCGATCGAGACGGTGCTCTCGACGAGGTCGCCCTCGGACGGGTTGATGCCGTTGTTGGGCTGCTCGCCGTCGACGTCGGCCATGCCGCCGCGGTCCTCGGTCGCGAGGGGCTCGCTCGACTCGGTCGTGAGCGGGTTGACCTGGTCGTCGACGAGCTCGAGCTCGAGGACGAGGCGCTTGGGCTGCCGCTCGGGGCTCGGGCGGTGGATCGCCGCGTGGCACGTCCACTCGAGGCGCGCGCGGCTCTGCGCGTCGTCCTGCGCCGTGCCCGGGTTGCCGCGGCCCGAGAGCGTGAACGTGTACGGGCCCTGCTCATCGTTGCTGTCGTCCTCGTCGCGCTCGTCGAGCGCGTCGATGGCGTCGCGCAGGGCGTCGCCCTCGTCCTCGCTCAGGACGTCGGTGAGGCACTTGACCTTGAACAGGGTGCGCGGCGGGAGGCCGAGGATGAAGCCCGAGTTCTCCGACACCTGCTGGATCGTCATCCGCTCCGACTCGTCGTAGTCGAACGCGATGAGGACGCCGAAGGCCTGGACGGCGCCGGGCGCGTGGATGGGCTGCGCGCAGGGGGAGGGAAACGTCAGCGTCGGCCGCAGTCCAGAGGCGAACGAGGGAGAGCGAGGAGGGGAGAGATGGAGACGCACCTCGTCCTCGCACCGCTCGAGAGCGCCTTCTCGGCCCGTGATGACGAGGTGCTGGCCCTCGGCCGTGACCGTGTGCTCGAAGCGCGACGTCATGATGATGGGGCGGTCGCTGCCGCTGCTGTCGCCGGTCAAGGTCGTGCTGAGGGGCGCCGAGCGCGGCTCGGGCGACTTGGTGCGGCGAGTCGAGGCCGGGTCGCCAAAGTCCTGCTCCTGCACCTTGGACGACGGCTCGCCCGAGTCGGCCTCGGGGTCGTACTCGTCGTCGTCCGAGTCCGGGTCGCCGATCTTGGCGTGCGTCGTCGGCTCGGACAGGAACGGGTCGAGCGAGGCGGGCTTGAGGTCGGACGACGCGTCCGACGACGGCGTGCCGACGGTGCGCTGCGAGCCGCCGCCGCCGCCGCCGCCGCCGTTCTCGGTGCGCGAGCTCCTGCGGCGCGGGCCCGACGGTCGCTCGGCGCTGGTGGCGCTCGTGCCGCCGTGCTCGTGGTGCGCGTGCGGGCGCGGGACGAGGCCGAGGTCCTCGGCGCCGTGCTGGATGCCGTCGCGCGACAGGCCCTCGCCGGCGCCGACGTCGCGCTCGTCCGGGAAGCCCTCCTCGACGAGGATGGCCTCGGCCGAGCCCGGCGGGAGCGAGCGCGACTGCTGCGAGCGCGAACTGGTCGCGCCGGCGCTGCCGCGGCTCTTTGTGCTCGACGACGGCGTCTTGCCCGACGAGGGGTACATGACGCTGCGCATGGGGAAGTAGCGCGCCGACGAGCCGCCGAGGTCGGGCGCGATGCGGCTGCTGGCGCTCTCTGCGCTCGAGACAGAGGCGCGGCCGGACGGCGAGACGACGTCGTGTGGCGGGGGCGAGGGTCGGCCGTCGTACATGGCGCGCGGCGGGAGCGAGATGTACGAGGGGCGGGAGGTCGATGCGAGCTGAGGGCGGGGCGACATGGTCGGCGAGACGGCGGCGGCGGCGGCGGGGTTGTTGGTGCTCTGGCCCGAGTTGGACGAGCGGTGGAAGGGGAACGTCCTCGAGTGGCCGGTCGACGAGTTGCTCGTGTGGAGGCTAGGTCGCTCTGGTGGTGCGGGCGGTGGTGGCGGCTGCGCAGGAGCGCTGTCGTCGGCGCGCGAGCCACTCGAGGTCGTCGTCGTCGGGCGCGAGGTGACCTTGGGCGCGGGCTGCGCGTCTGCGCTCATCGGGCGGGTGGACGAGGGCGAGGCGGTCCCTGGGCGAGGCGTGGACCGGCACGAGGAGGGGCGATCGCACGATCCTGGCTGCGAGGTCGAGGACGAGCTGGCGCGAGGCGACGACGACGACGAGGGAAGGGGCGGGGAGCGACGGGACGCTGCTGGTGGCGGCGGGCGCGGCTCGCCGGGTCGGGGCTGGCAGCAGTCGCTGGAGGGTGCCGAGTGGGACGGGCAGGCGGGCGGTGCAGTCGCAAGTGCTCCGATGGGCGGCGCGCGGAGGGGGAGCTCGCTCGAGGGAGGCGAGGCGGGCCACTTTGGCCAGAGGGCGCCGCAAACCGTGGGCCCAGGCTCGCGGGCATTGTCGTTACCCCGCTTGATCCGGCTCCGCAATTCCCGTCCACGCTCCACTTTCAATCTCGCTCGTTCGTTCGCTCGCACCCGGTTCGTCGTCTCGCTCCACCTGGCTCTCTCCTCCGCTCTTCTCTCGCCTCGACGACGCCTCGTCCTGCTTGTGCCCGCTCCCGGCGGCTTCCGCGCCCGTGCAGCGCACACCCAAGCTACGTTCCGGCTGCGAGGCTGCGCCTCCACTCTCCGTCCGTCGCCGTCGCGCTGGCTCGCATCGAGCGAGTGCCTTCCGCTCGGCGCGCATCTGCGATCCAGCCTGAGCTCGTTCTCCGAGCTTCCCCTCTTCCGCCCAGTGCATGCTCGCACTCGAGGAGCGTGTGCGACGAGCCGACAGGTGCAGCACGATGGCCGAGCCCGACTTTCACGTGTGCCTTGAGCTCCTCGGCGAGCGCTCGACGACGCTCGCTCGTATGCCTCCCTCGCCAAGTCGGTCTCCAACTTGCGAGGCTCGAGACGGGACGCCGCCTCCTGATGCTCGACGCTCGCTCTTGGCGTCGCTCGTCCTCGAGCGGTTCCTGACTCGGGAAATCTCGTCGAGGCCTCGTCCGCCGCTCTCAAAGCTGGATCGTCCCCTGCGTCGGCGGTACGATGCGAGCAGGCGTCTGCTAAGCTCAAGCGCACGTCGCTTCCTCGGCTGCTCGACCTCGGCTCGCTGCAGGCGCGAGCAGCGATGCAAGAAAGGTGCCTGCGGTCGCAGCCCGCCTTCTCCCTCGCTCGCTCGCCTCGCTCGACGAGAAGCCTGCTCTTGTTTCCTGCGCATCGCGAAGGCATGCCGCTCGAGCGACTCAGACGTGCAGAAGACGGCGCGCACAGTCCGCCGCGCCAGTATCTTCGCAACTGCAGCTGCCGCTCCCTCCCCTGCACGTTCTCGTCCACCATCTGCTTGCTTCCGTACACGAGCACACTGGCGTGAAGGCGTTTCCTGCGCGCTCTCGATCGTCGTACGCGCCATCGAGAGGAGGGAAGCGCGAGCAGAGGACGAAACCGAGGGTCCGAGCGGCTCGCGCCTGACCGTCGACGCGCTCCTGGCCAAGCTTCTCGCACACCTCGAAACCTTTCAAGGGCGAGCGCGAAGAGCGCTGCGGATGCAAGGAAGGCAAGCTGTGGCCCGTGGACTTCCGCGCAGCTGAACCGGCTACGATGAGATCGGCCCGGACAGCAGGGTGTAGCGCTTGCGATTGAATACAAGAGAGGGTTAGGAAGAGGTCAAGCAAGCAGCCGTAATGATTGCAAGAAAGTCAAGCGCAAAGTCAAGCGCAAAAGTAAGGAAGCGGCTCTCGGACGAGTCGAGGTTACGACTGCGGCCACGAGGGGTTCGCGGCGCCTCGCCCGTTCGGCGATACGTAGATCGTTTGCGGGGGAAGGAACAGCCGATGCGATCTCGGCCTCGACACCGCCCTTGTCCTGAGCCAGCCTCGCGCCTCAGCACAGCACTTGCGCCAGCTCGCAGACCGCGCACAGCTAGCAGCTATAGCTGCACGCCCGCCTCGCCGCATGGCATCCGACCCGACGAGCGCGTTCGACCTCGCCGTCGCGACCTTCAGCGGCCCCGCCCTCACCCTCTCGAGCGCCTCGCCCGCCGCACACCGCCTCCTGGGACTCGACACGGCACAGGGCGGCGGCCTGGACGACTCGACCGCAGCCGGCGTGCTCCTCTCGTGGGCGCACGGCCAGCTCGACGCCGACACGAGCGAGTCGAGGGGCGACGTCCGGGTCCTGCTCGACGACCTCGCGCGGCGGTCGCACGGCTTGGGCTGGGGCGAGGGCATCGACGTCGACTACGTCGCAAGGGCTGGGCCCAGTCGCGAGCTCCGCAAGGCGACCGTCCTCGTCACCTCGTCGACGACCTCCTCCTCCTCCTTCTCCTCGTCGTCGGACCCCCCCTCCTCCATCAACGACGACACGCCGCCTTCCGATGACGAGCCGAGCACCGCCTACTCGATCCTCTTCCTTCGTCCCGCCTCGTCGGCGGCGCCCAACGACCCCGTCCCACGCTCGCCCGCCCTCGCCGGCGCCATCCTCTCCCCGCCCGCCTCGGAACCGCCCTCGCGCGCGCCGTCCAAGTCGCCGCACGACCTCGGCAGCGAGCTCGACATCGCCGAGCCGGTGCCGCCGTCCCCGGCGCGGTCGCACTCGTCGACGAGCACGCACTCCGAGGCGAGCACGTGCGGCAAGCGGCGCGTCGCCATGGGCAAGGACCGCGCCGACCTCCCCTTCTCGCCCGAGGTCAAGACGGCCCTCGCGCACACGCTCGGCGGCTTTGTCGGCAAGAGCCCGAGGTCGAGCTCGTCCGACCTGTCGTCGAGGCTGTCGTCGCTCGACCTGCGCTCGTCCTCCCCGTCGACCTCCTCCTCGACGACGCCAAAGGGCCCGGCGGCGGCGCCCGCAAGGCCGAGCTTACGTCGCGCCGGCTCGTCGTCGGCCGCCTCGTCCGAGAAAGTACACTCGCCCTCGTACGAGCACCCCGATCCCGTGAAGGAGCACATGGCTCACGCCATAGCTCACCACGACTCGACAATGCCGCTGCGGCTCGACAAGCTCGTCGCGCTCGTCGCCAACATGCCCGAGGTGCGTCCCCTCCTGTCTCGGTCCCGCTCGTCCCTGGAGGTCGCAGCTGACTCGGCGCCCGACTGCGCTCGCAGATCGCCTACTACGCCGACCCGAAGGGTCAGATTCAGTGGATGTCCAGCAGGTGGTTCAAGTACACCGGGCAGCAGATGTCGGACGAGCCATCTCCTGACGAATGGGCAGGTGCGCTCACCTTTCGCCGGGCTCGCTCTCTTCCCCCCTGCGCCCAGCTGACCTCACGCCTGTTCCTCGTCATGCAGCTTTCTTCCACCCGGACGACCTCGGCCACGCGTTCGAGATCTACAACGCCGGCATCGAGTCGGGCCAGGACTTCACGGCCGAGCACCGCATCCGCGGCGCAGACGGCTCGACCCGGTGGTTCCGTACGGCCGGCAGCGCGTGCCGCGCCGACAACGGCGACATCCTTGCGTTTGCGTGCAACATCACCGACATAGATGAGTTGGTCAAGGTGCGTCGTCGTCCTGCCCCTCCGAGGCTCGAGCCGACCGACCGAGCGCACTCTGACGCCTCCCCCCCTCCTGCGTGCAGACTCGGCACGATGCGCTCATCGTCAAAGAGCGCACGAAAGCTGTCCTGGCAGGATCTGGTGCGTCTACGCCGCTCGACCTGTCTGTGTGAGAGAGGAGGACCTTGAGCTGACTCGTCTCCTCGACGCACTGCAGAGCTCACCCTCCTCACGATCGACATGGACCTGCGCATCTCGTTCTTCGAGGGAAAGCACCCGCCGTTCAACTTCAGCACGGACCCGCCGACGCTCGTCGGCGAGCGCTTCCACGACCTGTGCGCCGACGAGGACCTGCGCGAGGGCGTTCGCAAGATCCTCGACGAGGAGGAAGACCTCGTCGAGGTCCCAACGGCGACCGACAACGGCCATGGCGGTATCCGGCACATGCGCTATCGAGTGCGTCCTCGTTCTCTTCGCAGCCTCGCTCGCGAGGCCCTCGAGCTGACTCAGCCCTCCTCACAGATCGTCCCCCTCATCGGCGACCCCTCGATCCCTATCTCGCACCCTGACGCCCAGGCCGTCGCCGGCTGCATCGCCGTCGGCGTCGACGTTAGCGAGCGCGTCGAGGCCGAGAACGCGCTCGAGGACAGCCGCACGCAGGCCGCCGAGGCGCGAGGCTCTGAGCTCGCCGCTCGCGAGGCCAACCGCCTCAAGACCGAGTTCCTCACGACCGTCAGCCACGAGATCCGCACGCCCATCGCTGCCGTTCTCGGAATCTGCGAGTGCGTCCTTCCCTCTCCTCTTGCCCGGCGAAGACGAGCTCGAGCTGACGCCGCGCACGGTCCCCCTCGCAGGCTCCTACTCGGCGACTCGGACCGGCTCGCCGACGACCAGCGCTCGCTCATCGAGAAGGCCGTGCGCAGCACCGAGGTGCTGCTCGACCTCGTCGGCGCCGTCCTCGACTTCCGCAAGCTCGAGACGGGCGAGCTCGAGCTCGAGCAGGAACCGCTCGCGCTCTCGGACGTCGTCGCCGACGCGAGCCTCTTTGGCGTCCTCGCCAAGAAGAAGGGCCTCGACTTCATCGAGGAGAACACCATGTCGTTCCCCGGCTTGCTCCTCGGTGACCGCATGCGCCTGCGCCAGGTCGTCAGCAACCTCTGCAGCAACTCGCTCAAGTTCACCAGTGCGTCTCAGCTTCTCTCCTCTCTCTCCCTCCCTCCTGCACGAGCATCGACTGACGTTCGTTCTTGCACATGCGCGCAGGCGAGGGCAACATCAGCTTGCGGCTGCGGCAAGTCTCCGAGGACGACGAGAAGGTGGTCGTCCAGTTCGAGATCTCGGACACGGGCCTCGGCATCAAGGAGGACGTCCTCCCGACGCTCTTTACGCCGTTCAAGCAGGCGAGCGTCGGCACGGCGCGCGAGTACGGCGGGTCCGGGCTCGGGCTGACGATCACCAAGAACGTGCGTCGTCGTCCTCCTCCTCTCTCCCCTCCTCGGCTTCGACCTTCGCTGACGCTGCCTCTCGCGCTCGCAGCTCGTCGAGCTCATGGACGGCACCATCGACTTGGCGTCGACCTTTGGCGAGGGCTCCCGCACGACCATCACGATCCCCTTCCGCAAGGCGCCCGCCGCCGAGTCGACCTCCGCGACCTCGAGCGCTTCGTCGATGTCCGCCTCCGACGAGCGCAAGGTAGGGTCGTCCGATGTCAACAAGAAGGACGAGTCGAAGGAGGCGAGGCGGCCCGAGGACGTGCGGGTCCTCCTCGCCGAGGACAACCAGCTCATCTCGGAGATCGTTTCACGCCAGCTGCGCAAGATGGGGGTGCGTTCACGTCCTCCCTTCCTCCTTCTCTGCCTCGAGGCATCGTCCTGACTCCCTGCCGCGCTCGCAGTTCGCCGTCGACGCCGTCTTCAACGGCCAAGAAGCGTTCGACCGTGTCAAGCAGGACGACTACTCGATCGTGCTCATGGACGTGCGTCCCACTCTCTCTCTCGCTCCGATCGACGTCGTCGTGAGCTGACGCTCTCCTTCGCTCGTGACCGCAGGGCCAGATGCCCGGCGTCGACGGCTACGAGGCGACCAAGATGATGCGCAGCTTGTCGGTCGAGCGCATCCGGTCGCTGCCCATCGTCGCACTCACAGCGAGCGCCATCACCGGCGACCGTGAGCGGTGCCTCGACGCCGGCATGTCGACCTACCTCGCCAAGCCCGTGCGAGCTCAAGAGGTGCGTCGTCGTCTCCCCCCTCTCGCGCTCCTTCCCGCTCGCCCTGGCTGACTCTCGCCCTCGCCGTCCCTCCTCCTCCTGCGCAGCTCGAGGCGACGATCTGGGCGCAGCTCGAGAAGGCCGATAAGCGGCCCGACGCTGCTTGAGCGGCGCCCGCTTCCCCTCGCAGTCATCGATACCCTCGCCGCGCACGATTACCCTGCCTTTCTTCCTCCTCGGCATACCCTCGCATCTATCTCGTCATCTTCTGTTGTCTGTATCAGCGAGCTGCAACCCGACCCTTTCTCACTCTCTCGCCGAGAGCGAAAGCGAGAGCGAGAGGCAGCGCGAGGCTCGAGCGCAAAGCGGCTCGAGCGCCCTCTCTCATCGTTTCTCCGCCGGAACGTCTCTCTCACCTCTTTGAATACCATTCTCGACGGCCTGTTCGTATTCGGTAGCGAGAGCGCGAGCTCGTTTCAGCAGCCAGCGCAAGTCGAGTTGTCCTTCTCAAGTCGAACGGCCTGCTCCTCGTGCGGTCCTTGTCTCTCGTCGCATCGCGCTTCCGTGCACAGCTCTGCAGCTCTCGGCTGAAGGTGCGAAGCTCCTTTCGTCGATGGCACTGGGCGAGTCGAAGCTGCTCGAGCCGCACAGACCCTTTGCCTCCCTCTCTAGCGTACTCGCTGCGACTCTGTCGAGGTCGAAGAAAGCCTTCCTGCTCGTCGAGCTCGGTGAGGTACAGCGTGCGATGCATTGCGAGACGGCGATAGAGAGACGAGAGCTCTCTGTATAGCACTGACGACGACGAGGAACTAGAAATGGCTCGTGAGGGTGAATATTGGGGAGCTAGAGCAAGAGTGGGAGGAGGGGGATCATCGCGCCGGGTGGTGGTACTCGAAGTACTCGCTCGAGTGCGACGACCCGTCTCGAGCGTGCTCGGGGACGTGCGGGCTCGGCATGGCCGGGCGGCGCGGCTGCGGGTGCTCGTACGCCGCCGAGTAGGCGTACTCGTCGTGCTGCTGCTGCTGCTGCTGCTGCTGCTGCTGCTGCTGCTGCTGCTGCTGCTGGAGCTGATGCGCGCCGTCGTACTCGACGTCGTTGCCGTAGTACCCTCCTCCACCCTGCGCGCGCACATGCTCGTGCAGCGGCGGGAGCGTCACCGACGACGACGACGCCGATGCGACGCCCGAGGCGGTCGCGGCGGGCCCGGGAAGGCCGTAGACGGCCATGGGCGAGACGCTCGTCGGCTGCTCGTGTCTGACGACCTCGTGCCACTGGTGCTGCGGCGGCGCGAAGTGGTGCGGCAGAGGGAGGTGGCGGTGGTGCGCCTCGGGCGGGTACTGCGGGTACGCCGATGCCGGCGCCGACGCCTCGTCGGCCCAGTAGTGCGACTGCTGCGAGTGCAGGTGCGACGCAAGGGGGGGAAGGCCGGGCGCCGGGTCGGCATACGAGCCGCGGTGGGCGAACGACTTCGAGGAGGGCGCGGTCGAGCCGTACGGCGAGGGCGGGTGCGTCGCCGAGGACGGCGGCGAGATGTACTGCGGCTCGAGGTGCTGGTTGAGGTGCGAGGGCTGGTAGGAGAAGGATTGGCGAGCGGTGGGGAGAGGGCCGGGCGGGTTCGAGGGCTGGAGCTGGGTGAGCCAGGCGCGGTGGTGGGACGGCTGCGGGAGCAGGAGGGTCAGGCCCTCCTCGGCCAGCACGAAGAGCGAACTGAGGACGCACAAGATGTTGCTGCGACGGCCCGATCGAGAGCCCGAGAGCCGAAGAGGACGAGGGTGGAGGAAAGTGCGCGAGCGACGGCGGCGCGCTCTGCGGCGGCGCCATCCTTGGCAGGCCGACGAAGCGCTGCTGCTGCGACGGGTCGTGCTCGTACGCAAACATCGGCTGCCGAGGCTCGAGCGGCGGCGACAAGTCGTCGTACCCTGCTGGGGCGACGACGCCGCTGCCGCCGACGGTCCACGACGCCGTCGGCGGGGTCGGCAGCGTGCCGTAGTGCGGCGAGTTGGTCGCCGAGCGCGACGTCGACCTCGAGTTGGACGCCGTGAGGTGCTCGCCGACGCTCAGGTCGAGGTCGGGGTCGTAGCCGTGGTCCGGGTAGGCGGCGTTCTGCGACGGCGAGAGGCGCAGCGAGGGGCGAGTCGCTCGAGACGCGCCCGACGAGGCGACGCGCTTGACCTTGGACGCCTTGGTCTTGGGCGCAGGCTTGTTGGTGGGCGCATAGCGGTAGTCTGCGAGCGAGAGAGCTGGGTCAGCTTGGGGGGGTCGGCGGGTGGAGGAGAGCGAGGAGAATGGTGCACGGACCGGGGTAGATGCGCTGGTGCTCGACCTTGCGTTGCCGCGCGAGGTCCTCGTAGCCCTGCTTGACCTGGTCGGGGAGAAAAAGCGTCAGGTTTGGCCCGATCTGCGGAGGAGGACGAGGAGGAACAAAAGACGACGCACCTCGGGCGAGACACTCTTCCACATCTCGCTGATGAGCTGTTGCACCGCATGGTCGACGAGTCAGCGACGAGGTCGCAGTGCTTCGGTTTGCAGCGACGGCATCGAGCGGCTCGAAGCGAGGCGCGAGCGAGAGGAGGAGGAGAGGGGGAGCACGCACCTTGCTCAACTCGCCCTGGCTCTTGCGCAGGCCCGGGTTGTCCTCCTGCATCTGGCGCAGCTGGGCGGTGCGGAACAGGAGCCAGGCGTTCATCGGCCGCGGCGGGCGGTCGGACCGGGTGCGAGTCGGCGAGGGCGGAGTCGAGGCGGACGCCGGGACGACGGCGGGGAGGTGAGCGCGCGCTCGTGCGAGCGAGGGCGCATCGAGCGGGATGAAGGCGCCAGTAGAAGGACCGGCATCTGCTGCACGGGCAGGGCGAGCGCATCAGCCCATGGCCTCGATGCCCAGAGGCGAGCTGGAGGGAGGAGCGAGAGAGGGAGAGGAACGCACCCTCGGCCGGAACGCGAGGCGAAGGGTCGACCGCGGCTCGGTTCCATCCATCTTCCTCGTACATCTTGGGAGGTAGTGCTGCTGCTCGACTGCGTGCTCGCTCGCTCGGCGGGAGAGCAAAGGCGGCGCGGCTGCAAAGCAGAGTCGGGGAACAGGGAGCGAGCGAAAGGACGGCCAAACGGGTGGCTCAGGCGCCCGTCACGGCCGTGCGCCGTTCGGTTCGCCCAGGGCGGACGAACGAGGGAATGAACGGGCCGGCGTCCGACAAGGCCCCAGCCGAGGCGGTCTGCGCGCGCGCTTGACGAGAGAGGAGAGACAAAGGCCGTGCGAGCGCTCGTGTGGAGGCACGCACACGCCCGGCCGCGTCCCCGGCTGCCCGCGTCCGACGCACCGTGCGTCGGCGTCGCACAGCGATCGCGGGCCGGGGACGCAGACGCACGGCTTGGAGCAAGCGAGCGATCGGGAGCTTTGCAGCCCGGAAGCCGTGATGAGGCCAGCCCCCGCCCCGCGCGAGCCCTGCGAGCTGGCGACTCGGCGACGAGCTGGCGACTCGCAGCCGCAAGCTTGATCAAGCCCTCGTTCCGGACAAGATCAGGAGCCGCTGGGCTCGAGGATCGCTTGCCCAGTCGCTGATTGCCGACGAGCTCGTCTCGCCCGCCGTAGCTCGAGCTGCACCGCGAGGTCTGTGCGCGCGCGCGAGCTCCGATACCACGGCGTCGAACAAGGACCTCGAGCTACACCGTACCTGCTCGGCGAGGAAAAGGCGCGGCCCCTTGGTCTGGAAATGAGGCTCGGAAGGGTCGGAAATTGAGGCGCAGGCCTGGCATGAGACCCGGCGAACAAGAGCGGCTGCTTCGGTGTGGAGGGCCGAGTGCGAGGCTCCGTAGCCCGGCCCGCAGTCGCAGCTGTGCGCTCGGCCGCCGCCAGCTGCGCTTGCGCTCGAAGCTTACGCCAATCTGGAGAGCTCGGCCGGTGCGAGGTGGTGGTGCTGGCCCGACGGAGCTCGAGGTGGGCCAGATCCGCTCGCAGCGACTCCTTGTGCGAGAGCGAGCTGGCTGAGCGTGTCGAGCGCGAGCGTGTGCGGCTTGCTCCATGCAGCGAAAAGGACTGGCTCGAGCTGGTCGAGGACGAGGCCGGGTCGAGCTTGCGTGCGAGGCGGAGGAGGAAGCGGCCTCACGTCGTCCGCCTCGCAGCCGCCGCCTCACGCTCACCCGACCAGCCTGAGAGCGACACAGAGCACCATGTCGACCGACAGGCGAGCGTTCAAGCTCAAGCTCCTCCTAGCCAGTGCGCTCCTGGCTCCTCTCTCCCCCTCCCACCTCCTCCTCCTCATCTCGCCTCATCGCCTCACTCGTCCGCTGACCTCACTCATGCCTCCCAACAGTCGACACGGCCTTCCTCTTCCTCGAGCTCGGCGTCGGCACTGCAGTCGGCAGCCTCGCCCTCGTCGCAGACTCGTTCCACATGTGCGTCGCCTCCTCCCCCTCCTCCCTCCCCGCTCCCGGCCGCTACCTCCGACGGCCTGCACGCGGCCCCTACACCGAGCAGCTTCAAGCTGACACGCTCTCGTCCGCGCACGCAGGCTCAACGATGTCATCAGCCTCGTCGTCGCCCTCCAGGCGCTCAAGCTCGCCGGCAAGAGCTCCGCCTCGTCCCAGCTCTCGTACGGGTGGCAGCGCGCAGAAGTCCTCGGAGGTGCGTCTCGGTCCTGCTCCTGTGCTCCTCACGAGTCTTGCTGATTTGAAGCCCGACGCCCGCAGCCCTGATCAACGGCGTCTTCCTCCTCGCGCTGTGCTTCTCGATCGGCATGGAGGCCATCGCCCGCTTCGTCAACTACTCTGGTCCGTCCCCTCTCTCTCCTCTCTTTGCCCGCACGTGCCGAGCTGACGACCTCGATGGTGCTCCCGCTCGCAGAGGTGACCAACCCTCAGCTTATCACGGTCGTCGGCTGCGCCGGGCTCGTGAGCAACATCGTCGGCCTCTTCCTCTTCCACGACCACGGCGGGCACTCGCACGGCGGCGGCGGCGGCGGCGGGCACGGCCACTCGCACGGCGGCAGCAGCAGCGCCCCGAAGGCGCATGCGCACAGCCACGGCCACGGCGACGCCGAGGCGCATGCGCACTCGTCGGGCGAGCGCTCGCCGCTCCTGCGCCCGGGCGACGCGCGCGTCGCGTCCCCCGCCGGGTCGAGCACGGCCGTCGGCGTGCCCTCGGACGGCAGCGCGGCGTCGGACGACGAGGACGAGGAGGCGCTCGCCGAGGACGAACTGTACTGCCACCCGGGCGAGATGCGCGCCAACGTGCTCAAGAAGGCGCACAATGCGGGGTACGGGACGAGCGGCGCGGCGGCGCAGAACGGGCACGAGGGGCACGCGCACGACTCGGGCGACGAGCACGGCGGGCACGGCGGGCATGCCGGCAGCGACGGCGCGATGAACATGCAGGGCGTCTTTCTTCACGTCCTCGGCGATGCGGTGCGTCTTCTCGTTCCCCTCTTCCGCGAGCGTGAGCGTGCTCGCAGCAGGAGTTGACCCTCGTCCCGCCCGCAGCTCGGCAACGTCGGCGTCATCGCGGCGGGCCTCTTCATCTGGCTCACCGACTATTCGTGGCGCATGTACACCGACCCGGGCATCTCGCTCGTCATCACCATCATCAGTGCGTCCCGCTCGTGCCGTCCTCGTCTCGCCTCGAGGCCTGATCGCTGACTCGGTCGCTCCCCCTCGCAGTCTTCTCGAGCGCGCTCCCTCTCGTCAAGTCGGCGTCGTTCATCCTCCTGCAGGGCGTCCCGTCGTCGGTGCCTCTCGAGCGCCTTCGGTCGAGCATCTCGAGCGTGCCGGGCGTCATCAACGTGCACGGTCCGTCCCTCCTCGCTCTCGCCGACCTCGAGGATCCTGTCGCTGACTCTCTAGCTTCACTCGCTCGCCCGCAGACCTGCACGTGTGGTCGCTGTCCGAGTCCAAGATCGTCGCGTCGGTGCACATCATGGTCAAGTCGTCGGACCTGGTCAACGTCTCGCGCGAGATCAAGCAGCGCTTCCACCGGTTCGGCATCCACAGCAGCACGATCCAGCCCGAGATCGTCGCCTCGTCGGCTACGGCCGAGGGCCTGAGCCACATCTCGGAGGCGGCGGCTGCCGAGCGCGGCCTCGAGACCGAGGGGTGCCCGGTGCTGTGCGCCGAGGGCGCGGCGTGCGCCGACAACCAGTGCTGCCCGCCGGCGGAGGGGAGCCGTGCGGGGAGCATCAGCGGCGCCGCTTCGACGAGGGCGAGCTCGCCGCACTGAGCACGTCTGTGTGTGCGTCGACGGCGATGAGCGTCGTCGAGCTAGAGCAGGAGGCGGCGGGCGTACCTAGAGCGAGCGCAGGCGGTCGAGGAGGAGGAGGTTCGTGTCGAGCTCGCCGCGCCTGTTTGCTGCGCGCGGCGGTGTACCAGGTCTGTGTGTTGCAGTAGCCTCTTTGTGCTGTAACAGGGAGCGTCGTTCATCGGGTCTGCACACAGCTCGAGACGAGCGAGAGGACCGAGTCGGCGGCGGCCAAGTTGAGCGAGCGAGTCCGCCTCCCCTCGGCTCCCATCTCGCTCCTCGCCTCGCTCCTCACACCTCGACCATGGCTACCTGGGAGCTGTCTCCTCTCCGTGAGCACTGTCTGCACACCTACTGCAGCGCGCCAGAGCTGACCCAGCTGCCGTGCTCGCAGAACGGCACGCCTCATCGGTCGTCCTCCCCGACTCTCGTCGACTCGCGTCGGTCCACAGGGACCGCGTCGTCCTGCGCGACCTCGAGTCGCTCAAGGTCCTCCGCACCTGGACCCTGCAGCTCCCCGCCGCGCGCCCCGCCGCCCAGACCGACTCGACCACCTCGTCCTCGTCCCTCAACCTCGCCGTGTCGCCCGCGGCGCCGTTCCACCTCCTCGTCTCGGCACCGAGGCACCGCGTCGCCTTCGTCTTCCACCCCGACCAAGATGGCGTCCACGCGCGGCTCGACGTC
>Ga0308170_10002215_pt1 | contig 17025 bp, 20 predicted proteins | sample PhyBR2_2_FD_202136 | JGI IMG/M metagenome (GOLD analysis project Ga0308170, IMG submission 202136) | Phyllosphere microbial communities from UC Gill Tract Community Farm, Albany, California, United States - DLSLSB.R2 | ecosystem: Host-associated > Plants > Phyllosphere > Unclassified | place... | reverse complement strand
ACAACACATGATGAGCTCGCCGCAAAGGTCCGCTTCTCCCTCTTACATCCCTCTTCCCGCCGTTTCCGAAAGGCCTCCTCTCGGTCGACCTGGACTTCGTTCTCACTACTCGACCACGAGTGTTCCTACGATGGCTAGTCTCGCTCGACCTGAGCAAAATCATCAAAGGCATCACTCACAGAACAGCTTCCGAGCACCCGAATACCCTACCCCCGAGTTCGACTCTTCGACGAACCTCTTCTTCACTCAACCCACCTTCATTCCTCCTGCACCTCCTCACGCTCAGATCCTCGGTCACCTCCCCGAGCTCCCTCACGGTACTTCTCAGCAACCTCGTAGCTTCCTCGCTGAACTCAAGTTCGATCCGACTTACTACACTCCTGGACCGAACGCTCGTACTCCTCCTACTCCCGCTGCCGCTCTTCCTTCCCCTTCTGAACACGGATCAAACGGATGTCCTTCTCCTCGTCAAGAACATTCACCACCTCACGAAGTCCCTTCTCACGTACTCGATCTCGGAGGCAACAACGGTCCCTTTGTCGCTGCTCCTACTTCACCTTACTATCAACACTACTCGAACGCTGGAAACGGAAACGAATACGTTCAAAGTCCCGGTCACCTTCCTCGCGAAATGCAAGGACAAGGCTACTTCCCTCCCTCTCAATTCCAGCAACAACTCAACTCTCACTTCTCCCCTAGTCAATGGAGTCCCGGAATCGTTCAGGCTTGAAATCTCGACTCTCGTCTATAACCGCAGTAATCAGCTTCATCCCTACTTTGCAATCTCTTCGCTTCGACCTAATCCCGATCTCCAAATCTGTACCCTCACTACCGGATCAAACAATCAGTCAATACCCTCGTTTTTCGCAATCCCTCGATTTCCTTCTTCCAAATCAATCAGTACCTTTACCCTTTTCTTCGAGATTAACTCTATCTTAGCATTGTCTCTCTCTCCCAACAGTATTACTCACTCTCTGTCTCTCGCTCCCACTATGGTTGTTGTCAGTTTTACCACTCATCTTCTGTACTGCTCTTCGATCTTGTTTTCAAAATTCGTTTACTCTCTCTCTCTCTAGGATGTTCTTGGGCTGTAGCTTTTCCTTCCCCTCCCCCTCTTTCGTACTTTCTATCCTATCCTGGACTATTTTGAATTCCTCCTCCCCTTTATCGGATCGCAACGCTTTTTTGTCATGACTTGAACAATCAATTTGCTTTTACTCAATCAGTCCGAATTGCCCGGATCTCACAGAGAGTCACAGCGAGCGAACATGAGAAGCAAAAGTGTAGGACAAAGGTTCAATATTGCGAAGAAGAGTTGCAGCTAAAATAAGAGAGGGGTTGCGAGATGCGAGTGTTACGACAAAAGACAAGGGGAGTGGAAGTGTACAATATTCGAGAGTAGGGGTCGTAGAGAGTAAGGGTACTGATTTAGTTGGTGAGGGTTTATTCGAGGAGAATACCGAGTTCTTCTCTTCTCATTTTCGCGAGTTCTGCTTTGCTCATCGTTCGACCCACACTCATTCTGGTTCGAGAGCGCGACGCATCAGTACATCGCGAGAGAGATAGACGAGTAGTGTGTGGCTTACTGAGCGAGATCCATCTTTCGCCGTTGAATTTTGAGCATGTTGGCTTCGATCGATTTCTTCATGATGAAACGAACCGTTTGAACAGGCATCGTTTGACCGAGACGATAGATACGATCGACAGCTTGATTCTGTAGAGGAAATACATTCGTCAGTCAGAGCTAGAGGAGAGTGATGATAGAAAAGACCGACCTCGACTGCAGGATTCCAGAAAGGTTCCATGAGGTAGACTCGGCGACCAGCGGTCAAGTTGAGACTGACGAGAACAAAGTACGAGTCAGCATCGTAGAATCGAGGCTATAGAAATTGAGGAGACTCACCCAACACCACCAGCTCGTAGCGAAACGAGGAGAACTTCGCATTTCGGATCAATCTTGAAAGCGTCCATCGCGTCGTTTCGTTGATCTCGATTCATGGCACCGTCAAGTCGTCGATGCACAATATGTTCGGCGTCGAGAGCATCGCTCAGCCTATCGCAAGCAGAACAAGTCAGCGATTGCTTCGGAAGAGAGAGGAAGGCCTGAGCTCACCTGTCGAGCAAAGCAGTCCATTGAGAGAAGACAACAGATTTGACGATCTCTCCCTGAACAGGTTGGAAGCCGATCGTCTTGAGTCCTTCACCTTCGAGAGATTTTTGAGCGTCGGGATCGTAATTTGGTGATTCGGGATTCGCTTGAGAGAAGGGTAGAAGGTCGAGCATGAGGGCTCTGTTGAATTGAGGATATCAGTAAGCAACATATAGAAGCGAAAGACGTAAAGACTAACCGAGTCTTGGTGCTGTGCTCAAACAGTCGAGTTGCTTTCTTCTTTCCTTTCGTCTTCTTGTCCTCGGCGATTTGCTGATCAATCGATTGCTCGATCGAACGTTGTAGCTCCTTCGCACCGATCTCGACAGCATCGAGAGCTGGAGCGAGTTCAGCTCGACAAACGGTGCAAGAAGCGGTATCGTCGCCAGTAACGTTTGGCCATGTCGTGCAGATCTTCGTCTTGAAGCAGGTGTTGCAGAAGATGTGTTGACATTTCGTGACGACAGTGTGAGGTCCATCGGAAGGAGAGGAGGAGGAACAATCTTCTTCAGAATTGTTCGCAGTCGAGTTTCCAGTACTCGATGCCGCTGCTGTCTTGCGAAGCTTCTTGACGGGTCTCTTCGGCTTGACGTCCTCCTCCTGATCGAGATCATTTGCTGAAGATTGATTCTCGATAGTTGCGAGGACGGTGCCGCACTCCGAGCATTCTCCTCCTCCGACATCGGCTAGTAGAGCGAGAAGCTGAATCGCTCGAGGTTTGCTGATTCCATGCTTCTCGATGTTCGATGAAAGATCTCCGGCAGCGGCAGAACGATCCTCCGAGTCTTGGAGGAGAGCGGGGTGAACACAGATCTGTCGAAGTTTGAGGAGTTCTTGCAAGATCGTACAGTAATTCTTGCCAACTGAATCTGTCTTCTCGAGTTGAGCGAATTCGTGTTTGTATCGAGTGTGTCGACTAGCATAGAATGCCGCTTCGGTCGGGTTGAATTCGAGGTCGATGAGTTTGTTGTCGATCGGAGGAAGGGCGAGGATAGGGACGCCATTCTCGTCTTTTGTATCCTTCGTTCGTCGGAGAGTGAGATGTCGCATCAGGACTTTAAGCCGTTCGGTTCCGAGGTTCTCGCCGATTTGTGATTCTCCTTCGCTGCTCTTATCCGTCTTGATCAGAGTTCCGATGTGCTGATTCCAAACTGCTCGATCGGTGAAGGGTTCGAGTCGAATGAACTTGATGAGGGAGAAGATGTCGTTGAGAGTGTTCTGAAGGGGAGTTCCGGAGAGGCAGATTCGGCGAGAAGTCGAGAGGTCGCAAGCAGCTTTCGCTTGGATCGTTCGATGTTCTTTGATGATGCTGTACGAGCAACTCAACGAGTCAGCTGAGACACTATGGGAGAGAGAGAGGATGCAACTCGAACGTACTGTGCTTCATCGAGAACGACTCGATACCATTGAACAGCCTGCAAAGCACTAATTCCGTTCCCTTCGACTCGTTTCCTCTTTCTCTTCGGTTTCGGCTTCTCCTCTTCTGGCTTCTCCGTCAAAGGTTCTCCATTGGGTCCGAGTCCATACAGCACTTCGACTCCGTTCTCCTGCTCCTCCTGTTCCATCTCAGCTCTCTCTCTCGCCTTGTCTTCCTCCTCCTCTCGTTTCTCGAGCGTCTTGATCTGTTTCGAATACTCGCTGCCGAGGGTCGAAAAGGTAGTGAGAACGACGTCGTGGTTTGCGAGCTTGACGGGATCGGCCGTTCGAGAGGTGCCGTGATAGACGTAAATCGAAAGTGCTTTCTTCTTGTTCTTGAAGTCAAGTTTCGTAGGTTGAGGAGGCGGCGTCCATTCTCGCTTCATCGATTCATCACTACCTTCCGCCTTCACCTCTTGATCCACCTTTACATCCTCCTCCATCTTCACATCCTCCTCTGACTTCATTTCCTCCTTGACACCCAACTTCTTCCTCAATTCAGTCGCTTTCTCCTCATCCTTGATCTCGTAGATCTTCCCGCCTTTCCCTTCGCAATCCTCCACCGCCCTCGTGTGCTCATCAAACTGACTCTCCCAATTCTGCACTGTCGATAGTGGACAAACGATCAACGTCGCCCTCGACCTGCACTCGATCAATCGATACCTCTCCTCTATCGCTTCTTCCCTCTTCTTCTCCCTCTTCTCCCTCTTCTCCCTCGCCTTCTTCTGTTTCCCAGTTTGCTTCGGGACTGCTGCTTGACTTGGTGCTCCGTAAAGGTTTCCGCTGAACTCGTCGACAGAGACGGATTGACCATTCTTGGCGGGAGGAGCGTCGAATCGAGGATCGTGTTGTTCTTTGTTCGGTCGTTCTTGAGCCCATTTTCGAGCGTCGGGAAGAGTAGTGCAGACGAGTGAGATAACAACGATTGTTTTGCCGAGACCCATATCGTCTGCGAGAATAGCTCTATGGTATCGAGAAATTGAGTCAGAAGGCGCTTGGAGAATGAGGAAGGATCGAAAAGGGTTGCTCACCCTCGAGCTTGAGGAGGAGGTCGATCACCCGTGATCTGTAAATCGCTGACCACGTTCCTCCAAGCGACGCAGTTTCCATACGGATCGCTCACTCTCTGCCACAACGACACCATCGTGGGTTTCTCGCCTTTCTTGTCTTTCGCCGGAATCTCGACTTCCTTTTCGCGGTCGAGGAGGAAAGAGAGAGCTTGTTTCTGATGCGGGTAGAGCTTCGTTGAGACGATCGGAGCTGCAAATTACACGAGATCAGTTAAGAACTCGATCGAGCACAAGGGGAACGAGAAAAGCTCACGAGGTTCGACTTGTTCGAGATCAGTCCCACTCGTCAGACTGTGAAATACCTGTTCGACCTGTTGTCGTTGTACATCTGGTTGTTTCCCAGTTCTCTGCGCATCGACTCCAGTAGTGCCTCCCATAGAAGTCCCAGTCAATCCACCTCTCAATCTCGCTAATCGTCTTGCTGCATCTGCTGAATGAGCTCCTGCTTGAGGAGTGTTGTGAGGGTTTGCGTATCGATAGTGACTGTGATGAGCTGGGTTGTAAACGGCAGGATGTCCGAGGTAGCGCGGAGGATCGGCTTTTTCGAGAATTTCGGCGATTTGGGCAACATGTCGAGGTTTAGCGAAAAGAAGTAGTCGGAGTCGGAGGTTGTAAGGCTGTATTTTATGAGTCTAGTCAGGTTCGAGAGCGAGCTCGCTGTAGAAGAGGGAAGAGAGAGCGCACCTGAAGTTGACCTTCACGAACAACTTCCGCTTCGCAGTAAAGTATTCCCTTCCCGTCCTTCGTCACTCCCGTTCCACTCCATCCATCTCCCAACAGCGGTCCCAACAACGTTCCAACATTCTGATCGACGAATCCAAACATCTCAATCTTTCCCGGAGTGAAAACTCTCAACATTTCCCTTTGTCTCCCATGAGGATCCGTCAACTTCTCCCCTCTCCTGATATGAACCGGTAGCGGCAAGTTGTACTTGATCTTGGCTGTCTTGTAAGCTGCTTGAGCTTCCGCCAATTCCTCGAATTCCCACGCTTTCCCATTCGGAGCCTTCTCTCCAACGGGTCGAGGAGGAAGGATTTCTTCGGCTTGATTCATGATGAGGGCGAAGGTTTCGAGTTGACCGATACAGACTGGTGGAGGTTCTTGTATGATCACGTCGTCGTCGGAATTCGATTCAGTCGTGAGATCCATCACTTCTCGAGATTTCCCTTTCACTGCTCCACCATTCATCGCTCCCGCGTTGGTCGAGGTCGAGCCGGCTTGTGAAGAGGTACTACTGGCGAGATTCTTGATGGGAATCGAGACTTGACCAGCTGCTTGTTCTCGATAATAATTCTTCGAACCGCTAGCTGCTGAATTCGTGCCGTTGAGGGAGGAAGGGGCGTAAGGGATATAGGCGGAGGGAGTTCTGGCGGTAGAAGCGGAAGAGATGACTGGAACGCGACCTAATGCGGCGACTGCAGCGGAGGAAGAAGAAGCGGAGGAGGTCGAAGCGAGGGGGTGAGATGATTGTCTAATTCCGTTCGAATTACTGAGGGAGGAAGGGGAGGTACGCTGAGGTTGCGCATTCGGTGTGGCAGCAAATTTGGCGAATGCATTAGGACTAGTCGAATTGGAAGGTTGTTGAAGAGGAGAAGCACTCGATCTCATCGCTTGAGGAGAAGCTTTGCCTGACCCGTTCGCGCCTGTAAACCCTTTGCTTGATGCTGCAGCGTAACCTCCGAATCCTTTCTCTCCTGTCTGCGCTTGTCCCTTCACCGATCCATTTCCAATAATCGACTTCCCGTCATTCCCTAATTTACTCCCATTGCCTTTCGAGCTACTACTTCCATTGAGACCTGGTGTATCTGGTGGTGTATCGTCTGTCAAATCTAGAGTGCTGGAAGAGGTTGGACGAGATGTTGAGTTGCTTGAAGATCGCTGTGTTTGAGAATTGGTTGCAGCTGCTGCTACTGGTGGTCTAGGAGCGAATGTAGGCGTGTCGTCTTCTTGGAAACCATTCGCAAATTCCATCTCAATCAAGAGGGGAGAAATTGTGAGGTGAAAGAGATGTCAGACGAGCGACTTTGCCAAAATCAAACGACGTTTCTGATTACTCAGCAAACTTTCGCAGGCCAAGTCTCTTTTCGGATTCGCGACTTCTCAGCTGATCTAAGCACCATTGTCCGATCGAAATGAGAATGGAAGACAGCGCAAAGGGGAGCAAGCACACGGAAGTCCGAAATGATCGAGAGCCCTCGAAGAACCTCGTCTCGCGATCAACGGTCTTCATTGTTGCAAGCAGGTCATTACATTCTTCGTCGATGGAGCGTCGTTTCAAGAGCGTCGTCCAGCGGTAGAACTTCGAGGAAGGAATATCGATACTCACCGTCGGTCTCCTGACTCCCTCAGATCCCATCTTCATCCGCGTCGAGTTGCAGGCTGCGAGCGGCAGTGGCGGTGCTCGAGGTCAAAGATCGCTTGCGCTGTATACTGGCGGTGCAGTAAATAGAGAATGACGAGTGTTGTGGTCGAGAGAGCGGGTGAGGGAGTGAGAACGAAAAAGAAGTTTGAGGGTCCACCCGCGCAACCTCCGACTAGCGATTCCGACTCCGATTCGGCGAGGAGAGGTTGTAGAGAACATAGGGAGAGGAGCCTCGCCGAGTGAACGATGGGTCGCCGCAAACGAGATCGAACGTCGAAAACTTGGAATTCCGCAAGACTGAGAGCAACCTCAAAGTCAGCAACGATAGCCACTGACGACTCATAGAGATTAGACTCACCTGCCATTTACGCAGTACTAGAACGATCTGTTACTGCCTCCGCCGTTTCACTCGCTTCTCACCTCTCTCCCTTGGAAAGAACGAAACTATCGATCGGCGAGACCCGCTCCTTCCTTCATGACCTATTATGACATCTTCTTCATGTGCTTCTCGAGCAAAGGCTTGCAGCGAGGGCTGTATCGAGTTTATCGAGGGAATGTTGAACGGATGGGAGAAGAGGGCTTCTGCGACGAATTGAGTGCTAGAGGTTGCTGCCGCGAACGTACGGGATTCTTGAGGGTACTATCCGCATTCTGAAAGATCGAGTATCGTGATCGGCTGCTATGGAAGATGACAGAGAGGTTTCAAAATTCGCTTCATCTCTTTTGCTCCTCCCGCTCACCAATAACCACCGGAAATCAAGCAGACGCGGCAGGGCGATCATGTAAGCTATGTAGACGACTGAGGTACGTATCCTGTCTCTTCTCGCTGTTTAATCTTGCTGATCCGGGTCATTCTTGATCGATCAGGTTGATCGACTCTCTGGATTCTGCAATGAGCTCCTAGCGGGTTGGCTCGCTATACGCGACGTTATCTGAGGCTCTCTAACGGGAAGGCTGTGACTTTATCCCCCTCAAAGGAGACGAAGTCGACGTCAGCAAATTTAGCTCTCTTATACTCATCTCTAGACTCGACAACGTCAAATGAATGACACCTGATGTCGAGTGTAAGGAGGCAGTCGAACTCAACGCTGTGGAGGGGAACGCTCGGGAGCTTAGGCGATCGTCATGATGGCTTAGTCAGTCGGAGAGAGGCAGCGAAGGATGAGGCGAGCGGGCGAACGATTACTCTGGTGTAGCTCGTTGTGAGTTCAGATTCCGTTCGTTGTTTCGTGAGATATGGCTTAAAGTGGCTGACGGGATCAGACTTACCAGATGTCGGAATCTACGAAGAACGAAACGAAATTGGAACGGACAGCGCTTCTCGCTGCTCCTCCCTCGCTCGAACGGCTCGCTTCGGTTCAGCTCTGACGCTTTGTATCAATGCCTGACCTCGACGCTCAATCTTGAACACCCTCGATTCAGCACTCAATTTCGAGTTGCTCAGATACGGACTCACTCGGTTTCGGCTACCGCTTCTGAGATTGAGACAGTGTATGCTGGAAGGTTGGAAGAAGTGGGTCGTTGCTGCGAAGGAGGGGACACCAAAGCCTAAACCCGGAGGAATGTTCAGACCCGTTGCTGCTCGGCCCATTGAACGTTTCCCGTCCCCGATTCTCTTCTCTGCTCTTCACTCCTCTCTTGCTCACCAAAATGCACACTAACTATCAAGACCTACGAGATCTTAGGCACCGCATTGCGGGAACGCGACTTGCGCAATTCGAGACGGTCGCTCGCAGCCTCACCACTTTTCTGAAGGCTGTATTCCCACCCACGCAGAGGGGACACGATCGCTGGGGGGCCATCACCGTGTAAGCCCTCACGACTTTCATGCGCGATTGGCTTTCCCTCTTCACGACTTTCATCCTTTTTTGCTACAGATTGAACAGAGGAGCTTTGCTGGCTCAAGTCGAAGGATACTCAGCCGAGCTCAAATCTGACCGCACTACGAAAGAAGCGGCCGTGAGTACTCCTCCTCCGACAACCCGAGGAAGCAACTAATCTTTCCCTTGTTCTTCTTAGGAGGAGATGTTGCCCAAGCTACACACGACACTGGTGCGTCTTACTTCAAGCGAAGACGGTCCAATACTAAGAATGTGTACGTGTAACAGAACGAGGTCCTCGTACAAGAACCGTCATTCTTTGTCAAAGTCGACCAATTCATCCATTCGACGAGTGAGAAGACGCTGCGTCAGGCTCCAGCCTCTACCTACACCGCAGGCGTCAGTGCTGCACTCGTCAATCTCAACCGAACCCTTACCATGATCAGTGAAGCGACCGACTCCGTCGCTCAAGCCGTGATTGACACCTATCTTGACGAACTCGAAGGGTCGATAAAGAAAGGACCGACCCACTTCAATGCCAGTAACATTGTACGTTCTCGCCACTCAACTTGCTGGAGGCGCGAGCTAACCCTAGGGAACAGTCAAGCATCGCTCGTCGCATTGGAGCTATCCAGGTAAGCTCGCTTTCTCCGACGTCCGTGCGGTATTCCTGCTGATCGATAGATACTCGAGTATCAGGAAAGGAGTGGAAAGACTCTAGCTGAGTACGCCAGTATCGGCCATCGCACTGCGAAGATGCACGGCACGACTCCTTCTCGATGGGCCGCAGCGCGGGCTGGGAGATTCTGATGGTGTTAGGATGACAGGGCGATGGATCTTTTGACAGTTGAAGGATAGTTGAGAGGATAGTCGAATGGTGTCTGTAGTTTTCGAGGAGATGAATCGTTTTTAAGCCTTGACCTCGTCTTTTCTGTTGCGAATATTTCTTTTCATCGAGAGCAATCGTATCTTACACTACGTCATTCTCTTGGCTATTGCGTAGAGAGTGTAGAGTAGAGTTCAAGGAAAGAGATCGACCTCTCGAAGAGTAGAAGTGCGAAAATTCTGATGGAACGAAGTCGCAGAAAAAACAGAAGACAGCCCCGTTGCTCGAGACCTGACGCCGATAACAGCATGCCTGACTATTCGAGTGAAGGACCGGGTCCACTCAACATCGAGCGACGAGTGATGTGGGGAGCGAGAACAAAGGACCGGAATTTAAACGAAGTCAGCTCGATCCGCTCGTCTCCGATCGACCCGAGTCGCAACAGGTTCACAGCCTCCCGAAGCTCGAGACCAACACAGACAGCGTCGATTACCAAGCGCTCTCGGTTCTACGGATCTTTACAGAAGAAACGGAAGAAAGACATACTGGAGTGATACAAAGAAGAAGAAGATAGTTATGCTACGTCCACAAGTCTAGAAACCACAAGCATACAAATCAGTATATCACAATCGATATCTCGTAAAATCACCAGTGTCCATTCATTCATCCCTCCTCCAATCGATCACTCCAAGAATTGATTCAAGAATTCCTCATAATCCAATGCAACTTCCTCCTTCGTCCCTCCATTCGCTGCTCCATCTTCGTGGTCTGTCGAAATGGTGACGAATTGTTCAGGCATGTGTTCTTTGAGGAATTTGAGCGCGTTCGAAGGGAGTGATAATCGAGTCAAATCAAGCTCCGTTACGTAGCCCTGCGGATCTTCGACGGTACATCAGTGAAACTGCTCAGGAGATATAAACGGGAAGCATCCGCACCTTCTCAGAAGCGACAGAACGGAAACAAGATCTGACTTTTTCTCCCGTTAATCGATCTTCAGCTCGTTCAGTCTGTAACGTGGACACTCCGCCTCACTCGTCAGTCACTGAAACGATTTCTCGACGTGTGAGAAGAGTTCCGACTTACAAGGAACCGAATGAACTCTTCAAACGAAACTTCATCGTTTTCATCTTGACTCAAATCATCCAAGTTCTGTACCTCCTCTCAGCCATTCAGTACCACTCTTTCAACAAGACTGAACGTGGAAAGAAGGGACGTACGATTTCGGCTACTCCCAGACTCCTGAGCGCACCAACGAGTTCATCCAACCCAAGTTTGTTTCGACCATCTTTATCAAACGCTCTGAACGCAGATTCGAATTCTTCCAATTGTTCCGATGTCAACGAAGTTTGTTTTCGTGCTACAATCTGTGTGATCAGTCCCACTCCGACGTCAGCTTGAAACTTTGGACAAGTGGTCGAACAAGAAAAGAATTTCGCACCTGATTCTCAATGAATGAAGTTTTCGTTTTCAACGCTGATTCAATCAATCCCAATTCCCAGACTAATCCTTCTGAGCTGTGTATTGTCAGATCTTCATCGCTTTCCGTTCCTGATGAGGGTGCGAGTAGGATCGGTACTTGAACGTCGTAAGATAGACAAACTGATTCTGCATCGGACAACGAGGATAAGAGTTGTCGTAATCTCGGCAAATTGGAGGATAGTTGTCGATTCTGTTCGAGTTGAGACTGTGGAAGGCAAAGGAGTTGGGATCAGCTCAAAACCTTTTCGATCTCCCAAGAGGAAACCCACTCTCTACTCACCTCTAGTGGTCCAGTCACGGCACCTAAACCTCTCTGTAACGCCTTCAATTCCCCTTCCGCAGCCTCTGCGATCCTCCCGACTTTCTCCTTCGCATCCCTCCTCAACCTCTCAACCTCCCTCCTCACTTTCCCAACCCACCTCTTCTCCCCCCTCTCCAATTCCCCCCATTTCTCTTCCAAATCAATCACTCTAACTCCTTCCCCAGGTTCATAAGACCTCAATCCATAAGTTCTCAATTTCTCCCGGATCCTCCCTAACAATTCTACTACCTCTATCTTTTCTCTGAGCCAGTTCTGACGCGTTGTAGTGTAGTACGAAGTGGTGAATGATGAGAGGAGGGAAAGGAGGGTTGGGTAAGGGGTTTGAGTAGGAGAGGGTAAGGCGAGGAGTGTTTGTAAGTGCGCTGAGAGGGAGGATAGGAGCTAGGTGTTGTCAAGACAGGAGTGGACGTGAGTCGGGAGTCAAAGAGAAAGGAGAGGAGAGGAGAGAGATAGGGAGAACACACGGAGGTCATTCGTCGTTCGTAATCGTGAACGGCTAGCATAAGTTCAGACATGTTTTCGACGAAGTGCGAGATCACTCGGGATTCAGATTCTTGTTGAGCTGTACAAACCAAAACCTCTTACCGAATCAGTACCATCTTCGTGAGTGGAGGGATTCGAGAGCGAAATTCCGGTCGTACCTTTTGAACTGAAAGCGTGAAAGAATTGAGCGACATAAGTCATGATACTTCTCTCATCTGGTCTCTTTGTCCCACACACATCTTCGACATCCAACAATTGAGGGATTCCCAAATGTTGTTCCGCAATCTTGAATGCGAGCGAGAGGTTCGAGGAGGATGAAGCGAGGGAAGAATCTTTCGGTAATGAGGAATAATCGAGTAAATCTGGTCGATGTCGATGAATCAATGCGCAGCTATTCATAATATCGAAGGAGAGAGAGAGAGAGAGAGAGATCAGTCAAAACGCTCCCGAAGTGGAAGTAAAGAACAAAGCATTCGAGAGAGAGGAAGTGCTTACAAAGCTAATCCATCCATCCAACTTCTCGTAAAATCCTTGACATCAACCTCATCATAAGGTACAGTTCTCCTCTGACACCACAACAACAAACCTTCCTTGGCACTACTCCCTTCCTCGTTAATATCAGCAATCGAAAACCTCAAAACCAAACTCCAAATCATTCCCAAAATCAATTTCCGATTCCCATCGACTATATCCTCTGGACCTATATTCGTCAAATGTACTCCCATCTCTTTGATTCGATCCAAAGCTTGTTTCGTATTCTCCATTTTTTGAACTCGTAAGACTGGGTTTTGATTGAAACGACCCAAAGAAACTTCAGTTAATACTTCCTGTGCATGACCGAAACCCACCTCAGTTTAGTCAGCTCTTGAACGAGATGCTGAGAGAGGGAAGCGACGCACGATGAGTTGAATCAATCGAGTACCATCTGAGAAATCAGTTCCCAAATCTGAAACTGGAGGGAATCCATTCGGTTCCAATCTAGCGTTCAACCTATCCACTCTCTCTATCTCATCAGTAATTTATTCTTCCTCAATCAAGTGAGAGTAGATGAGACTGAAACCATTTAGCGAAAGTTCTATTTTGAACATCCTCGAATTCTCTTCCTACTCCATTCCCACCCGTATTCTGTTGTAAAGTTGAGAAAGTACCCCAATGACTACTTACGAGACTAGGACTCCTCTCCAATGTTGCTAATCTGGATTGGAGAGTAGGGGAAGTTACTAGAGGACTGTGCGTCGTTAAATTGAGTTGGGCGAGTGAAGATAAGGAAGCGGTTGAACGGTGAGTGTGGGTAGGTCGACGGTGTGGGTTAGAGTTGGAGTCTGGTGAAGTGGGACGAGAGGAGGAAGAGGAGGGAGAGTTGAATGATGAGGAAGAAGAGGAAAGGAAAGCGAATGAGACGGGTCGCGCTCGAGTAGGTTTACTAGGTGAGTATTGATCACTCATAAGTAACTCTATTGCTGGTTTGAGTTGAAAGGGTGAAGAGTGGGAAAGCAAGGGAGAAACGTTCGCTTCTATCTCTCTTCTCCTTCCCATTCTCCCCACTCAACTACCGCTCAGAAGCTAGCTATGTCTACATCTCAAGCAGTTCCTTCAACTTCTGAACCTTATTTCGATACTACGAGTCAGAAATGGATGGTAGAAACTCAACAAGGTACTGAACTAGAATGGGATCAACATAGGAATCAATGGGTACCCTTAGTAAGTCATCTCACTCTGCCAATCCAGCCCTGTCTCGCGCTAAAGTGGGTAAAGTGTAACAGGTCGATGAGGATTTATTAAAGAAACAACAAGCTGCTTACGCCGTACAAGGTGTAGACGAATTGGTAAGACCTTTCTCCCCTTTTACTTCTGGCCCACTCTTTGAGAGAGACTGAGTTCTTCGCAATCCTTTATTTTTAGGAAGAAATCGTTCCCTTATCCAAAGAAGACCGTAAAGCAGCCAACAAGAAACGTAAAGCAACAGATCACAGTACTGGTGGTTCAAACGCGAAGAAACCTCGTTCAAACACTGCGATTTACATTACATCCCTTCCCTCCTCAACGACAACTTCTCTCCTCCACTCAGTATTCTCTAAAGCAGGTCTCATTCTCGAAGACCCATCCTCGTCTCAACCCCGTATCAAGTTATACCTGAATCCCGAAGACGGTTCGTTCAAAGGAGAAGCATTGGTAGTTTATTTACAAAAAGAATCGGTTGAATTGGCCGTGAGATTGTTTGATCAAACTGAATTGAGATTGGGGAGTGGGGAAGGAGTTATGAGAGTACAGGAAGCAAAGTTTGAGGAGAAGAAGAAAAAGGAGAGTGGGGAGGAGAAACAAGAGGAGGTGCGAGGTGTTGAGAAGAAGAAGAAAGAGGAGAGACAGAAAAAAATGGGAAAGAAAGCGGCGGCTCTCAGACAGTACGTACTCTCTCACTCTCTCGACGGCATTCGAAGAAGGTTTTGACTGATGATTCAAGGAGAATGAAAAACAGGAAATTAGAAGATTGGTCTTCTGAAGATGAGGATGAATCGACGAAAGCTACTTCAAAGAAATTCAAGGGAGTCGTCGTTTTGGAAGGCATGTTCTCTCTGAAAGAGTTGGAAGAGGACGCGACGTTGTTACTGGATTTGAAAGAGGATGTGAGGGATGAATGTGAAAATTTGGGAACGGTTACGAATGTTACTTTGTACGATGTGAGTTCACCTCTCATCGTACTATCTCTCTCTCGTAGAAGAGTCACTGATAGCTGTGTGATGAGTTGACTCAGAAAGAAGACAGAGGAATCATGACAGTTCGATTCAAAGAAGAATTATCTGCTCAAGCCTGTATCGCAGTTAGTACTCTTCCCTTCCCCTTGCCCGTTCCCTCTCCTCTTTTCTTTTCTTTCCTGCACTCGCTGACTCTCGCAATTTGCTCTCTATAGAAAATGTCTGGACGATTCTTCGCAGGTCGAACGATTCAAGCGTATCCAATGAACTCTACACACAAATTCGTGAAAAGTGGACGAGGAGGTGACGATGATTTGTTGGAAGGAACTGGGTTGGAAGGTGATGAGAGTGGGAAAGGTGGTGAGGCGGAAGAGAAGGAGAAGGCGAGATTGAAAGCTTATGCTGATTATCTCGAGAAAGGAGGGGAATAAACTCAAAACTCGAGCAAGATTCATCACGATTCGAATAGTCAAGTCGAAGTAAAGTGTTGTCAATATCATGGAACTAACTCCTCGTCACGCACGATAATCGAGAGTAGCGTTAAAACAACACGATTTGCAAGTATGATCGGAGTAAAGAAACAACAGTATCTTTTTTTATATGAAAAACTCGAAAAACAAATGCTTCATTCAGTACACACTACCTTTCTTAGCACTCCTCGTAACCCTCTTTCCCAAAGATTGTTCCTCTTCCGCCTTCTTCTGTTCTTGAAGCAACTTCTGTTTCGCCTCGTGGTTCCTTCGAATCTCTTCCCTAGCTCTCACTTGATCAGGATTATCGTACCTCACACACATTGACTCGTTCCCTGCAGTTCCCGCTTGAGACTGTGACATTTGCGTTGCGTCGAAGATGGCGTGGGCTCCGTTGTTGTGGAGATGAGAGGGCGAAGAGGAAGGGAGAAGAGTAGGGAGAGAGGTTGTGCGAGTTGGTGAAAGCTTCTTCGGTGAGAGTGGACCGTTGATGAGTGATTGTTGCTGTAAGGAGAACAAAGGAAACACGTCAGCGCAGGCAATGGAGAGATATGTTCAGCGAAAGACTTCCTTACCTTTTTCGCAAGAGTCCTCGTTCGACCATTCTTTCCAGCTTCCGTCGTCTTTCCTTGCATCTCTGCCAATAAGAGATGCGTCTGTTGCCTCAACAACTCCTTCTTCTTCTCTTCCTCCTCGGCTCTGCGTTGCTCGGCAGTCTTTTCATCGGTTTGTCGAGGCGGTACTTCGGAGAGAGCGTGGAATGGCGATTGATCGGAAGATCGGAAAGGGTTCGAAGATGATGAGGAATGACGCTGTCGGGTTGTCGCTGGTGACGAAGAAGTTGCAGGTTGTAAAGGTCGATTCTCTTGCTCCTCCTCTTCCTCCTCCGCTTCTTCTGCTACTTCGGTCCTCGTCGAATCGGAGCGCCTTCTTCGTGGTGTCGGAGACCGTGATGCGGTGGTCCTTGAAACTTCTCGCTGATCGACGTCCTCTTCACCCTCGTCGAAGTCCAAACCGCTCCTCTTTCGAGCGCTCAACCTATCCCTCATTTCGCTCACTGCCGTCGTCTCCCTCGAGCTTCTTGCTGAAGGTGGTGAGACTCGACCAGAAATGACGTTCGAAGGTGGTGAAGTGGCCATGCTCATGCCTGCATCGAAAAGTTGTCCTCCTTTGCGAGAATCGAAAGTGTTTGGGAAATCGAGCTCCGAAGCTCTCGAGCCGCTTCTTCCGCACTGTGAGATCAAATCTTCGTCAGAACAAGTACGGAAGGGCGTGCGATTGAAGTAGAAAGGAGACACACCTCTTCCACCCATCTTGGATGAACGATGAAACATCCGTTCGTTTTCGCAAGTTTGAGGTCTTTGTAGGATTCGACAGCTCTGCCTTTTGGAGGATCGGAGTGGATGAAGTGAGTGACGGAATCGCTGTATTGTCGAGCTGCAGTACCACCGAGATCCTTGACTATATCGGCGAGATGTTGTCGATCGAACTGAATGCACATGCGACAGTCTCCTCGATCAGCTTTCTGCATAAGCGAGTGAAGAAGAACCTGAGACTCACATTTGACTTGGTTGAGAAGAACACGACACAATCTGAGAGAACCCCTCTCATTGATTCCTCCTCTCCAGCTCCTCTCCCTACTTCCTCCTCCTCCACCACTTCCTTCCCCTTCCCCTTGTCCTTCCTCACTCTGATCGGTTCCTCCTTAACGACCTCCACTTCGGCTTCATTTGCCAATTGAGCGATTTGTCTCCTGAATTCCCGCATCGAAACAACCTCTTTCCCCCATTCTCGAGCTTTCTGCAGTTTGCGATTCGCCGATGCATCGATTCGAGAAGGTGTGAGGGCTGAGTCGTTTTCGAGGTCGAAGAGGATGAGATGTGTGCATTTTCGATCGAACGTAGTCGAAATGGGAACGCCTGTGAGAGAAGAGCA
>Ga0308170_10002214_pt1 | contig 17046 bp, 16 predicted proteins | sample PhyBR2_2_FD_202136 | JGI IMG/M metagenome (GOLD analysis project Ga0308170, IMG submission 202136) | Phyllosphere microbial communities from UC Gill Tract Community Farm, Albany, California, United States - DLSLSB.R2 | ecosystem: Host-associated > Plants > Phyllosphere > Unclassified | place... | reverse complement strand
GCGAACAGTTGATTGAAGACCTGCGCGGTCAGGGTGTCGCACTTGACGAAGTCGCGGTTCAGGTCGAGGTGGCGGCTGTTGCCGCGGAAGCCGAACTGCTCGGGGCCATCCTGGTTCACGCGCGAAGTGTTCGCACGATTCAGGCTGCCGTCGACGTTGTACAGCGGGACGAACAGGAACACGGTCCGGCCCAGCGCGGCGAGGCGCTCGGGCTCGATGCAGAAGTCGCGCACCAGCGCCATGCAGGCGTCGACGCCTTCCGGTTCGCCCGGGTGGATGCCGTTGTTGTTGAAGAAGACCGGACGCCCGGCCGCCTTGATCGCATCACGTTCGAACACGCCGTCCGCGCTGACCACGCCGGCGTGGATCGGCACGCCCGCATCCGAAGTGCCGACGACGCCGAACTTCAGCACGTTTGGATAGCGGCGCGCGAGGTCTTCGTACCAGGCGATGCACTCGCTCAGCGTGGTGGTCTGGTTCTGGTTGCCCAGTTCATAGGGCGTGTTCAATGCGTTCGACATAGTAATAGCGGGCGGTAGCGGGGAGATGGAATCAAGCCGCTACGATACCGCAGATACGACGGAGAGTGGCAGTGCAATCGCCAGCGTGGTGCCCCGTCCGGGCGCGGAACGGACGGCGATCGTGCCGTGCAGCGCAACCACGCGTTCGCGCATGCCGATGATGCCGATGCCCTCCGAGCTGCTGGCCGGATCGAAGCCCTGGCCGTTGTCCTCGACCTCGATGCGCAGTACGTCGTTGGCGGCATCGAGCACCAGCGTTACCTCGGCCGCGGTGGCGTGCGCGTGCTTCATGATGTTCGACAGCGCTTCCTGCACGATGCGATAAGCGGAAATCGCCAGCTCGTTGCCGAGCCGTGAAAAATCGCCCTCCGAGTGGAAGGCGAAGCGGCAATCGGCGCTGTCGTAATGGCGCAGCATCTCCTCGACCGCACCGTGCAGGCCGAGCATGTCGAGCACCTCGGGGCGTAGTCTGCGCACCAGGCGGCGGCCGTTCGCGTACAGGTCGAGCGCAAGTTTGGTAATCGCCTGCGCCTTGCCGCGGATGTCGTCCATCTCCGGCCCGGGCGGGACCTTCGCAGCCAGCGTGCCGATGCTCTGCGCTTCCAGGCGCACCGCGATCAGGGAGGCGTTCAACTCGTCGTGGATCTCGACCGCGATGCTTTTGCGTTCGTCCTCGATGATGCTGTTCACCTTCCGGATCAGCTTGCGCTTGTCGGCGTCGGCCCGCAGCGCTTCGTTGCGCGACGCGAGCAGGTCGCGCGTGCGCTCGGCCACTTTGTTTTCCAGGTCCTGGGTCGACTGGTCGAGCGCGACCGACATTTCGCCGATGGAAGCCTGCAGCTCCCCCACTTCGCCGCCCGTGGTCACCGGCAGCTCGACCCGGTAGGTGCCGCCGCGGATGGCGCGCAGCGCGCCTATCGCTTCCTTCAGCGGCAGCGTCAGCGAGCGCGCCAGCACCCAGGCCAGGATGCCGCTGGCGACCAGCGCCAGCGCCGCCATCGCCAGCTCGATGCGAAAGCGCCGGCCCTGCTTGGCGAGCATGTTCGAGGGCGACATCCGTACCCGCACCGCGCCGACGATCTCGGTGGTCAGCGTCGGCGGCCGCGCGTCGCTCGAGGCCGAGACGTGCGGGGTGCCGTTGTCCGTAAAAAGGTTGATCCAGACCACCTGCTTGCGGATCGGCGCTTCGTAGTAATGCGGCTCCGCGTCCTGCGCGGTTTCCGAGGTCACGCGCACGGCGCGCTTGCCGCTGGCGTCGACCACGTCGACCCGGTAGATGCTGCTATCGGATTGCACCAGGCCGTTGATCGTCAGGCGCAGGTCGGTCAGATTACCCGAGATGACGTTGTATTCGCTGGTCTCGGCCAGCGCGCGCGCCAGGATGCGCCCGCGTTCACTCAGCTCCTCGGCCACCTGGGCGCGGTGCGCGTACCAGGAATACCAGACAAAGGCGGTGAACAGGAACACCACCGGCAGCATGGTAATAAAAGCCATGCGCAGGCCGATGCTCCAGCTGCGCCAAAAGCGCAGGCTCATGGCCGCGCACGCGCAAAGCGGCGCGCTTCATTGGTGACCAGGATGTCGAGCGAGCGCGCCACGCCCTCGTTGATCGCGGTGTGGAAGTAGCGCGGGAATTGCGGCTCGGGCAGTTCGCCGCTGGCGACAAAGCTGGCCGCCATTTCGGCCACCTGCGCGTTGATGTCCTCGATCTCGGAATAGGTCGTGGCCAGCGCGCCCACCTTCACCATGTCGCTTGAAAAGCCGATCACCGCCTGCTTGCGGCGGTAGGTCGAGAGCAGGATGTTGCGGATGTTTTCCGGGTTGTAGATCGCGCTGTCGGGCAGCGCCAGCAGCACTTCGCTGCGCTTGGCGCGCGCCAGCACGTCGTCCACGTCGTCGTCGCGCGCCGCCTGCAGCACCTCGGCCTGGCCGAGCAATGCCGGCTGCAGGAAGCCGGTCTCGGGCCCGAGGATCGCGGCCACACGCACTGGCCGCCGGTACAGCAGCGTGGCCAGGCGCACCTGGTCGGCCGGTGCGGGTTCGGCGTACACGGCCGTCATCGAGCGCGCGCGTCCGGGCGGCAGCCGGTCGACCACGGCACGCCAGACCTGGCTCGCGGTGAACGCGGAGATCACCACGCAATCGCAGTGCTGCGCAGCCGCCTTGCGCAGCGCGTCCGGACCGATGGCGATATAGACCATGCGCCGGCGCTGGGCGAGTTCGGTGCGGAAGGCGGCGAAGGTCGGTACCAGGCGTTTATATAGATCTTCGGCGATGCGCAGCGTGAGGCCGCTCTCGTCGCCCGTGATGATCTGGAAGCGGTAACCGGAGACGGGCACTGGCGCCGGCGCGGCAGCTGCGCCGGCGGCGAGCACCCACCCTGCGATCAGCGCGCGCAGCCGTTTCAAGGCTGGATCAGGCCATATTTCACGGCCAGTTTCGTGATGTGGGCCTGGCGCTCGACGCCCAGCTTTTCCTTGATCGACTGGCTGGTATTGCTGATGGTTTTCGTCGACAGGTTCAGCTTCTCGGCGATTTCGGCATTCGTCAGGCCTTCGGCCATCAGTTTAAAGATCTCGAGGCCGCGCTCGTCGAGCTGCGACTGCGGCGAGACGTCGCCGCGCACCGCGATGCTGGCCAATCGTTCGGCGATCTGCGGCGGAAAATACAGTTTACCTGCTTTCGCCTGGCGCACGGCCGTGGCCAGGTCGGCCGGGTCGCAATCCTTGGTCACGAAGGCGTGGGCGCCGATGCGGTAGGTCTCCTTGATCAGGCTATCCTGGTCGAACTGGCTCAGGAAAACCACCTTCGCATGCGGGTCGGCGCGCAGGATGTTCTGCGCCGCGTCCAGGCCCGTCAGCTCGGTGCCGAAGCGGATGTCGAGCACGACCACGTCGGGCTTGTGCTCGGCGTACTGCGCCAGCGCTTCGTCGGGGGTGCGCGCCTGCGCGACGACATCCATGCCCTCGGCGGCGAGCGACATCGCAAAGCCGGTCATCACGATCGGGTGGTCATCGGCCAGCATGACGCGAATTGGTTTCAAAGTGTTCACAAATCTCTCCGTTCCTTACATCCGCTTACCAATGCCTGGCAGCTATGTGTGCCAGCCGACAGAAGCCGGGCAGGTATGCATTGATTATTTCATACAACAGGCCGTGAAGCGAGGGTCTATCTGGCCCAGACGGCTGGCGGAGAGGGGCTGCGTGGCCAACATGGCATGCACGATTGCCAAGAAAACGCTTTACGCATTGCTATCGGATGGCATATATTACTTCCACTCGTTAGACATATGCAGCACTTTCCGTAAGCAAAGGCCCTGACCGTGGTCCGCCGGGGCGTAACAACAAGGAGATCGCCATGCATTTCTCGCACATGCACCCCCATAGCGGCAGCAAGGCCGGAAAATTCGCCCTGGTCGCCGGCCTGCACGCCTTGATTGCGGTGGGCGTCGTCAACATGATGAACAACAAGGTCATCTCGATGCCTTCGCTGCCCGAGGACCTGACGGTGTTCCTGAAGCCTGAACCCGTGCCGCCGCCGCCACCGCCGGAGCCGCCAAGGCTGATGTCGCGGGTCGCGCCGCCGGACGTCGTGGTGCCGAAAGTCGAAGTCGAGGTGCCGCCGCCACCGATCGAGAGTCCGGTGCAAGCCACGACCGAAGTGGCGCCCCCGGAGCCAGCGCAGCCGGCGCAGGCCGAGGTGCCGGCCCGGCCGGCCACGCCAACGTCGAACACGGGCGCCATGCGCAGCGCCGTGCTGGCCGACGCCAACGGCTGCGCCAAGCCGAACTACCCGGCAGCGGCCGCCCGCAATGGCGACAGCGGCACCGTGACGCTGGCCCTGCTGGTCGGGACCGATGGCCGCGTGACGAGTTCGCGGGTGCAGAAGTCGAGTGGCTCGCGTGAGCTCGACCGCGCCGCGGTGAACGCCCTGAGCATGTGCCAGTTCAAGCCCGCGATGAACAATGGCGTACCCGAAGCCGGCTGGGCCCAGATCGCCTACGTCTGGACGCTCGAATAAGGTAGTCACCCTCCGTTTTACCCGCCATCCCTCAGCCTGGCGGGTTTTTTTGTGCCTGTATTTTGTGCCTGTATTTCTTCCGCAGGCCCCCGTTCGGCCCTTCATACGACAAGGATGCGGTCCATGTTTTCCGATTCAGCCTCACCTGCCTGCGCCGGCTTCGCTGCCGTGTTCGTTCTCGTTGCCGCCCTCTCCTGGCTGGCCTTCAGCCCGTCGCAGCCGCCCTTGCCGGCGCCTGCGCCGATCGATGCTCCCCCGACGCAGTTCTCGGCCGCGCGGGCAGGCGCGGACCTCGCCATACTGGCACGCGCGCCACGCCCGATCGCGAGCAGCGCCAATCACGCGGCGCGCGCTTACCTGATCGCACGCCTGCGCGCCATCGGCCTCGATCCCCAGGTGCAGCGCGCCCTCGTGCAGAAGAACTATGTCGACTACAACGCCAACTACGAGGCGACGATGGGCGTCGTGCACAATGTACTGGTGCGCCTGCCGGGCGCCGCGCCGGACCGGCTGCGCCGTTCGAGCCTGCTGCTGGTCGCCCACATCGACAGCGACCACGCCAGCCTCGGCGCCAGCGGCGCGGCGCCGGTGGCGGCCCTGGTCGAAACCCTGCGCGCCTTGCGTGCCGGGAGCCCGTTGGCGAACGACGTGCTGGTGCTGTTCGCGGACGGCGAGCATGTCGGCAGCCTCGGCATGCAGGCCTTCGCCGAGCAGTATCCGTGGGCGCGCGAGGTCGGGCTCGCGCTGCGCTTCGACGGCGCCGGCAGCGGCGGGCCGCTCCTGCTCTACAACACGGTGAACGCCAACAGCGCGGCCATCGACGGCTGGCTGCGCGCGGCGCCGGATATCCAGGGCGCGTCGCTGATGCACGAAGTTCGCCAGCTCGCGCCCGGCGCCTTGCGCATTGGTGCGTTGTCCCTGCTCGGCGTGCCGCTGCTGCAGTTCGCGAACACCGGCCGTCCTTTCGGCCGCGACGGCGCGCTCGATACGCCGCAGCGCTTCGAGCCCGCCACGCTGCAGCAGATGGACGACGCGATGCTGCGCCTGGCGCGCGCCTATGGCAAGGCGCGCATCGACCCGCAGCCCTCACAGGGGCAAGTCTATTTTTCCCTGCCCCTCGCCGGCACCATGCATTACAGCGGTGAGCTGGTCTGGCCCCTGGCGCGCCTGACTTGCCTGCTGCTGGTGGGCGCCGTCGCCCTGGCGATGCAGCGCGCGAACCTGCGCTATTCCGCCCTGCTGCAGGCCTTTTTCGTCGTCCCCGCGGTCGCGGTGGCGCTCGGCGTCGGCGCCTGGCAGCTGTGGATGCAGTTTCCCGGCCTGCACCGCGCCTGGAATCCGGCCGCTCCCGAACATGCGCAGCACGCGCTGCTGTACCTGGCGGCCGTATGCGCGCTGTGCGCCGCCCTCTTCATCGCCGCCCAGCGTGTGCTGCAGCGCCAGACCGGCACGGCGGCAGTGCTGCTGGCCGCGCTGGCCTGCCTGGTGCTGGTGCTGCTGCTGGCGAGCTGGTTCGCACCCGGCGCCAGCTACCTGCTCGCGTGGCCGGTGCTGGCGGCGCTGGCCGCGTTCTGCGCGCTGCATGCGAAGCGCGTCGCAGCCTGGCCGGCGGCGGCGCGGCTGGCGCTGCTGCTGGGCGGCGTGCTGCCGGCTGTCGTGCTGGTGCTGCCGGTGCTGCGCGACAGCTTCATGGTGCTCTCGCCGGAGCGCATGAATGTACCGGTCGCGATGCTGGCGCTGGTGCTGGGCGCGTCGACGCTGCTGCTGGCCTGCGCACCGCGTTACCTTGCGCGCACGCTGCTGCTGGCGGGCCTCGGCGGCCTGGCGCTGGCCGGCAGCGCCGGCGAGTTCGACGAGGCACCGCCGCTGCGCGCGAATGGACTCGTGTATTACAAGGACATGCCGACCTGGGACGCCTACTGGCTGCATCCGGCGGGCGAACTCGATCCGTGGGAGAGAACACTGTTCGCCAACCTGAAGGAGCCGTATGTGTTCCTGAACGTCTTCGGCTGGGAGAGCCCGCGCCAGTGGTATGCCTGGGCCCCGCGCGACGGCCTGAAATTCCCTTTCGTGCGCATCCTGCGCAACGGCAAGGCGCCTGATCGCCACGCCGACTTCACGCTGGTGTCGGAGAATCGCGCGCCGGAGATTCGCCTGAAACTGACCGGTGCGAAGCCGAAGCGCGTGACGCTGAACGGCCGCGTCCTGTTCGACGCGCCGGCCAAGACGCTGGCGATGGTGCTGTACGGGATGGAGGACACGCCCCTGCATTTCCGGATCGAGGTGCTGTCCGATCCGATCTTCGCGGTGCGCATCGAGGAAGTGCTGCCCGGGCTGCCGGAACGCCTGCTGCCGCCCCGGCCCGCCGTGCCGCCGCTGATCCCGTCGAGCGGACAATCGATCGCGGCCGATACGCTGTGGTTCTACTAGCGCTGCTTGCTCTACAATGTGGCGCGCACCCAGGGTGCGCGTCCATCAACTTCCGCAGCAGGATTCCATGCACAAGATCGTCTCCTCCGTCGTCCTCAACGCCCTCGCCACCAGCCTTGCGCTCGCCTTTCCCGCCCACGCAGCCCCAGGCAAGGCGCCAGCCGCCGTCGTCAAAGAAGCGCCGCTGCGCGGCCACCTGGCCTTCCTGGCGTCCGACGCGATGGAGGGACGCGGCACCGGCCAGCGCGGCGGCGAACTGACCGTGACTTACCTGGAATCGCAGGCGATGGCCGTCGGCCTGAAGCCGGCGAACGGCAGCAGCTACCGCCAGGAAGTCAAAATCGCCGGCGTGCGCTCGCTGCCGCAGCAAAGCAATGTCGGAGTCTATGCCGGCGGCCAGGCGCTGCCGATGACCTTCGGCGCCGACTGGGTCTGGGGCCCGGGCGACGCCAGGCCCGAGCACAGCATGGATGCGGAACTGGTCTTTGTCGGCTACGGCATCAGCGCGCCGGAAGAAGGCTGGGACGACTACAAAGGCCTGGACGCGAAAGGCAAGGTGCTGGTCATGATGGTCAACGACCCTGCCCCCACCGCCGCGGAGCCGAAGCGTTTTAACGGCGCCGGCCTCACCTACTACGGCCGCTGGACCTATAAATTGCAGGAAGCGGCGCGCCAGGGCGCGGCCGGCGTCCTGCTGATCCACACCGATGCTTCCGCCTCGTATGGCTGGAGCGTGGTGCAGACCAGCTGGGCCGCCGCCGAACGCTTCCAGCTCGCCGACGCCGATCTCGGCACCGGCATGCAGGGCTGGATGACCGACGCCGCCGCCCGCAAACTGTTTGCGGCCGCCGGCCAGGACCTCGATCAACTGCGCGCCGCGGCCGAAGACAAGTCCTTCAAGCCGGTGCCGCTGAACGCCCGCGTAAAAGGCGAAACCCGCGCCGCGGTGCGCACGCTGAACGAATTCAACGTGGCCGGCCTCGTGCCCGGCACCGACCCGAAGCTGAAGGACGAAGTCGTCATCTACAGCGCCCACTGGGACCACATGGGCAAGCAGGGAAGCGAGGGCGACACCATCTTCAACGGCGCCGTCGACAATGCCTCGGGTACCGCGGGCCTCTTGGCGATGGCGCAGGAAGCGGTGCGCGCACCAGCGAAGCGCTCGCAGATGTTCCTGTGGGTGGCGGCCGAAGAGCAAGGCCTGCTGGGTAGCGCGGCCTACGCGGCGCGTCCGCTGTGGCCGGCCGAAAAAACGGCGGCGAACCTGAACCTGGACAGCCTGAATTTCGTCGGCGCGGCGAAGGACATCGGCGTCTCCGGCAGCGAGCGCACGGAGCTGGGCGCGATGGCGGCCGCCACGGCCAAAGCGATGGGCCTCACGGTGGCGCCAGCCAAACCGGACCTCGCCGGCGGCTACTTCCGCAGCGACCATTTCAGTTTTGCCAAAGCCGGCATCCCGGCCTTCTCGGTCGGCGGCGGCAGCGCCTGGGTCAACAATGTCGAGGCGAACAACGCCAAGGCCAAAGCCTACCGCGCGCGCTATCACCAGGTGACGGACGAATACGATCCGAGCTGGGACTTGTCGGGCATGGTGCAGCAGGCGCAGTTCACGCTGAACCTGGGCCGCATGGTGGCTGATTCCCCGAAGATGCCGGCCTGGAAAGCGGGCGATGCGTTCGGCAAGCTGCGCGCCGCGGCGAAGTAAGCCGCACGCTGAAACGTGAAACGCCCGGTCATCACTGATCGGGCGTTTCACGTTTCAGGTATGGAACTGCCTGCCCAGAGGCGATCGTAGGGTGGACTCCCGAGTCCACGCGGTGCGACCTCCGCACATCGGCAGGCGCCCGAAAACGCCCTCGCTCGTGAAATTTTATTTCACTCAATAATCCCGCACACGATCCTCGCCCCGCCCCCACCCAGGGGCGCCGGATGATCCGCATGGTTATCCCCGCCCGCGTGCACCATCAGCGCCTTGCCCTTCACATCCGCCAGTTTCAAACGCGGCGCCAGCACCGGATTGTTCGCCACTCCCGAGCTCTCGACATACAGCGCCGGCAAATCGCCGATGTGCCCGTCGCCCCACGGCAGCCCGTGCTTCTTGCTGCCCGCGGTATCGAGATGGCCGCCCGCCGCGCCCGCCGGTACGGCCTTGCCGTCCTTCTGGTTCGTGCCGCAACTGCTGTTCTCGTGCACGTGGAAGCCGTGCAGGCCCGGCGGCAGGCCGGTCAGGGCCGGCGTGAAGACCAGGCCGAATTTCGAGTCGCTGATCGTCACCGTGCCGTTTGATTTGCCGACGCCGGCTTCCGACACCGTATTCATCGTCGCGCGCAATTCGGCCGCATGCACGGCCGCCGCGGCGTAGCTCGAGCACAGCACGAATGCGCAGATCCATTGAGCTTTCATGTCACTCCCTTTCAGTCATCCAGGTTGTTTGAACGAGACGGGCCAACGCGGATCAGTGTAGTGCATCCGGAATGATGAGGGAATCCGGCTTCACGGCGCGCGGGATCCACACTGGGAAAGGCGCTTATGCGTTCTGTTGCTGCCCATGAACCAGCCCACCGCCTCCGCCGCCACGTCCGGCGGGATCATGTCCGCCCTGAAATTCCCGATACGTCAGCGCGTAGCCGGCGTCGTGCCGAGCTCATCGAGAACTGTGGGCGTGTCCTTGATCGTCGCGTAGTCGCTCATCAGGTTGGCCAGCGACATCGCGTGGACCTCGTCCGCAGTGCGCTGCACGCCGGCGTAATCGCGCATCGCGAAGGCGAAGGTGGCGTCGGACACGACGACGGTAGCGAAACCCAGATTGCCGGCCGTGCGCGCGCTGGCTTCCACCGAATTGTTGGTGCTGACGCCGACCAGCACAATCTCGTCCAGGCCGCGCACCCGCAGCCAGCGCTCGAGCGTGCTGTTGACGAAGGCGTCGGGCACGTTCTTCTCGACCACGTGTTCATGGGGCAGCGGTGTCAACGCGTCCTGGAACGCGGCGCCGGATTGTCCGGGGGCGAAGAAGGAACCGGACGAGCGCGAGATGTGGCGCACGTGGACGACCTGCGCCGCCGCCTTGCGCCAGGCCTGCAGCAACTGGGCGATGTTGTCTTCCGCCTGCGGGTTGTTGCGGCTGCCCGCTGCGGGATCGGCCATGCCCTTTTGCATGTCGATGATGATGAGGCATGGAAGCGGCTTGTGCATGCGTGTCCCTGGATGGATCAGTTGAGTTTCAGCTGCCAGTAGCCGACGTCGACCCAGCGTCCGAACTTCAGGCCGACTTCACTGAAATGCGCCACCTTCTGGAAGCCCAGCCGTTCGTGCAGGCGTACGCTCGCTTCGTTCGGCTGCGCGATGCCGCCGATGACGAGGTGCAGGTCGCGCTGGCGCAGCTCGGCCAACAAGGCTTCGACTAATTCGCGGCCGCGTCCCTGGCCGGCGTATTCCGGGTCGAAGTAGACCGAGCTTTCGACTGCGAAGCGGTAGGCGGCCCGGGCGCGCCATTTGGTGGCGTAGGCGTAGCCGATCAGTCTATCTCCGTCGAGCATGGCGAGCCAGGGCAGCTTGCTGGATGCAACGTCGGCGATGCGCTGTTCCATTTCGCTTGGCGATACCGGTTCTTCTTCGAACGAGATGGCCGTATTGCTGACGTAATGGTTATAGATAGCGCAGATCGCGGCGCCGTCACCCGGGACTGCGGCGCGAATGGTGGGTCGTGTCATCGTAGTTGTCGGAAGAACTATATTGCCGATGATTATTGCGCATTATCCTCATTCGCGCCGAATATCTCCTCCAATTGCCGGGGATGCTGGCGCATATAGAGCTGGTAGAAAATACGCGAGCCGCCGGCGCTCAGGTGGCCACGGTCATCGTGCTTGTACAGCGCGACACCGTCGATCTCGGCATGGCAGCGCACCGCGTCGCAAAACACGTAATGGGTGTCGATAACAGCCGTGCCCGGGTGTGCCTGCACGATCCTGGAAAGAAGCTGCGTCGCTCCGTGGTGATTCTGCTCCGCGATAGCACGGCTGTAGCTGCAATCACGCTTTGCCGCGCCGGGCAGGTAAATGCGGTCCGACGCGCAGTTATCCAGTGCTTCCGGCAGGATCGGAATATCGTCGAGCATGATCACGCGTTTGCCGGCCGCGTTAAGCCGGGTAATCGTCGCCCCCAGTTCGGTTTCGAACTGGCCGGCGCGATAACCGTGCACTCCGGGGCTGGCGCCGTCGGGGCCGGGGCCGTAGATATCCCAGACCGCCGACATGAAGACGAACCTGATCGTCGGATCGGCCAGGATATGTTTCATCACGTCGATATCGTGCGCGCGGCATTCCTGCGCATGCCGCCGATAGGCTGGATCGCCGGCGCTTTGCGGACTGTTCCCGACTGGCGCGCACATCGTGAATGCCATGTCATGGATGGCGATCTTCCTGGCCTTCCCGATCGCATCCAGGAAGCCGATCTGGTGGTAGGCATGGCTGTCGCCCCAGAGCACGGCCTTGGCCTGGGCGCCGGGCGTTCCCAATGTGCACTCTGCCGCTGGCGATACGGCGACCTTGCCCCAGCAACGAGCGGCGCGCGGGTGGTCGAACACCGAGCGGCCTGCGTCGACGTAATCGGTCCGGTACTTTTGCGGATAGAACACGGAGAAGTGATCGGTCTTTTTCGCGAGCACGTACAACCCAAGCACGAGCAGGAAAGGCACGCACCATAAACGCAGCCAGGTAAGGCGCGGCCGCTCGCTGCGGGCACGCCACGGTGTTTCGATCCAGCGATGGGTCAGCGCCGCGAGCACGACCGACAATCCGAGGGTCAGGCACATCCCGGCGGTCCCGCCGAAGCCCAGACGGTTGCAAGCGAATATGAGGGGCCAATGCCAGAGGTAAAGCGGATAGGAGATGCGGCCGACATAGCGCAGGGGGCGGTTGGACAGGACCGGATGCAGCGTGCCGGCGTAGCGTCCGCCAGCGATCAGCAACAGGGCCGCAAGGCAGGGCAAGATCGCGTTCGTGCCCGGCATGACGGTCTGCGGCCCATATTGCAGGCTGCATACGGCGGCGGCCGCAATGCCCGACACGACCAGCAAATTGGCGACATACGGCGGTATCGCGTCGAGGCGGCGCAGGGCCAGGGCCAGCACGGCCCCGGACAGGAATTCGAACAGCCGGGCCGGCAGGAAATAATAGCCGCTGGAACCGACTGTGGCGGTATGCATGACCGAATACGCCACGCCCAACAGCATGGCGCCGCACAGCACGATGGCGCGTGCGCGGCTGAAAGCGGCGCAGGAACACCAGGCAAAGCGGCAAAATCAGATAGAACTGCTCTTCGACCGATAGCGACCAGGTATGCAGCAGAGGCTGCTTGACGCTGTCGAGGTCGAAGTAGCCGGTCTGCCTGGCCAGGTAAATATTCGAGCCGAACAACATCAGGAACCCCAGGTTCTTGATCAGCCCGAAGTTATTTTCCGGGAAGCTGAACAGCAGGCAGAACCCGAAGGTGGCCAGCGCCACCGTGTACAAGGCCGGGAGCAGGCGCCGGAGGCGGCGCGCATAGAAATCGGAGAGTACGAACCGGCCGGCGTCTTGTTGCCGGGTGATCGAGAGCGTCACCACGTAGCCGGAGATCACGAAAAAGAGGTCGACGCCGACAAAGCCGCCGGTAAATCCGCTGAACCTGGCGTGGCAAAACATGACCATCAGGACGGCGATGGCGCGGATACCGTCGATTTCCGGAAAGTAATGTGGATGACGCGCGGGGATGGCGGCTGCGGGGGCTTTGGTGCGGGGCTGCTTCTGCGTTACATCGCTGGTCATGACTGCAGAGGATACCGATCGGGTGGCGATGATAGCACGCAGGGAACGCGGGTTTTCTGACGGGATGACAGGCAGCCGGCCCTGCCCCGTCGCGCTTGCCCATGATCGCCGCTTCAGTCAGGCCTGATGGCGCTCAATGGCCGAGCCTGGTCGCCCGCTACACTCCGTGCATGAAAAGTTATCTTTTTTATATCTTGCATGCAACCTCAAACCGCGTTGACAGCCTCTTCCGCGTCCTGGCCTTGTCGATGCTTACGCTCGCGGCGGCGGCATACCCGGCTGCTGCCTGGGCCGCCCCGGCGAGCGCGGCCGAGTCCAGCACGGGTGTCGATGCCTGGGGCCTCGTCACCTGCCAGGCCATCACGGTCGCGGGCCATGAGTTCTGCGATGTCCTGGGCGCGGAATGGCGCGACAAGCCGGGCAGCGAACGCTACACGATCGCCATCCGCGAGCGGCCGTCGGCCCGCTGGGGCAGCCAGGTCTGGATCGACTTCGCCCAGCGCCGGGTGTACCAGGCGCAGCTGCCGCCGGCGCGCGCCGGGCTGAAGGAACTCGGCGCCAGCGCCGCCGAGAGCGTCTACCAGGCAATCCTCGAGCTCGAGCGCCAGCGGCAATTCGTCCGCGATGCCGACCTTGCGCCTGACGAATTCTAATCTGCCATGAAGGAGCGACTAATGTCCGTCCGAGCATCCCTGACCTTCGCCTGCGGCGTCCTGCTGTGGAGCGGCGCCGCGTGCGCGACCGACCTTGTCTACGTGCCGGTCAACCCGAATTTCGGCGGCTCGCCATTGAACGGACCAGGCCTGCTCGCGGCGGCGTCGGCGACCAACAAGCACGTCGCCCAGGGCGGGTTCGGATCCTCGTCCCTGAACCAGTCGCCGCTGGCGCAGTTCAACCAGACCCTCGAGCGGATGGTGCTCAGCCAGCTCGCCTCCTCCGCCACCTCGAAGCTCATGGGGCCGGACGGCAAGCTCATGCCCGGCAGCTTCTCGACCGAGAACTTCATCATCACCGTCACCGACCTCGGCGGCGGCGTATTGCGCGTGACGACCACCGAAAAGTCGACCGGCGCCGTCACCTCGTTCGAGGTCTCGCAATGACCGCCCGGCGCCCGGCAGCATGGGCTGCACCGGCGGCACTGGCGCTCCTGCTCCTGATGAGCGGATGCGCCCACACGCCCTCGACGGCGCGCGACAACGCGCAGCTCACGCCCGACACCGACATCACCCACGACTTGATGCAACTGCCTGCACCCAAGGGCAAGATCGCCGTGGCGGTGTATGGCATCCGCGACCAGACCGGCCAGTACAAACCCGCGCCGGACAGCTCCTTCTCGACCGCGGTGACGCAGGGCGCCTCGTCGATGCTGATTCGGGCGCTGCAGGATTCGGGCTGGTTCATCCCGGTCGAACGCGAGAACCTGCAGAACCTGCTGACCGAACGCAAGATCGTGCGCGCGCTGGAAATGCCGCAGGCGCCGGGCACACCCGAAGTCAAGATCCCGCCGCTGCTGGCGGCTTCGGTCCTGATCGAGGGCGGCATCGTTGCTTATGAGAGCAATGTGCGCACCGGCGGCGTGGGTGCGCGCTTCCTCGGCATCGGCCTGTCGAGCCAGTACCGGGTGGACCAGGTGACGGTCAACCTGCGCACGGTCGACATCCGCGGCGGCCAGATCCTGCAGAGCGTGTCGACCACCAAGAGCATCTATTCCTATGAACTGCACCCCAGCGTCTTCAAGTTCGTCAACGTGAAGGACCTCGCCGAATTCGAGGCCGGCACCACCCGCAACGAACCGGCGCAATTGTGCGTCAGCGAAGCGATCGAAGCGGCGGTGGCGCACCTGGTGGCCCAGGGCGTCCAGGCCGGCAACTGGACGCTGCGGGACGAGGCCGAAATGGCCAATCCGGTACTCAAGCGCTACCTGGCCGCCGGCCCGGCGCCGCGTGGCGCGCCGGGATCTGCCGCAGCGGTGCAGGATCGCCGCCTCGCCGATGCCAGGACCGGGAGCGCGCAATGAACGCGGCATGCGCCTGCGGTTTGCTGGCCGTGGCGGTGAGCACAGGCGCCTGGGCCGGCGATCTCGCCCCGTCCGAACTCGGCCAGCCGGCCGCCGTGCAGGCCGCAGTGCAGATTACGGCGCGCGCCCTGGTGGGCCAGCAAAACCCGCAGCTCCAGGCATCGGTGTCGCAGTCGGGCAGCGACAACAGCGCGAACCTGCTGCAGACCGGGCTGGATAACCAGGCCCTCGTGCAGCAGCGCGGCCAGGGGAACGAAGCGGGCATCCTGCAAGGCGGCGTGGGCAACCGCGCGGCCATCGACCAGCAAGGCGCGCTGAATACGGCCCGCATCGAGCAGTACGGCCGCGAGGGCGTGGCCCGCATCACCCAGTACGGCAACGGCAAGTCCGCCGCCATCATCCAGCGTTAGGGCGGCGGGCTGCTTTCCACTATGTTTTATCCACTTCGAGGAACAATTTCATGAGAACTATGTTGTCGGCAATCGGGCTCGGCGTCAGCTTGGCCTGCGCCTGCCATTTCGCTTCGGCCCAGACCGTTACGGTGACACAGCAGGGCTACGGCAATACTGCGGCAGCGGAACAGGTCGTCCTGCCGGGCGCCGACCTGGACGACCCATCGGCCGCCACCGCGATCATTACCCAGGTTGGCGACAACAACCATGTGGGCGGCGCTGGCGCGGTCACCGACGGCATCGTCCAGCGCGACAATCGCTACGGGGGGGCGCTCGCTGTGGTTGAGCAGTACGGTTCTGGAAACAACGCAGCAATTACGCAGGATGGAACGTCCAGCGCGCACGGACCGGTCGACGTCACGATTACACAGCGCGGCACGCTGAACGAGGCCATGGTCTGGCAGCACATCATGACGTCGAGCCCGGCCACCGTCGAGCAGTACGGCAACGGCAACCTGGCCCACGTGGAGCAGATCGACAGCGCCGACACGGGTGTCCGGGTCATGCAGAACGGCAACGCTAACCTGCTCTCCTTAAGCCAGCGCGGGGGCGCGTACTACGGCCCGGACATCACGCAGAACGGTGACGGCAATAGCGCCGCGGTCATCACGGACAATGCGCCAGCGGGCGGCCCGACCATCGTGCAAACCGGCACGCTCAACAGCGCAAGCACCGTCCAGATCGAGGGTTTCAATTCCAATATCACGATCGCGCAACTGGGATGGGGCAACCATGCCGAGGCAAGCCAGGTCGGCGAGAGTCACCAGATAAGGTTCGACCAGAACGGCAGCAACAACGTCGCCAGCGTCACCCAAAGCGCCGCCATCGGGACCGGCGGGGCAAACACCGCCCTGGTCGCGCAGCTGGGCAACAGCAACAGCGCATTCGTGCGCCAGGTCGGCGAGGGATATACGGCCAACGTGAGCCAGACCGGCGCGGGCAACTGGACCAGCATTAATCAGCACTGAGCGGGGTAAGGGGAAAGGCTGGCCGCTCGCTGCCTGGCTTGACGGAGGCCCCGCCCTGTCCGAACCCGGCAGCCAGCCGCCGGTGTGAGGGCGGCCGGCACTTCCCACTTTTGTTTATTTACTTCGAGGAGCAATCTTATGAGAACCGCACTATCGGCAATCGCCATCGGCGTCAGCCTCGCCTGCGCCTGCCAGCTCGCATCGGCCCAGACCGTTACGGTGACGCAGCAGGGCTACGGCAACACGTCGTCCGCGGAGCAGACCGGCCTGCCACCGCCACCGCCTGACCCGGGCAACGTGGTCATCAGCGCGAGCATCACCCAGATCGGCAATAACAACCACGTGGGCGGCCCCGGCGCCACGAGCGGTGGCATATTCCAGCGCGACAACAGTGTCCAGGCGTTGGCGGCGGTCTACCAGAACGGTGCGGGAAACAACGCAGGCATCACGCAGGACCGCACGTTCGGCTTGAACGCACTGGTCGAAGCCAGGATCACGCAACTGGGAAATGACAACGACGCCACGATCACGCAGTCCCTCCTGTCTGCGAGCCCGGTGATCGTCGACCAGGCCGGCGCCGGAAACCGTGCCCATGTGGAACAGGGCGGCAGCAGTGCCGATACGCATGTTCACACATCCCAGAACGGCACCGGCAACCAGCTCATCATCAGCCAGCGCGGGGCCACGTTTTTTGGACCGGAGGTCACGCAGAACGGCGATGGCAATACCGCCGCGGTCATCTCGGATAATATGTTGGGTGGTTTTCAGACCATCGTGCAAACCGGCACGATGAACAGCGCAAGCTCGGTCCAGGCCGGCGACGCTGATCACTTC